>Ga0208696_1000451_pt1 | contig 27209 bp, 22 predicted proteins | sample Sb_taG_9_FD_187711 | JGI IMG/M metagenome (GOLD analysis project Ga0208696, IMG submission 187711) | Peat soil microbial communities from Weissenstadt, Germany - Sb_50d_b_LC metaG (SPAdes) (version 2) | ecosystem: Environmental > Terrestrial > Soil > Wetlands > Peat | place: Germany... | reverse complement strand
CGGCGGCGCGTGGAGCTTCGGCAGTTCGATACTGACCTTCGCGTTCCCGATGCTCTTGTTCGTGGCGGTGGCCGCTTGGCTGTACGTGACGTACACCAAGCCGGAACTGGCGCCCGGGCACCGCAACCCCTCCGCCGAGCGCCCGATCATCCACACCCCGGTCCCCGGGCCGCCGCCGGCCGCCGACGGCGAAAACAAGGCCAGGACCGAGGGTGGCGAGTGACGTCTACAGCGGCGGTCTCCGCAGGTACTCCGGGAACGCTCGGTAACGGCTCGGCGGGCCGGCCTGACGGCGGCCGCCGTCAGCCGGGAGTGGTGGTCCGCGCACTGGTCGCGCTGACCAAGCCGCGCATCATCGAGCTGCTCCTGGTCACCACGGTCCCGGCCATGCTGCTCGCCCAGCGTGGCCTGCCGTCCATCCGGCTCGTCCTGGTCACGCTCGTCGGCGGCACGCTGGCCGCGGGCAGCGCCAACACGATCAACTGCTACATCGACCGCGACATCGACGCGCTGATGAAGCGGACCTCGCGGCGCCCGCTGGTGGTCAACGGCCACGGCACCATCAAGCCGTGGGAGGCCCTGGCCTGGGGCATCCTGCTCGGCGCCGGGGCCACCCTGCTGCTCGGCCTGATGGCCAACTGGCTGTCGGCGGCGCTCGCTGACGCGGCCATCTTGTTCTACATCTTCGTGTACACGCTGCTGCTCAAGCGCCGGAGCCCGGCCAACATCGTGATCGGCGGCGCCGCGGGCTGCTTCCCGGTGCTGGTCGGCTGGGCCGCCGTGACCGGCACGGTGAGCCTGCCCGCCGTGGTGCTGTTCGCGGTCATCTTCCTGTGGACGCCGCCGCACTTCTGGGCGCTGGCGATGAAGTTCCGTAAGGACTACGCGGCGGCGAACGTGCCGATGCTGCCGGTGGTCGCGTCGCCCGCCGTGGTCGCGCGGAAGATCCTGTGGTACTCATACGCCATGGTGGCGGCCACGCTGGCCCTGGTCCCGTACTCGGGCTGGATCTACGGCGTCTTCGCCGCCGCGCTCGGCGCCTGGTTCCTGGTCGAGGCGCACCAGCTGAACGCCCGGGTGGCCGCGGCGGACGCCGACGCGCAGGCAGGCTCCGTCCCAGCTTCCCCGGCTCCGATGCGCCTGTTCCACCTGTCGATCGCGTACCTGACTCTGCTTTTCGCGGCGGTCGCCGTCACCGCCCTGATCCCGTGGGGGCACTGGTAAACATTCGTTTCAGCCCCCGGCCGGATCCCGGCCGGGGGTTCGTCATGTCACGGCGCGATGCCCATCTTTGCCCCGGATGTCAATTCCGCTCAGCCGGCTGTGTCAGGATATTTGCGGGGGATCTGGGCAACTCGGCCGTGTAACCATTCCTTCATGTTGAGCCGGTAGACCATCTGCGGGGACTTCGCAGATACATCGAGGAGGTAAGGCGAGTGCTACGACCGGCATCCCGTCGCGCTAGCCGACGAAATGCCTCGCCGTACGGGTCGCAGTCGAACGAAGCTGGGCCGTACGGCTCTGAACAGCACGAGCCAGGCCCGTACCGCCCAGAGCCGTACGGGCAGGCGCCGCACAGACCCGAGGCTCCCTACGGGTCTGAACCTCCCTACGGGTCCCAGGCCCCCTACGGGTCCCAGGCCCCCTACGGGTCCCAGGCCCCCTACGGGTCCCAAGCGCCGTACGGCTCCCAAGCACCCTATGGATCCCAAGCACCCTATGGATCCCAAGCGCCGTACGGCTCCCCGGCGCCGTACGGCTCCCAAGCACCCTACGGATCTCAAGCACCGTACGGATCCGAAGCCTCGTACGGGGCTGAGCCGCCCTACGGATCCGGCCGGTACGAGCCGGATGAGGACCCCGGCCCCGCCGGCGGCGACCCGTCCTGGTCAGGGAACGGGACGCCGAACGGCGGCCGGCGCAGGCGTGGCCGCAAGCGGTTCCGCAGGCTGCTGCGGCTGCGCACGGTCCGTGTCATCCTGGCGCTCATCGCCGTGCTCCTCTGCTGGGTCGGCTTTTCCGTCGGCCAGGCGCTGACCGCGCCCGGCGGCGGGTCGGTGTCCTCGAAGCTGGCCGAATGGGCCAGGGATCACTACCTGGGCCCGGTGGTGACGTTCGGCGAGTGGATCAGCTACAGCCCGCCCAAGGTGGGCGGCAAGCCCGGCTTCTCCCTCGCCGCGCCATCAGGCGCCGTGCCCGCCAAGAAGTACAAGGCCACCCGCGGATTCCAGCCGAACATCCCGGAGAAGCTGACCCCGTTTGCCAGCCCGCGGCTGCCCGGCGAGGGCGTCTGGCGCGTGCTGGAGACGGTCAAGGGCGAGCCCGCCATATTCGGCACCTTCCTGCGGCCGGACGCCGTGCACACCTCCTACGTGGCCGGGATCGTCTCGATGGATCAGCGGCTGGTCAGCTTCCAGCTGCGGCCCGGCGTCGAAGACCCGGGCCCGGGTAACTGGAAAGCCGCGTCGTGGATCCCGCCGGGCACCCGCACCGGCCTGCTGGCCACGTTCAACGGCGGGTTCAAGCTGGACTCAGCAGGCGGCGGTTTCTACCTGAACGGCGCGAGCAAGGGAGCCCTGGTGAACGGGGCGGCGTCGGTGGTCTACTACCGCAACGGCACGATCAAGATCGGCGCCTGGGGCAGCGACGTGCGGATGACCCCGAACGTGGTGGGCGTCCGGCAGAACCTCAAGCTGCTCATCGACCACGGGAAGATCCCGGCCTCGGTGAACAACGACGTGATCGGGGCCTGGGGCGCCACCCTCGGCGGCGGGTACTACGTGTGGCGTTCCGGGATCGGCATCACCGAGGGCGGCCGGGTCATCTTCGTCTATGGCCCGTCCCTCAACGCCCAGGATCTCGCCAACCTGCTGAAGCGGGCAGGCGCGGTGGAGGCGATGCAGCTGGACATCAACCCGGAGTGGATGTCCTACGACTACTACGAGGCGAGCGGGCACCCAGCGGACCCGAGCCCGCATGCCTTGCTGCCGACCCAGCAGGGAAGCCCGTACCGGTACTACTCGGTCTACAGCCGCGACTTCACGGTAGTCTACGCACGGTGACCGCCGAGACGAGCGCCACCGAACCCAGGGTGGCCGCGCGGTCCAGGCATGCCCGCCGGGCCAGCTGGCCGGTGGCGGTGCTGCGCACCGCCCGGCCCCGCCAGTGGCCGAAGAACCTGCTGGTTTTCGCGGCGCCGCTGGCCGGCGCGTCACTCGGGCGTCGCGACGGCCTGGCTTATGCTCTGGTGGCCGCGGCCGCCTTCGGCTGCGCCTCGGTCGCGGTGTACTTCATCAACGACGTGGCCGACGCCGAGCGGGACCGCCGCCATCCGCGTAAGCGGAACCGGCCGGTGGCGGCCGGCGACCTGCCCAAGCGGCATGCGGTCGTGCTGGGTGCGGCGTGTGCCCTGGCCGGCCTGGCCGGCGGCGTGCTGATCTCCGAGCCGCTGCTTACCGCGTCGGTGGGCGCCTACCTCACCCTTTCGTTCCTCTACTCCTGGGTGCTCAAGCACATCCCGGTGGTCGAGGTGCTCTTCGTGGCGTCCGGTTTCCTGCTGCGCGTGCTCGGCGGGGCCGCGGCCACGCACGTGCCGCCGTCGGGCTGGTTCCTGCTGGTGTGCAGCCTGGGCGCGTTCGGCGTGGCCATCGCCAAGCGCTACACCGAGCTGACGAATCTCGGCCCCGAGGCCATCAGGCACCGGCCGGTCATGCGCTTCTACCGGCCCGTGGCCCTGCGGTACAGCCAGATCATCGTGGGCGCCCTGATGATCGCGGCGTACCTGGCGTGGGCGGCGGGGGAACACCCGAGCGCCAGGCCCTGGCACCTCGCCAGCGCCGTGCCGCTCGCCGCGGCCCTGGTGCGGTTCGGCTTCCTCACCGGCCGGCGGACGACCGCGCCGGTGGAGGACCTGCTGACCAGGGACGCTCCGATGCTGGTCTGCGAAATCAGCTGGCTGGCGCTGTTCGTAGCGGGCCTGTAGGTCCGCCGCTTAAGGACTGGTGGACACCATGAATATTTTCCCGAACGAGTCTGGGCACCCGCCCCGGATCATGCTGCTCGGCGGCACCAGCGAGATCGGCCTTGCCATCCTCGCCGCGCTCGGTGCTCCCGCCGACACCGAGGTCATCCTGGCCGGGCGTGATGAGCAGCGGCTGGCCGCCGCGGGCAAGGAGCTGCCTTACCAGGTGCAGACCGTGCCCTACGACGTGATCGCCACCGAGCACCACCAGGCGTTCGCGGACGCCATCTTCGCCGAGGGCCCCCTGGACATGGTCATCTCGGCGGCCGGCATCCTGGTCCCGCAGGAGGATGTCGAGCGCGACGTCCAGCGCGCCGCCGAGATGATCGAAACCAACTTCACCGGGCATGTCACCAGCCTGCTGGCCATCGCCGCCCGGATGCGCGCCCAGGGCCAGGGCACCATCGTGGTGCTGTCCTCGGTCGCCGCGGTCCGCCCGCGCAAGGCCAACTTCGTGTACGGGGCGGCCAAGGCCGGCCTGGACGCCTTCGCCCGCGGGCTGACGGACTCGCTGCACGGCACCGGGGTGCGCGTGCTCCTGGTCCGGCCAGGGTTCGTCACCGGGCGGATGACGGCGGGCATGGCGCCGGCGCCGATGGCCACGACACCGGAGCAGGTGGGCGCGGCCACCGTGGCCGCGTTGCGCGGCCGGAAGCCGGCCGTCTGGATCCCCGCGCCGCTGGGCGGGCTCGCCGTGGCCCTCCGGCTCATCCCGCGGCGTGCCTGGCGTCGTGTTTCAAAATAGTGCTGGCCCAGGGGGGCGACCCCCTGGAACCCCCGATCACGGGGGGGAACCCTTCCCCCCGTACCCACCTGGCCCCCCCTTCGGGGGGATTCCCCCGCGTACCCCGGGGCCGCGGGTAGATTCGGAAGCTGTGAGGGTACTGGTCGCGGAAGATGACGAAGGCTTGGGCGAGGTCCTGGCGCGCGGGCTGCGGGAACAGGGCTACGTGGTGGACCTCGTGCCCGACGGTGAGACCGCAGCTAGCTACCTGCGCTTCTACCGGTACGAAGTGGCCGTGCTGGACTGGCGCATGCCCAAGCTGTCAGGCCTGGACCTGGTGCAAAGGCTCCGCCGCGGCGGCGCGGCCTACGGGTCCACGCCGGTGCTGATGCTGACCGCCCGCGACACCCCGGCGGACCGGATCGCCGGCCTGGACGCGGGCGCGGACGACTACCTGGTCAAGCCGTTCGACTTCGGCGAGCTGCTGGCCCGGCTCAGGGCGCTGCAGCGCCGGCCGCCGGTCAGCAAGTCGCCCCGGATAAAGATCGGGGAACTCGAGTTCGACCCGGCCGAGCGGGAGGTGCTGATCCGCGGCGAGCGGCCCGCGCTGACCGGCACCGAACTCGGCATCCTGGAGATCCTCATGCGGCGTTCCCCGGGTGTCGCCGACCGCCGCTCGATCGCCCAGCATGTCTGGGACAACGAGGCCGACGCGTTCGGCTCGAATACCATCGACGTCCACCTGGCCCGGCTGCGCTCCAAGCTCGCGGGCGCCGGAGTGCGGATCGAGACCGTCCGCGGCGTCGGCTACCGGATCACCCCGACATGAGCCCCGGGCCCGCATGACAGCCAGCCCCGCATGAGAGCCAGCCCCGCATGAGAGCCAGCCCCGCGGCCAAGGTCGCCGCCGTCGCGACGGCGGTCATCGCGGGTGTCTACATCATCGGCGTGATCGTGCTCAACCTGGTGGTCGCCAGCCACCTGACCGAGCAGAACGACGAGCGGCTGGCCGGCCGGCTCACCGTGGCGCGGCAGGATCCGGCGGCGCTCAGCCAGCCAGTGGCCCGGGGCGGCGCGGGACCCAGCGCAGGCGGCGAGGCAGGCAGCGATATCGACGCCGACGGCGCGCCGGTGTTCCTGTGGTCCGTGAACGCGCAGGGGACGATCACCGCACACAGCCCCGGCGCGCCTACGCTGCCGTCGGCCCTGCTCACCGAGCACGCCCCCCGCAGCGGGCTCGCGTTCACCGCGCCCCTGGGCTCGGTGGGCTCGTTCCGGCTGAAGATGACGCAGTACAGCGGCGGCTGGCTGGTCGCGGGCCAGAGCCAGGCCGGCGACGCGCACACCTGGCGCCTCCTGCTGAACGCGGAGATCATCGCCGGGCCGTTCCTGCTGCTCGCGATGTTCTTCGGCTCGCTCATCGTGGGCCTGCGCGCGCTGGCCCCCGTCGAGCAGTCGCGCCGCCGCCAGCTCGAGTTCACCGCCGACGCCTCTCACGAACTGCGCACTCCGCTGAGCGTGATCCGGGCGGAAGCCGACGTGGCCCTGTCCGCCCCGCGGGAGGCCAGCGAATACCGCGACGCGCTGATGCGGATCCAGGGCGAGAACCGGCGGCTGCGCCAGCTCGTGGAAGACATGCTGTGGCTGGCCAGGTTCGACTCCCGGCCGCCGCCGCCCGGCGACGAGCCCGTCGACTTGGCGACGCTGGCGCAGGCCTGCGCGGACCGGTTCCGGGCCGTCGGTCCCGCGGTCAGCGCGGAGACCCCGGACGGCGCCGTGCTGATCAGCGCGCCGCCGGAGTGGATCGACCGGCTGGCGGGCGTGCTGGTCGACAACGCCTGCCGTTACGCCGGCCCGGACGGGCAGGTCCGGATCCAGGTCCGCGCCCAGGGCAACCGGGTCAGCCTGACCGTGGAGGACAGCGGTCCCGGCATCGCGGAAGCCGACCGGCCGCGCCTGTTCGACCGGTTCCACCGGGCCACCGAGCACGGTTCGGGCGCCGGCCTCGGGCTGGCCATCGGCGATTCGATCGTGCGCTCGACCGGCGGCCGCTGGCACATCGGCGACTCGCCGCTGGGCGGGGCGCTCATGTCCGTGTCCTGGAAGCATGCCCAGCCGCACCGGACGGCCACACCCCGCCTGACGGCCAGCAACCTCCAGGGCGACGGGGCCTAAGAACCCCGAGGCTCGGCCTTAACGAGGATCGTGACGCCGCGGGAGCAGCCCGATTACATGATCGTGGCCACTTCGGCCCCATTGAGACCGCCGCGCAACTGGTCCCGGCCCACTCGGCGCCTCCACCTGGCCCGTACCCGTGCCCCTGCCCGCGTTCGTGCCCCCGCCCCTACCCGCCACGACTTTCCCACATACCCCATGCACCCCGCGCGCCCCGCCACGGAACCCGAATCCGCAGGTCTGCCCGCGGCAGTAAGGCCGGGGCCAGGGCCGCGCGTGCGGAGTGATCGGGGCTTGACCGCACGCCAGGAGAGGTGCGAGACAGCCCAAAACCGGCCACGATCACAAAAGTGCCCACGATCGCCGGCCCAGCTGACTCGTGCGTACCACTGGTCAGGCGTCGGCGGCCAGTGGCAGGCGGACGACGGCGCGCAGGCCGGGCCCGGCGTCGCTCAGCGACACCGAACCGCCGTGGGCTTCGGCGGTGGACCGCACGATGGCCAGGCCGAGGCCGGCCCCGGCCACGCCCTCTTCCCCGGTCCGGCTCCGCGCGTTGTCCAGGCGCGCGAACCGGCCGAAGGCCCGTTCGGCGTCTCCGGCGGGGATACCCGGCCCGTCGTCGGACACGATCAGGACGGCCCAGCCGTCGTCGCCCCGTACCGACACGCACACCTGGCTGGCCGCGTGGCGGACCGCGTTGTCGAGCAGGTTGACCAGCAGCCGGCTCAGCGCGTCCGGATCGCCCGCGATCACGCAGGGCCCGGGTATCGGCGCCGTCGCGTCGGCCCGCACCGGCACCCGGGCTGCGCTGTAGCGCGCCACCACCGATCCGCACATCGCGGACAGGTCGGTGGGCTTGCGGCGCAGGTGCTGTCCGTCGAGCCGCGCGAGCAGCAGCAGGTCCTCGGTCAGCCGGGCCAGCCGCAGGGTGTCGGCGTGCACGTCGCGCGCCGTCTCCGGCCAGTCCAGGCCGTCGGGGTGATCCAGGGCGACCTCAAGCTGGGCGCGGATGCTGGCGATCGGGCTGCGCAGCTCGTGCGCCGTATCCGATACCAGGTCCCGCTGGCGCTGCTGCGCGTCGGCCAGCCGGGAGAGCATGTCGTTCAGCGTGACGGCGAGCGACCGCACCTCGTCGCGGGCAGGCGGCACCGGCAGGTCCCGCGGCACGCCGGTCTGCGTCACCTCGGCGGCCCCGCGGCGCAGCTCGGCGATCGGCCGCAGCGTGTACCCGGTGACCAGCCAGATGGCCAGGGCCAGCAGGCCGAACAGCAGCGGCGTTCCGATGATCAGGGCCTTGGCCAGCGTGGCGAGGCTGTCGCCCGCCTGGGCGTAGGAGACCGCGGCGATGATGACCTGGTGGCCGCTCGCCCCGACGGCCACCACCCGCAGCAGCGACGGCATGCCCAGCGGCGGCCCGGCGAGCATGCGGGCCTGGCCGGTCCGGGCGGCCGCCCGCGCCTGCGCGGGTGGCAGCATCGGCACCAGCCGGTCCGCGCCCGGCGACACGTCGGTGATCCGGCCGCGGGCGTCGAGCACCTGGATGGTGATCGTCCCGGGGGCGACGGGAACCGGGTCGGGCAGCCGGTTCTGGTCGATGAGCGCGGCCACCTCGACCGCGCCTTGCCTGGCTGAGTCGTCGAGCCCGCGGATCAGGGCGACCCGCAGGGCGTTGACCAGGAGCACCGCCGCGGCCGCGAGGGCGAGCGCCAGCCCGGCCGAGGTGACGAGCGTCAGCCGGGCGCGCAGGCTCCGCCGCCGCCACCACCGGACGGGCCCGTGCCGCTCGCCGGTCACGGTCAGCCCTCTCACGGTCAGCCCCCTCACGGTCAACCCCTCACGGTCAGCCACCGTCAGCGGCGAGCCGGTAGCCCGCCCCGCGCACGGTCTGCAGGGCGTTCTTGGCGAACGGCGCGTCGATCTTGCGCCGCAGGTAGCCCGCGTAGACCTCGACGACGTTCATATCCGTGACCGAATCCGAATCCCAGACGTGTTCCAGCAGCTCCGCCTTTGGCACTACCTGCCCCGCCCGCCGCATCAGGTACTCGAGCAGCGCGAACTCCCTGGCGGTCAGCTCGATGTCGGCGTCCGCGCGGCGGACGGTCCGGGCGGCCGGGTCGAGGTGCAGGTCACCGGCCACCAGCACCGCCGGGCGCGGCCTGGCGCCGCGGCGCAGCAGCGCGCGTAGCCGGGCCGCGAGCACCACGTAGGAGAACGGCTTGGTCATGTAGTCGTCGGCGCCGAGGTCGAGCCCGTCGGCCTGGTCGTACTCGCCGTCCTTGGCGGACAGGATGAGCACCGGCACCCAGTTCCGTTCGGCCCGGAGCCGCTCGCAGACCTGGTAGCCGGACAAGCCGGGCAGCATCAGGTCGAGCACCACGGCGTCGTACTCGCCCTCCCGGGCCAGGTGCAGGCCGTCCACGCCGTCGTGGGCGACGTCGACGACGAACCCCTCGGCGGTCAGCCCGCGGCGTACCGCGGAGGCGAGCCGCCGTTCGTCTTCCACCACGAGCACCCGCACGGTCCCAGTGTGACCTACCGCTGCCGGTGCCGCCGCCGGGCTCTCAGGGTGCTCACAGCGGCCGTGAGGCATTGTGGAGGGGAGCGGCGAGTCAGGGCCGGCACCACGGGGGCGGGCCCTGCCAGCAGCGCCCGGTCAGCGGGTAGGCTCCGATAGCGGGTGAGGTGTCATGGTTCAGGTACCGAGGCTGTCCAGGCGGGTCCGGTGGGCGGTGCCGGCCGGCGCGCTGGTCGTCACCGGCGGGGTCATCGCCGGGTCGGTGATCTCCGTGGCCCAGGCGGCTCCCGGCCTGCCCGCGCGCACCGCCGCGCAGCTGCTCGCCGAGGTGGCGGACTCCGTTGCCCCGCCGCTGACCGGGACCGTGGTGGAGACCGCCTCGTTCGGCTTGCCGGCCCTGCCCGCCACCGGGAACCCCACGTCGCTGTCGTCGCTGCTCACCGGGTCGCACACGGTCCAAGTGTGGTACGCGAGCCCCGAACACTTCCGGCTGGCCGTCCCGCAGTCGCTGAGCGAGAGCGACGTGATCAGGGACGGCAGCACCGCCTGGCTGTGGCAGAGCACCTTGAACAAGGTCACCAAGTTCACGCTCCCGGCGGATAAGGCCGCGACGATTCCGAAGCAGCCGCTGACGCCGCAGCAGGCGGCCCAGCAGGTGCTGGCCGCGGTCGGGCCGACCACCACGGTCAGCGTGGCCAGCAACGTGACGGTGGCCGGGCAGGCGGCCTATGGCCTGGTTCTCGCGCCCAAGGACGCCAGGTCGCTGGTGGGCCAGGTCCAGATCGACATCGACGGCAGCAACGGGCTGCCGCTCCGGCTTCAGGTCTTCGCCCGCGGCGCAAGCAGCCCCGCCTTCCAGGTCGGCTACACCGCCATCCAGTTCGTCACCCCGGCGCCAGCCGACCTCAGCTTCACCCCGCCGCCTGGATCGACGGTGACCCAGGTCAACATGGCCGGCGGCAGCAGCGGAGCCACGGGTAGCGCGAACTCCGGGGTCTCTACGATCGGATCCGGCTGGCTGACCGTGCTCAAGCTGCCGTCGTCCGCGCTGACCCCGGGCACCCCGGCGGCGAGCCCGGGCTCCTCAACCAGCAGCTCCGCTGACGGTGCCGCCGTGCTGAACGCCCTGCTCGCGTCGGCCACCCCGGTGCACGGCGCCTGGGGCACCGGCCGGCTGCTGCGGACCAGCCTGGTCTCGGTGCTGATGACCGACCACGGCAGCACGTTCGTCGGCGCGGTCGAGCCCAGCGTCCTTTACGCGGCGGCGTCCGCCCAACCTGCAGGGACACCTTGACCGCGATCTCGACCAGCGGGCTGACCAAGCGGTTCCGCGGTGGTCAGCTCGCCGTCGACCACATCGACCTGGCCGTGCCTGACGGCTCGGTCTACGGCTTCCTCGGCCCGAACGGATCAGGCAAGACCACCACGATCAGGATGCTGCTCGGCCTGGCTTTCCCGACCGCGGGCCAGGCCGCGCTGCTCGAGGTGCCGATGCCCGCCGGCGCCACCCAGGTCCTGCACCGGGTCGGCTCGCTGGTGGAAGGCCCGGCCTTCTACCCGTTCCTGACCGGCAGTGACAACCTGGCCAGGTACGACGCCGCCGACCGGACCGCCGACCCGCGGACGGCGCGGGCCAGGATCGAGGCGGCCCTGGACCGGGTGGGCCTGCTGTCGGCGGCGAAGAAGCGGTACCGCAACTACTCCCTCGGCATGAAGCAGCGCCTGGCCATCGCCGCGGGCCTGCTGCGGCCCCGGGAGCTGATCATCCTGGACGAGCCGACGAACGGGCTCGACCCGCAGGGGACCCGGGAGGTGCGCGCGCTGATCAGGCAGATCGCCGCCGACGGCACCACCGTGTTCGTCTCCTCGCACCTGCTCGCCGAGGTGGAGCAGATCTGCACGCACGTGGGCGTGATGCGGACCGGGCGGCTGGTCTTCCAGGGATCCCTGCCCGAGCTGCGGCGGACCGGAGCCGCCCGGGTCACGGTGCAGACCGCCGACCCCGAAGCGGCGGCCAAGGTGCTGGCCGGGCTGGGCCTGGCCGGCGCCCAGGTGGACGCCGGGAACGCCCATGCCGGGAACGCCCATGCCGGGAACGCCCATGCCGGGAACGCCCATGCCGGGAACGCCCATGCCGGGAACGCTCATGGTGGGAACGCCGACACGGAGGCATCTGCCGTGCTCGGCGAGGCGTCGCCGGAGCAGGTCTGCGCCGAGCTCGTCCAGGCCGGCATCGGAGTCCGCGGCTTCGCGGTCACCTCACCGAGCCTGGAAGACCTGTTCGTCGGCCTCACCGGGGAGGGCTTCGATGTCGGCGGCTGACGTGTCAGTTCCGGCGGGGCACGCAGTACGGCCCGTTCGGTCCTCCTTGAGATTTTTCACGGCCGAGCTCCGGCTGGTTTTCCTGCGCCGGAGGAACCTGCTGCTGCTCGCCGTCACCGCCGTGTTCCCGCTCGTCATCGGCATTGCCCTGCGCCTGGCGTCGCCTCATCCGCAAGGCGGCAACGGGGCCGGGGTGGCGTTCTTCAACCAGCTGGCAGGCAACGGCGTCTTTCTCACCTTCATCGCGCTCAGTACCCTGCTCGTCCTCATCCTGCCGGTCGTGGTCGCGGTGGTGGCGGGAGACTCGGTGGCCGGCGAGGCCGGCTACGGCACGCTGCGTTACCTGCTCGCGGTGCCTGCCGGGCGCACCCGGCTGCTCGCGGTCAAGTACGGCGCGATCGTGACGTTCGGCCTGGCCGCGACGTTCATCGTCTCGGCGGTGGCCCTGGTGGCCGGTGCCGCGCTGTTCCCGGTCGGACCGGTGACCTTGCTGTCCGGAACCACGGTCTCGCTGCCGGACGGGCTCCTGCGGCTGCTGTTCGTCACGTTGTACGTCGCGGCCGCGATGGCCGCGCTGGGCGCCATCGGGCTGGCCATCTCGACGCTGACCGAGCACGCGATCGGGGCCATCGCCACCGTCATGATCCTCGTGGTGGCCAGCGAAGTGGTCGACAACGTGCCGCAGCTCGCGGCGGCCGGCCCGTACCTGCCGACCCACTGGTGGCTCTCCTTCGACGCCCTGCTGCGCGTGCCGGTCGATACCTCCACCCTGCTCCGCGGCCTGCTGTCGTTCGCGGTCTACGCGCTGCTCTTCGGCGCGTTCGCCTGGGCCCGGTTCACCTCGGCCGACGTCACCAGCTGAGCCCGCGCTCCCGGCGTCCCCCCGGGGGGCAGATGCATCTCATACGTTATTGCGACTGAGTTGCAGTTACTTCTAAACTGGGCTAAGCCAGCATCCCTGCAGGAAGGTGGCCCTATGCCCGATCCGCGCGCCCGCCTGGCGAAGATCCGCCGCGGCCTGAGCCCGGCGGAGTGGGCCCGGTTCGGCGGCATGGTCGCGGCGGTCGTCGGGCTGCACGTGCTGGGCTGGGTGATGCTGACGGCCGCGCTGAGCGGCCACTACCACATCAGCAAGACCATGGTGTTCGGGGTGGGGACCGGGGCGCTGGCCTACACCCTGGGCATGCGGCACGCGTTCGACGCCGACCACATCGCGGCGATCGACAACACGACCCGCAAGCTGGTCAACGAGGGCAAGCGGCCGCTCTCGGTAGGGTTCTTCTTCTCCCTGGGCCATTCCAGCGTGGTGTTCGCGCTCGCGGTGCTGCTGAACTTCGGCATCCGGGGACTCGACGACCAGGTCCGGAACGGCAATTCCGGGCTGCACAGCATCACTGCTGTCGTCGGGACCTGCGTGTCCGGGTTCTTCCTGTTCCTGATCGCCGCGTTCAACATCGTCATCCTGGCCGGGATCATCCGGGTATTCCGGGAGATGCGGAGCGGCGCGTATGACGATGAGCAACTGGAGGAGCAGCTGAACAAGCGCGGCCTGATGAACCGGTTCCTCGGCCCGCTGGCCCGCCGGGTTGACACGCCCTGGAAGATCTACCCGATCGGGTTCCTGTTCGGCCTGGGCTTCGACACCGCCACCGAGATAGCGCTGCTGGTGCTGGCCGGCACGGCGGTGGCGGGCGGCCTGCCGTTCTACGCGATCTTGTCGCTGCCGATCCTGTTCGCGGCCGGGATGAGCCTGTTCGACACCGCCGACGGCTGCTTCATGAACTTCGCCTACGACTGGGCGTTCGCCAAGCCGGTGCGCAAGGTCTACTACAACATGACCATCACCGGCCTGTCGGTGTTCGTCGCGGTGTTCATCGGCGCGATCGAGCTGCTGGGCCTGGTCGCCCAGAACTCGAACCTGAACGGCTCGTTCTGGTCGTTCCTGGCGAACTTCAACATCAACACCGCCGGCTTCGTCATCGTCGGGGTGTTCGTGGTGACCTGGATCATCGCGCTGTCCGTCTGGCACTTCGGCCGCATCGAGCAAAAATGGGATGCCGGGCAACCGGTCACGGCGGATACGTCAGATTAGCCACTCCCGCCCCGTGCGCCCCCGGGGTTAGCGAGCCCGGCCTTACGCTGCGGCATGGGCAACGCATGGATGTGACACCCTGCCCAAAAGAGCAGGTACGGTGTCACATCCATGCCCAAAGCGGAGCACTCCGGGCCGGGCCGGGCCTCAATTACCAGGTGAAGTCTTCTTCCCAGAATTCGGTGACGCCACGGGGGGAGGTGGTGCCACGGGGCGATTCCGGGCGGGCGGTCTCCTGGGCGCGGAGCTCGACCCGGCGGATCTTGCCGGAGATCGTCTTGGGCAGGTCGCCGAACTCGACCCGGCGGATCCGCTTGTAGGGCGCCACCCGCTCGCGGCAGAACGCCATGATGGACTGGGCCAGCTCGCCCGACGGCGAACGGCCGACGGCGAGCAGGATGTAGGCCTTCGGCACGGCCAGCCGGACCGGGTCCGGCGCCGGCACCACCGCGGCCTCGGCCACCGCCTCGTGCTCGATCAGGATGCTCTCCAGCTCGAACGGGGAGATGCGATAGTCCGAGGCCTTGAACACGTCGTCGGTCCGGCCGACGTAGGTGATGTAGCCGTCCTCGTCGGAGGTGGCGACGTCGCCGGTGTGGTAGTAGCCGCCCCGCATGGCCTCCGCGTTCAGCGTCTCGTCATCCAGGTAGCCGGTCATCAGCCCGAGCGGCCGCCGCGAGAGGTCCAGGCAGATCTCCCCGTCGCGGGTCGGCTCGCCGGTCAGCGGATCCACCAGCGCCACCGGGTAGCCGGGCAGCGGCCGGCCCATCGAGCCCAGGCGGACCGGCTGTCCCGGCGTGTTGCCGACCTGCGCGGTGGTTTCGGTCTGGCCGAAGCCGTCCCGGACCGTGATCCCCCAGGCCTTGCGCACCTGCTCGATCACCTCGGGGTTCAGCGGCTCGCCCGCGGCCACGCACTCGCGCAGCGCGGAGGTGCCGGCCGTGCCCAGGTCGGCCTGGATGAGCATCCGCCACACGGTAGGCGGGGCGCAGAAGGTGCTCACCCGGCAGTCGCCCAGCGCGGCCAGCAGCGAAGAAGCCGAAAACCGCTGGTACCCCAGGACCAGGACGGTGGCGCCCGCGTTCCACGGCGCGAACACGTTGCTCCAGGCGTGCTTGGCCCAGCCCGGCGAGGACAGGTTCAGGTGCACGTCGCCCGGCTGGATGCCGATCCAGTACATCGTGGACAGGTGCCCCACCGGGTAGCTGACCTGCGTGTGCCCGACGAGCTTGGGCAGAGCCGTGGTGCCCGAGGTGAAGTAGAGCAGCAGCGGGTCGCTGGCCCGGGTGACCCCATCGGCCGTGAACGAGACCGGCTCGGCGAACGCGTCCGCGTAGGCGTGCCAGCCTTCGGCCGGCTCCCCCAGGCCGCCGCCGTCAGCGGCGTCACCCACCGCGATCCGCGTCCACTCTCCCGGCACCTCACCGAACTTCCCCAGCTGCGACGTATCGGTGATGACGTGCCGGACCTGGCCCCGCGCGATCCGGTCCACCAGGTCGGCCGGCTGCAGCAGCGTCGACGCCGGGATGATCACGGCGCCGAGCTTCATCGTGGCCAGGATGACCTCCCACAGCGGCACCACGTTGCCGAGCATGAGCAGCACCCGGTCGCCGCGCCGGACGCCGAGGCCGCGCAGCCAGTTGGCGACCTGCCCGGACCGGGCCGACAGTTCGCCGTAGGACAGGCTGGCATCAAACCCGTCGTCGGCGACGATCCGCAGCGCGGGCCGGTCCGGATGCTCGCCCGCGATCACGTCGAACCAGTCCAGCGCCCAGTTGAACTCGTCTAGTTCGGGCCAGGTGAACTCGCGCCGCGCGGATTCGTAGTCGTCCCGGTAGCTGAGCAGCAGGTCCCGCGCCGCGCGGAACGCGGCGGCCGGTGAGGCAGAGTCGGTCATGGGCCTATCGTGGCAGGTCGCGCGGGTTTTGGGGAAGACAGGCGGGACTGATCAGGCCGGTCTCGTAGGCCAGCACGACCGCCTGGACCCGGTCGCGCAGCTGCAGCTTGGCCAGGATCCTGGCCACGTGGGTCTTCACCGTCGCCTCGCTCAGCGTCAGCCCGGCGGCGAGTTCGGCGTTGCTCAGCCCGCGCGCGACCAGGCCGAGGACCTCGAGCTCGCGCGGCGTCAGGGCGGACAGGTCTGCGTTCGCCCGCCCGGGCGCCGACCCGGAAAACCCGGAAAACCCGGGAACCCCGGAAACCTCCCGCGGGGCGAACCGCTCGACCAGGCGGCGGGTGATGGATGGGGCGAGCAGCGCGTCGCCGCAGCGGACCAGGCGCACGGCGGCGATCAGGTGCTCGGGCGAGACGTCCTTGAGCAGGAAGCCGCTGGCCCCGGCGGACAGTGCCGCGTAGACGTACTTGTCCAGGTCGAACGTGGTGAGGATGATGATCCGGACGTCCTCCAGGGACGCGAGGATGCGCCCGGTCGCCTCCAGCCCGTCCATCTCGGGCATCCGGATATCCATCAGCACGACATCCGGCCGGTGCTCGAGCGCGGCGGCCACGGCCTGCTTGCCATCCGCGGCTTCGGCCACCACCGGGATGCCCGCCGCGTTCAGGATCAGCCGGAAGCCGCTCCGCACCAGCGTCTGGTCGTCGGCGACGAGGACACGGGGCGGCGCGTCAGGCAGCATGCCTACACCGTAGCCACGTGCACGCCGCTAACCGGGCCGCCCGGTTCGCTGGCGCCGGACGCGCAGAGCGGGATGCGGGCGCGCAGCCGCCAGCCGCCGCCGGGCCGGGGGCCGGCCGACAGGTCGCCGCCGTAGACCGCGAGCCGCTCCCGCAGCCCGAGCAGCCCCCGCCCCTGGGTCCCGGCCCCGCCCCCGCCGCGGCCGGGACCGCCGGTGCCGCCCCCGTCGTCGGTGACCGTGATCACCAGCTCCCCGCGGTGATATTCCAGCCGAACGGACGCGGGTGCCTGCCCCGCATGCTTGATCACGTTTGTCAGCCCTTCCTGGACGATGCGGTACGCCGCGAGGTCAGGGCCGGGCGGCAGCCCGTGCGGCGGGCCGCTGGTGTGCAGGTCCACGGGCAGCCCGGCGTCCGACACCCGGCGGATGAGCGAGTCCAGCTGGCCGAGGCCCGGCTGCGGGCGCAGCGCCGCATCGTCATCCACCGGGCAGAGCAACCCGAGCAGGTGCCGCAGCTCGGCCATCGCGGTCCGGCCGCTCGCCTCCACGGCGAGCAGCGCCTGCGTGGCGTCGCCCGGCGAGCTGGCGAGTACCTGGCGGGCCGCGCCGGCCTGGACCACCATGACGCTCACGTTGTGCGTCACCACGTCGTGCAGCTCGCTCGCGATCCGGGAGCGCTCCGTCTCGACGGCGCGGCGGGTGGCGGCCTCGTGCTCGGCTTCCGCGCGGCGCAGCCGGGCGGCCGAGTCGCTCACGCGCCTGCGCCACTCGCGCATCGCGATCCCGGCGGCCACCACCGGGATCACGACCAGGATCGCGGTGTACCGTTCCGACACCCGCGGCAGGGTGTTCGGGAACGTCATGGTGATGATGACCGCGCCGGTCAGCACCACGCCCAGGGCCAGCTGACGGTACTTGCTGTAGACGACCGCGCTGTACGCGGCGAAGATCGCCGTCGCGAAGGTGACGGGCGGCGTCCAGTCGCGGCTGGCCAGGACGGCGGCCATGATCACGCAGCACGCCGCGGCCGGGTACCTGCGCCTGCCCGCGAGCGGCGCCGCCGTCAGCGCGACCGCGAGCAGCACCGTCGCGGACGGGCCCGGCGGCGGCGGCAGGTCCTGCAGCGGCGCCTTCAGGATCCCGATGAGCGTCCCGTGGGAGACGGCCGCGTATCCGATGACCCGGCGCACGCCGTCCAGGTCGGTGATCACCGGGGTGAAGACGGTCCCCTTGGGGATGGCGGCCACGAGGCCCCTGGTGCGCGCGGTCACTTCCATGATCGCGGCGACTGTGGCCGCCACCGCGAGGACCGCGTCGGCCGCGAGCGACCAGCCGGACAGCGGCCGTGGTGGCTGGGACTGCCTGAGGAACGCGACCACCCCGCGGGCCCGGTCGCGCGGGCGCCAGGCGGATAGCCCGGTTCTTGTCGCCGCCATCTGAACATTGTCATCCATACGGGGCCAGATATCGTCGCTCGTTCGGTGTAGATGAGTACATCGCAGGGATGAGGGCGGCTTCCGCCTCGGCCGGCTACGGTACGCGGGTTTCCGCCCGGCGGCGGACGCGGTGGCGGCGGCGGCCGGCGTACGGTCCCGGCATGGATGCTCTCGTGCAGCTCGACAACGTGACGAAAAGGTATGAAGACGGCCGGACGCCCGCGGTGGCCGATGTCAGCATGGCGGTCGCGTACGGTGCGGCCGTCGCGGTGATGGGGCCGTCGGGCAGCGGGAAGTCCACGCTGCTCAACCTGATCGCCGGGCTTGACCGGCCGACGAGCGGCTCGGTGCGGGTCGGTGACGAGCGGGTCGACTTGCTCGGCGAGACCGGCGCGGCGCGGTTCCGGCGCCGGCGGGTCGGGATGATCTTCCAGTTCTTCAACCTGCTCGACGACATGACGGTCGCGGATAACGTGCTGCTGCCCGCGCAGCTCAGCGGGCAGCCGAAGGCGCAGGCGCGGGAGCGGGCCGATGAGCTGCTGACCACGCTGCGGATCGGGCAGCACAGGGACACGTACCCGGCGCGGCTCTCCGGCGGGGAACGGCAGCGGGTCGCGATCGCGCGCGCCCTGGTGAACCGGCCGGAGCTGCTCCTCGCCGACGAGCCGACCGGCGCGCTCGACACCGCGACCGGGGAGGAGATCGGCGAGCTGCTGCTCGAGCTGAACTCCGCCGGGCAGACCCTCATCCTGGTCACCCACAACCCGGACCTGGCGGCCAGGTACGCCGGCCGGGTCATCGAGCTCGTGGACGGGCGGGTGGCGAGCGACGGTGCCAGCCGCGACGGTGCCAGCCGCGACCGGTCTGGCCGGCCCGAAGCCGGCCGTACAGGGGCCGGCGCCGGCCATACGGGGGCCGGCCGGACCAGGGAAGCGCGGCCGTGAGCGCGATGCCGGCCGTCCGGGCCGCGCGGGGCGGGCTGGCCGGGCGGCGCGTGCAGGCCGTGGTGATCGGCCTGGTGGTGCTCGCCGCCACCGCCGCCTCGACCCTCGCCCTCGGCCTGCTCGTCGACTCGAGCGCCCCGTTCGATCACGCCTTCACCGCCCAGCACGGCGCCCAGGTGGCCGCGCAGGTCGACACGTCGAAGGCCTCGGCCGCCCGGCTGGCTGCCACCACCCGGCTGCCCGGGGTGACGGCCGCGTCGGGGCCGTTCCCCGAGACGACGGTCACCGCGCAGATCAGCACCCCCGGCGCGGCCGGCGCGCTGCTGGTACCGGTGACGCTGACCGGCCGGACCTCACCGGGCGGACCGGTCGACGACCTCACCCTGACCTCCGGCCGCTGGGCGCGGACGACGGGGGAGGTCGTGTGGGCGAGCAGCGGCCAGGGCAGCGGGCTGGTCCAGCCGGGGACGCAGGTCACGCTGAGCGGGGTGCCTGGCTCGCCGCGCCTGACGGTGGTGGGCACCGCGACCTCGGTCACCCGCACCGGGCAGGCGTGGGTGCTGCCCGCCGAGATCGCCGCACTGGGCGGTTCCGGCGAGGCGCAGATGCTGTACCGGTTCTCCAGCGCCGGAAGCAGCACGGCGGTTTCCGCGGACGTCGCGGCGGTGCGGGCCGCGCTGCCGCCCGGGGCGCTGCTCGGCACGCAGTCTTATCTCACCGCCGAGCAGCGGGCGGCGGTCCAGATCGCGCCCTGGGTGCCGTTCATCGTGGCGTTCGGCGTGATCGCGCTGGTGATGTCGGTGCTGATCGTGGTCAACGTGGTCAGCGGGGCGGTGGTCGCCGGGACCCGGCGGATCGGCGTGCTGAAGTCGATCGGGTTCACCCCCTTGCAGGTGGTGGCCGCGTACGTGCTCCAGGTGGCGGTGCCCGCGGTGGCGGGCTGCGCGGCCGGAGCGGTGTGCGGCAACCTGCTGGCCACCCCGCTGCTCAGCCAGAACGCGCAGGTGTACGGGGTCGGCGCCCTGTCCGTGCCGCTGTGGGTGGACGTGGCCGTGCCGCTGGCGCTGCTCGGCCTGACCGTCGTCGCCGCGCTGCTGCCCGCGCTGCGGGCCGGGCGGATGAGCGCGGTGCAGGCGATCGCGACCGGGCGGGCGCCGCGGCCGTCGCACGGGTACCTGGCGCACCGGCTCCTCGGCCGGGTGCCGGCCGTGCCCCGGGCGGTGACGCTCGGGCTCGCGGGGCCGTTCGCCCGGCCGGCCCGGACGTTCGTGACGCTCGCCGCGATCTTGTTCGGTGCGGTGGCGGTGACGTTCGGGGCCGGGCTCGGCACGTCGCTGAACCAGGCGCAGGCTGACCTGTCGCTCGCGCAGACCGAACCGGTGCAGGTGCAACTGGGCGCAAACGAGCCGCGACTGGTGCCGGGCCCTGGCCCGGGGTCCGGCTCTGGCCCGGGGTCCGGCTCTGGCCCGGGGTCCGGCTCTGGCCCGGGGTCCGGCTCTGGCCCGGGGTCCGGCCCGGTGCGGCGCCGCAGCCGCCCGGCCGTGGCATCCGGCGCCGCCCCCGTCACGGCCGCCCCTGTCACGGCCGCACAGCAGCGGGCCGTCGTCTCCGCGCTGCGCGCCCAGCCCGGCACGCTGCACTACGTGCCGGAAACCGATGACCAGCTCAGCGTGCCCGGGCTGGCTGACCCGCTGTCCGTGGTCTCGTTCGGCGGGGACGCCAGCTGGACCGGGTACGGCGTGGTCACCGGACGCTGGTACTCCGGCCGCCGCGAGGCGGACGTCAACACCTACTTCCTCACCGCCACCGGCACCGTGGTGGGGGACACGTACACGCTCTCCTCCGGCGGAAGGCAGACGACGGTACGGATCGTCGGTGAGTTCTTCGACCCGGGGAACTCGGCCGTGATGTTCATGAGCTCCGCCACCCTGGCCGCCGTCGCCCCCGGGCTCGCGCCCCAGCAGTACGACGTCGGGGTCCGGCCGGGGACGAACGTGCAGGCGTACGCGAACGCCCTGTCCGCGGCGCTCGGCCCGTCCTTCCCGGTCAGCGTGACCGTCGACAATAGCCAGGTGTTCACCGCCGTGCTCGGCCTGGTCGCCGTGCTGACGGTGCTGCTCATGGCGGTCGCCGGGCTCGGCGTGCTCAACACCGTGGTCCTGCAGATCAGGGAGCGGGTGCACGACCTCGGGGTGTTCAAGGCGGTCGGGATGACGCCCCGGCAGACGATCGCGATGGTGGTGTGCTCGGTCACCGGGGTCGGCGTCCTCGCCGGGGTGATCGCGATCCCGGCCGGGGTCGCCCTGCACCAGTACGTGGTCCCGGTGATGGGCCACGGGGCGCAGACCGACCTGCCGCCGTCGCTGCTGTCGGTGTACCGGCCCGGGGAGCTCGTCCTGCTCGCGCTGTCCGGGCTGCTGATCGCGGTGGCCGGGGCGCTGGCCCCGGCGGGCTGGGCGGCCCGGACCCGCACCGCGTTCGCGCTCCGCGCCGAGTAGCCCGCTAGCGCCGCCCCCGCGGACACCGTTAGCCCCTCGCTAGCGACGCCGGCCCCTCGCTAGCGGCGCCGGCCGCCCGCGCACTCGATACAGGTCGGCGCGGCCGGGCGGGCGGCCAGCCGGTCTTCGCCGATGGGCCGCCCGCACTGGTCGCAGCTGCCGTACCGGCCCTCAGCCAGCCGCTCCAACGCGACGTCGATCGCCGCCACCTGCTCCCGCGCCGCCTCGAGCAGGGCGGCGGCGTGCTGGCGCTCGAACGCGAGCGTCGCGCCCTCCGGGTCGTGCTCGTCGTCGGTTCCGGCCGAACTAGCCGCCTCCGCCAACTCGGCGAACGCCCGCTCGAGCGCGGCCACCCGCTCCCGGGCGCGCGCCTGCTCGGCCAGGAGTGCCTCGCGCGCCGTCGCCATGTGCCATTGTCTCTGACTGGCCTCTTGAACGCCTGCTGTACGTTTCCGCCTTGCCGCCGGCCCGCCGCCCAGTGCGGCTATGAACATAGCGTGCCGTACGAGGCGGGCGGCCGGACCTGCCTGTGCGAGGCCGGGCCGCTGTGCAAACGATAACGACACAGGTTAGGCATCTGGCTCCCGCGGCGTTTCTGACGCCGCCGCCGCTGCCCGCGCAGGCACGTCCGTGGCCGTCAGGATGATGTCCGCGCAGCGCTCGCCGATCATGATCGTGGCCGCGTTGGTGTTACCCGAGGTGACGGCCGGCATGACGGAGGCGTCGGCGACTCGCAGCCCCGGCACGCCGTGCACCCTCAGGGACGGGTCCACGACGGCCAGCCGGTCGACGCCCATCCGGCAGGTGCCGACCTGGTGGTGGTAGCTGAGCAGCGCCCGCCGGATGTACGCGGCGATCTCCTCGCTAGTTCGGACGCCGGGTCCCGGTGCGACCTCGCGGCCCCGCCAGCCGGCCAGGACCGAGTAGCCGCTGCCTTCAGCGGGGACGTCGTATCCGGCCACCGGCAGCGGGACGTGCGACATCAGCGGCTGCAGGTCCGGGGCGGCCATCGCCGGATCGCTCGCGGCGAAAAGCTGCGCCTCGAGCTTGTTCGCGCGGCCGCCGGGGACCTGCCGCCGCGACTCCCACACCACCGTAGTGAGGATGTGGTCGTGCAGGTTCGCGCCGACCCCCGGCAGGTCCGCCCGCACCGGGATATCCTGCGCCCGCAGGTCCTCGGCCGCCCCGATGCCGCTGAGCAGCATCAGCTGTGCTGAACCGATGACGCCGCCGGACAGGATCACGTCGCCGCCCGCGCGCAGCTGGCTGATGACGCCGTCGCGCGACATCTCGACGCCCACGGCCCGGCCGCTGCCATCGAAGAGCACGCGGGTGATGAGGGCGCAGGTCAGCACGGTCAACAGCGGGTTGCCAAGCACCGGGAGCACGAAGGACGTCCACGCGGTGGCCCGCTTCCCGCCGCGGATGTTGCGGTGCGCGTACCCTGCACCGAGCATCTCCGCCCCGTTGCAGTCGTCGTTGTACGGCAGTCCGTACTCGGTACACGCCTCGACGAACGCGACGCTGACCGGGTTGGGGTCATGGTTACGAGTCACCGGCAGCGGGCCACCGGCGCCGTGGTACTGCGACGCGCCGTCCTCGAAGTCCTCCGAGCGCCTGAAGTACGGCAGCACCTCGTCATACGACCAGCCCGCGGCGCCGTTGTGCGCCCAGTTATCGTAGTCGGCGTGGTGCCCGCGCACGTAGATCATTCCGTTGAGCGAACCCGACCCGCCCAGCACCTTGCCGCGCGGCCAGAACACCGTGGTCCCTGCGGCGTGGACCTGAGGCTCAGTAGCGTAGGCGTAGTCCACCTCGCTGTTCCACAGTTCCCAGGCCCTGCCGGGATCGTGGATCGCCGGGTTATCGTCCCGCCCGCCGGCCTCCACCAGCGCGACGCTGCGGCCAGCGTCCACCAGCCTGCGCGCGATGGCGCAGCCGGCCGAGCCAGCACCGACCACTACATGATCGAATTCGCTTCCCGCCGACCCCATGCCGTCCTCCGGATGCCGAGCCTGTCAGTACCGATACTCCACCATTTCGGGCGGAAAGGCCCGCAGCCAGGTAACGCCCGGGGGTGCGCCCCTGACCCCGGGCTGCCCCCGACGACCAGCGATCGGCCAGAATCCGACATGCTGGAGGAGCTTGCGGTCGCCGAGCGGGAGATCACCCACGCGGCACTGACCTGGAACAGGCCGGATCCTGCGGCTGGTTCCGGTGGACGACCCCTTCCGGCCGGAGCTACCTGAGCGGTCCCACCCGGTATCCCAGCTGAGGACCGGTGGCAGCAAAACGATTTGACCTCAACCGCGGTTGAGGTTGCATGATCCCTGGGTGACCACCGACCGCCAGGAGGACCAGGCTGCGATGGCCCGGACCTTCCGGCTGGCCGAACGGGCCCGGTCCTTGCCCTATTACCCCGCTCTCAGTCATCCGGTGCTGCGCCGCGTCCTGCCCGGCGCGGCCGCCTCCGCGCTGGGCGACGGGATGAGCGCGGTGGCGATCGCCTGGCTGGCGCTGAAGCTGGCCCCGGCGGATAGCCGCGGCCTGTGGGTCGGCGCGGCGGTCGCGGCCTACTCGCTGCCGGGGGCGGTCGGCGCGGTGGCGTTGCGGCGCTGGATGAGCGGCCGCCGCGGGGCGCGGCTGGTGTTCGTGAACGCCGTGCTGCGGGCCGCGGCCCTGGGCCTGATCGGCGCCCTGGCGCTGGCCGGGCGGCTCGACCCCGCCGGTTACGTCGCCCTGCTCGGCGTGTCGTCGCTGCTCAGCGCGTGGGGCGTGGCCGGCAAGTACACGCTGATCGCGGACCTGCTCCCGGCCGGGGAGCGGGTCGCGGGGAACACGGTGTTCGGCCTGGCGGACCAGCTGAGCCTGATGATCGGCCCGGCCCTGGCCGGGGTGGTGACCGCGCTGACGGGTCCGGCCGTCGTCATCACCGCGGACGCCGCCAGCTGGGTGGTGCTCGCGATCAGCTACGCGCGGATCGCGCCGCTGGCCGCGCGGCTGGCCGCTGCGGCCGCGCCCCCAGCGGAGGCTCCCGCCGAGTCGCCGGCCGTAAAGCCCAGCGGACCGGGCGCCTGGGCCATGATCAGGTCGAGCCCGGTGCTGCCGGGCCTGCTGGCCCTCTCGTTCGTGTTCTACCTGCTCTACGGGCCGGTGGAGGTGGCGCTGCCGGTGCACGTGGCGACCGACCTGCACGGGTCGGCCGCGCTGCTCGGCCTGTTCTGGGCGGTGTTCGGCGTGGGCGCGGTGACCGGTGAGCTCGCCGCGCCGTTCCTGCGGCGCTGGCCGGTGTGGCCGACGATGACCGGCATCGTGCTCGGCTGGGGGCTGGCGCTGATCCCGCTCGGGCTGAGCGTCCCGCTGTGGGCCGGGCTGGCCGCGTTCTTCGCGGGCGCGGTCATCTGGGGCCCGTGGACCTCGCTGTCGATGGGGGTGTTCCAGGAGGCCTGCCCGCCCGCGGCGCTGGCCCAGGTCATCGCCGCCCGCAGCTCGCTGCTCATCCTGGCCTCGCCGCTCGGCACCGCGCTCGGCGGCCCCATCGTCGCCGCCCTCGGCGCGCGCGGCACCCTGCTGGCCTCCGGGCTCGCGACGATCGCCCTCGGCCTGGTAACGGTCGCGGTTCTGGCCCGCGCCCGAAGCGTGGCCAGGAAGCCCGGCACCACCAGGAAGCCTGATACCACCAGAAAGCCTGATACCACCAAAACGCCCGGTACCAGCGGATAGCCCGTCCGGCGGACATGGTCCTGGGCTTCAGCTGTCCTTCATGTTGCCTGGGTAGCCTCTGGCCACGATGAGGGGCACGAGCCGCAAGGCTCATAGGTTACCCAGAAGGTTCGTGCAGGGATTCCCGAATCCTTGACCGCAGAATGGGATACATGAGTAGCGCACACCGAGACGGAATCCGCCGGGCCATCGCCGCCAGGGAACAGGGCCAGAGCAAGGTCCGGTCCACCACCACCGCGGTCACGATGGCCAGCGTGGTGACGGCCGGCGCGCTGGCCCTGGCCCTGCCGGGGTCCGCGCACAAGACCAGCGCGTCCTCGTCCTCGACGTCGACCGGCTCGTCCTCAACGGGTTCCAGCTCGACGAATTCCGGATCCTCAGGCTCCAGCTCGACTAGCTCAGGCTCCAGTTCCACCAGCTCAGGCTCGTCTTCCTCCAACTCAAGCAACTCAAGCAATTCCAGCAACTCGAGCTCGAGCGGCCTCAGCTCTGGCTCCTCGCCGACGTCGAGTTCGGGCAGCAGCCAGGCCACCTCCGGCGGCTCGTGATGCCACGCCCCTGCGGGGAGCAGGCCACAGACGCCGACGCGTCGGCCAGTTGGCGCGCCCTCGGCACGCTGGTTCAGCTGGTGGTGACCGACCCGCGGTGCCTGGCCGAGGCCCGGCGCCTGCTGACGGCCGACCTCGCCGAGGTGGACCTGGCGTGCAGCCGGTTCCGCGCCGATTCCGAAATCCTCGCCCTGCGGACCGTCAAGGATCGCCCCGCCCGGGTCAGCCCGCTGCTGGCCGAGGCCATCGCGGTGGCGCTGCGGGCGGCTAGCCTGACCGACGGTGACGTAGACCCGACGGTGGGCGCGGCCATGTCCGCGATAGGATACGATCGTGATTTCGAACAGATTCAGCAGATCGGACCACCGATCGCACTCACCGTCAGAAGGGTGCCCGGCTGGCGTGAGGTCCACCTGGAAGGCCAGTCCCTGACCATGCCGACCGGGATCCAGCTCGACCTTGGGGCGACCGCGAAGGCGTGGGCCGCGGACCGGTCCGCCGGGCGGATCGCGTCCCGGCTCGGCTGCGGCGTGCTGGTCAGCCTGGGCGGCGACATCGCGGTCGCCGGCCCCGCCCCGCAGGACGGCTGGCGGATCCGGGTACAGGACGTGACCGGCTCGCCCGCCGATCCGCCGGCCGGCCCGTACGCGCTGATCGCCATCCGCGACGGCGGCCTGGCCACGTCGAGCACGGCCGCGCGCCGCTGGCAGCGGGGCGGCGACGTGCTGCACCATATCCTCGACCCGCGTACCGGCCTGCCCGCCGAGCCCGTCTGGCGTACCGTCTCGGTCGCCGCGGGGACCTGCGCCGACGCCAACGCGGCGAGCACGGCCGCGGTCATCCGCGGCCGCCGGGCGCTGGGCTGGCTGGCGCAGCTCGGCCTGCCGGGCCGGCTGGTCGACGCGACCGGCGTGGTGTTCACCGTGGCCGGCTGGCCCGACGAGCCCAACCCCGACGAGCCCAACCGCGACGAGAACGAGCCCAACCTCAGCAAGTCCTACCCCGACGAGCTCGACGATGTGCCCAACGCCCGCGAACAGTCAGAGGCTGTTCAGAACTAACGTACAGGCTCCGCATACACCGGTCGCCGAGGATAGATGACATGAACTTCAGAACCGAACCAGCCAACGGGAAGCACTGACATGGGCGGGACTACGGTGTTCTGGTACGCCAGCCGCGCGACCGGGATCGTCGCACTGCTGCTGCTTACGGCCGTGCTGGTGCTCGGCATCCTGGTCAACCGGCAGGGCCGGCTGCCCGGCCTGCCGCGGTTCGCGGTGACGGACCTGCACAGGAACCTTTCCCTGGTCGCGGTGGCGTTCATCGCCGTGCACGTGTTCACCGCGGTGCTCGACACCTACGTCCACATCCCGCTGCTCTCCGCGGTCGTCCCGTTCGCCTCGGGCTACGAGCGGCTGTGGCTGGGCCTGGGCGCGATCTCGCTGGACATGATGATCGCGATGATCCTGACCAGCCTGCTCCGCGGCCGCATGAACCGCGTCCTGTGGCGGGCCATCCACCTGCTCGCCTACGCCAGCTGGCCGGTGGCGTTCGTGCACAGCATCGGCTCGAGCA
>Ga0208696_1000448_pt1 | contig 27331 bp, 26 predicted proteins | sample Sb_taG_9_FD_187711 | JGI IMG/M metagenome (GOLD analysis project Ga0208696, IMG submission 187711) | Peat soil microbial communities from Weissenstadt, Germany - Sb_50d_b_LC metaG (SPAdes) (version 2) | ecosystem: Environmental > Terrestrial > Soil > Wetlands > Peat | place: Germany... | reverse complement strand
CTGCTGCACATGATGCACCCGCGCGGCTATCATCCCGACCGCCTCGCCCGCAGTGCGGGTGCCATGTTCGGCGGGAAGATGAGGACGCAGCCAGAACTGGCCGCGGGCCTGACCATGGCCAAGCCGGACAGCAGGCGGGCCAGGTGGTTCCGCATGTCGGCCATGGCCGGGTGGACCAGCCTGCCGTACCTGCCGCTGATCCGGCATCACACGCTGCTCGTGTGCGGGGACGACGACCCGGTGACACCGCACGTGAACCACCGGGTAATGGCGAGGCTGATCCCATCGGCCCGGCTGCACACTATGAAAGGCGGCGGGCACCTCACCCTGCTGGACAGCGCGCACGAGGTCGGCCCCGTCATCACCGCTTTCCTGCACGGCACGAGCGAGCGGCCGGCGGCGGAAGCGGAGGCGCTGCCGCGAGCCGTATAACATGCCTCCCGGCAGCGCAGCCGGGACGCAATGGCGGTTCCCCCACCTGGCGGGCGTCCTGGGCCACCGCTACGACTCCCTGTGCCGTTTGAGGAGCAGCACCTCGTGCCGGGGCGCCACGCGCCCTACCGTTTCGGTGCCCGTCCTCGCGCTTGCCTGGGCACAGACCTCCCAGCCTTGAGCACCGAGCTCGTTCAGCTGCTCGAGCATGCGCGCCAGGCTGTCGGCCTGGGCTATGGTCTTATATTCGATGGGTTCCACCTTCCCACCTCCTGGAGTTAGCGCCCGATCCGCTGAGACCTGCTGCCGTAGCGAGCCGGGCGCCCGCCCTCCAGCCGCCTGGAGTGACGGGGCGTGGATAACGATACTTATATCGTACCACGATATAAGTAGTCCTGATGCTCCGGGGTATCGCGGGCGACCGGTATCTTAGCCAGAGTTTGTGACCCAAGTGAGCCTCTGATAAATCAGAACTGCACGAGGACACCCGGACGATGGGTCAGTTCAGGCGGCCGTCGCGACCGCTTGCCGTTCGTGCCGCCCAGCCAGTTTCGGCAGCGCCCCTTCTGGCCAGCCGGAATCCGAGCCGACACGGCCATCCCGGGCCTGGTCGTCGACGCGCATGGCGAGCAGAATGGCGCCATCTATCAGGAGGTCACGCTCAGTAGGAGTGATGTCGCCCCGGTCAGCCTGCTCGCGGAAGATCGCGCAGATGTGCCGGAGTGCCTCATCAACGGTAAGCACGGTGATCACAGTTCCCACCTCCACCCCAGGCGTACCGCCACGGATGCCTGGCCGGGGCAGGGGCTTTGGTCCTCATTGTGGGGCGACCTTATTACCCCGTGAAGATCAGCCCGACCCGGAACTTCGCCTCCGGGCCGGGCCAGCACCATGCGGCGCGGGCCGCGGCCAGGGTCGCCCGGCCCCCAGCGCCGAGGCCTCGTGCATGCCGGGGGGAGACCGGGTTGTCCTCGGTGCCAGCCGGAACATCCGCGCGGTGCGCAGCTGGGCCGCGTCTAGGCTGTCCCGGGCGTCGGAGTGGTGGACGAAGGACTTCTGGCCCTAGGACGTAGCGGCGAAGAGACGAATTGTAGTGTCATTTCAGACGTATTTACCGTTCCGGTCATGGGAGGCCTGGATGGCCTCGCTGTTTGAGGCTCCGGCTGGCCCGCTGCTGCCGAAGGCCCCGACCGGCATCCCGGGCTCGACGAGATTACCGGGGGTGGGCTGCCCAGGGGCAGGTCCACGCTGCTCACGGGCGGCACCGGGTGCGGTAAGACGCTGCTGGGGCTGCAGTTCCTGGTTGCGGGCGCCCGGCAGTACGGTGAGCCGGGCGTCCTGTTGACGTTTGAGGAGTCGGCGGAGAAGGTCACCGCCAACGTTGCCTCGCTGGGCCTTGACCTTGAGCAGCTCCAGAAGGACGGACTGCTGATCATCCACGCGTTCCGGGTGGAGCCGACCGAGGTGATCGGGTCGGGGGAATTCGACTTCGAGCCGCTGTTCCTGGTACTGGACGACGCGATCAAGCGCATCGGAGCCAGGCGGGTCATGCTCGACAGCATCGAAGCGCTGTTCGCGGCGTTCAAGTCGCAGGAGGTGGTGCGGGCTGAGCTGGGCCGGCTGTTCCGTTGGCTGGAGGACCGGGAGGTCACCGCGATCGTGACCGGGGAACGCGGCGAGAACGCGCTGACCCGGCACGGGATCGAGGAGTACGTATCCGACTGCGTGATCGTGCTGGACCACCGCGTGCGCGACGGGGTGGCCACTCGGCAGCTGCAGGTGGTCAAGTACCGCGGATCGGCACACGAGACCAACCAGTACCCGTTCCTGATCTCGCCCCGCGGGTTCACCGTGCTGCCGGTCACGGCGGTGGTGCTGGATTACGGCGCCTCCGAGGAGCGGATCTCCACCGGCGTGCCCCGGCTGGACTACATGCTGTCCGGTGGCCTGCTCCGGGGGTCGGCCGTCCTGGTCAGCGGGTCGGCGGGGACCGGCAAGACCACGCTGGGCGGGCATCTGGTCGATGCGGCGTGCGCGCGAGGCGAGCGGGCCCTGCTGGTCTCACACGAGGAATCCGCTGGAGAGGTGATCCGCAACCTTCGCTCGATCGGCCTGGACCTGGGACGCTGGGTGGAGGCGGGTCTGCTGCGGGTCTGGGCGGCCCGGCCGAGCGCGTACGGCCTGGAAACCCACCTGGCCATGGTGTCCGGGCTGATCGAGGAGCACGCGCCGGAAGTCGTGGTGGTCGATGGGCTGGCCAGCCTCCTGGACGGTTCTCCCGCGGCGAGGTGATGTCGATGCTGGCCCGCAAGTTCCACCTGTCCAAGACCCGCGGGATCACCACGCTGGCGACCATCCTGGCCGAACAGGGCGATGAGACCGCGGCGGGCGTGTCCTCGCGGGCCGACACCTGGCTGCTGCTGCGCAACGTGGAGTCCAACGGGGAGCGTAACCGGCTGCTGTTCGTGCTCAAGTCGCGGGGCACGGCCCATTCCAACCAGGTCCGGGAGTTCGTCCTCACCAGTCACGGGATTGAGCTCATCGACGTGTACGTGAGTCCCGAGGGGGTGCTGACCGGCTCGGCCCGCCTGGCGCAGGAAATCAGCGACCACGATGCCAGGCTGCGGCAGCAGCAAGATGAACAGCGCCACGAACGGGAGCTGCGGGCGCACATCGCGCGCAGGCAGGCGCAGATAGCCGCGCTGCACGACGAGATCGCCAGCGACGAGACCGAGCTGGAGCGGATCGCGGACCGCCAAGAGCGCCAGGCGGCCGATGCCGACGCGGCCCGGCGAGCCATAGGCACTCAGCGCTGGGCCGATCCCGACGCGGACGATGACCAAGAGCAGCAATGACCCCGCGGGACACCGGGGGCTATTCTGCTGGTAGGCCTTGGCCAGCGGAATCTCCCGAGGAGACCTGGCAGCTGCGGCTCTACGTGACCGGCCACTCGCCCACGTGCGTCCGCGCGCTGGCCAACTTGCAGCGCGCCTGCACGCATTGGCTGCCGGGCCGGCACCACATCGAGGTCGTGGACCTGCTCGAGAACCCGCGCCGGGCGGTCGAGGACCAGATCTTGGCCGTGCCGACGCTGGTCAAGGTGTACCCGCCGCCCGTCCGCAAGATCGTCGGCGACCTCTCGGACACCGACAGCCAGTACCTGCTCTTCGGCCTGCACCTGCGACCGGGAGACAGCCCGACAATGTGAGCCTGCCGGTGCGTGCTTACGCGGGTATGTGGGCCGACGTGCGCCGGGCGGGCCGGGGCAGCCCGCCACTGACGCCGGGCCAGCGGCGCCGCAGGCGCCGCCTTGATCATGTAGCTGATGGCCCGGACGGCAGCCCGGCCAGTCAGGATCGGCATCCGCAAGATCACGAACGAGCCGGGAGATCAGCAGCCCGCCGAAATGTCCCCAAGGTTCAGGCACGCCGGTTAACTAGCCTGGCCGCAAGAACCCGAGATCACGAGCCGCCGCGCCCCTTCCCAGGGAGTTGCTCCCGGCTACCGCCCAGCCCCCACTGCACGCCTTGGCGGTTCTGGCGGCCACTGCCACCGCAGCGGCGGCACCGGCGGTGCGAGCTCGTGAAAAACGACCCCCCGTGTCGCCCGGTGCCGCGGCAGGCAGGGCAGCGTCAGCGAACGCGGGTCCCGTCGATGATGATCGCGCTTGGCGACGACAATATTGGGAGATCTTCGCGGGGATCGTCTTGGTAGGTCACCAGGGTGGCCGGCTGACCGGCCTGGTCAAAGGGCTCGCCGAGGAAACGGTATCCGGCGGTGGTCGCGGCCTTTAGCGCAGCGGTCGGCTCAAGTCCGTGTTCGGCAAGCAATGCGACCTCACGGGCGATCGTCCCGGCGGTGTCTGTCCCGGCCAGTATGGGCACACCGAGGCGTTGCGCGAGCGGCAGCAGTTCGGGGAGCCGCTGCTGGTAGTCGGCGACCCGCTGCCTGGCTGCTTCCGACGCAGTGCCGGGCAGGCCGAGCACCGCGCACAAGGTTGGCGTCCAGGCGGCCCCGGCCTGGGCCATCAGCCGCAATGCCGATTCGTCGATCGCGGTGCCATGCTCGATGGAATCCACGCCGGCCCGCACCAGGTCGGAGACGACGCCTGTGGTGACATGCGCGGCGACTCGGCCGCCTGCGGCATGCACGGCGGTGACCATTGCGCCAATCGCCTCGCCGGAATACGTCAGGCCCGGCGGCCCCGACGGCATTCCGTCGGCGACGGCCGGGAAGTCAGCAATCACCTTCACCCATCGGCTGCCGCGCGCCAGCTCGCCCAGAGCCAGCTCGGTCAGCCGCTGCTGCGGCACTCCTTCGGGCAGCAGCCCCGGGAAGTACCGCCCCGCGGGGGCAAGGAATCGTCCGGCCGCCTGCAAGCGCGGCATCCCGGCAGCCAGGTCCAGTTCCAGCACCGACCCTCCCGGTGATCCGGTATCGCGCACCAGGCACACGCCGGATGCAGCCCATGCCGCCAGCACGTTTGCCGTCTCGGATCCGCCCAGGGCGACCGGCATCCCGGCTTCCCAGCCCACAGCGGGATGGGCATGGGCATCTACCAAACCCGGCACGACGTACCGGCCTGGTAGCAGCTCAGCTCCGGGGACCGGCTCAGTGACCAGGCACCCGGCCGCATCCACCCACAGCTCAACTGGCCGGTCACCATCCGGCAATTGCACCGCCCGCACAGCCCATGACATTTAGGCATTATCTCTCCTGGTCTGGTTTGCGTAGGTGAGACGTACCGTGTCCATACCTGCATTCCTGCTGCCTGACGTTGTGTCTCATCTGAACGAGTTCGCCGCACCGGGTGACGACAGCCTCGTGTTCACCGGTCCCAGGGGGCGGCCCTATTGCCTGTCAATGGCCAAGTTACGGTTCAGCGGGCCGCCTGCACTCGGGCCTTCTTGGTAATGGTGGCCTCCAGATCCGACCTCGGCCGCCCGGACGCCGTGTTGCGGCTCACCTTGCTGAAAACAATAGTCAGCACCCCGCCGTTGACCCCGCTGGTGGCGACGGGGCCAGGTTGATGTTGGCGATGCCGCCGCCCATACCCTGGTCGCCCGAGCTGTCGGCGGGGCGGTTTCGCCGGTCATGCGAGTCAGCCTGATGATCATCACGCCGTGGTAAGGATGCCGCCACCGGCGCCGCCGGAAGCGGTGTTGCCGTCGACAGTGCTGGCCTTGATGGCCGCGGTGCCGCCGTTGACGATACCGCCAGCACCAGCCACCGGGCGGCCGTTGGCGGTGTTGCCTGTTCCACCTGGCTGAAGTCGACGACGAGGATGTTGCTGCCTACGTTTCATTAAATCCGTCAATATGCTAATTTTTTTCTACTGGCTGCCCTGGACCTCGCGCAGCGCTCACCATCGCAAGTAGCGACGAGGTAATGGGGTCCGCCACATGATCTGTGACCATCAGCTGACAATCAGAGGGCTGCGTATCCACGCCCAGTCGGCAGGCGAAGGCGCCCCGATCCTCCTGCACTCCGGCATCTTCAGCGAGATGCACCACTGGGGGCCGCTCATGGAGCACCTGCACGGCTTCCGGGTGATCAGCTACGACGCCCCAGGCATCGGCTCCTCCCAGGTGCCGTCCTCCCCGATGTCGATGCGGGGCCTAGCCGACATCGGCGCGGGCATCCTCGACCGGCTGGGCCTGGGTTCCGCCCACACCCTGGGGGTGTCGTTCGGCGGCGCGGTCGCCCAGCAGATGGCCTTGTCCCACCCCGAGCGGGTAGACAGGCTGGTCCTGGCGTCCACCTCGTTCGGCGGGCCAGCCATGCCGGGCCGTCCTTCGGCGCTGCTGCACATGATGCACCCGCGCGGTCACCATCCCGAGTGGCTCGCCCGGAGCGCGGGCGCGATGTTCGGCGGGAGGATGAGGACCGAGCCGGAACTGGCCGCGGACTTCAAGATCTCCAAGCCGGGTAGCCTCCGGGCCGCGGCGTTCCGCCTGTCCGCGCTCGCCGGGTGGACCAGCCTGCACCGCCTGCCGTCGATCCGGCACGAGACGCTGGTCCTGTGCGGGGACGACGACCCGGTGACACCGCACGTGAACCACCGGGTGATGGCGAGACTTATCCCGTCGGCGCGGCTGCACACCGTCGCAGGCGGGGGACATCTCGTCCTGCTGGACAGCGCGCACGAGGTCGGCCCGCTGATCACCGCATTCCTGCACGGCGGGAACAAACGGATCGAGCGGCAGGCGGCGTGAGATCCTCCCACTGCTGTTCACGCGGGGCTAAGCCGGACCCAGATCGCCGTCTGCCCAGACGCCAATGCATGTCGGCATTGTCAGCTGGAACAGCTGATGGTGGGATCGGAAGGGCACCATGTGTCAGATGCCGTGTTCCCCCCGGACAGCTGCCCGGTGATCAGCGCGCTCAGCTGCCCCGCACACGTGAGACCCGCCTCGCCTGCGGGCATGCTGACCGGCCCGGATTCTCCGGGCCGCGACCGACGCCTCGAGCATGCACCAAGCCATCAGCTCACGTCCCCTCGTCCGGGCTGCCGGGCTGGCGCGCGAGGCTGCGCGGCCCGGGGGGGCGGCGCGGGCGCCCCGAGGCCAGGGCCCCTTCCAGGCTACCGAAGCTGGGTATGAAGCAGTCCAGGCCGGTCAGGAGCAAGAGGCGGGCAACGGCGCCGTCAACGGGGATGACCAGCCGCAGCCCGCCGCCTCCTGCCAGGGCCCTTTGGTGCGCTTCTGCCAGCACATTAAGCCCCGCAGAATCGCAGGACCGGGTACGGGTCATGTCCACTACCACCGGCGCGTGCCTGTCCGTTTCGAGCAGAGCCACCCGTAGTTGCTCGGCTGTGGTCACGTCGATCTCTGGCGACGCTGACACCATGGTCACGCCGTTGATCAAGGGATATCTGATGCCGGACAGTTGTGCCCACCTCTCACGCGGGAAACGCGATCTTGCCCCGGGGAACGGGTGGGTCTGCGGACGTACGAGCAGTCAGCCCGGGCCACCGGGTCGGCTGTCTCGACAACCGTTAAATCGACTTTACTGCTTGTGACCGCAACCGCCTAATCCGCGAGCAGGCGCTGAGAGCGTGAGGCGGGATCGAACCCGCATAACCAGCCTGGCTGCGGCTACCCTATCGCTGTACGGCTGAAATCCAGGTCAGAGAGGACGCTGGTCGGCCGTGAGTGCTCGTCAGGGGCGACCGTTTACCGCTCGATCGGGCACGCAGCGGGCATAACAGCCTCTTCGACCCGAGCTAGCGGCGCAGCTGGGCGTTCGGCCGTCTTCCCAGCTAGCTCAGTGTGCTGCAGTCGTGCCGCTGGCGGCTGTATGAGGGACGTTCTTCATGCGTTACTCGCGGGTTCATGACCCGCCCGTCCAGCGTCCGCGCGGCCATGTTTCGCCTGTCAGCCAGAAGGCCGGTTCCGCATTGGGTGTGGTGGACCACCGCGACTTCGAAGAGCCTGTCGTCCACGTCTTGGCCGCCGAAGAGCTGCTAGGCGAGGTAGGCGAGGTCGTCGATGACGGCCTGGGTGACCCGGCCGCCCGCGTTGCGGATGACGGGAGTCTCGCCGAGCTGGAGCCCGAGGACGATCGCGGGGTCGACCCGGTGGTCGAGGCAGGTGATGATGAGCATTTGCGCGGTGGGCGGGCCGAGTGCGACGGGGGTGTAGGTGCGGGCGAACTGCTCGTTGCGCTCAAGCAGCGGGGTCATCCTGGTCATGGTTCCGTTCCTTTCGATGTGTCGTGTCATCGGTGTGCGGTGGCGGGGGTGCCCACGCCATGGCGGGCCGCGATGTCGCGGATGGCTGCGGCGAGGAGGTCCGGCTGCTCGCTGGTGGTGAGGTGGCCGCCGGGGAAGGTCAGGACTTCGGCCTGCGGCACGCGCTGACGGGTGGCCGGGATCTGGCGGTGCTCGTAGGGATCTTCGTCGCTGCCGCCGACGTAGAAGGCGACCGTGCCGCCGGTGTCGCGGGCGATCGCGGCCAGGTCCCAGCGGTCGGCGTGGCGGCGGTGCTCGGCGACGAACCCCGCGGCGTTGTGCAAGAACGCCGCTCCGTCCCGCCGGGTGATCGCCGATCGCAGCTCGGCGAGCTCGGCCGGGGCGAGATGGTAGCCGCGCGAGTACAGGCGCGCCTGCAGGATCGTGGCATCGAACACGCGCGGCGAGCGCTGTGCCCGCCGCATCCCGAGCGCGCCCAGCGGTGTGCGCAGCATCGGCGTGGTCCGCCACGGGTGGGTGTGGGAGTCGGCGAACAGGCCACCGTTGATCATGAACGCGGCGGTGATCACCGGGCCCTCCGGGTCGCGAGAGGTGGTCCGCTCCAGCTGGCGGCGCAGCAGCTCCAGCAGCGTGAGCGAGGTGTAGTCGAAGGTGACCGCGACGGTGGCCCGCACGCTGTGGTGCCGCCACAGCGCCTGGACCAGGTCCGCGCGCTCGACGATGGAGTACCGGTAGCGCCGGGGCTTGTCGGAGTCACCCTGCCCGACCGGCTCCACATACAGCCGTGGGCGCAGGCCGTCGCCGAGCATCGCATCCACCTGGGCCCAGCCGTAGGAGCCGTCCGGGAATCCGGGCAGCAGCGTCAGCCACACAGCGTCCGCGTCGTGCCCCGCGGCGGCAACGCGCTCGAACACCCGCAGCGCGCCCGGGGCCGCGGCAGTCTGTTCCGCGGTCAGGACGCGCGCAGATTCCGGGTCGTACCAGACCCGCCGGCCGCGAGCGAACCATTCCGCCGCCGTCACCAGCGCCTGGTCCCGTCGCGGCAAATGTGCTGTCTTGTTCGTGTTCATCGGGCACTCCCCTGGTCGTTGGTGGACACTGTCGACCGCTCCTATGCGGCCCTCATCGAGCCAAGCGGGAACTGGTCCTTGGCCACGAGCACGAACTCGAGGTCGGCGACGACGGTCTCCGCGCGGCCCGCGCAGCCTGGGAGCCGGCCCAGCGAGGTTCCCCGGAAGTAGTGCGGCATCCCGAGGCCCGGGCCGGTGGCCGCGTCCAGCTGGCGATCGCCTCCCCGGTCCGGCCGTCGGGGCGGAACTCGAACGCTCCGGCGAGCGCCCGCCAGAGCGTGTCGGCCGGTGCGGCGTCCGGGCGGGCAGCGAAATACTTCAAGCCCTCCTGGTAGAGCCCGGCTGCCGCGAGCTGGCTCGCGAGCACGACAAGCGTGCGCTGGCCGGTGCCCGGCCAGGCCGCCGCCTCCTTGACGCATCGATCATGGGCTGCATCCTCTTCTCCTCTATTTCGCGGTGGCAGTGAGCAGGGGGGTGGGCACCGGTGTCCGCGGAGCCCTTGCCAGCGCGGGCACGGCCGTGATGTGCAGGACGGAAAACAGCGGCACAGTCGCTGTCGGGATCAGCGCGAGCGGCAGCTCGGTGATCGGCACACTGGACGGGGTGACGTTGAGCAGCTGGATTCCGGTGAGGGCGCCGAGGGTCAGGGCCACCACCAGGTCGGTCATGCCGAACGCGTTGAACCACAAGGCGGCGCGACGGCCGGTGCCCTGCGCGAGCCTGCGCGTGACCAGCGGCGCGGCGATACCGGCGGCGATGTCGCCCAGGCCTGCGGGCAGGGCGAACAGCGCCGGCAGGCGGCCGAGGGCCAGGTAGAGCAGGAAGGCCACCCCGGCCACGCGGGGTGTGTGCGGGAGCTCCAGGCGGCTCACCATGCCCGGCGCCGCCAGGGCGCGCGCCACCACTGGGATCCGGCGCAGTGCCAGCAGCAAGCCCACGTAGCCGGTCACCGCGACCGGAAACCACGGCAGCGTGCGGTACCAGCCGTGACCCGCGATCACCGCGCTGGCGGTCACCCAGCCGCCGAACACGACGGCCGCGGCCCCGGCGAGCAGCGCCGCACGCCTCCGGCCCAGGCCGGCGCGCACCGCACCGCCGTACAGCACGATGCAGGTCAGGGCCGCGACCGCGGTCGGCCCGGCGATGGTGATCGCCCACAGATAGGCGGGCGGATCGTACATGACATCCTCCATGAGCAGATGGGTAGCCCGGCTCTTCGGTGAACGGTACGAATTCGGGCCGCTGTGGGGCGTCACCCGAAGGTGCCTGCCGGGTGGAATGTCGCCGCGGGACCGATCCCTTACCCGAAGGTGGTACCGGGGCTGGCCGGGGGGTGTCGGGGGATCAGGCCGAGTTGCCGGGCCCGGGCGACGGCCTCGGTGCGGTTGGCGGCGCCGAGCTTGCCCAGCACGTGGATCACGTGCTTTTTGACCGTGTCGAGCGCCACGACCAGGTCGTGGGCGATGCGCTGATTTGACCTGCCCGCCGCCAGCAGCCGCAGCCTCCAGCTCGCGGTCGGTCAGCGGTGGCGGTGCCTGGCGGAAGAAACTCTGGGCAGGCTCAGTATGCCTGGACGGCTGCTCCGCATTCTGGGCAGAGGAACGAGCGGCGCTGGGCCACCGCCCGCCAGATGGCGTAGACGACGAAGGGGAATCCCATTTCCGGGACCTCACGCGTGGCCTCGACTGTTCCGTGCGTGGAGCATCGTCCGGCTTGGGTCTGGACTTCGGTGGCCATGGTCTTCCTCCTGTGACGGTGGGTGCGTGGCTGTCCGGATTAGCGTCCGAGCGGCAGCCAGCTGAACGTGCGGGCAGCGATGAGGAGGCCTGCGGCTCCCCAGGCCGCCACGATCAGCAGGTCCCGGTCGGCGAACCCCAGGCCTGTGGTGTACGGGTTGTAGGCGACGAGCAGCGCGTTGGCCAGGTGCCGGACGGGGAAGATCGCTCCCACGTCCGCCAGCCAGTGCGGCAGCACCGTGATGGCAACGAACACCCCGGAGATGAAGTAGAGCGGCAGCGTGATCGCCGTGGTGGTGGGCAGCGCGGCGTCCTCGTTGCGGATGAGCGAGGTGAGCGCGTAGCCGAGACAGCAGAAGGAGGCGGCGCCGATCACCACGGTGACCGCGAGCGCCAGAACGGTGCGGCCGGGGACGTGGGCGCCGTAGGCGGCCCACCCGATGCCGAGCAGCACGGCGGCCATGACCACCGCGGTGACGATCGCGGTGAGCGCGCGCCCGGCGGTGACGGCAGCGGCCGGGACCGGGGTGGCGCGGCGGCGCTTGAGCACGCCGCGTTCGCGCTGCTCGGTCACCGAGGCCACCAGGTTGCCGAAGCACGCCGCGATAACCCCGAGTGCGATGATGCCGGGCACGTAATACACCGACGTGCCGATCTGGCCGCCTGCGACCGCGGTGCTATGCCCGCTGCCGCCGAACACCGACGCGAAGATCACCAGGAAGAGCACCGGCAGGGCCAGGGTGAAGAACTGCGACTGGCGGTTGCGGGCAAAGGCGCGCAGGTCGTAGCCGAACAGGTGCAGGGCCATCCTGATCATCGCTGATCCTTCTTGCTCGCAGGTCCGATAAGGGAGGTAAGGGAGGTAAGGGAGAGGTAGACCTCCTCCAGGGTCGGGCGGTGGACGTCGAGATCGGGAAGGTCGAAGCCGCGGCCGAGCGCCCAGTTGCCGAGCATCTGCAGGTGGGCGAGCGGGGTCTTGCTGTGCACGACGGTCGATCCTCCCGGCCCTGGCTCGGTCAGCGGGCTTAGCCCGGGTGGCAGGTCACGCGCTTGCACGTGGTCTGGGAGCGTGAAGCTGATGGCGGTGGTCATGTGGTCGCGCCCGCCCAGCGTCTGCGGCGTGCCCTCAGCCACGATGCGCCCGGCGGAGAGCACCGTGATCCGGTCGGCCAGGTATTCCGCCTCGTCCATGTAATGGGTGGTGAGGAAGACGGTCTTGCCGGAGCCCGGCAACGACCTGCCAGGCGGCGCGGCGGGCGGACGGGTCAAAACCAGTGGTCGGCTCGTCCAGGAAGATGAGCTCTGGGTCGCCGATGAGGGCGAGGGCGAAATCGAGCCTGCGCCGCTGGCCGCCGGACAGCCTGGTGCCGAGCGTGCCCGCCTTCTCGGTGAGACCGACCAGGGCGATGGTCTCCTCGACGTCTCGCGGCGAACGGTAGAACCCGGCGTACATGGCCAGGCACTCCCGTACGGACAGGCCGGGCTCGGGCTCTGACTCCTGCAAGACCACGCCCACCCGGTCCCGCCAGGCGCCGCCCGCCGTGGCCGGGTCGCGCCCTAGCTAGCGACGACCCTGCCCCGCCCCGTCACGATCGACATACGGCAGTCGGCGCCGGCTGCTCACACGACCCGGAGGCAGCCACGCACGACACCGAGTCCCTCCCGCACCCACCACAGAGCGACCGCGCGCCAGCGGTACAAGAGGAATCGGTCATGGGATCTGAGCGGCAGCGCACGGCATCGGCACCGTCCCCCCGGCACGTGTCCCGCTCCGTGAGACATCCGAACCCCAGTGAAAGCAGGAAACCAATGTCAGCCAGAACCACCGGGCGAATAGTAGGGGCCCTGTTCCTGCTCGCCTACGTCGTGTACCTCGCCGGCGGCGCCATGGCCAGCTCGGGCTCAGCCAGCACCGTCGTGCTGTCACATGTCGCCGGCCATCAGCTGCAGATATCGGCAGGAACGCTGCTGATGCTGCTCAACTCCGCCGCCGTCATCGGCATCGGCGTACTGATCTTCCCCATCCTGGCCGGCACCACAAGAACTCTGCCTACGGCTACCTGGCCGCCCAGGTGGCCCAGGGGTTGATGCTGGCCGTGGGAATCGTCTTCCTGCTACTCCGGATGCCGATCGCCCAGCAGTACGCCGCCGGCGCCTCCGGTACTTCGGCCCTCCCGGCGCTGGCGCGGGCCGCGCAAGAAGGGAACCACTACTCCTTCTGGATCGGCATGCTCGCTGTGGGAATCGGCGGCCTGCTGCTGTGCCGTGTCCTGCTCACCGAAGGGCTCGTGCCCAGGCTCCTGGCGGCGTACGGGCTGGCCGGGTACGCCATCTTCCTGGCCGGGGCGATCCTCGAGATCCTCGGCCACAACGTCGGCGTGGCCCTGTCCATCCCCGGCGGCCTGTTCGAGATTGCCTTCGGCGTGCTGCTCATCGCGAAAGGATTCCCCGACGGGCAAAGCCACGACCGTGAAGGACAGGCCCGCAGCGTGCCGCTCGCTGCCACGGCACCAGCGAAGGCGCCCGCACTCTGACGCGGCCAGCCTCCCATCGCCGCCGTGCTCTACATAAGCGCCGAGGCACTAAGCCTCAATCCACCGGCCGATTCCGGTAGCTCGTTTCTCCGGCCCGATTCTTGCCGGAGGAGTTTTCCTGGGTGAATCCGGGCATGGGTGTCTTGCCGCTCGCCTGTTCTGCGGCTTGTCCGGGGTTCCTGGGCCGGGATCAGGGTTCGGGTGGCCGTTGCGGCCGTCGGGGTGCGGACCGGGTCGGGGCTGGTCAGGCCGCTGCGGCGGGCGGGCCGCAGGCCGCGCCGAGCAGGTTGAGCCATTCATGCTCGCGGTGCCAGCCCTCGGGCAGGTGCAAGGTGAGGCCACCGCGGCCGTGCCGGGCGGTGCGGGCGGCGACGGCGATCAGGTCGCGGCGGATGGTCGCGGCCCGGGCCTTGGCGAAGGGCAGGCTGGCCAGGGCGCCGGCGGCGCGGAGCAGGTTGTGCGCCATGGCTGCGATCGACAGCCAGGCCGCGTTCGCGGCAAAGACCCCGGACGGCATATGAGCCAGGGGACCGCTGGTGACGTCGGCGAAGACCTGCTCCACGATGGCGTGGCCGCGGTGCTGCCCCTCGGCCTGGATCAGCTCGAACGGGGAGTCGGTGAACACCGCGTGGTAGCGCCAGGCGGGGAACAGCTCGTCCTGCCCGGCTCCTGCCTGCTTGTTCAGGTCGCGGACCCGGCGGACGATCAGCCGCGCGGTGACTTCCTGGCCTTTCCTGGACGTGAACGCGGTGTACTGCGTCTCGGCGATCTCCGCGTCGGAGACCCAGGTGCCGAGCTGGTCGTCCCAGATGGCGCGGGGGTACTTGATGGCGGTCCAGACGTCTTCGCCGATGGCGGCGATCGCGGCGCGGATGCTGGCGTTCATCGGGACGGTGACGGAGAACCGGGCCCCGGCGCGGCGGATCGCCCCGGTCACCGCGGCGTTGCAGAACGCCGAGTCCATCCGGACCACGATCGTCCCGGTGCAGCCGCATTCCCGCGCGGTGCCGATGGCGCGGGCGGCCAGGCTCGCCGCGCCGCGCGCGGAAGCAGCGTTCCCGCCACGCAGCCTGGCGGCGGCGATCCCCGGCGCCGACAGCGGCGTGCTGATGACCGCGGCCAGCGCGTTCAGGCCCCGGACCAGCAGTGATTTGCCCTGGATCTTGGTGTGCCCGAACCTGGCGCCCTGCTTGTGGTGCCCGTAGATCCGTTTCTGCATCGAGTCGATGTCAATGAACGCCAGCGTTCCCGCGCCGGGCAGCAGCGGCGCCTGCCCGGCCAGCGCGATCAGGAACTCCCGGCCCGCCTTCTCCAGCTGGCTGACGTTTCCCCAGGCATAGCAGCGCAAGTGCGACCCCAGCGTGGACGGCGCCCGGACACCGCCGAACACCGTGCTCATCGCACCATGCCGCAGCAGGTCCATGTCATCGATCGAATCCGCCCCGGCGGCCATCCCGGCCACCAGGCACCCGACCTTCAGGTACGCGTCAACGCCGCACTCGCCGCCCGGCCGGACGTGCTCCGCGATCAGATCCGCCAGCCCGGCACGCTGCGCGAGCGCCATCACCGGCACCAGCCCGGCGTGCGACACCAGATTCGGGTCATCAAAGGATGCCTGCGTCCTGGCCAGGCTATGCAACAATCGCACTTGACAGGTGCCCTTTCGAACTCGGCGACGGAAGCTTCAGACACTCCCATCGTCCCAGTTCAGAGGGCACCTTTCACGTTGACACGCCCCGGAAACACACCTAATTGACCGGTGGATTGAGGCTAAGCCCCAAGGCACCGACTAGGTGGTAACGGACACGGCCACCGCGCTGAAGCTGCTGGCCATCGGCGCGAAGCACCCGACACAGGTCTACGCCGCGGGCACGTGCGCGGTTCTCGGGCTGGGGGCGCTAGCCGTCTCATACGCCGCGATCGCCACGCTGGCCAGAGACCGCAGTTCGGCCCTGGCCAAGGTCGCGGCGCTGACCGGGAGCATCGAGCCTTGCCTTCTGCGGAGCCATCACCAACGTCATGGTCCTCCCCAACCTCGCCGCTGCCGCCACGGCCCACACGACACTCCGCGGCGGGCGTGGCCGAGGTGGATCATCGTCCAGCTGACAGGACGGCGCGGCATAGTCCGGGGGCCGGGACTGGCTGTCATCTTGGTGCATGCGTGGGCCGGGGTTCCGCAAGCGTCTAACTGGCCGGCTTCAGGCCCCTGTCCCGCGCGGCCACCTCGGGCAGTGACTCCCGATCAGCAACCACCCATCAGGACAAATCTCCGGAATGAGCCAACGCGGACGTGGACGCGGCCGAGCACCGAGTCTGCCCGGCACGCAGACCAACCATTCGGTTCCTGTCAGCAGCCAGCATTAAATCATCGCGAAAGTGTCCATATCGGCGGATATCGCGTGCCGGATGACCCGTGAGCTGTGACCGTCTGTTGTCACGAAACGGCAGCGCCTGGGGAGGCAAGTCAGGAGTGTCGCGGCGAACGACACAGCGTCATCGAGCTTCAGAGCCCGTTATCCTCACCTGGATCCCAGGCCGCCGCCCAAGTTCGAGCACCATGATGCCCTCCACGAACCTACGTTGATCGCGGCCGCCAGGTCACAGATGACCGCGAGGTCCCCGCGCGGCACCTTCAGTCAGGCTGAACTCGCGGGCGAACTGGTAACCCGTCGTATTTGGGTGTGACGAGTTCGCCGATCCGCGTTGCGGTCCGCGATGTAGTGGTCGTTCATTGCGACGTCTCGTCCTTCGAGTGTGGTTGCCGCTAAACCGAACCTGCCCGCTAGCGGCGACGAAGATGACAGGGTGCTCGTCACAGAGAGTGCCCGGATTCCCCGTCACTGCGCTGCCGGGCTCGCCGCACATCCTCCTGCCGAATATCCGCCGGGCCGGCTATCGGCCTGCCGGCGGCTTGGGGACGCGCAGATTGACCCGGTTCGGTGTCGCTGCGGCGCTGAGGCCGGGTGCGGCGCGGTACTCACCAGGCGATCCCCCCGACCCCGTAATACGGCGGGAGGGCGATGATCTGTACCGGAGCGCCGCCGGACCAGCGCCAGATCGTCCAGGACTGCCCCGGCCTGACCTCGGCCCAGATCGCCTGTCCCTGCGCGGTCAGGTCGTAGATGGTGTACTCGTAGATCTGGGATGCCCCGGCGGCAAAGGAGAGCAGGGTGCTGAGGTGGCCTGCCTGCCACGCGACCAGGCTGGCACTGGCGGCGCCGCTGCGGGACAGCCGCAGGATGACGTAGCTGAGCGCGCCGCTGGCCAGGTACGCAGGATCGAACCCCTCGCACTGGTAGGTATAGGCAGCCGTGCACGGCGTCGGCGCGGTGCGGCCATCGCCGATGGCGGTGGCCGTGAACGCGTTGAACACCAGGACGGTGTTGATTGCCGCGGTCAGCTGAAACTGCACAGCCAGGTGCACGTCATCGGGAGCCCAGGTCAGGCCGAGGACCCCCGGCGGCCAGTTGTTGGCACCGGGGCTGGGCTTGGTGGCCATGATGATCGTGTTCTGCCTCCCGGTGACCAGGTTCCGCGCCACGACCTCGACGACGTCCCCGTGATCCGCGCTGATCACGGAGGCGACGGCCCGGCCGTCCGGGCTGACGGCGTAGTCGCTGGCCCCGGCCTGGACCAGCTGGGCCCGGCCCCCGGTGACCCGCACCCGCCAGATCGCCGGGCTGCGTGCACCGGACGGGGAGCTGAGATCGATCGGGTAGCTGATGAAATAGACCCAGCCGTCGCGCACGCTCAGCACCCCGTCGGTGGCTCCCTGCGGCTGCGGGGTCAGCCAGCGCAGCAGATCGCCGGTCCGGGAGGACAGCAGGGCCAGCCGATCGCCGAGAACGCGATCCGGCTTCGGCGGGATGGACGCCAACGACGCCGCGAACACCGGAGGAACCGTGCCGGCTGCTCCGGCTCCCGTGCTCGCGGTCGCGGCGACCGGATGGGCGGAGGCCGGCCCGGAGGCCGGCGTCCCGCCCGCGCACCCGGCCGCCAGCGCGGCGACCGCCACGGCCAGCGCGGTCGCTGTGCTCCGGCGGGCCTTCCTGACCAACCTCATATTTCTATGACGACCGGGCGCACGCCGGCGTTGCGTACGCTCTGCCGGTTTCGGGATCACCAAAATCCGCTGCCCGGGTGGTCCGCGGCGAACCCGGCAACCTCTTCGGTGCCCGCAGAGAGGAGCGGGCGGCGGGACCAGGAGGCGGTGACCCAGGAGAGGGCGGCCGCCATGCTGGCCAGGAACCACCGGGCGGCTCGAAACGGACCCGCCGCACGTGGGAGCGGCCGGTGCGGCCCGGTCGCCTGGTACCCGTCACCGGCGACAGTCAACGTGAAATGGGGGCCCGCCGAACCGCACTCATCCCAGCATGACTGAGCGCCCCGTCAGCCTGCCGACAGCGTGGATGACGCGCATATCATCCAGATCCGCGAGCCGCAGCCGGGCACGCTGGGAAACATGAACTGGCGCCAGAACGGCGGATACGCGAGCAGCCATGACTGCCGAGTCAACTGCGGTCTGCGATCAGCAGACCGCGAAGGGGCGCAGGTCGCGCTCTCGGGGAGCACAGCGGCTGCGGCGCGCGGCTGAAAGGCGGCCGTTGCCCGCCAGGAAGCTGGCGGACGGCTATGCGCAGTTGGCGCAGACTTGCCGGGCCTCCGCCAGCGGCATCGTAGATGCGTGCGGCCCCGGATCCCCGGATTCTCACCGGGTGGTCTGGGGCCTCACCTCACGTCCTCCGGTTCTCCCGCCGGGCTTTCCTCCGGTTTCCCGTTTGCCCGCCGGATTCTCCCCTTCGCCCGCCTTCCTCTGGTTTCCCTTCGTCCGGCGTTCTCCGGTTCGTCCCCTTCGGCCGTTGCCCAGGTTCCGGTTCCCCTTCGGTGTCCCTCCGGGTTCCCTTCCCTTGAGCAATGTCCACGATAGCGCTGCCGAGGGGCGGTTCCGGAGGCGTTGGTCCCGGTCGGCAAGGTCCAAGGTCACCAGTCCTGCCGCCACCACTCCTCGCCTGGATCTCGCCGTAATCCGTCCCGCACTACAGATGGGCAACGGCTGGGCATGATGATTTGTCGCTACAGAATCGCCCGTTACGAGCGGCCGCGAGCGCAGGACACCGCCGCGCCCGAACCGACCAGATCGGCGGCGATGCGCGCGGCTCTCTGCCACGGTGCCGGGCACGCATCGTGATCTGGCCGCGCCAGGTGCCGGTTCCCGCATTCACGGGGGCGGGGTGCCGACGGTACAACAGGGAGATGCGCTCGCGGAAGTACCGTGTGGTCACCACGCTGGAGCGGGCCAGCAACCGGCTGATCCGCGTTGCCGTGCGCGCGGGCTTGGCGCCCGGCGCGTTCGCGCTGCTGGAGACGACCGGCCTCCGTACCGGGCTGGCGCGGCATACCCCGGTGGGAAACGGGCTGGACGGCGATACCTTCTGGCTGGTCGCCGCGCATGGGACGCAAGCGGACTACGTCCGCAACCTGCAGGCCGAACCCAGGGTGCGAGTCAGGGCCGACGGCCTCTGGCGTGCCGGGACGGCTGTCGTGGTCCCCGGCGATGACGCCGCCGTCCGGTCGCGGACGCTGCCGCACCGCTGGGACGCGGCGGCCTGGCCATCGTCATTGCCGTCAGCCGACTCGGCAACCAGCACGAGCAAAGCGACCATGCCGCCGGAGAACCTGGCGATGTCGAAGTGTCGCCGTTTGTCCAGCCAGGCGCCGCTTGCGGTCTCCGGTTGCCGCGATGCGGAACACTCGTTACGGGGGAAGGACGACCTCGGCGTTGTATTCGTGGAGGAGTTGCAGCGGATCATCGCCCTGGAAGAACCGGCGGGTGCACTCCGCCCATCGCAGGCCGGGGCGCATCTCGATCTTCAGGCGCACAGGCGCGTCGGTGGGATTCCAGGCAAGGTGGCGGCTTCCCGGCCGGGCAATGACGATCTCACCGGCTGCGGCCACGATCTCGATGCCATCGATGCGGAACGCTGCCCGGCCCTCGAGCACCTCGAATCGTTCCTCCATGTTCGGGTGGATGTGCTCGGCGGCTCGGTGACCGGGCCGCGTCCAGGTCGTGAGCATGGTCAGGGCTTCGGGTGTCTCCGACACGAACTCGACGCGTTCTCCTGACCTCGGGTTCTCGATCACGCTGTCACCCTGCGCTGCCACTGCTCACCGCTCGCGATCGATCTTGACGGGCCTGCCCAGTTCGCCCCCAAGGGATATGTATCTGCCGGATACGGGGCGACCCTCTTTATTGTCAGGTTGTTACTCAGTGCTATTGCGGGCTTGCCTGTTTGCGGCCCCAGGCTAGGGAAAGCAGGCCCGGCATCACCAGCGTGCCTGGGGCATCGAGGTGCTCACGCACCGCCCGGTCCACCTCGTCCAGTTCGCGTTCATCGGCGATTCCTGTCGCCAGGACCTGGGAGTGCATGCTTCGCAGCAGGTCGGCCCGGACGGTGCGCCGCGAATGGCCGGGCGGGTAGATCCCTGCCCGGGCCTCGATTCCGATACCGGCCAGCCCCGCCTGCCGGAACAGCTCGGCCAGGCGGCGGCCGATGTGCACGTCTATGCCGCACGCCTGGGTGACGTCCCGGAATATCTGGGCCATCCGGTCCCAGGCCGGGTGCGGCGGATAGCAGACGCTCGCGCCGGCGTCGGGCTCCAGGGCCGCGACGCAGCCGCCCGGCCGGGCCAGCCGTACCATCTCTGTGAGTACCGCCGCCGGATCGGGAGCGTTGACCAGCAGGGTACGGGCATGAACCAGGTCATAAGAGCCTGACGGCAGGCCCGTGCAGCAGGCATCGCCTTCTACGACCTGCACGTTCTGGTATCCGCGCTCCGCGACGAAGGTCCGGGCCTGCGCCACGCTGGCTGGATGGCAGTCCACGCCGGTGACCCGGCCCGCCGGGCCGGCCCGCTCTGCCAGCAGATCCAGGATTCCTTGAGGGCCGCAGCCAAGATCGATCACACTGCTGCCCTCGGTGATCCCTGCCCGGCCCAGCAGCACCTCGCTGTCCTCGCGCAGCTCATCGGGTTGGCGCCGCAGCCGGTCCCGCTCGGCGGGACCGTATCCCAGCGCATACGCCGCGCTAGCGTCGGCCGTTTCTGATGTCCCCGAAGCCGGACTAGTCTCCATGAGACCCTCCCATCACCGGAAACCCAAGCTAGGAGCCTGCTGAAATAGGCCCTTCCTGCGGGCCGTCCGCAGAGCGCCACGGTGGCCCGTAACGCCTTGCCGGGCCGGGCCGCTGCCCGCCGAGCCGGCCGCCGGCCGGGCCTGACCTGCGGCCGGCCTGCCTGGCCGGCCCGGCTGCCTGACAGGCACCGGGGGCGTCAGGTGGCCAGGACCCAGGCGCCGTCCCGGCGGGTCAGGCCCTTGCCGAGCAGGTTGCGCAGGTTGAGGGCGGCGGTGCGGCGTTTGAGCCAGGCGTGGTTCTTGGCCACCCCGCGGTAGCGGAGCTTGACCCGCCGGCCCCGGCAGGTCGCCACCTGGGCGACGGCGCGTTCCACGTTCGGCCGGTGCGCCATGTAGTCCTCGCGCAGCCCGGGATCGGCGGCCCAGTCCGCGCGGGCGGCCCGCAGCAGGTCATCGCGTTCGTGCAGGACGAGCTTGCGGCCGGTCTTGCAGGTGGTGCACCGGTCCCGCAGCGGGCAGTCGCGGCAGGCCACGCCGAAGGTGGCGATCCGGATCCGGCTGAGGGTGACAGTGTTCCCGGCCGGGCACGTCACGGTGCCGGCCCTGCTCATCGGCGGTGAAATCGTCGACGGTGAACCCGCCGGCGACCGGGGCTTGCAGCGGCTTGGGCTTGATCACCGCGCCATGGCCCGCGTCGCCGATCGCGCCGCGCAGGTCCCCGGTGCCGTAGGCCGAATCGCCGTACCAGGCCAGCGGCTCCCGCCCGGTGCCGTCCTCACCGTGCTGCCCTGCACCGCTGTCATCGTCCCCGTCCTCACCGGTGGCCGGGGGCTGCTCCGCGGCTGCCGGGCCGGCCTCGCCCTGCCCGGCTCCGGCGGCCAGGAACTCCTCCGCGACCGCCGGATCGGAGTTCTCGGTCCCGCTGGCCCAGGTCAGCTTCTCATCGGTGATGATCCCCGTCTCCGGGTCCGCAGCGAGGTGGGCACGGTAGCCGTCGCGGCGGGCCTCCGGCGACTTGCGGGTATGCCGGGCATCCGGATCGACGGTGCTGATCACGCGATCCCCGGCGACCTTGCGGGCAATCCGCCACCGCCCGTCGGTCCCGTCGCTGCCCTCGGCAGGCTCCACGTCCTGCCCGGCGACCAGCGCCACCAGCGCCACCGCGGACGCGGCTGCCACATCCAGCTCCGCGTCCCGGAACGCCTCTACTAGCGCGTTCGCGTCGCTGACCAGCGCGCAGACCAGCGCGTCCTTCGCGGCCGGGTCATCCCAGTCGATCTTCGGCTTACCCGGCTTGCTGTAATCATGGCCGGTGCACACCGCCGCGATCTGCTCCCCAGCTCCCGGCACCTCCCGCGCCACCCGCCGGATCGCCGAGACCAGCTGAGTGATCGTGTCCTGGGTAGCCACCGCATCGGCCAGGATCGTCGAGTCCACCGCCCGGCGCCGCCGGCCCGCCAGTACCCCGGTCTGCCCCACGATCAGCCGGATCGCCTCGTTGACCCGGTGCGGCCGTTCCGACTTCGCGATCCGGCCCCGCCAGTACACCAGCGAGGACGGATCAAACCCCGCATCATCGATCGCCAGCCCGCAGGCCACCTTCCACCGCACGTCGAACCGGACCGCCTCGGCGGCCTCCCGGTCGGAGCAGTCATGCAGCGACTGCAGCGCCAGCACCGCAGCCATCCGGGTAGCCGGCAGCGAGGGCCGGCCGAACGCGGCGAACAGGTCCGCGTAATCGGCATCCGGGAACACCTCGGCCCGGTGCGCGGCCAGGAACGCGAACATGCTCCCGGCCGGGACCAGGTGCCCGGCCAGCATCTCAGCGTCGGTGAACTCCCGGTCCATCCACTCGAAGCCCTGCATGAGACGATTATCCCAATTCATCGAACGCAGAGCCGGCAAACACGCCAGACCTCGCGGCCTTTTTCAGCGGGCTCCTAGGTCATCAAGCGCAAATATTCGGCAGGGAGACTGTGGCCCGCCCGTCCCTGACATCCTGGCGCAGTCACCCTCCGTGGCGATGGCCCAACAGGCGCGGAGTCACGGCAGCGGTTCCTACCAAGTTGATGCTCACGATCCTGTCGTTGGCGGGCGGGACAGCACCGCCATGGCCGTGCTCACGATAGGTGGCCGCACATGCTTATGGCGAGCGTCGCGCAACAGATCCTGAGGCATCGGCTTTGGGCGCCACAGTAACGTTTCGTAGTTGGTATCGGCTGACGGCCGTAGTAAGTCGTGGACCGGTTCGTGGACCGGATCGCTTATGGAGACGAGTGCATGAGCGCCATTACAGCACAGGTCCGTGGTATCCGTGCAGGCAGCGCGCCCGTAGCGCGGGGCCAGGCCGCTTTAGCCCATCGGGTTCAGGTGCTCTTGGCCGCCGATCCGGCGGTCAGCTTTGCGAGGTAGGCGGCGGCGCGCCGGTCGACCTCGGGGACCGGGTCGGCGTAGTGCCGCAGGGTGGTTGCGCCGCCGCCGCTGCGGCCGAGGCGCGCGGCGGTGTTGCGCAGGTCGAAGCCGCCGGCTAGGAGCTGGCTGGCGGTGTAGTGGCGGCCGCCTTTGATGTCGAGTTTGACCCCGGTTGCGTCTGCAGCCTCGGCGACCTTGTGGGTGGCCCAGTCAGGGTTCCACGGCCGGGAGTGGGCCGGGTCGTTGGAGAACAGGTACGCGTCATCGTGCAGCTCGACGGCCATGGCGGCCAGCTCGGCCCGGATCTCGTCCAGGTAGGTTGCGATCAGCGCGCAGGTGTCCGGGTCGATGGCCAGCCAGCGATCCTGGTGTGTCTTGGTGTCCTTGCGGACGCGCTGACCCGCTCGCACGACATAGTTGAAAGCGACGTGCACCAGGCCGCGGTCCAGGTCGATATTGCGGAGCTGGAGGCCGCACAGCTCCCCGCGGCGCACGCCCGTGACCACCACCAGCCACAGGTACAGGCCCAGGGCGGTGCTGTGCGCGCGGGCCTCGGCGATCACCTTAGCGACGTCATCCGGCGAGGTGGCCGGGATCGGCCGACGGATGGTGGTGGGTGGCTTGGCGGACTCGGCGGGGTTGCGGTCGGTCCATTCCCAGCGCTGCGCGGCGGCGAACGCGCCGGACAGGATGCTGTGGATACCGCGGATAGTGCTGGCCTTCATCGGGTGGCAGACGTGCGGACGGCATCCTGCCAGTCGGCAGTCGTGACCGGGACTAGGCCGCCGCCGGTTCACGCGCGGATCGTGGCTGGGTTCTCCGACCACGACCGTGGCGCGGCCGTGTCGCGCGATGATCAGGCCGTCGACGGTGAGCGTCTCCAGGGCATGCCGGATGACGCCGGTCCCGATGCCCTGCAGGGCGCTCAGCTCGGTGATCGACGGCATCTCGTCGCCTGGGGCAAGGATCCCGGACCGGATCGCGTCTGCGAGCGTCTCAGCGACCTGCTGCCAGGCCGGGCGAGAGTCGCGCGGGTTGATCGCCAGGACCGGGACGTTGCGATGCTCGGTGAACGGCCTGCCCGTGCAGGACAAGTCGCCGCAGCGCTTCAGCTCCGCGTACAGCTTGTCGAGAATGGGGCCGCGTACCTTCCGCACTTTCAAGGGCCCGAGGGCGGGCTTGATGGTGCGGCGGATGAATCCCTCGTTGGTCTGCCGCGTGGACACGTCCCATGGAGCGATCGCCGCGTACTCGTCCAGGAGCTTGGCCACAGTCGAGTCCGACTCGGGCGTGCCGCCCTCGGACGCTTCCTTGAGCAGCCTGCCCAGCTCGATGTGGGCCTGCCGCTGGGTCTTGGCGGTGGCCTTGAGGCGGATCTCCCGCTTGGTAATCGGATCGACCCCGGCGTACACCCGGGCGCGCCACGATCCGCTCGGCAGTTACTCTACGCAACCTTTGGCGACTCTCGGCATGGCACCAGGATAGGCCGGATCAGTGTCATTCGGTCCACGAACCGGTCCACGAGCCGGGAACGGATGAGGCTCAAATACCTTCTGAACTGGGAGCCGGTGAGCGGGTTCGAACCGCTGGCCTGCCGTTTACAAGAAGTACGGCCCCATGCACCCATGCGCGCTACCTGCACAGATAGCACGGATCATCGCACTGATGACACTCGCTATCCTGGAATTATCCGGCGCGTCGTTCCACGAACCGTTCCACGCCAGCAACTCTCATGTCCGGCCATCGTGTTACTGTGCGTAACCTCACCGATGGCCCTGCGTCCGCGTCCATGCCCACAGCGACAGCTCACCAAAATGAGCGGGACCGAGCGGTTGGTTGCAGCAATCGGCAGGTCGAAACGGGTCGGGCACGGTGGTTGTCGGATCGGCATTGCCCGGGCGACGGCGGAGTGACGGTTCAAAGTACAGGCTGTTGCTATGCCGAGACATCAACCACGGGTCGCGGTGTGCATCCTCCGGGTGGAGGTGGAGCCGACCAGGTTGATCATCACGATGACCGTCAATCGCGACATCGCTACGGCAGCCGCGCAACCGGTCGCCCACTTCACTGACACTAACAGCGCAGCTGCTTCTGTAACCGAGTTCTTGGAGTCATTCACCCGGGACAGGTAGCCCGCAATGTATCTTTCCGAAGGTCGCTGGCTCCGTTATGGTGACATACGGGTGACGTTACGTCCCGTACGGTGGCGGTGAGCAGCTTCTCTGCCTGGGGAGGGGTCATGTATACAACTCGGGATGACCTGCCAGGCGGCTATCGCGCGCATTCCGACGCCCCAGTTATACACCTGTTTACCGGTCCCTACGTGACAATGGGTGCGCATCGTCACGAGGTACCCGAGGGAAGCAAGCAACTGCTGGCGTTCGTCGCATTGCGTCGGAGGCGAGTCGAGCGCCGTCAAGCCGCAGGAACCTTGTGGCCGTTTGGCAATGAGGAGCGGGCGTCAGGAAACCTTCGGTCTGCGCTGTGGCGGCTTCGCCGCGCCGGTATTAACGTCCTGATCGCGGACAAAGGGTCACTCGGGCTGCGCGCACACGTAATCGTGGACCTTCACCTCATCGATCAGTGGGCAACACGGCTGAACCAAGGAACCGCGTCCGGACGCGACCTCGTCATCTCACCGTCCGTGTTCGACGCCCTGGATCTGCTACCCGGATGGTATGACGATTGGGCGCTAATGGAGCGCGAGCGAATAAGGCAGCGTGTCCTCCATGCTTTGGAGGCGCTGAGTGCGTGCCTGGCAGGCCTCGGCCGCTTCGGTGAAGCCGTCGATGCCGCCCTGCTTGCGGTCAGTGCAGAGCCACTCCGGGAAAGCGCGCAGCGGGCGCTCATCGAAGCGCATGTCGCGGAAGGAAACCTGGCAGAAGCATATCGGAGTTATGCATTCTACCATAATCTAGTTCGGCGGGAACTCGGCGTGGAACCGTCAAGCGATCTGTCGGCCCTTATCCGTGGCTGTCGAGATCGCCCATCTGGCAGCAATTCGTGGAATGTCACCGGGCGCCAGCCAGGCGATATGAAACTGTTGGATACGGCGTCCGGGGCACGGCACACAGAATCTGTGACCCTCAACCACGTATAGAACCGGCCATTTGTCGATACGGCCCGGGAGGAATGCTGATCGCCCAATGGTTCAGATACAGTTCTACTTCCGGTACCGACATCATGGTCACCAGCAACCCGGCGCAGATATTGTGACCTGCCCCGCAGCGGCAAGCGGCTGTGACGGCCGCAGCGGTCCTGGTGGGCCGCAACGGCATGCTGAATCCGGCCGCGGCCAGCCTCGCCGCCCCGCGCGGCCGGCAGGGACCATTAGCAGGCGGCAACCCCGGACGATGCCCGGGTTGGCGGTCAGGGGCTGATGACCGTGCCCGGCGAACTGGTAGTCGGTTTCAACTACCCGTGGTCCAGAGACCACTACGGCTGGGACTTCGGCCCCCGGCTGCGGGATCCGGGCGGTGTGATCGTGACGCCCGTGACGTTCCGCATGGAGCAGCAGATGGCATTCCAGGGCCAGGCCTCAGCCCTGCCGCTGCCGTCGATCTTCGAGTGTCAGCCTGGATCCCAGGTTTCTAACCTTGAACGCAACCTGACGATCTTGAGGGAGCTCGGGATCCAGGTGGTCCGGATCTGGCTCGTGGCAAACGGACTGGCGTACGGCAGCGCTCCGGTCAAGCGGAAGGACTACAACGATGGCGAGTCAGCCGGCGAGCTTGCCAACTACGACTGGGCTTACACCGTGCCGCCGCGTGCTGACCCCCGCTACGGCTATCAGTTCGGCCAACTGCTTAGCCTGTTCAAGAAATGCCATATGCAGATCCTCCCTTCCCTGCTGGACTTCCCCTGGGGCGGGAACAGCTCGTTGCCGACCGGGCCGCCAGGCAGCCCGCAGGACACAGAACGGCGTGGATTCCAGGCACTGGGGCTGGCGCCAGGCGGACGATCGGACTGCTTCAAGGACGCTCGCAAAACTGATCTCTTGCTGGGCACATTGCTCACCGAGCTGCTGGCCGTCGCGGCCGCGCCCGAATACAAGGGTGTGGTCTACGCGTTCGAGGTGATCAACGAGCCGGCCTGGAACGTCCTATTCTATGGCAAGCTCGGCACCGTCCGTTGTCCGGAAGCCACGATTGACCAGATGAACCATTTCCTGGACCAGGCCTGCAGGACGATCCAGGGATACGGTTTGGCGTCCACCGTCGGGCACCGGTTCTACCAGGACATCATTGGCTCCGGGTTCGCCCCGAGATTCGCAGTGACTGGCAGCAAGCCGCAGTTCCACTACTACGCCAGGTCTCCCCCAC
>Ga0208696_1000439_pt1 | contig 27593 bp, 26 predicted proteins | sample Sb_taG_9_FD_187711 | JGI IMG/M metagenome (GOLD analysis project Ga0208696, IMG submission 187711) | Peat soil microbial communities from Weissenstadt, Germany - Sb_50d_b_LC metaG (SPAdes) (version 2) | ecosystem: Environmental > Terrestrial > Soil > Wetlands > Peat | place: Germany... | reverse complement strand
CGCCCGGAGACTTCGCTCGCCGCGGACGCGGGGCTGGCGCTGGGCAACCGCGGTGCCCTGCTCGTCGACGAGCACCTGCGGACTTCGGTGCCGTCCATCTACGGCGTGGGCGATGCGATCGAGGTCTGCGACGCCGTCACCGGCGGCCCGGCCCTGGTGCCGCTGGCCGGGCCGGCTAGCCGGCAGGGCCGCGCGGCCGCTGACCACCTGTTCGGCCGCGGCGGACGGCGCTCACCCGTCCTGGGCACGGCGATCGTGCGCGTCTTCGGCACCGTCGCCGCCACCACCGGCCCCGGCGAGAAGGCGCTGCGCGCGGCCGGGATCCCGCACCACGCCGTGCACCTGCACCCGAACAATCACGCCGGGTACTACCCCGGCGCCCGCCCGCTGCACCTCAAGCTGCTCTTCGCCCCCGATGGGCGGGTGCTCGGCGCCCAGGCAACCGGCGGCGACGGCGTCGACAAGCGGATCGACGTCATCGCCACCGCCATCCGGGCCGGCCTGACCGTCGATGACCTGGCCGACCTCGAACTCGCCTACTCACCGCCGTTCGGGTCAGCCAAAGACCCGGTCAACCTGGCCGGCATGATGGCCAGCAACCTGCTCACCGGCACCCTGGCCCTGTGGCGCGGTGACGACCTGCTCGGCGCCGACCCCCAGGCAGTGCTGCTGGACGTCCGGTCAGCTGCCGAGTTCCGCTCCGGCCACCTGCCCGGCGCGCTGAACATCCCGCACACCGAACTGCGCCAGCGGCTCGGCGAGATCCCCCGGGAGCGCCCCCTGCTGGTGTACTGCGCGTCGGGCTTCCGGTCCTACCTCGCGCTCCGGCTGCTGCGGCAAAGCGGCTGGCCCGACGTCCGCTCCCTGTCCGGCGGCCTGTCCACGCTGCAGCTGGAACTCCCCCGCCTGGCACTCGACCCGGGCGAGCCGGCAGCCGAGCTGGCCGGGACCGGGCGGTAACGGCCACCGGCGTAGCGCCTCCCCGGCGGCGCAATGCCGGAAGGAAATCAGAAGATTTCACGGTGATACCCCATGGGGTATGCTGAATAGCAGGTTCGACGTCGAGCCTGCGGACTGCCGGCAGGAGGCAGGTCATGGCGCGTGTGGTGATCCTCGGGGCCGGGATTTCGGGGCACACTGCTGCCCTGAATCTGGCGCCCGGACGCCGTGTAGTCGGCATAGGTCACCCGCCGGGGCCCGAACGGCCCGTCCATCAGCTCACCCTCACCGATGACGCCCCGGCGGACCCGCTCCAGCAGCGCCGACGTCGGCAGCCCCGACGCGACAGCGGAAACGCCCTGTCCTGCACCGGCTGCGCTCATGCCAGCCCCCTTTGCCCGGTAGGCAGCGCCGGTGATCCGCCAGCGAGCGGCCTCCCGGCCTCATAGGCCCACTATACCCATAGGGGTATAGTGAATGGCCTGCCAGCCCTCGGCCGGGACGCAGCCGCGGGCACGGCCCGCTACGGCGATCCACACCGGGTACGGGGGTTCGCGGCTCTGGCACTTGCTGCTGATCACCGTGGCCATTACCGGCGTGTCGATCGCTGCGCTGGCGATAACCCTGCTCGGCCCCGAGCCTGCCGGCCTGAGGCCCTGGCCGCATGACGGCGGGTAGCGCCAGGCCACCCGGGGATGCCGGATAGCAGCGGCGCTGGCCGCTGCTATGAGGCCGCTGCGGGGAAGCTGGCCACCGCGCTGGTGACCGGGCGCGCGGCGCCGAGGGTGAGCTGGTAGCCGGTGCGCGGGGAGAACTCGGCGATCAGGGAGAACCGGTCGCCCCGGATCAGGGTGTGCCGCCATTCCACGGGCCTGCCGCCGGCGTAGCCGAGCCGGTCGATCGCCAGCACGCCGGTGGAGTGCGGGATCCCCAGCAGTCGCTGCTGGGCGCGGGTGGGCATGATGGCCCGGATGTGCTCGCGGCCGCCCTCCAGCCGGATGCCGGTGCGGGCGGCCGGTTCGTCATACAGGGCGGTGTGCGTGAAGTCCGCCTCCAGCAGCGGCGCGGCGATCTCGGCCGGCAGCCAGACCGTGTCCAGAGCGAGCGGCTCCCCGCCGGCCAGGCGGAGCCGTTCCAGGTGGAACAACTACTTCGCCGACTATGTGCTGCCCATGGGGCACGGCCCGGAACGGCACGACACACATTCCTACGAGCAGTACGACGGCCAGTGGATCGGGTTCCGGCAGCCCGTGCTGCGCGCGGCCCGGGAACGCCTCGGCGAGACCATCACCGACAGCCGGCAGGTAAACCCCGGCGAGGTGTGGGAGGAGAACGAGTTCTGGATCGAGCTGTCCTGGCGGATCGACCCGGACGGCTCGCTCGGCATCCGCCAGCACCACGAGTCACGCGCCCGCCCCGGCGAGAAGCTCACTGTCGACGAGTACTACGGCTGGAAGTTCGAGAACTCCGTGCCCGGCCTGCCCGAACGCGCCGCGGCCGAGTGCCTGACCCCGCTGCAGTGGATGCGCCGCTACGGCGCCTTCGAGATCACCTCCGGCCAGGGCGCGCTGTATGAGCAGCCGGTCCTGCCGGGGGAGCTGGCTGACCTGCATGTGACCCCGGCAGGACGCGTCTACACCGGCACAGCGAAACCGTTCAGCCAAAATATCGTGCCCATGGGCACGCCGGAACCGGACGGCGAGGGGCGGCGCGCGGTGGGGGTGCAGGTGGACGGGACGGTGCGCCGGGGTTTCCCCACCCCGTCCGGGCGACTGGAGTTCTACTCATCCACGCTCGCCGACTGGGGCTGGCCCGAGCACGCCCTGCCCGGCTACATCAAGAGCCACGTCCACCCGGACAACCTGGCGGCTGACCAGGTGGTCCTGCTGTCCACGTTCCGGCTGCCCACCCAGATCCACACACGGTCCGCCAACGCCAAGTGGCTGGACGAGCTCGCACACACCAACCCGGTCTGGATCCATCCCAGTGACGCCGGGCGGCTCAGCATCGCGCGCACCGGCGACCTGGTCCGGGTCGAGACCGCTATCGGCTACTTCGTCGCCAAAGCATGGATCACCGAGGGGATCCGGCCCGGGGTGGTCGCCTGCAGCCATCACATGGGACGCTGGCGGCTCGACGGCCAGCCCGGCCAGCGCGCCATGATGGCCACCGTCGACCTGCGCCGCGGCGACGACGGCTGGGCCATGCAGCGCCGGGCATCCGTGGCGCCCTACGCATCCAGTGACCCGGACAGCCAGCGGATCTGGTGGAGCGACACCGGCGTGCACCAGAACCTCACCTTCCCGGTCCATCCCGACCCGATCTCCGGCATGCACTGCTGGCACCAGGCGGTCACTGTGCGGCCAGCCGGCCCGCGTGATCGCCACGGGGACATCGCGGTCGACACCGGCAAGGCACGCGCCGTCTACCAGGAATGGCTGCGGCTCACCCGCCCCGCCGGGCACGGATCGCCAGGCGCGCTGCGCCGGCCGCCCTGGCTCATGCGCCCGCTCAGGCCCAGTGCCAGCACGTACCGCGTGCCAGCCCCGTGACCACCAGCCGGATGGCCGCCGGCCCAGCAGGCGCCAGCCCCGGGAGTTCCGGCCCGGAGCTGCTTCGCGCGCTTGGGTCCGTGGCCACCAGCCCGCCACTCTTTTGCCACCCCGTAACAGAGAGCCTCGGGCTGCCCGCGCCGACCACGGCCGAGCACACCGGCGTATTCGTCCTCGCCGCGCCCCCCGCACGCCGCCATCCACCTCGGCGAGCACGGCAAGCTCGGCGGCGAGGGCCTGGACCGGGTGGCCGGGTACTGGCGGGCCATCGGCCTGCACCCGCCGCAGGACGCGGATCATCTCGGCGCACTGCTCATGCTGTACGCGGAACTCAGCGACGCGGAGACGGCGGCGCGCCGCGAGGCGACCTGTGACCAGCTGCGGCATGCCCGCGAGGCGCTGCTTTTCGAGCACCTGTGGTCGGGGGCGCCCGGCTATCTCACGGCCGTCACCCGCCTGGTCGCGCCGTCGCTGGCCGTGTGGGCGCAGCTCACGATCTCCGTCCTCGGCCGGGAAACGAGGCGGGCGGCGCCCCCGCGCGCCCTTCCCCTCGCGCTGCGCATGGCCCCGGCTCCGATGACGGCCGCGGACAGCCGCGACCAGTTGCTCGACGCGCTGGTCGCTCCGGTGCGGTCCGGCGTCCTGCTCACCGGTGCCGACCTGCGCGAGGCCGCCGTGGCGGCGGGCCTGGGGTACCGCGTGGGCGAGCGGCGTTACACGCTGCGGGCGATGCTCGACCAGGACGCCGGCGCGACGCTGGGCTGGCTGGGCAGCCACGCCGACCGCTGGGCGGCGCTGCACTCCGCCCAGCAGCCCTCGGAGGACACGATCCCCGGCACTGGTGGGCACGCCGGGCCGCGCGCAGTGCCCGCACCCTGCGGCGGCTGCTAACCTCGCTTGTCGCGGCTGGCTAAGGTGGGCCCGGTCGCTGCCGAGCCTGGCGCTGACGTTGGCATGCCCGGCGTGCGACATCACCTGCGCCGTGAACAGCGTCCGGACCGCACCGAGGATCTGCTCCGCGGTCTTCTCCGGGACCGGAATAACAGCGGCCGGTGTTCCCGCCCATTTCCGCGCGGCCTCAGCGCCGGAGGCTGCCCGGTCATCCGCGGGTAGGGCTTGATGACGCGATAGCCGGGGAACCGTTCGGCAGCCTGCTCGCCGGAGACCGCCCTGCTTGTTGTCCCGCCGCGCGTCCCGTGCAAGTGGGAGCTGCTGTGTGCCCGGATGCCGGCATTGGCCAGGGCCAGCCTTGGCCCGCTGATGCGGGCCGTGGGACTGCTCAGATCTGCGTCGGCGGCCCTCCGGGTGGCAGCAGCCAGCGCAGGTGCTCGCGGTCGCCTTGCAGTTGCAGCCGCCGCCACAAGACGGCGGCCGGGGAGATCTGGCTGGCGTGCATGAGGGCGGCGCGGCGCTGGCTGGCCCGGTCCACCCGGATGCACAGGTCGATGCGGCCGGGCGGCTGGCCCCTGAAGGCCTCGCCGGTCTCCTCACGCAGCAGGTCAGCGACGGTGTCCTGCAGGGCCCAGGCCAGCACCGGCGGAGTGCCGGCTTGTGCCGCGTGCATGGCCGCGCGCGTCGCGGCCTGGTGGTCAGGGTGGCCGGTGATGCCGGTGTCGTCGAAGACCAGCAGGCCTTCTGCGCCGTGGCGCGCAGCCAGGCGGGTGACATGGCCGGACAGCTCGCCCGGCGGTACCGCCGCGAGATGGCCGTCGGGGTAATCAAGCAGGGTCACGGTGACGACCCCGAGCTCGGCGGCGGCCTGGCGGAGTTCCCTGGCGCGCGCCCGGCGTAGCTCGGCGTGGTTCTCGTTCAGCGTGGAAGCCTCGCCGTGGGTGAAGCACAGCACGTGCACCGCGGTGCCGCCCGCGGTGAAGCGGTCGGCTACCGCGCCGAGCCCGAAGGTCTCGTCGTCGGGGTGGGCAACGACCACCAGCGCCTGCCGCCAGGCCGGCAGCAGCCGCCCGGGCCGGGGCATCGCCCCCTCGGTCATGGCTGCCCGCGTCCCGCTCTGGCCCGTCTTCCGCGTGATCATCTGCGGCCGCCGGTCAGCGGGCCCGCAGCGGGGCCCGCAATAGCGGCGCCGCCAGGCATGCCCCGGCCGCCCCGGCGGCCAGCGGGACGATACCGATGAGCGCGAGAACTAGGCCGCCGGTCCCGCCGGCGGCAATGCCGCCCGCGATCAGGGCCAGGCCCGCCAGCACCCGCGCGGATCGTCCCGCCACCCCGTTCATGAGCTTGATAACTCTCATCACGCACCTCCCAGAAATACCCCGGTGGGTATATACGCTCATGATAGCCGCCGGAGGCAGGAAGTCATTCCCGCCGGGGGCGAGAGCATCCGGGCCCGGCTGCCGGCAGGCCGCCGGGGGCGGCCGGCACAACGAAGGCCCGGCGGCCGTGACCGGTCGGCCTTGGCTTCGTGTCCTTGCTCAGCCGGCCGCCGCGTAGCTGGGCGCGACATCGCGGGCTGCCTGGCAGATGCCGCAGCGGATGGTGCGGGCGGGGGGCTCGACGGCGACAACGCGGTTGATCAGCATGGTGCGGGTCAGCCAGCGGGCGGTGACGTGCGCGTGGTCGTGGCAGACGGCGGCGCCGCAGTCGGCGCAGATGGCGACGGCATCGACGCGGTCGCCGAGCGCTGCGCAGTCGAAGCAGTTCATGGCGTGGCCTCCTCAGCAGGGTAGAAGCGGCGGCGGGCCCACAGCGCGACGTAGACCAGCGCGACCATGACGGGCACCTCGATCAGCGGCCCGACGACGCCGGCGAGGGCCTGCCCGCTGGTCACCCCGAACACGCCGATGGCGACGGCGATCGCCAGTTCGAAGTCGTTGCTGGCCGCGGAGAACGCCAGCGCGGCGGTGCGCGGGTAGGACAGGTGCAGCCGGCGGCCGATGGCGAACCCGGCGAACCACATGATCGCGAAGTAGGCCAGCAGCGGCAGCGCGATCCTGACGACGTCGAGCGGCTCGGAGGTGATCTTCTTGCCCTGCAAGGCGAACAGGATCATGATGGTGAACAGCAGCCCGTACAGAGCCACCGGCCCGATCTTGGGCAGGAACCGGGATTCGTACCAGTCCCGGCCCTTGGCCCGTTCGCCGATGGTGCGGGTCAGGTACCCGGCCACCAGCGGGATGCCGAGGAAGACCGCGACGGTGCCGGCGATCTCGGCGATGGACACGTGCAGGCTGGCGGTCTGCAGCCCGAGCCAGCCGGGCAGCACCTGCAGGTAGAAGAAGCCCAGCGCGGCGTAGAGCAGGACCTGGAAGACCGCGTTGAGTGCGACCAGGACCGTGGCCATCTCGCGGTCTCCGCAGGCCAGGTCGGTCCAGATCAGCACCATCGCGATGCAGCGGGCCAGCCCGACCAGGATGACCCCGGTGCGGTACGCGGGCTGATCCGGGGCGCGCCTGCGAGGAAGACGGGCGAACCAGGATCAGGATTGTCTTCGCAGCGCGATCCAGGTCAACGGCTGGATGGTGCCTGCCGGGGTGATGTACTCTTCCCGGTCCTGGCTGGTCAATCGCCACTTGGCGCCGATCTGGCGGGCCAGCTGCGCCGGGCTGTAGCGGGCCACTGGCAGGCCCGAGCAGCGCTGCGGCCCGTCCGGTGCGAAGCACCCGAACACGGCGACGGCGCCCGGGGCGGTGGCCGTGTCCAGAGTGCGCAGGTATTGCTGCCGGTGCTCCTCGATGGTCAGGAAATGAAAGGCCGCCCTGTCATGCCAGGCCTGGTAGAGACGCTGGGGACGCCAGCTGAGAACGTCGGCGGTCAGCCAGTGCACCTGGTCAGCCCGCGAGCCGAGGCGATCCCGCGCGTGCCGCATCCCGGTCGCGGAGATGTCGAGTACGGTGAGGTCGCCGAAGCCGCGATCCAGCAGCGCCCTGGTGAGAGGGGAAGCGCCGCCGCCCACGTCGATGAGGGCATCCGCGGCCGAGACCCCGGCAGACTCAAGCATCCGGAGCGACATGCCCGGATGTTGCTCGAACCAGCTCCGCGTGCCATCGCCCTGGGCGTAGGCGCCGTCCCAGTGCGCCGCTGCCTCTGCCTGGTCCGCCATCTTCTCATCCTGCGCGCTGGACGCGCCAATCAGCTAGCGGACGCAATCATGACCGGGCAGGATCTGATTCAGGCATTCCCCGGCGCGTCTCGGCGGCCTAGCCCCGTTTCCATCTTCTGCTTGAGCGCTGCCATGTTGTCCGGCATCTCCTTGCGTGCTTCCCGGCGGACCATCAGCGGCACCAGGATCTTGCCGATGCCGTGGCCGGTGAAGTCGACGCTGATGGTCAGCCGGGAGCGAGCGCCGGTCACTGGCTCGACCAGGACCTCGACGGCCGCCCGGACCGGGCCGTCTATACCCCGCACGCCCCAGGTCTTAGGAGGGTCGATATGCACGAGCTCGGAAGTGGACGGGCGGTTGGCGCCGCCGATGCGCCGCGTCGTCACGCATTTTTCGCCCACGGCCGGTGATCGGGTGCCGTCGGCCGGGCCGTCCATGTGCCCGTCCACCACGCCCTGCTGCCACTCGCTGAACCGGGCCGGGTCGGTGGCGTAGGCAAAGACCTCGGCGGCCGGGCGCTCGATTTCGGCGCTGGTAACGATCGGCGGCATGTCAGCGGCCTTCCTTCACTAGCGCGGCGTACCGGTCCAGGTACAAAGGCCAGCCCTCCGGCCCGTCCACGCCGTCGGTAATTGCTTCCCATCCCGGGCCGTGCCGGTCGATGTGCCGGTGTTCCAGCTCCACCCGCGTGCGGGTTGGCGACTCGGCGTAGAACCGCACCTCGACCTCGCTGGTCTGAGCCTGGTCGTTCTCGATGGTCCACCGCGGGCTGATGTCCCAGCTGAACACCAGCCGGTCTGGCGGGTCGAAGGCCAGGATCCGCGCCCACCGGCACTCGCTGCCGTCCGCTGCCCGGTCCACGATATTGCCGCCGACCCGGGGCTCGAACACCGTCTCGGCGATCGGCGCCCCGAGCATGTTGTGCTCCGGCGGCTTGAAGTCCCCGAACCGGTCGGTGAACACCGTGAAAGCACGCTCGATCGGCGCGTCAACCACGACTTGCTTGCGGACCGTCGCTGCCTCGGTCTGGGCCATCAAGCCTCCTCGGTCGGCGCTTCCGCGGCATCGGCGTACCCGGTCAGCGCCCGCTGCCAATATGTGTCGAGCTGATCCCGCAACGCTGCCAGCGCGACAGGGTTAAGCCGGTAGATCCGGCGCGTCCCCGCAGCCATGTCCTGCACCAGGCCAGCGTCCTTGAGGATCTTCAGGTGCTGGGACACCGCCGACCGGCTCACCGGCAGCCCGGCCGCCAGCTGCCCGACAGCCTGAGGCCCGTCGGCCAGGCACGCCACGATGGCCAGGCGCGTGCCGTCGGCCAGCGCGCCCCACCGGTCAGCATCTCGGTTAGCATCCACTAACCGTTAGTATTCCCTAACCAAAGGCGCTAGGTCAAGGTGCCCGCGCCCAAGTACGGATGCCGACGCGGGCATCCTTATTGTTATGTGCGGGCGCCAGCTCGATGCTGGTCAAGAACCTGGCTGTCCAGATCTGGGCGTTCTGTGCTCCCATGACCCGGCCGGGGCTGCCGGTCAGCAACACCAGGACGGCACGCAGCCCGGTCAGGTTGAGTGGCGAGCCAGGCCCGGCCGACCCGGCGGCTGAACCGCTGACCAATGCCAGCGGGCGTGGGGTGGCATTCACGCGCCCGCCGGTCGTCCCTGACCTGCCGGAGCAGCCGGACGCCGCGCCCGCAGGGAGTGCCGTCGCGATGACTGCGCGGCCGCTGCGCTCCGGACACTGGGTGCGCCGCATGCCAGGTGGCGTATACCGCGCGCGCCGGGACCCGTTGTCTCATCTGGCTCACGTATAAAACCAACAAGGACTGGACAGCGCATGGTGCGTAGCAGCGGACTTCATTGACGGGTTACCGGGCCGAACCCGCAGTGGCCGAGCTCGGATGTCTGGTAGGCGCGATGCTGGTCGGACGGGTCGTGCTGGGGCCTTACGCCGCAATTCCGCGGGGGCGTCTGTGCCCTTGTGGCGATGGGAGGCGTCGCCGTAACCGGGAAGGGCCTTGACGTGCGGTAAATATCAGCATCCGACAGCAAGGAGGAGGAACGGCTCCCCGCGCAATACGCGACCTCCTGGAGGAACTGCCTGGGGTCATCGCCCGCGGCGCACCGTGTGTGATAGCGGCTGGTGCTAGCTGGCGAGCGGTGATCTGCATAGTGCTCTGCTCACTCAGCGCATGCGGCGGTAGCATCGGCGTTGGCCTCATGAGGGCCGCCCGCCGGTTGCCTGACTGTGGTGAGGTGGCTATGAGCACGCCGACCAGGCGTGCTCATCGTTTCCGGAGCCTGCGGGCGGGCCCGATGCGGGCGGGCTGGGCTTGCGCCCGGCCGGTGCACCGAGGAAGGGGGCGAGATGACAGCTGACGATAACGTACGGCTGATCCAGGAGCTGTTTGAGGCATTCGGCCGCGGGGATGTCAAGGTCATCCTGGCAGCGCTGGCCGGCGATGTCGACTGGCAGGGGCCCGTGAGCGCCCACGCCGGATCGCTGCCATGGGCGGGCCGCCGCCGCGGCCGCGAGCAGGTCGCCGACTACTTCCGCCAGCTCGCCGCGACGTCCCGCTCGCAGCCGTTTGAGGACCTGGCGTTCACCGCCGCCGGCGACCGCGTGGTGGTCGAGGGCCGCAACCGCAGCACGGCAGTTGCGACCGGGCGGCCCTACGAGCACCAATGGGTGATGGTGTTCACGGTCAGCGGCGGTGAGATCGCGCGGTTCCGCGATTACTACGACCCCGCCGACATCACCCACGCGCTGGGCTGACCGAGCAACCTGGGGCGGCCGTTGCCGGGTAAGCGGCGCAAACCCGCGCTGCTCCTGCAGGCCAGGCGGTGCACCTGCCGCCGCGGGCTCGCGGCCTGCCCGCAGGGCGATGACGACATCACAGCCCGGCCGCGGCCATGACCGGGTCAGCGCACCCGGCCCGGCTCCCGCAGCTTCAGGCTCTACCGAAGGCTCGCATCGCCACCAGTCTGCGGCGCCCGGCAATGGCGCAAGGAATCCGCTGCTCCCAGAACTAGACGTTCAGCGCGGCACCTTTAACGCCGTCATGCCAGCTGTCCACCGCGCTAAATCGGCATGTCGCTCTGGCTCCGGCGCAGCCGCCACTCTCCGCTATGTCCTCTGGTATGCAGCCGTCACGCGCGTGCCCGCCGATCTGCATCGCTCAACTATGTCAGAGGCGGGCCGAACATAGGTTGCAAATCAAGTCATTCTGTGCACTTGATGGAGCACCTTCCCCTTCAAGAGTGCGCCAGCCGCAGTTCATCCGGGAATCTACGATTCCCGGGACAAGTGTCTCCTTGGATGCCAGCATTTCCAGATGATTCGCCCCGACCCGCTCGATGTTCTTCGCGGTCGCCCCGAATGGGGACAGGCGGTCCAGCAGCTGCGTGCTCTCATATCCCAGCACGGCGACGAAGCCCGCCGCCGCGCAGAGGCTTACGGTCGTTTCTATGCGGGTCGGCGCGGATCCATGGTCGTAGACGTAGTCCTCTCACGGCAACGGCGCTATCAGGAGAGGGTCCTGCCGCTGGTTGCAAGGTGGGAATCTGACAGCGAGGCGCACTCGATGCGGTGGCTCGCCGGGCATGAGCTCGCCCAGAAGCGTTACGGTCTGCGATCCGGCGAGTCGGCGACCATCGCTGCCCTGGCATGCAACCTCGTCGACTTTGTCGACGAGCGCAGCTTGGGCGAGCAGGAGGACGAGGGGTGCATGCAGTGGGCGCAGGGGGTGGCCGGTCTGAAGCACGCGCCGGGCCTGGACCCGGTGGCCGGCTCGGTGACTGGCATCGGGCCGGCCCTGTTCGCCTACCTGCGCATGCGGAGCGGCGCTGACGCCCTTAAACCCGATCTGCGCGTGGCCCGCGCCCTGCGCAAGCTGGGGTTCTACGTACCAGTCGGCGAGCACGCCATCCTCGTTGTGGCACATGCCGCCGCCGACGAGGCGGCCATCAGCCTGCTGGTTCTCGACCAGCTTCTTTGGTGGCTTACCTTATCCGGGAAGCCGCCAACGACAGGTGCGCGAAACCGCCGATCTGGACGGATGCGCAGTCCGGCCTGGCCAGGTCGGGAATGGTGCATATCCGGCCGATCTGCATGGCAGCAACCCCCATGCCACCAACTGGCTTCACCAGTATGCTCACAGGCAGGGTCCGGGCCGTCCGCTGGCTGATGTGGCCGGGGCCGATGGCCCGGCGGCTGATGGTCCGGGCTAGGACCTGGTATGGATGAAGTCCCGGATGGTCTGCATCCGGCAGGGGCCGCCTGGCGCAGCCGACCGCTTGGAGCACCGCATGGCGGCGGTCAGAAGGGTCCGGTGAGTTCGCCGAGGGTGCCGGTGAGCCGGAGGTTCTCGGAGTAGTCGACCGGGCAGGTGATCACCGAGACGGTGTCGGCGGCGAGGGCCTCGGTGAGGGTGGGCAGCAGGTCGTCGGCGGAGTTGATCCGGTAGCCGCGGGCCCCGAAGCTCTCGGCGTAGGCGGCGAAGTCCGGGTTGGCGAAGCCGGTGGCGACGTCATGGCCGAGCTCGAGGTCCATCTTCCACTTGATCAGCCCGTAGGCGTCGTCCTGCCAGATCAGCACAGTCAGGGGGATGCGCTCGCGCAGGGCGGTCTCGATCTCCTGGGAGTGCATCAAGAATGCGCCATCACCCGCGGCGGCCAGCACCCGCCGGCCGGGCTCGGCCAGCTTGGCGCCGATGGCGCCGGGCAGGGCGAAGGACATGGCGGACAGGCCGTTGGAGGTCAGGCAGGTGCCGGGCTCGTAGGTGGGATACAGCCGGGCCATCCACATCTTCACCGCGCCGGTATCGGCCAGGACGATATCGGAGCGCCCCAGGGCGGCCCGGATGTCGGACACCACCCGCTGCGGCTTGACCGGGAAGCTGTCATCGGCCGCGCCGCGCGCCAGCTCGCCGGCCAGCAGTGCCCGGATCTTCTCCCCGCTGGCCCCCGGCTGCCACCGCCCGGTGGTGGCGGCGGCCAGCGCGTCCAGGGTCGCGCTGAGATCGGCCTGGACCCCGACCTCGACGTCGTAGCTGGCGTCCACCTCGGCCGGCAGCCGGCTCAGGTGCACGATCCGCTTGTCCCGGCCGGGGTTGACCCGGGCCGGGTCGAACTCCTGCAGCTCATAGCCGACGCTGATGATGACGTCTGCCTCGTCGAAACCGAAGTTGACGTAGTCATGTCGCATGAACCCCACCGCGCCGAGGGCGTTCGCGTGGTCATCGGGGAACACGCCCTTGCCGTGGAAGGTGGTCGCCACCGGCAGGCCCAGCTGCTCGGAAAAGCGCCGCAGCGCACCGGCCGCGCCGGCCCGGGCGGCCCCGTGGCCGGCCAGCACGATCGGGCGCCGGGCAGCGTCAAGCACCGCCGCGGCCCGCTCGATCTGCGATGCCGACGGCACGTCAGGCCGGGGAACGTTGACGTTGAGCGGAGCCAGCCCCGGCGCGCTCATGGTCTCGACATCCTCGGGCACGGCCAGGTAGACCCCCCCGGGACGCTCGGTCTGCGCCAGCTTGAACGCCTTGCGGATCATCTCCGGCACCGCACCCGGGGTCAGGACCACATCCGCCCACTTGGTCACTGGCGCGAACATCGCCACCAGGTCGACGCTCTGGTGAGACTCCTTGTAGATCCGGTTCAGGCCAACCTGCGCCGACAACGCCACCACCGGCGAGCTGTTCGTGGTGGCATCGGCCGTGCCCAGCAGCAGGTTGATCGCACCCGGGCCGAGTGTCGCCGAGCACACCCCGGCGCGGCCGGTCAGCCGGCCGTAGATCTCGGCCATGAACGACGCCGCCTGCTCATGACGCACCAGCACGTACCGGATCGGCGAGCGGACCAGGGCGTCAGTGAAGCGGATGTTTTCCTCACCGGGGATGCCGAATACGACGGTGACGCCCTCCCGCTCCAGGCAGCTCACCAGCAGATCCGCGACGCCAGGCTGTTCCACGGCCACCCACCAGAACCTACCGGTCGATGAGGCGATACGACCAGGCCCGGGCAGCAGCCTGGACCGGGACGCCACCTATTGTCGCTGCCCACATCGCGCGCGCCGCCCGGTAAAGCCGCATCGGCTGGCAGCAGCTTTGCCTGGCGGTCGGTCAGCGCCGCCAGGCAGACACTCCCCGCGACCGCCCGGCGCCAACGGCTGCGCTGGTGACACATCGTGACTCCATGGCGAACGCGAACCGCCGTAAGGTGCGGTTAGCGCCGATTTCCGTGCAGCTATTTCGGCCCCACCCCTGACCGATCCCTGACTCGTGCCTGGCGGATCTGCCCAGGTCAGCCGGTCGGCCGATGCAGGGTCGCCTGCGGTCGTTGTCCCGATCTCACTGCCATGATGTCGCTGATCGCTATGCGATGGGCAGATCAGCAACCGCGAACCCTGCCCGGAAACAGCCAGGATCGCACCCTCCGTGCCTGATTGCCGTCGCTCCCCGTCGCGAGATTTAGCTCAGCGCGGTTGTCACGGCCCGATAACGAACACGGTGAGGAGCCTGCGCAGCGAAATTGCCCCTCGCACTGCCCGGCGCCTTGCCGTAACCGATGCGCATTCCTGCACGTCAGACGTGTCCCGCACGCGCAACCCGTGGCTGCTGGTTGCCTTAACTTGCTGCGTGGAAATCCACGTTAGCGGGTCGGTGCTGACGGCCGGACTGGCCGTGCAGATCGTGGCGTTCGGGGCGGCCCCGGGCATGGGCATGTACCCGGCCGGAGGTGGCGGCAGGCTTGGCGATGCCGGCCCGGGCGGCGGTATCGAGCTGCGCCGGCGTGGTCACACCCGGGCGTGGTCCTGGATGTCCTGCTCGAACTCGGCCACGAGTTCCGGGGTGAGGGTGCGCCGGGTCTGGCCGATGCCGTGCATGATGTCGGCCGTGGTCGCTTCTTCGGCGCCGCGCTCGAACATGACGCGCTCGAATACATGCTGCGCGGTCCTGCGTGCGGCGAACTCGATGTCGGCCGGGGTGAACAGCCGCGACTCTTCCACGATCGCGGTCATGTCCAGCTTGCCGTGCGGGATCGCGGCCAGGTACCGGTCCCAGATCGCCGCCCGCGCGGCCGGGTCGGGCGGGCCGACCGGGATCACGTAGTCGAACCGGCCGTGCCGCAAGAACGCGCCGTCCAGGGCGCGGACCGAGTTGGTGGCGCAGATCAGCAGCCGCTCATCTTGCTCCCGGAACGGCGGGATGAGCTTGAGCATCTCGTTGGTGACCCCCTGGGCTGCGGACACAGTGCGCGGCTGGCGCGCCCCGGCGATCTCTTCCACCTCGTCGATGAACAGCACCACCTTGTCCAGCTCGGCGACCAGGGAGAACGCCTCCCGTAGCGCGGCGGCCAGGCCGGCCGGGGACTCCCCGGCCAGCCGCGAGGGGAACAGCTCCACGAACGGCCAGCCCAGCCGCGACGCGGCGCCCTTGGCGAAGGTGGTCTTGCCCGTTCCCGGCGGGCCGAACAGCACGATGGCCCGCGGCGGCACCAGCCCGAGCCGCTCGGCCAGCTGCGGCTGCGCCAGCGGCAAGATGACCCGCCGCTCGATCAGCTCCTTCTCCCTGGCCATGCCGCCGAGCTGCTCCCAGGCGCCGGCCCGGATCATCCGGCCGCCGAGCTGGCCCAGCACCCCGGCGCTGCCCGGATCGACCGGCTCCAGCCGCTCGTAGAACACCATCCCCTGACGCGCGGTGTACCCCGCGTGCTCCAGCGCCAGGGCGCCGATCTCGCTTCCGCCCCCCAGCAGGCAGCGGATCCGGTGCACCCCGGCCGCCACCAGCCGCCGCTCCAGCTCGCCCAGCATCGCGCTGCCGATCCCCCGGCGCCGCCACGCGGCCGCCAAGCTGATCCGCATCACCCACGCCCGGTCACCGCTGACCGTCGCGACGGCGGTGCCCACCAGCTCCTCGCCGGCCACCGCGACCACCGCAGGCTCATGCGACCGGACGGCCGCGATCAGGTCGGACAAGCTGAAGGCCGGCGCCTCGCTGCTGGCCGCCGGGTTGTCCCACAACCGGACGGCGGCATCGAGATCATCGGCGTGGAAATCCCGGACCCGCCACGGCGTCATCGCATCAGTGTGCCACCACCACCGCCAGGCCGCCGCGGCCACCAGCACACCACACGCTCCCGGACACCCGGGCCCGGACTTGCCTAAGAGCTCGCGCGGATTGGTGTGACCTGCGGGGCTTCGGCGTGTCATGAGGTGAAACAGGCACAGGTTCCGTGATCATCGGAGTTCTCTACGCTCTGTGATCACGGGAGTCCCTGTGCCTGCCATCCCATCATGGCTGCTGGAGCCCCTCTGGGACCAGTTCGCCGCGCTGCTGCCCGGCCGCCCGGTCTATCACCCCGCGCACCCGCTGGGCTGTCACAAGCCGCGGATCGCCGACCGGATCATCTTCGAAAAGCCCCTCCAGGTCCTGCGGTCCGGCTGCTCGTATGCGTCGATCGCCGACTGCAGCTGCGGTGCCACCACGATCCGCGAACGCCGCGACGAGTGGATCAAGGCCGGGATCTTCGGCAAGCTGCAGCAGATCGCGCGGGAGTCCTATGACCGGATCGTCGGCCTGGTCCTGGAGGACCTGGCAGCCGGCGGGTGCATCGCCAAGGCCCCCGGCGGCGGGGAATGCGCGGGCAGGAGCCCGGCCGGCCGCGGCAAGCTGGGCATGAAACGGTCGCTCATGGTTGAGGGGAAGGGCATCCCGCCCGGCCGGGTGCTGGCCCCGGCGAACCGGCACGACTCCCCGCTCCTGGCCGCCACGCTGGACAAACTCGATGGCCTCGGGCCGCTGCCCGGCGACATCACCGTCCATCTCGACGCGGGCTACGACTCGCAGAAGACCCGCGACGAGCTCGCCGGACGCGGCATGACGGGGGAAATCGCCCATAAGGGCGACAAAGCCCCGATCCAGGCCGGGCAACGCTGGCAGATGGTTATGTGATCTGTCCCGGTGTCTCATCGGGCAAAAGCCTCACTGGATGCAAGCGCGAAGCATGCGGCGTCCGAGACGGCCGAGCCAGTAAAAGACGGCATCGACGAGAGGTGTGAGACACCTGAGGTAGTCACATAACAGCAGGTCGATGAGACACGATCAAGAGCCAACATAACTACCAGTTCCAGGCCTCGGCAGGCGAGCCCGTCTCCGATGCGGCTGCCGTGAGCATCGCCCAGATCGTGCTCCCGGGCGCACTGACAACCCGCACCTGAAAACCCGGCACCGCCAGCCTTCCGGCGGTATCCGGGGCGACCTGGGTTGATCTTGCTGTCTGTGCAGGCAGGCCGTTTTACGGACACATCGCAGAGTGCTCTTCCTCGCTGCTGGGCGCTGGGGTCCGCTCGCTTACCCGGCGGGGTGGAGCCGGTGGGTGAGTGCGGTGTGGCGGCGGCCTGCTCCGGGGGTGCGGACCGCCTGGGCCAGGGCGCGGCGGGATCCGGCGAGGATGATGAGCTTCCTGGCGCGGGTGACGCCGGTGTAGAGCAGGTTGCGCCGCAGCATCATCCAGGACGAGGCGGTGAGCGGGATGACCACAGCGGGATACTCGCTGCCCTGGGAGCGGTGGATGGTGACGGCGTAGGCGTGGGCGAGCTCATCGAGCTCGGCGAAGTCGTAGTCCACCGGCTCGTCCTCGTCGGTCAGCACGGTCAGGGTCTGCTCTTCCAGGGACAGGCCGGTGACGACCCCGACCGTGCCGTTGAAGATACCAGCCTTGCCTTTGTCGTAATTGTTGCGGAGCTGGGTGACCTTGTCCCCGACGCGGAACACCCGCCCGCCGTACCGCCTCTCCGGCGTCCCGTCGCGGTGCGGGGTGAGCGCTTCTTGCAGCAGGCTGTTGAGGTTGCCCGCTCCGGCGGGGCCGCGGTGCATCGGCGTCAGCACCTGGACGTCGCGGACCGGATCGAGCCCGAATCTGGCCGGGACGCGGCGGGCGACGATGTCCACGACGAGCCTGGCGGTCTCCTCCGCCGGGTGCAGGCCGGAGTCCTCGGGGGGCTCGCAGGCGAACCAGTAGAAGTCGCCGAAGCCGGTGAGCTGCGGGGGCTGGCCGTGGTTGATGCGGTGGGCGTTGACGACGATGCCGGACTGCTGGGCCTGGCGGAAGATCCGGGTGAGGCGCACCCGCGGGATGGCGCCGGCGGCGAGCAGGTCACGCAGCACTTCGCCGGCGCCGACCGAGGGGAGCTGGTCGACGTCGCCGACCATCAGCAGATGCGCTCCTGCCGGGATGGCCTTGACCAGCTTGTTGGCCAGGATCACGTCCATCATCGAGGACTCGTCCACTACGACCAGATCGGCGTCCAGGGGGTTGTCGCGGTCGTATTTGGGGTCGCCGCCAGGCTGCAGCTCCAGCAGCCGGTGAACGGTGCAGGCCTCGTGGCCGGTCAGCTCCGCCAGCCGTTTGGCGGCCCGGCCGGTGGGCGCGACCAGCACCACGGTGGCGTTCTTGGCCGTGGCGAGCTCGACGATGGAACGGACGGTGAAGCTCTTCCCGCAGCCGGGGCCGCCGGTCAGCACGGCCACCTTCTGCGTGAGGGCGAGCTGGGCCGCCTCCTGCTGCTCGGGGGCCAGGTCCTGCCTGGTCCGGGCGTGCAGCCATCGCAGTGCCTTGCTCCAGTCCACGGCCGCGAATGCCGGTAGCCGCTCCTGCCGGGAGTTCAGCAGGGCCAGCAGCCCGGTCGCCAGGGACTGCTCGGCCCGGTGGAAGGCCACCAGGTAGACCGCCGGGAGCAGACCGCCACCCTCCCCGGGTACCAGTTCGCGGACGACGCCCTCGGCGGCGACGAGCTCGTCCAGGCACGGGCCGATGAGTTCCCGGTCCACCTCGAGGATCTTGGTGGCATCGGTGATCAGGTTGGGTTGCGGGAGGTAGCAGTGTCCGTTGTCGGCGGCCTGCGACAGGGTGTACTGCAGCCCTGCCCTGATCCGTTCCGGGCTGTCGTGCGGGATCCCGACGGCTTGGGCGATGGTGTCGGCGGTCTTGAACCCGATGCCCCACACCTCTGACGCCAGCCGGTACGGCTCGTTCTTCACGATCGTGATGGAGGCGCCGGCGTACTTCTTGTAGATCCGCACTGCCAGGGAGGTGGACACCCCGACGCCGGACAGGAATACCATCACTTCCTTGATCGCCTTCTGTTCCTCCCACGCGCCGGCGATCTTCTTGGTCCGTTTCGGTCCCAGGCCGTGCACCTCGATTAGCCGACCGGGCTCGGTCTCGATGACGGCCAGGATGCCGGTACCGAAATGTGCCACCATCCGTTCGGCCATCACCGGGCCGATCCCCTTGATCAACCCCGAACCCAGGTAGCGGCGGATGCCCTGGATCGTGGCAGGCAGCACGGTGGTATAGGAGTGCACCTCGAACTGCCTGCCGTACCTGGGGTGGGAACTCCAGCGCCCGGTCAGCCGCAGGCTTTCGCCGACCTGGGCGCCCAGCAACGGCCCCACCACCGTCAGCAGATCCGGGCCGGTCCGCTCGGTGGCCACCCGGGCGATGGTGTAGCCGGTGTCCTCGTTGGCATAGGTGATCCGTTCCAGGACCGCCTCCAGCACCGACAGGCTCTGCGGCGCATCAGGCGACGGGGACTGACCGGTCACGGCGACCATTCTGCCGGGCATCCCAAGCCGCGGGAACAGGGCCCGGCGGCCGCGTAAAGACCGTCCCTGGTGCACTTTCGATATGTACCCGCACAACATCTCGCTGAGCCCGGACCAGGTCCTGTTCGTCGACCGGCCACATGCCAAGCACAGCGCACCATCCATCGATCTCCTGATGGTCCTCTCCAGCAGGACGCCACCGCGATCGACCCGATCTCGCGGAAATAACTACTGACCCAGAAACCGAGCCGCACACCATTGATGCGGTTTCCCCAGCCCACGCGGTTTCTGCCTTCCCTCTGCCCAGTACCCAGCACCGCCAGGGCTGGAGCCGATAGCCGACGCCAAGATCAGCATCGAGCGCGGCACCAGCAAGTGGCTAGCGCGACGACTCAGCAGCCGAGGGTAACGCGAAGGGGAACTCGCACTCGCAGCCGCCATGACAGTCGCTCGCCTGTTCGTCACTCGGCGTGGTCGGAGGTCATGCCAGGAACGCGCAAAGAGCCGCCGTTCGGCGCGGAGTTCGGCGCGAGGCCGATCACGACGCTGGCCGTCCAGTTCTGGGCATTCTGTGCGTCCGCGAGCCGGGCGGGCGGGATCGCTGGTTACATCCTGGGGCTGACGGCCGCCGGTCAGGTCAGTCGAGGTAGTCCCGGAGGACGTTGGACCGGGACGGGTGCCGGAGCTTGGACATGGTGTTGGACTCGATCTGCCGGATCCGCTCCCGGGTGACCCCGTAGACCTTGCCGATCTCGCCCAGGGTCTTGGGCTGCCCGCCGGTCAGCCCGAACCGCATGGACACCACGCCGGCCTCGCGCTCGGACAGCGTGCCGAGGACCGAGTGCAGCTGCTCCTGCAGCAGCGTGAAGCCGACCGCCTCACCGGGCTGGATCGCCTCGGAATCCTCGATCAGGTCGCCGAACTCGCTGTCGCCGTCCTCACCGAGCGGGGTGTGCAGGGAGATCGGCTCCCGGCCGTACTTCTGCACCTCGATGACCTTCTCCGGGGTCATGTCCAGCTCGGCCGCGAGCTCCCCCGGGGTGGGCTCCCGGCCCAGGTCCTGCAGCATCTGCCGCCGCACCCGGGCCAGCGTGCTGATGGCCTCGGCCATGTGCACCGGAAGGCGGATCGTGCGGGACTGCTCGGCCATCGCCCGGGTGATCGCCTGCCGGATCCACCAGGTGGCGTAGGTGGAGAACTTGTAGCCCCTGGTGTAGTCGAACTTCTCCACGCCGCGGATCAGGCCGAGGTTCCCCTCCTGGATCAGGTCCAGGAACAGCATCCCCCGGCCGGCATACCGCCTGGCCAGCGAGACGACCAGGCGCAGGTTGGCCTCCACCAGGTGGTTCTTGGCCCTCCTGCCGTCTTCGGCGACCCGCTCAAGGTCGATGCGCTGGCCGGCACGCAGCACCCCGCTGCCTTCGGCGAGCTTGTGATCGGCGAACAGGCCCGCCTCGATCCGCTTGGCCAGCTCGACCTCCTGCCCGGCGTTGAGCAGCGGCACCTTGCCGATCTGCTTGAGGTAGTCCTTGACCGGATCGGCACTAGCGCCGCCGGCTGCCACCCGGGCGGCGGGAAGGCCCTCGTCATCATCGCCGGAAACCAGCGGCTCGTCCTGGCTCTCCTGGCCCGCCGCCTGCGGCGGGCGGCCGGCAGCAGCCGCGACGCCGTGCTGGCCGGCGCCTGGCTCCGCCTCCTGCCCGGCGCAAGGCTCACCTAGGGCAGAGTCTGAGCGCGCCCTTCCGATCTGAGCCGCTGCGAGCGGCCCGCCGATCTCAACAGCGCCGCTGTCCCCGCCAGGGTCGGCCGGGTCATCCAAGCCCATGACAGCGCTGATGCCACCACCACCACCACCGGCGGCTGCAGCCAGCTCTAGCCCGCCGGCCAGCCCCGGAGCAGCCGCACCCGGCCCGGCTTCGGCGGAGCGACCAGGTAGCTGCCGGGAGCAGCCGGCCCGCGCACTTTTGGCGGATGCCGTTCCGGAGCCTGCAGCGCCTGCCACCGCGATCACCTCTTCGATCGCTGGATCGCAGCGCGCCGCGGTGGGCTCGACGCCCGGCTGGCCGGGCCGGCTCGCGACACAGGCACCCTCTCCCGGATATACAGGTCAACAAGACGGGACATACTGCTGAACCCGCGCTGTCTGCCAGGTGCCGGAAGACAAGATGACAGAAAAATCAGAGCGGCTGCCTCGTCCTCTTCCACATCACACTAGGCGAAGTCAGGAGCGGCCCGGACGCAGCCCGGTGCCGGGTCATCCAAGATAGCTGCCGGACTTGCCCATACCCGCCGCAACCGCTTGAGCTTCTCCCCGTTTCCCAGACTGATGTGCCCGGGGTTTCCCGGAGTCGGGTGGCTAGATTCTGGTCATGCTACGGGCTGGATCTGGCTGGCTCGAAGTTCGTCATCGATCTGGGGTGAGCCTGCCCACCGATGAGTGACAGCCGCGCCGGTTTCGCCGCGGCCGATCCCGGCGTGCCGGGTGGGGTCGGTGCACGGCGCCTTCGCTGCGGCCGCCCAGGGGTCACACCGGCCGCGCGGGCAGGCCCACCACTGAGTACCTCGCAGGGTCACCACGACGGTCGCGCTGCGCCTGTGGCCACTGCCCGGCACCGGTGAACCCTGGACGGCCGATCAGCTCGCGTGACCGGGATCCCGGGTCGGGCCGGGCACGCGCCCCCGGCCGGGGTGTTCGCTCCAGCCGCACTCGCTGGCCGAGCCGGGAAAGTTCCAGCTGCCGGGCAGTTAGCCAGCCACACGGTTTCCAGCCCCCGCGCGTTCCGTGACAGGCTGGCCAGAGCAAGTGGCGAGCGCGGCCCCAGCCATGGCGGGCGCCGCATGTACAACCAAGAGGTCAAGATGACGCAGGGCACTGTGAAGTGGTTCAACGGCGACAAAGGCTACGGCTTCATCGCGGTCGAGGGCGGCCCGGACGTGTTCGTGCACTTCAGCGCGATCACCGGCGGCGGCTACCGCAGCCTGGAGGAAGGACAGAAGGTCGAGCTCGACATCACCCAGGGCCAGAAGGGACCCCAGGCGGAAAACGTCAGGGTCATTGCCTGACGCATCGGCAGCAAGCGCCATCCCCGACGCCCCGCAGCCCCGGGTCGCGGGCCGGTGCATTGACCCCAGCACCGTCCCAGCTGGCTCCGCCAGCCAACCCCAGTTTGTCCGTCCGCCACCAGGTCACCGAGCGTGGTCAAGCCGCGAGGCCAACAGCGCGCGCAAAGCCGCCGATCGGAGCGGCTGCGGAACACTCGGCGTCCCTCAGTTGAGGCGCGCAGAACGGGTCGATCTGATCTTCGCCGCCCAGTTTCCCGTCGCCGTCCTCGCCGACCGCCGCCACTGCCACCGGTATAGCAGCCGGTAAAGGCGACTGCGCGGGCGCCGGAACTGCAGCCCCGCTACCTCTGGGGCGCTGTTCCTGTCGGTCCGCGGCAGCCCGCTGCCCCCGTGCCAGCGCGGGATGCAGCCCCTGCCTGGGACTACCCGCCGTCTCAGGCAGTAGGACCCAGGCTACCGGATTCCGGCACAGTGCCGCGCCTGGCCAGGATGATGCCGGTCATCCCGGTGTCTGCGACCGCCAGGTAGGCCGGGTAGGCGACGGCAGTGAACACGCCGAAGTCGGCGACCGCTAGCGCCAGCCAGGCCGCCGCGGCATACAGGGCGTATGCGCTCCAGGTCTCCTCGTGCGGCTCCCGCCAGGCATGGACGATCGTCGGGATGTAGGCGATCAGGTCCGCGGCCACCGACACGGCGACCGCGGCGGCCGGGGCCCGGACCGTGGCCAGCAGCACCAGGCCGGCCACCGCACCAGCCAGGCAGAGGAAGTCCAGCCGCCGGAACGCCAGGTCTGCCCCGCGCAGCGCGAGCACGGCGACGAGCGCGTCCACGGCGGCGCAGAGCGCACCGTAGACAGCGGCGGGTACCTGGCCGCTGGACAGCGCGGCGGCGCTGCCGATGGCCAGCAACGCGGCCCACACGGCCCAGGACACTACCTGGGGCTTTGCGGTCCCGCGCAGGGTCTGGATCAGGTACGGGACGGACCCGATGGCAATGAGCAGGCCGCTGGCGGCCAGGACAGCCGTTTTCATGCCAGCGCCGCGGTGGCGGCTATGGGCAGCGCCGGCGGCACTGAGGCCAGGACCGGGAAGAATCCGGGCAGAACCGGCCACCGGACCCATCTGGCCGATGGCGGCCCTGGGCCCAGCTCACCTGCCCGCCGGTGAGTACGCACGGCGGCGTCATGCGTTAGTGCCCCCACATCGGCGAGAGGACGGGCGTCGCGGACGACGGTGAACGCCCGGTGGCAGGAGTCCTCGCACGCGTATAGCGCCGTCCGGGCCTCCGCCGGTCCTTTCCGGGCGGTGACCAGCATCCACGCGCCGTAGCCGGTGAAGTCCGGCCACAGTTCGTGCGCGCCGGGCGCGACGGGATACCCGGCGGCCAGCTTGTTAAGCCGGTCGACCTCGGGAGAGATGCTTTCGTTGAGCCAGGCGAACGCGGCGGCCGTCGCGGCGGGCAGGCCAGGTGCGGACCTGGCGGCGGCGAACACGCGGCCGTAGTATTCCTCGCCCCATGCAATGCCTTGGCATGCCCAGGTGCCGATCGCCTCGTCGTCTACAGTGTCGGCGGCAGCGCCGAGGACCCACGGGCGTGTCCGGATCGCGTCGATCTCGAACGCGCATTTGCCTGCCAGGTACGCGCTAATGCTGTTTACGCTTGTCTTCCCCGACTCATTCCGGCCAGTTTGAACGGAATCACCGCCGGCGCCGGCCAGCTCGACCCGTCGAGCGACGAATACCACAGCTCCTGGCCGCTCTCGCTGCCCTTCCAGGCAGCGCAAGATCATTCCCGAACACTGTAATCCGAACACTATAATTCCCGGGTCTATCATCGTGCTCCTCTTTCCTTCATTGGGAACGGCTATTGCGGATGCAGTTGCTGTGAGGCCGGGAAGCTCAACGCCGATGGGCCGGCTGCTTAGGGCTCTCCGCTTAATTAGGCAGGTTTCGCCCGAGACGGATGCCTGTCGTGAGTGGTATGGCGACCGTGAGGTTGATGAGGATCGTTTCTCTGCCATGCTGGCGGCGCTCGAGCCGCCCGGTCGCCGCCGTCGACGTGCCGTCGGCCAGCGCATGGACACGTACTCTGGCCTGGTGCCAAGGAGTCCTCTGTCGCGCTGAATATATGGACGTTTAACCGGAAGAGTACCGGCTATGGATCGCTTTGACCTTAACAGGCAACAACCGCCGGCTGTCAACCTCCGGGATTCAGCATTGACCCCGCTGACCGGGACGTAATCGTTTCTTCGTGGCTTTGAGCTGCGATTTTCAAAGTCATTTGTGATCTGGGTCTCACAAGGGAGTACGAGGAGAGCGCGGGTCCGGTCGCGGATGATGCGCTGGAGGGTGCGTTTGATATCGGTGATCCATGCGGAGGCCTCCCGTGCTGGTGAGCGCGCCTATCAGTGCCCTCCATAAACGGCAGGGCTTGGCGCTGATCATCTTTGAGGGTTATTCAGCGAATTGATTCGTTATGTGAAATTTATGCGTCGCTGCGGCAAGTCGACATGAAAAGCGGCCTGCTTCTCGAAAGGATTGGGTTACCACACTCAGTCCGCCAGAAACAGGCCGCGCATGTATTATACCACTGGACTTGACAGGGATGAGATCATCGACATCTGCACGCGGATCGCGTGCTCCGGAATTCCTGAAGAGAATAAGAAATGGCCACCCTGCCTCGGGCTCTTCAACTCCGTTGCGGCAACCCTCTGCTACATGCGCCACAATGACCCGCAGGCGAAAATAGGCGAGGAATTCGGCGTCTCCCAGTCGACGATCAGCCGAGCCATTGCCGTGATAACACCGCTCCTCGCTGAGTGCACGAGAGAATTCGCGCCCACGGCGGACGACCTGGACCCGGAGGCGCAGTACATCATCGACGGGACCCTGCTCCCGTGCTGGTCATGGAAGGACCGGCCGGAACTGTACTCGGGAAAGCACAAAGCCACCGGGGTTAACGTCCAGGTCACCTGCTCCGTTTACGGCCGCCTTTCCTGGATCTCGGACCCGGTCAGCGGCAACCACCATGACAGCTACTGCCTACGCGATTCCGAGGTGCTGCTGACAATGAATCCCGGAAATTGGATCGGCGACAAGGGCTACGTCGGCAACGACATGATCACTCCGTTCAAGAAGCCATCCGGAGGCGAGCTCCTGGACTGGCAAAAAGAATTCAACAGCGGCGTCAACAAGATTCGCTGGAGGATCGAGCAGGTAATCTCTCACTTCAAGAACTGGAAGATAATGAGCACCGACTACCGTCGCCCCTTCACTACCTTCGCCGCAACCATCTCAGCCGTTGCCGGTCTACACTTCTACAGAATGCGCTGAATAACCTTCTTTGGGTTATCTGACCCGATTCCGCGAATAGCGCGTCGAGCTGACCCCTTCCTCTGTAAAGGATCTTGGTATGGCAGGCTTGCTGGTACTGGGCACGCTGATAGCCCGGGGTCGGCGCCGGGTTCGCGTTTGCGCGCCTTTCTGTGGTTCGGGGCTGGTGAGCCGTGGGCCAGGGCTGCCGCCTGACGCCGCCTGACAGAGGACCGCGGTCTCGGGGTTCGGATCGGCCGCCCGCTGGGCACCGCCACATCCAAGGGGCCACCGTCGAACCCCGGGACCGCGACCGGGGCAAACACTGCGGTCACCCGCGGGGACGCCTGCGCCCGCGAGCTTGGCAGGGCCACCACGCGGCATGCTCCCGTTCAGTGACGCCGCCCCCGCGAGCCTGTTGCCGAGCCGGCGGAGCGCAACGCAGTGGCTGAGGCCGCAGGCGCGGAGCTGGTCGTAATAGGCACGGGCCCTGGCCGAAGCGTTCAGCGGCGCGGGCCTGGCCGGCCCATGCCCCAGCGGGCAGCTCGGCATTGCCCTGTCTTGCCTCGACGGGAACCATCCCTGGCTCCGGCGGCATGTCCGCCACAGGCTCGCAAGGCACCAGAACTGGTAACTCTGTCCTGTTCGTGCGTGGTGAACTCGCCAACGACCCGGCGCGCCGATTCGGCAGGGAGAGCGCGTGCTGTCCGTCCGTGGCATCCCTGGCGTGGTCACTCGCTGTTGCAGGGATGCCCGGGTCGGCGGGAGGGGGTGTTCCGGGTGCTGGCCGGCGTCAGCGGGATCGGTGGTGAGTGCTTCTCCTGGATGGGCGGGGGGCAGCAGGGCGGTGACCGGGTTGCTGCTCATCTAGATGCCGGGCATGCCGGCGGTAACACGACGCGCACGTGCCAGTGGTCCGGGACAGCATTATGGCCCCGCAGGAAATGGCGGCAGCGCTGAAGCTCGCACCGCGATCAGGTCCTGCCCGGCGCGCCGCGCCGTTGGCGTTGCCCAGGTGCTCCTGGTGGCCGGGGAACCTGGTTGAGCTGCGTGTCGTCGCCCCACAGAATCCCCACAAGTCCGGGTCTGCGGCGTAGTTCCCCACAGAATCCCCACGGACGAAACGGCATTCCCCGGCACAAGACGGCACGGCTGCTAGCATGGCCTTGTTAGCCCTGACAAGCCTTTATGCAGGCAGCGCGGGGCTGACGCTGTTGACAGCTCCCGTGGTCCGGGCGAGTACAGACCTTCTGAAAAGCGGAAGGTCGGCAGTTCGACCCTGCCCCTGACCACCATTGTTCGGCACGGCCGATAGCCTGCGACACTTGCATTTTGCCTGTTCAGGGTATGTTTTCGTCCCTATTTTAGCATGAGTGCCGGGGTGTGCCGCGGTATGCCGTCGTGTCCGTGGGGATCTTGTGGGGGCAGCCCGGGACGCGGACTTGTGGGATTTTTGTGGGGCGGCCGGGCGGCCGGGCGGCTGACAGAGTCGTGGCGTCAGGTGTCGGTCATGATGCGGTCGTAGGTGCGGCGGGCGCGGGCGCTGCGGGCGCTGGCACCGTAGCGGGCGAGCATCTGAGGAGACGCCCAGCCGTTGAGTTCCATCAAGTCCCCCTCGGGACTGCCGCGGTCGAGCCAGGTGTGGCTGAAATGGTGCCGGAACCGGTGCGGGTGCACGGCCACGCCGCACTGGCGGCCGCGGCGGGCGATCATCTGGTAAATACCGGCAGCAGTCAGCGGCTCCCGGTTGCCCGCGCCCAGCCACAGCTGGGGCCGCCAGGCCTGGGCGTGACGGGCGCGGGCCCGCAGGTACCGGTCCAGGCTGCGGGCGGCCTGGTGGCCGATCCTGACGATGCGGGGCTTGCCGCCCTTGCCGCGGACGGTGATTTCCCGCTGCCACAGGTCGATGTCGCTGCACCGCGGGTCACCGGGGTCGTAGCGGAGGCCGGCCAGCTCGGCCAGCCGGATGCCGGTCGCCTTGAACACCGCGATGATCGCGGTGTCGCGGCGCTGGGCGAACGTCCGGCCTGCGCACGCGTGTTCCAGCCGGGTCAGCTCCTGGCCGGTGA
>Ga0208696_1000438_pt1 | contig 27602 bp, 26 predicted proteins | sample Sb_taG_9_FD_187711 | JGI IMG/M metagenome (GOLD analysis project Ga0208696, IMG submission 187711) | Peat soil microbial communities from Weissenstadt, Germany - Sb_50d_b_LC metaG (SPAdes) (version 2) | ecosystem: Environmental > Terrestrial > Soil > Wetlands > Peat | place: Germany... | reverse complement strand
CCGGCGTCCATGACGTCGAACGGCGCCATCGCTACCTTGCCGCCCGCGGCTTCGACTTTGGCCGTCGCCTCGTCGACCGAATCCACCGCCAGGTAGGTGTTCCACATGGGCGGCGCGCCCGCGGCGGCTAGTTCGGGTGATTGCGGGGCGATGGCAGCGACCGGATGGCCGCCGAGCATGGCCATCGAGTACACCGGCCCCTGCGGCATGGGCTGGTCGTCGTAGGTCCAGCCGAACAGGCCGGCGTAGAACGCCTTCGCGGCGTCCTGGTTGCTGGTCTGCAGATCCACCCAGTTCGGCGTGCCCTGGGCATAAGAGGTACGTATCGGCATGATTCCCCCTATTGATTGTGAACGGCGCCGCCGGTGGCATGATCATGTGCCAACCGGTGCCAGAAATGACGCCTAAGGACACACGATCACGGCAGCCGGCAAAGATCCAGGGTTCTGCAGGCAGCAGCCAAAGATCATTTATCCCGAACGAGCCGGGTGCTTCGGGTCGGTCACGGATCCAGCGGCTGTTCACGATAGCTGACATCCTTGACGTAGCCCAGCCCTGGTGCAGCGGGTCGCGTGGCGTTGACGGCGGCAACCGGGCACCACTAGGCTGACCAAGCAAGCGCTTGGTTATAAGGCCTGCTCGTCAGGGCCGTGCCGCCACTGAAGGGGATGAGCAGCGATGCCGGTCAAGTACCTGTCCCGGGAGTGGATCGACGAATACAACGCCGCACTCACCGCCGACGATGCGGTCCGCGCCTCGCTCAAAGGCAAGAGCGCGTCCATCCAGATGGTGATCTCGGATTCGCCGCAGGGCGAGATCCACTACTGGCTGCGCATCGGGGACGGCGGCGCCAGCGCCGGCCTCGGCGACCTCGACGGCGCCGAGGTGACCATCCGCCAGTCTTACGAGACGTCGGCCCAGGTCAACAGAGGCGAACTGGACGGGCAGAAGGCGTTCACGCAGGGCAAGGTCAAGATCGGCGGCAAGATGCTGAAAATGATGCAACTGCGCGGGCCGCTGGCCCAGATCCAGACCGCGCTCGCTACAATAGATACTGAATACTAAATACTGAGCTTCCGGGCGCGCCTCTCCCCCCCAGGCGCGCCCGGATCACATCCAGTCGGCGTACCGCGGCCACGCGAGCAGCGTGTCGACGACTTCGGTCGGCCCGGACCCCGGATCACCGGGGTCCGTGGCCGCGTACCGGCCCCGGTAGAACAGCAGCGGCCTGCCCGCGCGGCACGGGCCGAGCATTGTGACCCGGCCCACGACCAGGTAGTGGTCTCCGGCCTCGTGGACCGCCTCGACCGCGCACTCCACCCAGGTCAGCACGTCGGCCAGGACCGGCGCCCCGGACGGCGACGGGGACCAGGGCACCCCGTCGAACTTGTCGCCCCCGCTGGTCCCGAACCGCCTGGCCAGTTCCTGCTGCCCGTCCGCGAGCACGTTGGCGCAGAAGTGCCTGGCCCGCTCGATCACCGGCCAGGTGGCCGACGACCGGCTCGGGCAGAACAGCACCAGGGGCGGCGCCAGGGACAGCGCGGCGAACGCCTGGCACGCGAACCCGGCTGGCCCGGCCCGGTCGGCAGACCCTGCAGCCGTGGTGATGACGGTGACGCCGGTGCAGAAGTGACCAAGCACCTGCCGGAACGCGGCGGCCTCGGGTTCGGAGGAGGGGTGGGGCTCGCGGGAAGAGTGGGGCTCGCGGGAAGGGTGGGGCTCGCGGGGGGAAGGTGCCGCGAGCGGCACCTCAGGGCGTGGCGGGGCCGGCAAAGGTATGCCCCCATAGGCTGACCGCGGTGGTCTCACGGCTGATCCAGGTGGCGTCGTCGACCAGCCGGCCGTCGGTGCCGTACTCGATGTCGAACCCGCCGGGGGTGCGCACGTAGAACGAGACCATCAGGTCGTTGGCGTGCCGCCCCAGCGTCGCGGACACCGGGGCGCGGCGCCGGGCGCAGCGGTCCAGCGCCTGGCCCACGTCGTCCAGGGACGCGGTCTCGATCATCAGGTGCACGATGCCGGCCGGGGCGGGCACCGGCGCCAGGGCCAGCGAGTGGTGCCGCGGGTTGCAGCCGAGGAACCGGAACCACACCGGCGGGTCGCCCGCCGCCCCGCCGAAGAACTCGGCCGGCATCCGCATCGAGTCCCGCAGCCGGAACCCCAGGACTTCGGTGTAGAAGTCGAGCGCCGCCGACGAGCCGGGCGGGACCGGCAGCACCACGTGCCCCATGCCCATCGCGCCGGTGACGAAGCGGTTCCCGTACGAGCTGACCGCCGGCCGGTGCTCCAGCGCGGCCCCGCAGAACACCTCGAGGGTGTGGCCCGCCGGGTCCTGGTGGCGCAGCATCGACCCCACCCGCCGCGCGGCCAGCTCGTCGGGGGTCCCCGCCTTGACCGCGACCCCGGCGTCGGCTAGCGCGCGGCCCACCGCGGCCAGGGCCGGGGCGTCCGCGACCTCCCAGCCGGAGGCGAGCAGCCGCTCCTCGGCGCCGGGCACGATCACCAGCCGCGCGGGAAAGTCATCCATCCGCAGGTAGACGGCGCCTGGTTCGGGTCCGCGGCCCTCGGTCAGGCCGAGTACCTTGACGCCGAACTCGCGCCAGGCTGCCACGTCGGCGGAGGAGATCCGCAGGTAGCCGAGCGAGGAGATCATGGTCCGTCCCCTTCCAGGAACTCGAGGGCCAGCCGGTTGAACTCGTCGAACTTCTCCAGCTGGGCCCAGTGGCCGCAGCCGCCGAACACGTGCAGCTGCGCGCGGCGGATCAGCTTCAGCGCCACCAGGGCGCCGTCGACCGGGTTCACCCGGTCCTCACGCCCCCAGATCAGCAGCACCCGGTTCCGCAGCCGGTGCGCCTCCCGCCACAGCAGCCCCTCCTCGAAGCTGGCCGGGTCGAAGAACGACGCGCCCATCGACGCCATCGCGGCCAGCGCCTGCGGGTCGCAGGCCGCGGCGTACCGCTCGTCGATCAGCTCGTCCGTCACCAGCCGCTGGTCGAAGACCAGCGTGCGCAGGAACGCGGCCATCTTCTCCCGGCTGGGGCCCGGCGGCGCGGCGAACTCGGTGAGCCGCTTGACGCCTTCGGTCGGGTCCGGGGCGAACACGTTGAGGGACAGGCCGCCTGGGCCCATCAGGACCAGGCGTCCGGCGCGTTCGGGGTAGCTGAGCGCGAACCGCACCGCGGTGCCCCCGCCGAGGGAGTTGCCGACCAGGTGCACCCGCTCGAGCCCGAGTTCGTCGAGCAGCCCGGCCAGCGCGCCGGCGGCGAAGGTGAAGTAGTTCCCGGTGACCGGGGGCTTGTCGGACTTGCCGTAGCCGGGCTGGTCGACGACCACGGTGCGGAACCGTTCGGCGAAGACGGGCAGGTTCTTGGCGAAGTTGGACGCACCCGAAGCGCCGGGCCCGCCGCCGTGCAGCAGGATCACCGGCGGCCCGGTGCCCGCCTCCTCGTAGTGCAGGTGCATGCGGGAACCCCTCTCAGAACATCGCGTCCGGCGGCACGTCGTGGCCGAACTCACCGCGGCCGAACATGGTCAGCGCCCGTTCCGGGTCGTTGATCGCGTGCACCCGGCCCGCGTGCGCGTCCCGCCAGAACCGCTGGATCGGCGTGCCCATCTTCAGCGCCCGCCCGCCGGAGTTCTCGAACAGCAGGTCCACCGCCCGGATCGCCTGGCCGGTGCCGGTCACCTGGTCACGCCGGACCCGCAGCCGCAGCGGCAGCGGGATCTTCTCCCCGGCGCGCGCGTGCGCCATCAGCTCGGTCATGTCCCGCTCGAGCGCGAGCCACGCCCCGTCCAGCAGGGCCGCGGCCTCGGCGATCCGGACCTGCCCGAACGGGTCCTCGGCCGCCTTCACCCCGACGTAGGAGGCCCGCACCCGGCCGCGCTGGTAGGCGACGTGGGCCTCGTAGGCACCCGTGGCCATGCCGATGATCGGGGTGGTGATGGCATAGGAGAATATGGAGCCGAACGGGATCCGGTACAGCGGTCCTGCATTGACTTCCTGTCCCGGGCAGACGCACCGGGTGACGTTCGTGAAGCTCAGCGACCGGTGCTCGGGCACGAAGGCGCCGTCCACCACGATGTCGTTGCTGCCCGTGCCGCGCAGCCCCACCGTGTCCCACACGTCGTCGATGACGTAGTCGCTGGCCGGAAGCAGGAACGTGCGGAAGTCGACGGGTTTTTGCTCCTCGTCCAGGACGATGCCGCCGAGCAGCACCCAGCTGGCGTGGTCGCAGCCGGAAGAGAAGCTCCACCGGCCGTCCAGCCGGTAACCCCCTTCGGTCAGCGTCGCCTTTCCGGTCGGCGCGTAGGAGGAGGACATCCTGGTCGCGGGGTCGGCGCCCCAGACGTCCTGCTGGGCCTGCGGCGGGAACAGGGCGAGCTGCCAGGGATGCACGCCGACCACCGAGGCGACCCAGCCGGTCGAGCCGCACGCGCTGGCGATGAGCCGGACGGCGGTGAAGAACGTGACCGGGTCCGCCTCGAGCCCGCCGAAACACCCCGGCTGGAGCAGCCGGAAGAACCCCGTCTCGGCGAGGGCCTTGACCGACTCGGCCGGCACCACCCGGCCGTCCTCGGCCTCCTGGGCGCGCTGCCGGAACACCGGGAGCAGTTCGGTGACCCCGGCTAGTACTGCCTGCTGATCTGCCCCTGCCTTAACGAGCCCTGCCTTAACAAGCCCTGCCTGATCAACCTCTGCCATATGCCAAGACTAGAACATGTTCTAGTCTTAGGGTATGGATCAGGTTCGGACCATCGAAGCGGGCGCGCCGCCCACGAGGTTTGCGCGCGGCTGGCACTGCCTCGGGCTCGCAGGGCGGTTCCGGGACGGCGTCCCGCACGCAGTAGCGGCGTTCGGCACCAAGCTTGTGATCTTCGCCGACACCGGCGGGCATCTGCATGTCCTCGACGCGTACTGCCGGCACATGGGCGGGGACCTGACCCAGGGCACGATCAAGGGCGACGCCGTCGCCTGCCCGTTCCACGACTGGCGCTGGGGCGGGGACGGCCGGTGCGCGTCGGTGCCGTACGCCCGGCGCATCCCGGTGGCGGCCCGGACCCGGACCTGGCGCACGCTGGAGCAGAACGGGCAGCTGTTCGTCTGGCACGACGCCGAGGGCAACCCACCGCCGCAGGACGTGACCATCCCGCGGATCGACGGCGCCTACTCCGACGAGTGGACCGACTGGACCTGGGACACGATCCTGGTCGAGGGCGCGAACTGCCGCGAGGTGATCGACAACGTGGTGGACATGGCACACTTCTTCTACGTCCACTTCGCCTTCCCCACGTTCTTCAAGAACGTCTTCGAGGGGCACATCGCGACGCAGTACCTGCGGACCCGATCCAGGCCCGACATCGGCGGGGCGTCGAACTACTCCGACGGTGCTGAAACCACGCTTCGTTCGGAGGCCTCGTACTTCGGCCCTTCTTACATGATCGACAACCTGTGGCACGACTACCACGGCATGACCATGGAGAGCGTCCTCATCAACTGCCACTACCCGGTCACGCCGACCTCGTTCCTGCTGCAGTGGGGCGCCATCGTCCGGCGGCCGCCCGGCCTGTCCGACGGGCAGGCCAGCCGGGTCGCCGCCAAGTTCGCCGACTTCGTCGGGCTGGGCTTCCAGCAGGATGTGGAGATCTGGCGGAACAAGGCCCGGGTGGACAACCCGCTGCTGTGCGCCGAGGACGGCCCCGTCTACCAGCTGCGCCGCTGGTACGAGCAGTTCTACTGCGACGTGGCCGACATCGAGCCGGACATGGTGGCGCGCTTCGAGTTCGAGATCGACACCACCCGCGCGGTGGAAGGCTGGGAGGCGGAGGTCGCCCAAAATCTCGCCCGGCAGGGCGATGCTGGGTAACGGCGGCCGACCGGCCCGCCCTCGCGACGAACGGCACGTCTCCTTCTGCCCCGTGTCGTGCGCGCGGTGCGGGGCGGCGGTGCTGGCCGCCAAGTTCAGTCCGCAGCACACGTCGGTGCAGTGGAGCGCGGCGGCGGTGCGGGCGTGCGCGGAGTTTGAGGGTCGGCCGAGCGCGCTGGTCGAGGGGTGCGCCAGCCTGCGGGACAGCATCGACGCCGCGGTGGCGGCCGGGCGGCTCGAGGTGTCACCGCCTTGACCCGCGAGTACTACCAGGTGCCGGTGGCCGAGGTGATCCGCGAGACCGACGACGCGTGCTCCCTGGTGCTGGACGTGCCGCCGCCGCTGGCGGCGACGTTCGGCTACCGGCCGGGCCAGTTCGTCACGGTGCGCGTCCCCTCCGACCGGACCGGTTCGGTGGCCCGCTGCTACTCGCTGTCGAGCTCGCCCCTGACCGGGGAACGGCCGGCCATCACCGTCAAGCGGACGGCCGGCGGGTTCGCGTCCAACTGGATCGTGGATCAGGTCACCGCCGGGACCGTGCTTGACCTGCTGCCGCCGGCCGGCGTGTTCAGCCCGCGCTCGCTGGACGGTGACTTCCTGCTGTTCGCGGCGGGCAGCGGGATCACCCCGGTGATGTCCATCCTGAAGTCGGTCCTGGCCGCCGGGCGCGGCCGCGTGGTGCTGGTGTACGCGAACCGGGACGAGCGCTCGGTGATCTTCGGTCCGTCGCTGCGCAGGCTCATGGCCGCGGCCTCGGGCCGGCTGGTCGTCGTGCACTGGCTCGACTCGCTGCACGGGGTGCCGGCCGCCGCGGCGATCGCGGCCCTGGCCCGGCCGTACGCGTCCTACGACACGTTCATCTGCGGCCCCGACCCCTACCTCGCGGTGGTGCGGGAGGCGCTAGGGCCAGGCCGGCGCGTGCACGTGGAGCGGTTCGTGTCGCTGGCGGAGAACCCCTTCGAGGAGACGCTGGTGGCGGGCGGCCTCGCGGCGACGCTGTCGGTCACGCTGGATGACACGACGACGACGCTGCCGTGGCCGGCCGGCACCCGGATGCTGGACGTGCTCATCGGCGCGGGGCTCGACGCGCCGTACTCGTGCCGTCAGGGCATCTGCGGCGCCTGCGCCTGCCAGCTCACCGGCGGCGAGGTCGAGATGGCCCACAACGAGGTGCTCGAGGCGGCCGACATCGCCGACGGCTACATCCTCGCCTGCCAGGCCGTGCCGCTGACCCCGGAAGTCAGCATTACCTACTGACCATGTCGTAAATTGCGCGGGAGGGGCGATCCGTGCTAAGCACGGATGCTGCGGTGGGCGTCCGCGGCCATATTCAGGCCAGCGGTCATGACCAAGGAGGAATACCATGCCACTGACCATCGGCGATACCGCGCCGGACTTCGAGGCGGAGACGAGCGAGGGGCCGATTCACTTCTACGACTGGCTCGGGGATTCCTGGGGGGTGCTGTTCTCGCACCCCAAGGACTTCACCCCGATTTGCACCACCGAACTTGGCTACATGGCCAAGATCAAGCCGGAGTTCGACCTGCGCGGCGTGAAGATCATCGGACTGTCGGTCGACTCCACCGGTGACCACGAGCGATGGGCCGCCGACATCGCCGAGACCCAGGGCACGGCGCCCAACTACCCGCTCATCGCCGATAGCGACTTCAACGTAGCCAAGCTGTACGGGATGCTTCCGGCCGACGTCTCGGGCGACCCGAAGGCGCGCACGCCTGCCGACAACCAGACGGTGCGGAACGTGTTCGTGATCGGCCCGGACAAGAAGATCAAGCTGGTCCTGGTGTACCCGATGACGACCGGGCGCAACTTCGACGAGGTGCTGCGGGTGGTCGACTCGCTGCAGCTGACCGCCAAGCACAAGGTGGCCACGCCGGTGAACTGGAAGCAGGGCGAGGACGTCGTCATCGCCGGCTCGGTGTCCAACGACCAGGCCAAGGAGATCTTCGGCAGCTGGGAGGAGCCCAAGCCCTACATCCGGATCGTTCCCCAGCCCAGCTAGGGCGCCGGGCGCCAGTGGATGTCGCAGCCACGTCGTTCTAGGTCGTGGCTGCGTCATCCGCACATGGCCTCGGGCGAGCCGGTGACGCCGGTCGCGCGGTACGAGGCCTTCTTCCGGGGGCGACGGCAAAACTGTAACGTGTTCTAGTATGGAACACGAAGAGGTCGACGTCGTGGTGGCGGGCTGCGGGGCGGCCGGTATGACGGCCGCGCTCACCGCGGCGCACCTCGGCCTGAGCGTCCTGGTCATCGAGAAGAGCGGGTCCTTCGGCGGGTCGACGGCCCGCTCCGGCGGCGGGATCTGGGCGCCGGGCAACACGGTCCTGCGTAAGGCCGGGATCACCGACACCCCCGAGCAGGCCCGTGCCTACCTGGCGTACGTGTCCGGCGCCGGTGTCCCGGCGGAGCTGCGGCAGGCGCTGCTCGAGCACGGCCCGGACATGCTGAGCCTGGTCCTGACCATGACACCGGTCCGCTTCGCGTGGGTGCCCGGCTACGCCGACTACTACCCGGAGGCGCCCGGCGGGCTCGCCGCCGGGCGCAGCATCGAGCCGGTGCCGCTCGACGGGCGGGTGCTCGGCGCCGAGCTGGCTCACCTGGCCCGGCCCTACCTGCCGTCGCCGGTGGCCATCACCCAGGCCGAATACCGGTGGCTGAGCCTGGGTCCGCGCCATCCGCGCGCCATCCTGGCGGGCCTGCGGGTGGCCGGACGGGCCGCGCGCAGCCGGCTGCTCAGGCACCGCGTGCTCAGCATGGGACAGGCGCTGGCGGCGGGCTTGCGGGCCGGGCTGAACGCCAGCGGCGTGCCGGTCTGGCTGGACACCCCGATGACCGGCCTGGAGGTGCGGGACGGCCGGGTCAGCGGGGTCCGCGTCACCCGCGACGGCGAGCCGCAGCTGATCCGGGCGCGGCGCGGGGTGCTGCTCGCCACCGGCGGCTTCGAGCGCAACGACGAGATGCGCCGCCAGTACCAGCGCGCGCCCGTAGGCACCCAGTGGACGACCGGCGCGGCCGGGAACACCGGCGACGGGATCCTGGCCGGCCTGGAGCTCGGCGCGGCCACCGGGCTGATGGACGACGCCTGGTGGGGCCCGGCGATCCCGCTGCCCGGCGGTCCTTACTTCTGCCTGGCCGAGCGCAGCCTGCCGGGCTGCCTGCTGGTCAACGGCGCGGGCCAGCGGTTCGTCAACGAGGCCGCCCCGTACGTCGACGCCGTGCACGCCATGTACGACGGGAATACCCCTGAGAACCCGCACATCCCCGCCTGGCTGATCTTCGACCAGCGCTACCGCAACCGGTACGTGTTCGCCGGCCTGCCGCCGGGCAAGCCGCTCCCCCGCCGCTGGTACGCCGCCGGGGCGGTGGTCCGCGCGGACGACCTGGCCGGGCTGGCGGCCGCGGCCGGCGTCGACGCCGAAGGGCTGGTCAAGACCGTGACCAGGTTCGGCGAGTTCGCCGCGGCGGGCAAGGACGAGGAGTTCGGCCGCGGCGACTCGGCGTACGACCGCTACTACGGCGACCCGCGCTGCCGGCCCAACCCCAACCTGGCGCCGCTGGCCCGGCCGCCGTTCTACGCGGTCAAGATCGTCCCCGGTGACCTGGGCACCAAGGGCGGCCTGCGCACCGACGAGCGGGCGCGGGTGCTCCGCGCGGACGGCACCCTGATCGAGGGCCTGTACGCCGCGGGCAACGCCAGCGCGTCGGTGATGGGCCACAGCTACGCCGGCCCCGGCGCGACCATCGGCCCGGCCATGACGTTCGGCTACATCGCCGCGCGCACCATGGCGGCCGCAGGTTGATGCATGCCCGCCATCTACAGCGGCACGCGCTGCGTGCTCGTCTCACCAGGACACTAGCCTTCCAGGCGCACCGGGGTGGATGATGGCCCCGAGGAGGGCGGCTATGGCAGAGACAGCGTCGTTCACGATCGGGGCCGAGGCTAGCGGCACTGATGGGGCCTGCGGCAAGGTGACCTGTGTGGTCGTTGACCCGGTCGCCCGGGCGGTCACCCATCTCGTGGTCGAGCCGAAGCACCGGCATGGCGTCGGCCGGCTTGTCCCGCTCGACCTTGTGGACGCCACGACGGGCGAGATCCGGCTCCGCTGCTCCCTGGCGGAGTTCGAGAAGCTCGATCCCGCCGAGGAGACGCGGTTCCTGCCCGGCACGTCCGGTGACCCGGGCGGCTATGACCCGGAACATGTGCTCATGCTGCCCTACTACAACATAGGCATGGGCGCGGCTTACTCCGGCCCGATGACGGTCACCTACGACACCGTCCCGCTGGACGAGGTGGAGGTGCGCCGCGGTGACCACGTCCATGCCACCGACGGCCACATCGGGCGAGTCCAGGGGCTGGTCATCGACCCTGACAGCCACCATGTGACCCACGTGCTCCTGCAAGAGGGGCACTTGTGGGGCCGCAAGGAAGTGGCCATCCCGATCAGCGCGGTGGCCGGGGTCGACGACGGTATCCGGCTCACCATCACCAAGCAGCAGGTACAGGACCTGCCGCCGGTGGACGTCCGGCACCCGGATGGCTAGACCGGCCGGCTTACCTCGGTCCACGGGCGGGCGCGGAATGCCGCGACGTCGACCAGTTTTTCCAGCCGGGGCAGGGCTACGGAGGTGAGGAACTCTTCGCGGTGGTGACCGACGAGGCCCACCACCTCGCGCCACACGGAGCGGCCGGCGATGAAGCCCGAGGCTCCCCCTTCGTCGGCGGCGATCCGGATGATGTCGGTGAACTGGTCGAAGGGCACGCCAGCGGACAGCACGGCCCAGGGCCGGCCGAGGATCTCGGCAAGCCGCCGGCAGCCTTCCGGCGAACCGGGGTATTCGAGCTTGAGCAGGTCGATGTCCAGGTCGTTGAGGGCCCGGGCCGCCTCGATGATCGCGTCTTCGCGGGCCTGGCCGCGAAGGTCTTCCCCGGGCCGTGCGTACACCAGGTTCTCGATGACCACGGGGACACCCGTGGCCCGGCAGTCGCGGATGATTTCCTCGCAGACGGCCAGCGTCTCGGCGACCAGGTCCGGTTCGCCTGAGGCCGGGACCGGGCGGTCGGCGCGCAACTGGACGAAGAACTTGAGGGCATCGCCGCCCTGGTCAAGGACCCATTGAGCGTCCAGGCCGGGGTCCCGGTGGGTACGCGGCTCGCCTTGGTAACTGCGCCGCTCGGACGGTTCGGCGGCGACGAGCAGCCCGCAGTTCGGGGCCAGCGCCCTGGCTTCGGTGATGGCCGGAACACCGTAGGTCGGATCGGACAGCAGGCCGCTGGCGGCGGGCGTCAGGACGCGGGCGACGTCGGCCTTCGCGATGCGCAGGTCGTCGTCGCTCGCGTCGAGGCCGACGGCCGTGAACATGCGGCGCAGGGTGTTGCGCTGGTCCATGGCGATGATGGAGAACACGTGGCTGTCGGTGGCGATGTCGTCCAGCGTTCCCGTTCGGGCTTGCGTAGCGTGTGTCATGTCATTCCTTGGATGAAGTCGGCGAGGGACAGCCCCTCGCCGTCGAGGGCGAACGCGGCCAGCAAGGCGGCCCCGGTGACGCCCGGCTGTACCACAGGTGAGAAGCTCATCGCGTCGATGGCGGCCGCCTTGGCCACGCGCACGCTGGCCATCTGCGTCCATCCCCCGGCGGCCACGGCCCGCCGGTGCGGGCCGACGATCTTCTCGATGTCATCGAGCAAGAGCCGGGTCTGGGCCGCCGTGTAGCGCACGGCGGCCGTCCAGACCGCGGCGGGAGAGGCGGCGTCCTGGATGCGTATGACGACGTCGTCCTGGGTTCGGCCGTCACCGGTGACCGACAGGCCGGCGGGTAGGTCACCGACGCTCAGGCTGGCGTGATCAAGCTCGGCCCGAGCCTGCCCGGACTCCGCGCCGAGGGCCGCCAGCACGCGCCGCAGCAGCAGTCCGCCGCTGACCCCGGCCAGCAGCAGGCTGGTGTCGGGCAGCACGTGCCGCCCGATCGACCAGCCGGCGCTGACGACGCACTGGCGCTGGGTCTCGTCCAGCGTCCCCGGGATGGAGCGGGCCAGCACGTCCGCGGTGCCGCTTGAGTTGAACAGCTCGTCCGCCTCGACCGCGCCGACGCCGATGGCCGCCACCGGATGGTCGTGCCCGGCCACCGTCAGCACGGCCCCCGCGGCACTGGAGGCGACACCGTCGCGCCGCAGGTAACCGGCGGGGGCGCCGGCCGGCCGTTCGCCGGGAAGGATCCGGGCGGGCAGCCCCGCCACCGCCAGGGCGTCGGGCCAGGCCTCGCCGGTGCCCTGGTCGATGAGACCGGTCCGGGACGCCAGCGACGGCTCGCGAACCGGATCGCCGCCCAGGGCGAAGACGATCCATTCGGGCACGCTCAGCCAGGTCGACGCCGGGCCGGGCCGGTAGCCGCTGGCGCGCAGCCACAGCAGCTTGGCCAGGCTGGCCTGGCTCGACCACCGAAGGCCGGTCGTGCGCTCGAACGTGGCGGCAAATCCGGGGGCTTCCCGGCCTATCTGCTCGAGCTCATGGCCGCCGCGGTGATCGAACCAGGCGATCACCGGGGCGGCCGGCCGCCCGGCCGCGTCGAGCAGCACGCCGCTCTCGCCCAGGCCGGCCACGCCGATGCCGCGCACCCGGACCGGTCCCCACGCTGACTCGGCCGCCCGGACCGCGCGCCCGATCAGGTCTACGGCCACGTCGACGAGGCGGTACGGATCGATCTCGGTCTGGCCGCAGCTACTGGTGTGCCACGGGGTGGGCTGCTCCACGTAACGGGTGTCCCGCGCCGTCGACCGGGCCACGGCCTTGGAAGAGGTCGTGCCGATGTCGATGCCGAGGACGACATCCGTGCTGACCTTCATGGGCGTAGCTCCCCTGAGCCGCGTTCGATGATCCTGGCCGGTACCTGGATGCGCTCGACGGGAAGCCCGGGCTGCTCCAGGCGCGCCAGGAGCCGCGCCGCGGCCACGCGCCCGACTTCATGACCGGGATGGTCCACGACGGTGACGGCCGGACGCAGGGCATCGGCCATGGGGAAGTCGCCGAACGCCACGAGGGCGATGTCCGTACGGCCGGCCGAGTGCAGCGTCGGCACCACGCCGAGCGACGCCCGCGTGGTGGCGCTCAGGATCGCGGTCGGCGGGCGGGTTCCGGGGTCATCGCCGATCAAGGCGGACACCGCACGGGCGGCAGCCTGGCTGGTCGCGCAGTCGCAGTTGACCAGGTGCTCGGCCGCCGCTACCCGGTGATGAGCCAGGGCATCGCGGTAACCGCGCAGGCGGGCGGCTGAGGTCGGGATGGCAGGTGTGTCGCCGATGTAGGCGATGCGCTGGTGCCCGTGGGCGATGAGGTGAGCCACGGCGTCGAACGCGGCGCGGTGGTCGTCTATGTCGACGAGGTCGGCCACCAGGCCAGGCGCCGACCGGTCGACGAGCACGATGGGCACGCGCTGCGGGTCGAGCCAGGAATGGTCATCGCTGGTCGGGCTGAGCAGCAGCCCGGCGACCCGCCGCTGCACCATGCGCCCGATGACGTCGCGTTCCCGGCCGGAGTCACGCCGCGTGCTCGTGACGAGCACGGGCCGGCCCTGACGCGACATCTGGTGTTCCACCGCGTCGATGACTTCGGCGAAGAACGGATCAGAGATGGACTCCACCACGAACCCGATCGTGGTGTCCGTTCCCGCCCGCAGTGACCGGGCCATCGCGTCTGGCTCGAACCGCAGGTCGAGCATTGCTTCCCGGACGCGCTGCCGGGTGACCGGCGCGACCCGCGGATCGTCGTTCAGGACCCGCGAGGCGGTGCGCAGGCTCACCCCGGCCGCGTTCGCGACGTCGAGCAGCCTGGTAGGGGACTTTGCCATCGATGGCATACCTCGATTCTGCCTTATTGTGCCATCGATGGCAAGAGCTCGTGGAGACGGATGTGCAGGGCTACCGGGAGAGAGGCCAGGGCTACCGGGAGAGAGGACCAGGGCTACCGGGAGAGGTGATCGAGGATGGATCTGACCAGGGTGGCGGTGGGCTGGGCGGCGTCCAGGGGCAGGTGCGGGACCGCTGGCGGCTGAAGGTCCAGGCCGGTCAGGAAGGACGCCGGGTCGCGGATCTTGTTCTCGTCACGGGCCAGGGCGCGCCGCGTCAGGCGCCGGATCAGCTCGCCGGGCGGCAGGTGCAGCCAGACCATCGTGGCGCCCGGGAGCCGCCGCGTGGTGGCGGCCCAGGCGGAAGGCTGCGCTCGTTCGGTACTAAAGGGCGCGACGAGAACCACGGGCCGTTCCGCCCGCAGATTGGCCTCGGCCAGCCCGAGCAGCGTGTCGTAGCGCGCGGCCCGGGTCAACCCGGCCAGGACCGGATCATCCAGGTCACGCACGCCGATCAGGTCGGACACCACCCGGGTCAGCGGGCCGGTCGCGACGTCGAGATCCAGCAGAGCGGCGCCGAGCTCGGGAGCCAGGGCCGTGGCCAGGGTGCTCTTGCCTGTCGCCGGGGGCCCGCCGATCAGCACGGCGGCCGGTCGTTTCAAGGACGGGACCTGGCCAGCGCGGTGGCCGCGGTCGGGCTCAGCGGGAGCGACGGGAGCAGAACGGCCTGGTAGCAGTGGTAGAGATCCGGCTTGCCCGACCATGTGGACGTGGCCGGGGTCATGTCCGGGGCAAGCTCCTGCCACCAGCCGCCGCCGTTGCGGTCGAGGAAGTAGCGGTCGATCTCATCCCACCACCGTGCCGCGGCCGCGGCGAAGCGTTCCTCCCCGGTACGCCGGTGCAGCGCGTCGGCGGCGAGCACGGCCTCGCATGCCACCCAGTGCATCCGTGCCGTCACCACCGGCTGGCCGTCCGGGTCGACCGTGTAGATCAATCCCGGGTGACCGTCCCGCTGCCAGGCGTCGGCGACCGCGGTGTCGAAGAGCGCGGTAGCCGCTTCGAGCAGCCAGGCGGGGGGTGTCGCCTCGGCCGCCTCCAAGGTCAGCAGCAGCCGGGCCCACTCGAAGGAGTGGCCCGGGGTGGTGCCGCACGGCCGGAACTGGTCGTTGCGGCGATCGTCGTTATAGTCCGGCAGGGGCTGCCAGTTCTCGTCGTAGTGCTCGGGTATCCGCCATGCGTGGGCCCGGGCCTGACCATCGATCAGGCGGGTGGCGATAGCGGCGGCCCTGGCATGCCAGACGGGGTTGCCGCTGACGTCTCCCGCGGCGAGGTACGCCTCCACCGAGTGCATGTTGCTGTTGGCGCCGCGGTACGGCTCGAGCGCTGTGAAGTCAGCGTTCCAGCTCTCCCGCGCACAGCCTTCGGTGTCGGACCAGAAGTGCTGCTCGATGGCGGCCGCGGCGGCCACGAAGCCGGCATCAGCACCGGGAATTCCGGCGGCCGCCGCACTGGCCGTCGCCAGCAGGACGTGGGCGTGATCGTAGTTCGTCTTGGCGGGATCGATGACGTTCCCGGACAGGTCGATGCTGGAAACCCAGCCGCCGTACTCGCCGTCGGCGTAGCGGTCGGCGAGGGCCTTAAGCCCGGACGCCGCCAGGGCATCCGCGCCGGCGACGCCGTTAAGGTGCGCGAGCGCGAAGACGTAGGTCATGCGCGAGTTGACGTACAGCGGGCAGGGCTGCGTCACGTCGATTTCGCCGTTGACGCTGAGCCACCCGAAACCGCCGGCGGCCAGCGCGGCCGCCCGCCCGAACGCGATCAGCCGGCTGGCTTCGGCGCGACGCCATTGCGCTGTTCCGGGCTCGCTCACAGTCTTCCTTCCTGGTCGAGGTCACGCGGGAGGCAGCTCGCCGGATCCTCGCGGGATCAGGTGAACCGGCAGAACGGTCCGGCGGCGCGGCTGGGCCTGGGGATCCTCGATGCGCTGGACGAGTCTTTCGACGGCGATGCGCCCGAGCCCAGCCGGATCTTGATCCACGACGGTAACCGCCGGCGCCAGGGCCGCGGCCATGGGAAAGTCCCCGAACCCGACCACGGCGACATCTGTTCGCTCCGCCTGCTGCAGGGCCAGCACGAGCGCCATCGTGCACGGAATGTTGGAGGAGAAGACCGCCGTGGGCGCGTCCGGCGCCTCGAGCCGCTTCACCAGCTCGGCGGCGGATTCCTCGGCCGACTCGGCGGGCATGCAGATGAGGTCGGGACTGTCGTGCAGTCCGTTCTCGGCCACGGCCGACCGGTAGCCCTTCAGCCGGCGACGGGTGGTCGTCACGGGGGTGGAGACACCGAGGAAGGCCACGCGCCGGTGACCGTGGCCGGCGAGATGGGTGACCGCCTCGCGGGCGCCGCCCAGGTCGTCCTCGATCACGTAGACGCCGGAGAGCCCTTTCGGGGCGCGGTCCACGAACACGATGGGCGTCCGCTCCTGCCACGGGGCCAGGTAGGACTGGTCCGCGCTCACGCAGGCCACGATCAGGCCGCTGATCTGCCGTCGCAGCAGCGCCTCCAGGAACGAACGCTCACGTTCGGCGCCCTGGTCCCCGTGGCCCAGGCTCGTCACCACGACCGCCATGCCGCGCCCGACCAGGTCGACCTCGATGCTGCTGGTCATCGCCGCGAAGAACGGATCGGCGATGTCGGGCACGGCCAGCCCGACCGCGGCGTCGGCGCCCGCGCGGAAACTGCGGGCCAGCAGGTTCGGTACGTAGTTCAGTTTCTGCATCGCCCAGCGAACCCGGTCGCGGGTCTCTTCGGTGACGTGAGGATCGTCGTTGAAGACCCGGGACACGGTCTTCGCGCTGACTCCGGCGACACGAGCAACGTCGCGCATGGTAGTCATCGAGGATCATCGCCTCCAGACTTGGCGCCTGCTCAGGCGACTGCGGGGGGTTGGTTCGGGCGGCGACGCAGCTCCGGTGGCGAAGGTCCCCCGGTGGGCACCGGGGGACCTTTCGCTGCGCATTATACTGGCGGCTGAGATCAGCAGCTGGTCTTGTAGATCGCTGCCTGGCTGGCCGCCGTGTTCAGGTTGTCTTTGGTGATGATGGTGAACTTGGTGCCGATCTTCGGGGTGGTCGGCTTGCCGGTGAGGGCCGCGTAGGCCTGGTCCACCGCGTTGGTCCCGATCACGTACGGTGACTGGGCGATGAGCGCCTGCACGGTGCCCTGCTGCAGGGCGGTGATCTCATCGGGCTCGGCGTCGAATCCGACGATCTTCACCTTGCCGGACTTGCCGGCCTGGCGCACACCGGTGGCGGCGCCCTCGGCGGAGAACAGGTTGGCCGCGAAGATGCCGACGATGTTCGGGTTCTTCTGCAGCGCCGCGAGCGTGACCTGAGCGGCGAGAGACGCGGTGTCCTGGTCGAACTGGGTGCCCACGTAGGTGAACTTGGGGTCGGCCTTGGCCGCGGCCGCGAAGCCCGCCTGGCGCTGGTCGGTGGTGCTGATGCCGGGCTTGGTGTTGACGATGAGCACGGGGCCGCCACCGGGCACGAGCTGCTTGATCGCGGCGAAGGCGTAGGCGCCGCCGGCCAGGTTGTTCGAGGAGATCTGCGAGACGGCCCCGGACGGGTCGCTCAGCGTGGTGTCGACGAGAACGACCTTGATGCCGTCGGCCATGGCCGCGGCGATCGGGGGCCGGCTAGCTGACACATCGTCGGGAGCGATCAGGATCGCGTTAGGCTTCGCCGCGGTGACCGATTCGATGATCGGGTTCTGCAGCGTGGGGTCGAACTGCGTGGGGCCCTGGATGTTGACGGTGACGTTGCCGAGCTTCTTGGCCTCGGCCTGGATCCCGCAGCCCATCGTGACGTAGAACCCGTCACCGGCCACGCCCTGGATGAACGTCATCTTGTAGGTCTTGCCGGTGGTCGAGGCCCCGGTCGTGGACCCGCCGGTGGTGGTGGACCCGCTGGCCGCGGTCGACGAGCTCGATGACGAGCACGCCGCGGTGAGGGCCAGCAGCATGACTGCCGCCGCACCCGCGGTCGGTACCGCTATAAACCGCTTCATACCTGCTCCTTCGCGTGAATCTTGGGCTCGGCTGCCGGTCCCGGATGGCACCGGGCGCGCCCCGCATGAGCGTGCGGTGCCCGGCCTTCTTGCATCCGGCTGACCCGGCATGTTCAGCTGTTGGCAACCTCGCGGAAACGTACGGGTTGATCTTGCAGCAGTCATGTCACCGATGTCAAGACTCTGGTTCAGAGTTCTTCTCCCAGGTCTGAACAGTGGCCATAGGCAGCAGATATCGTTTCGGACTCAGCTCTTGACATCGGTGACATGAGGAGGCACTCTCTTCCTTAAACATTGCGGCATGGTTACGGCAGCGTTGCGGAACCGACGACGGACTCGGCGGCGCCGCCGCTTCAGCCGGTACTGCGGTCGATAAGGAGTGATTCGATGAGCGTTGCGCTGGAAGCACGGGACATCACGAAGGTGTACGGTCACGTCAGCGCGCTGTCAGGCGCCAACTTCGAGGTGAAGGCCGGCGAGGTGGTCGCGCTCATCGGGGACAACGGCGCAGGCAAGAGCACGCTGGTCAAGATCCTGTCCGGTACCGAGACGCCGACGTCCGGGGAGATCCTGGTCGACGGCAAGCTGGTGACCATCTCGGGACCTCTGGCCGCGCGCGAGTACGGGATCGAGACCGTGTACCAGGACCTGGCCCTGGCGCCTCATCTCAATCCCGTGCAGAACATGTACCTCGGCCGCGAGGTCATGCGCACCGGCGTCATGGGGCGGCTGGGGTTCATGAACAACGCGGAGATGCTCGCGGGCAGCAAGAAGGCGTTCCAGGAGCTCGGCGCGACGGTGCGCAACTATGCCGGCAGCATCGGCGCCATGTCGGGCGGCCAGAAGCAGGCGGTCGCGGTGGCTCGTGCGGCCGCCTGGGCCAAGCGGATCGTCTTGCTCGATGAGCCCACGGCCGCCCTCGGGGTGGTGCAGACCAAAGCGGTGCTGGACCTGATCCGCCGGGTCCGCGACCGCGGGCTCGGCGTGGTGTTCATCAGCCACTCGATGCCGCACGTGATCCAGGTTGCCGACGAGGTTCAGGTCATGCGGCTCGGTCGGCGGGTGGCCACGTACAGAGCAAAGGAGACAACGATGGAGGAGTTGGTCGGAGCGATGACGGGCGCCGTGACACAGGAGAACCAGTCATGACAGGGCAGGCGACCGTACCTCCGCCCGCGCCCGCCGAGGTGGTGCCGAGCGAGGAACAACCGACCGGCCGGCTCGCGCGGCTGGCCCGGCTGCAGGCGCTGCAGATCATCATCGTGCTCGCGGTGATCGTCGTCATCTTCTCGGCCCTCAAGCCCGGCAGCTTCCTGACGGTCTTCAACATCCGCGGGATCGTGCAGGACACATCCATCCTGGCGGTGCTGGGTGTCGGGATGACCTTCGTCATCATCACCGGCGGCATCGACCTCTCGGTGGGCAGCGTCCTGGTCTTCAGCGGCGTCGTCGCCGATAAGGCGATGGCGGCGATGGGCGGCCAGGGCTGGGGCGCCGCCATCGTCGGCGCCCTGGTGGCCATCGGCTGCGGGCTCGGCTGGGGCCTGATCAACGGAGTCCTTATCGCGAGAGCGAAGGTTCCGCCGCTCATCGTCACGCTCGGCACCCTCGGGATGGCCCTGGGCCTGGCGGAGGTGATCACCGGAGGCGTGGACCTGCGCGATATCCCGAACGTCATGGTCAACTCCGTGGGCTTCGGCAACATCTTCTGGCAGGTTCCCACCCTGGCGATCATCGCCGCGGTCGTCATCGTGCTCGGAATCGTGTACCTGCACCGGACCCGCTTCGGGCTGCACACCTACGCGCTCGGATCAAACCCCGAGGCGGGCCGGCGTTCCGGCCTGAACGTCCCCCGTCACTTGATCATGGTCTACGCTCTGTCCGGCCTGCTGGCCGGCTTCGCCGGATGGCTCAACCTGGCGTTCTTCCAGTCGACCACGATCGGCGGGCAGAGTACTACGAACCTCAGCGTGATCGCCGGCACCGTGATCGGCGGCACCAGCCTATTCGGCGGCTACGGGTCCATCCTCGGCACCACCATCGGGTTGTTCATCCCGACTACGCTCCAGAACGGATTCGTGATCATCGGTATCCAGCCGTTCTGGCAGGAGGTCGTGGTGGGAGCCGTGCTCATCGCCGCCGTCTACGTCGACCAGCAGCGGCGCGCCGCCGCCCTGCGAGGCGGCAGGCCGAAGATGAGCACCTGGCTGAGTCAGCTGACCACCAGCAGGCAGGCGGCGCCGGCCCGGGAGTAACCCCGGCCATCCCGAGATGCAGAGCACCGGGACGCAGCGCCACGGCGCTTGGTCCGCGGCCAGTAGCCCGCGTGGGCGCGGGCTACTGGCCGGTCAGTCGCGAGCCTCATGACCACGCGGCTCATCCCGCCTAAGGAGCAGCATGAAAGCCGTCGTCTACGACGCCCCGGGCAGTTTCACGATCACGGAGATCCCGACACCAGATCCGAAACCGGGCGAGGTGCGGGTACGAGTCCAGCAGACCGGGATCTGCGGAACAGACCTCCACATCCACAACGGCAAGTTCTTCGCCGAGTTCCCCCTGACCCCCGGCCATGAGCTGATCGGACCGGTGGACGCGCTGGGCGAAGGCACCGAGGGATTCCGCCTCGGCGAATACGTCTCGGTCAACCCCAACATGAACTGCGGGCACTGCGAATACTGCCGGATCGGACGCACCTTGCTGTGCGTCAACCTCAAGGGGCTCGGCACAAACTGGCCGGGGTCCTTCGCCGAGTACGTCGTGGTTCCCGCCAACCTGGTCTTCTCGGTGGACGGCATCGACCCCGACACGTCCGTGTTCACCGAGCCCACGGCGTGCGCCATGCACGGCGTGGAGACGCTGAGCCCCCGGCCGGGCAGCTCGGCCCTGGTCTTCGGCGCCGGTCCCACCGGCCTGCTGCTCTCCCAGCTCATCGCGCGCGGCGGCGCGGTCAGCGTGACGGTGGCGGCTTCGTCGGCGTTCAAGCTCAAGCGGGCCGAGGCACTCGGGATCGACACCACGTTCGGTATGGACCGCGCGGATCTGGCCGGCGACGCCGCCAAGCTGAAGAAGGCATCGGGCGGTTTCGACATCGTCGTCGACGCCACCGGGTCAGCGGCCGTGTCCGAACAGTGCGTGCCGCTGACCCGGAACGGCGGGACCGTGATGTTCTACGGGGTGACCGAGCCCGAAGACCTCGTGCGGGTCAGTCCGTACGACGTGTTCCGCCGGGAGATCACGATCAAGGGGTCCTTCGCGGAGATCAATTCGTTCCCGGCCGCGATCGCGGCGCTGCGCACCGGCCGGGCCCGGACCGAAGGCCTCATCACGCACCGGTTCGCCCTCGACGACTACGCCGGCGCGCTTGACGCGCTGCGCGGCGACCGGACCGTCCACAAGATCATCATCGAGTGCTGGCAGTCGTGAACGCGGAGTGCTGGCAGTGACGGACGCGGTCTGCACCCTGGGCCTGGACCTCGGGACCAGCTCGGCCAAGGCGGTCGTGGTCGATACCGGCGGCGAGGTCCTGGCTCAGGCGTCAGCCGGTTACACCGTGACCTCGACGGCGGCAGGCTACGCCGAGAGCGAGCCGGCCCACTGGTGGAGCGCGGTGACGGCCTGTGCCCGTGAGGCCGTGCACGCGGCTGGCCACGCCGCTGGCGCGCGGCCGTCCGCTATCGGCCTGTCGGGACAAATGCACGGCCTGGTGATGGCGTCCGCCGACGGCGAGGCCCTTCGTCCGGCCCTGCTCTGGGCCGACAGCCGCGCCACCGGCTCCCTGCGCGCCTACCGGCTCCTCGGCCCTGGTGCGCTGGCCCGGCTGGCCAACCCGCTGGCCCCCGGCATGACCGGGCCGCTGCTGATGTGGATCGCCGAGAACGAACCGCGCACCTACACCGAGGCTCGCTGGGCGCTGCAGCCCAAGGACTGGCTCCGGGCCCGCCTCACCGGTGAGGTCCACGCCGAGCCCAGTGACGCGTCCGCCACCCTGCTCTACGACGTGATGGGCGACCGCTGGGACCTTGAGGTGGTCGGCGCCCTAGGCCTGGACGCCAGCTTGCTGGCTCCGCTGCTGCCCTCAGCCGGCGCGCCCGCCGGGCACTTGGTCGCCGGGGCGGCGACCGACCTGGGGTTGCCCGCGGGCATCCCGGTCGCGGCCGGGGCCGGCGACACGGCGGCGGCGGCCCTGGGCAGCGGGATCGGCCCGGGCGACATCCAGCTGACCGTCGGCACCGGCGCGCAGGTCATCCGGCCTCTGGTCGCGCCGGTCAGCCGGGCGGAGGCCGGAGTCAACCTGTACCGGTCGGCGACCCCGGACGGCTGGTACCAGATGGGCGCCACCATCAGCGCCGGACTCAGCCTCAACTGGGTGCGCGAGATCATGAACGCGAGCTGGGAGGAGCTGTACGCGAGCGCCGATCATCCGGGCCAGGGCCCGATCTTCGTGCCGCACCTGTCGGGGGAACGGACGCCGTACTGCGATCCGGCGCTGCGCGGCTCCTGGACCGCGCTGTCGCTGGCCGACGACCGGACGTCGCTCTTGCGGTGCGCGCTCGAGGGAACCGCGTTCGCCATCCGCGACGCGCTGGATGCCCTGCTGGCCGACGAACGTCCGCCGCTTCTCCGGCTGGCCGGCGGAGGCACCCTGGCCGCCGGCTGGCGGCAGTTGCTCGCGGACGTGCTGGGGGTGCCGCTGTACGCCGTGGACGTGCCCGCGGCGTCCGGCCGCGGGGCCGCCCTCTTGGGGGCGCACGCAGCTGGCCTGCTCAGTTTCGACGACATCCAGGGGCCGCTGGCGCCGCCCGCCCGCCTCGCGGCCGAACCGGACGCGACGCAGGCAGCCTTCCACGCCGAACGCCACGCCAGGTTCCGGCGGACCGTCTCGGCCCTGAGCGGGTGCTCGAAGGAAGGGGGATTCTGATGACCAGCTTGACCGAGGAAACCCTGACGCGGCTGAACGCCGAGGTGGCCGTGCCTGGTTACGATCGCCGCCACGTTACGACCGGAATCGTTCACATCGGCGTCGGCGGCTTCCACCGCTCGCACCAGGCGATGTACATCGACACGCTGATGAATAACGGCACGGCGATGGACTGGGGTATCTGCGGTATCGGCCTGCAGCCGTCCAACGTCAGGATGCGCGACGTGCTGGCCGCCCAGGACGGCCTGTACACCCTGGTCATCCGGCACAGCGACGGCACCTGGGACGCCCGCGTGATCGGGTCGATCGTGGAGTACCTGTTCGCACCCGACGATCCCGAGGCAGCCATCGAGAAGATGGCCGCGCCGGCCACCCGGATCGTGTCGCTCACCGTCACCGAAGGCGGCTACAACCTCGACGCCGTCACCGGTGAGTTCAACGCCTCCGATGCGTCGGTCGTGGCCGACCTGCATCCTTCAGGCGCGCCACGCACCGTTTTCGGGCTGGTAACCGAGGCGCTGGCTCGCCGCCGCGACCGGGGCATTCCCGCCTTCACCATCGTGTCCTGCGACAACATCCAGGGCAACGGCCACGTGAGCCAGCGCGCGTTCACGGCGTTCGCCCGGCTGCGTGATCCGGCGCTGGCCGACTGGATCACCCGCCACGTCCGCTTCCCCAACTGCATGGTCGACCGCATCACGCCGCAGACGACTGACGGGGATCGCGCCGAGCTCAGCCGCCGGTTCGGCATCGACGACCAGTGGCCCGTGCTCTGCGAGCCGTTCACGCAGTGGGTCCTCGAAGATAACTTCGCCGACGGCCGGCCGCCCCTGCAAGACGTCGGCGTGCAGATTGTCTCCGACGTGGAACCGTATGAGCTGATGAAGCTGCGGCTGCTCAACGCCAGCCATCAGGCCCTGTGCTATCCGGGCTACCTGGTGGGATACCGGCTCGTGCACGACGTCACGACCGACCCGCTGTTCGCCCGGTTCCTGCTGGACTACATGACGCAAGAAGCCATCCCGACCCTGCGGCCCGTGCCCGGCGTGGATCTGGTCCACTACGCGAACCAGCTCATCGAGCGATTCTCCAATCCCGAGGTCCGCGACACCGTGGCCCGGCTGTGCGCCAACGCGTCCGACCTCATACCCAAGTTCCTGCTCCCCGTCATCAGGCAGCAGCTCGCCACCGGTGGTCCCTTCACCCGCTCGGCGGCCGTCGTGGCCAGCTGGGCCCGCTACGCCGAGGGCACCGACGAGAACGGCGAGCCATACGAGCTCGACGACGCCCTCGCGCCGCAACTGCGAGCCGCAGCAGGCCGGCAACGCGGCCACCCGACCGCCTTTCTCCAGGACAACCGCGCGGTCTTCGGTGACCTGGCCGACGACACCCGGTTCACCCGGGTGTACAGCTCGATCCTGACCGCCCTGCTCGAACGCGGCGTGCGCAAGACCTTCGCTAACCTTGACCACTACGGAGGCGGTTGCCCTGACTAGCATGCGACGCGTCGTCGTCTACCCGGGCCGGATCGCTGTCGAGGCAGCGGACGTCCCCGCCCCAGGCCCGAACGAGGCCCTGGTCCGCACGCTCATGGCCGGCGTCTGCGGATCCGACCTGCACGCGGCCCACGGGCGGCACCCGTTTGTCCCGCTGCCCTACCGGCCGGGCCATGAGGTCGTCGGGGTCGTCGAAACCACGGGCTCGGCCGTCGAGGGCTACGCACCGGGACAGCGGGTCATCGTGGAGCCCGACCTGCCCTGCTGGACGTGCAAGATGTGCACCTCCGGACGCGAGAACCTGTGCGAAAACCTGCAGTTCTTCGGCTGCGGCTACGCCCAGGGCGGCATGGCGGACTACTTCACCCTGGCCGCGAACCGCCTGCATCCCGTGCCGGACACGCTGGACGATCCCACCGCGGCGATCATCGAGCCGCTGTCGACGCCGGTGCACGCCGTGCGCCTGGCGGGCGACGTGGCCGGCCGGGCCGTCGCCGTTCTCGGCGCCGGGACCATCGGGTTGTTCACGCTCGCGGTGCTCCGCGCGCACGGAGCAGGAAAAGTGGTCAGCACCGATCCCAATCTCGCCAAGCGCGAGCGAGCCGAGGCCCTCGGCGCCGATTCGACCATCGACGCACGCACACCCGACGTCGCCGGGCAGGTGCGGACGGCGCTCGGCGGCAGCGCCGACATCGTGTTCGACTGCGTCGCCATCCAGTCCTCGATGGACCAGGCGATCGCCATCGCCGACAAAGGCGGGACCGTCATGGTGGTCGGCGTCCCGGCCCGGGACGTCACGGTTCCGCTGCCGATCGTGCAGGACCACCAGATCCGCATCCAGGGCAGCGCCACCTATCTCCCGCAGGACTACGCCGAATCGGCCGACCTGCTGCGCCGGGGAGCCGTCAGGACAGCCGACTTCGTGACCGCCACGCGGCCACTCGATCAGGTCGCCGAGGCCTTCGAGCTCGCTTCGTCAGGAAATCACGTGAAGGTCCTCGTCACCGTCGGCGAGCGGTGATCACGGACCTGTACCCGCTTTCTTCGGCCCTGGTGGCACTCGATTTTGACGGCACGCTCGCACCGATATCACCGCACCCTGACGACGCACGTCCGCTGGGCGGCACCCGGCAGATCCTGCGCGACCTGCGGGCTACCGGGGCAACTGTCGCCGTCGTCACCGGCCGGAGCGTGGCGTCGCTGCTGCGCGTCAGCGGCTTCGGCGCCGTACCAGGCATCGTCGTCTACGGCACGCACGGCGCCGAAAGATGGCAGGCGGGTGAACTGCGCGCTCCGGCGACCCCACCTGGCCTGGACGAGCTACGCCTGACCCTGCCCGGGCTGCTGGCCAGCGTCGCCCGGGACCTGTGGATCGAAGAAAAAGCTCTGTCGCTGGTCATACACGCACGCCTCACCGCCGCGCCGGACCGCGTGCTGGAGATGCTGCGCGCTCCGGTGGAAAAGGCCGCGGCGGCGGCCGGGCTCGGCGTGCGGCCCGGCAAGGAAGTCCTCGAGATCTGCCTTCCTGGCATCGACAAGGGCACCGCGATCCGCGAGCTCATCAGCGACGATACGACCGCGGCCTTCTACGCAGGCGACGACCTCGGCGACCTGCCCGCGATGGCGGAAGTGAACGCATGGGCCGGGCGCACCGGCCGGCCGGCGTTGACGGTCGGGGTGAGTCCCCGCGGACGGGGCCCGGTCGCCGAGCAGGCGGACGTCACCGTGCCAGATCCGCAGAGCCTCATTTCGCTGCTGCGGCAGATCCTCAAGGACGCCGCGTAGGGTCAGGCCGCATCACGCGCTTACCGCAGCGAATCGGGCGCAACACCGCCATAGCCTCCTAGGATCAGGCCGCTGGTGGGGACGCCGGTACCGGCGGTGACCAGGACGGGGCCGTCGCCGGGGACCTGGTTGACGGACGTGCCGCGGACCTGGCGGACCGCCTCGGCGATGCCGTTCATGCCGTGGATGTAGGCCTCGCCCAGCTGGCCGCCGTGCGGGTTGACCGGCAGGCGGCCGCCCAGCTCGATCGCGCCGTCGGCGATGAAATCCCTGGCCTCGCCGCGCCCGCAGAAGCCGAGCTCCTCCAGCTGGATGAGCACGTAGGGGGTGAAGTGGTCGTACAGCACGGCGGTGCGCACGTCCGCCGGGCCGATCCGCGCCTGCCGCCACAACTGCCCGGCGACCAGGCCCATCTCCGGCAGGCCGGTCAGGTCGTCGCGGTAGTAGCTGGTCATGGTGAACTGGTCCGGGCCGGCGCCCTGCGCGGCGGCGCGGATCACGGCGGGCCGGTGCGGAAGGTCGCGGGCCCGGTCCAGGCTGGTGACCACGACGGCCACCGCGCCGTCGCTCTCCTGGCAGCAGTCGAGCAGCCTCAAGGGTTCGGCGATCCACCGCGAGGCCTGGTGCTCGGCGAGCGTGACCGGGCGCTGGTAGAACCATGCCTGCGGGTTGGCCGCGGCGTGGCGGCGATCCGCGACCGTCACCCGGCCGAAGTCCTCGCTGGTCGCGCCGCAGAAGTGCATGTAGCGGCGGGCGAGCATGGCGACGGTCGCGGCCGGCGTGGCGATGCCCATCGGGTAGTGCCAGCCGTTGTCGATGCCCGAGGTCGTCGGCGTCGCGACCGCGCCGGCCGCGACGCGGCCGAAGCGGCGGCCGGAGCGCTCGTTCAGCGCCCGGTAGCAGACCACCACGCGGGCGGCCCCGGTCGCGATCGCCATCGCCGCCTGGTGCACGGTCGCGCACGCGGCGCCGCCGCCGTAGCCGATCTGGCTGAAGAAGGTGAGCCCGGGTATGCCGACCTCGCGCGCGACCGCGATCTCGGCGTTGCTGTCCATGGTGAAGGTCACCAGGCCGTCCACGTCGGACGGGCGCAGCGCGGCGTCGGCGAGCGCGGCCCGCACCGCCTCGGCCGCGAGCCGCAGCTCGCTGCGGCCGGAATCCTTGGAGAACTCGGTCGCCCCGATGCCGGCGATCGCCGCGGTCGTCACCGGGCGATCCGGACGGTCGCCGTGACGTGGTCGCCGAGGCCGCACCGGCCGGTCACCGAGACCACCCGCTCGTCCCGGTGATGGGCCCGGTGATGGGCCCGGTGATGGGCCCGGTGATGGGCCCGGTGATCGGCACTGCCCTCGCTGGTGACGTGCCCGCTGAGGGTGAGCGTCTCGCCGGCGTGGCAGGGCACCCCCAGCCGGATGGAGACCGCGCGGACCACCGCGTCCGGTCCGGCCCAGCCCGACACGTAGCGCTGAACCAGCCCGGTCGTGGTCAAGATGTTGACGAAGATGTCCTTCGCCCCCCGCATGACGGCGCGGTCCCGGTCGTGGTGCACGTCCTGGAAGTCCCGGGTGGCCAGCGCCGAGGCGATCACGAAGGTGGGCGTCACGTCGATCACCA
>Ga0208696_1000433_pt1 | contig 27799 bp, 23 predicted proteins | sample Sb_taG_9_FD_187711 | JGI IMG/M metagenome (GOLD analysis project Ga0208696, IMG submission 187711) | Peat soil microbial communities from Weissenstadt, Germany - Sb_50d_b_LC metaG (SPAdes) (version 2) | ecosystem: Environmental > Terrestrial > Soil > Wetlands > Peat | place: Germany... | reverse complement strand
CGATCCAGCGCACGGTGAAAGGCAGCGGCGCCAGCGCCAGCACCAGGGCGCGGCCGACGTGACCTGCGCCGAACAGCAGCACCGGATGGGTCACCTCGCCGAAATGCTCGTGAAAGGCCATCGTGGCGAAGGAAGCCGCCACGCCCGCGCGTTCGCCCGCCGCATCCGCCGGCACCGCCGAGCGCGCGATCCGGCCGTCGTCACCGAGACGGCTTGCCGTGGTGAAAGCTCCCACCTGTTCCACTTCTTCGAAGCGCTGCACCGCGGCCAGGTCGCTTGCATCGAACGTTTCGGTGAGCGTTTTGACCATGCCGCCGCAGCACTGGCCGAGATTGGGGCCGAGCGGCCAGTCGCGGAACTGCGCCTTGCCGCGTCCCGCGGCGAGCACCGCGCGCGCCGCGGCAATCGCCTCGTATTCCAGGCGGCCGCCGCCGATCGTGCCGAAAAAGCCGCCGTCGGGCTGCAACACGATACGGGCGCCGCTCTCGCGCGGCACCGAGCCCGCCGAGCCGACTACGCTCACGAGACCGGCACTGCCGTGCCGCTCGATCGTTTCGCGGATGCGGGCCCAAACCTTCGCCATCGTGCTCCACTAAATATTATCGCGGGGCCAGCGCCGCCACCGCATCGACCGGGCCGACCGCCTTGAGTATCGCCTCCGGTGTCGCGGGAGCGTCGAGCGCCACCGGCCGGCCCGGATCGAGCGAGTGTACCGCATCGCCGATAGCCGCCAACACGGAAATCGCCAGCATCAGCGGCGGCTCGCCGACCGCTTTCGAGCGGTAAACCGTTTCCTCGCGATTTGAGCCGTCGAACAGCGCCACGCGGAAATCCGCTGGCACGTCGGAAGACACCGGAATTTTGTAGGTCGAGGGCGCGTGCGTCAGCAGCCGGCCCTTGTCGTCATAAACCAACTCCTCGGTGGTCAGCCAACCCATGCCCTGAACGAACGCCCCCTCGATCTGGCCAATATCGAGGGCCGGATTGATGGAACGGCCGACGTCGTGAAGGATATCGACGCGGCGCACGCTCATCTCGCCGGTGAGGATGTCGATGAGCACTTCGCTGCAGGCCGCGCCGTAGGCGTAGTAGAAGAACGGGCGGCCTTTGCCCTTCTCCCGGTCCCAATGCAGCTTCGGCGTCCGGTAGAAGCCGGCCGCCGACATATGCACCCGGCCGGCATAGGCCTTCTTGGTCAATTCGCCGAACGCAACGCTCTCATTGCCGATGAACACGCGGTCGTCGCGGAAGGAGATGCGGTCCTCGGACACCTTCCAGGTTTCGCTGGCGAAGCGGATCAGCCGCCCCTTGATCTCGCGCACCGCCAGTTGCACCGCCATGCCGTTGAGATCGGTGCCGGCGGAAGCGGCGGTGGCCGACGTGTTCGGCACCTTGTCGGTCGCGGTGGCGGTGATGTGCACGCGCTCGAGCCCGATGCCGAGTTCGTCCGCTGCGACCTGCGCCACTTTCTGAAACAGGCCCTGGCCCATTTCCGTGCCGCCGTGATTGAGATGAACGGAACCGTCCTGATAAACGTGAACAAGCGCGCCGGCCTGATTGAGGTGCGTGAGCGTGAACGAGATTCCGAACTTCACCGGCGTGAGCGCGATCCCCTTCTTGAGAATCGGCGAGCGCGCGTTGAATTGCCGGATCTCGTTTCGTCGCGCGCGGTAATTTGACGTGCGTTCGAGTTGCTCGATCAGCCGCGGCGCCACATCGCAGTCTTCGACGGTTTGACCATAGGGCGTGACATCTCGCCCGGGGCCGTAGAGATTGGCCTTGCGCACGTCGAGCGGATCGACGCCAAGATTCCAGGCGATGGCGTCGATCACGCGCTCGATCGCCAGCATGCCCTGCGGACCGCCGAAGCCGCGGAAGGCCGTGTTCGACACGGTGTTGGTCTTGACCCGCCGCGTGGCGATGTTGAATTCCGGGAGAAAATAGGCGTTGTCGGCGTGGAACATGGCGCGATCGACCACGCCGATGCTGAGATCGGCCGAGCAGCCGCAGCGCGCATCCATGTCGAGGTCGACGGCGCGGATGCGCCCATCGGCCTCATAGCCGACCGTGTAGGCGACCGCGAAATCGTGGCGCTTGCCGGTCATCACCATGTCGGCGTCGCGGTCGAGCCGGAGCTTGCACGGCCGGCCGGTGGCGCGCGCCGCCAAAGCGGCGATCACCGCCCATTGCGTCGCTTGCGTTTCCTTGCCGCCGAACCCGCCGCCCATGCGGCGCACGCGCGTAGTGACGAACGAATCCGGCAGCGCCAGAACGCGGGCGACGATGTGCTGCACCTCGCTCGGATGCTGCGTGGACGAATAGACCAGCATGGCGCCGTCTTCGCCTGGTATTGCGAGCGCCACCTGGCCTTCCAGGTAAAAGTGCTCCTGGCCGCCGATGCGCAACATTCCGCTGGTGCGAAACGGCGCGGCAGCCGCAGCTTTTGCGGCATCGCCGTTGACGAAAGCGTAGTCCGGCAGCACGCGCTCGCCGGACGCTTTGCCCTGTTCGACAGTGACGTTCGGCGTCTCCGCGGCGACTTCGATCTTGCCGCGCAACGCCGCGCGGCGCGCGGCATCGCGCGTCGTGGCGATGACGGCGAACACCGGCTGACTGTGGAAATCAATGCGGTCGTGGGCGAAGACCGGCTCGTCGGCGGTGGCCGGCGAGATGTCGTTTTTGCCCGGGATGTGCGCCGCGGTGATGACGGCGACAACGCCGGGCGGGTTCTGCACGTCGGCGAGATCGATCCGGCGAATGGTCCCGCGCGCGACCGGCGCGCCGCCGACGGCGACGTGCAACGTGCCCGCCGGCTCGGGAATGTCATCGATATATTCGGCGGCGCCCTGCACGTGCTTGGCGCCGCTGTCGTGCGGCAGCGGCTTGTAAACGTGGCGCAGCGGTGCCTCGAGAACGGAGTCATTCGGCGGCATCGGCGACCATCCGTCGATCGGCAAGGCGTGTGACGCCCGAGCTCACACCGGCCATTTCGGCAATCGCCTTGACGACCAGGTTGGCGGCGACGCGGGCGCGGTAGACGGCGCTGGCGCGCAGATCGTTGAGCGGGGTGAAGTCCTTGCCGACCGCGTCGGCGGCCGCGCGCCAGCGTTGCGTGTCGGTCAGCGACAGCCCGCTCAGGCTTGCCTCGACGCTCTTGGCGCGCTTGGGGATTCCCGCCATGCCGCCGAACGCGACCCGGGCATCGACGATGCGGCCGCCGCCGACCTTCAGGCAAAACGCCGCCAGCACGGCGGAGATATCCTCGTCGAAGCGCTTGGTGATCTTGAAGGCGCGAAAATGCGTCGTCGCCGGCAGCCGCGGCACCAGAAGCCGGCGCACGAATTCGCCGCGGGCGCGATCCTGTTTGCCGTAGTCGAGAAAGAAATTCTCCAGCGGCATTTGCCGGATTTTTTCGCCGTGGCGCAATTCCACCGTGGCGCCCAGCGCGATCAGCATCGGCGCGAGATCGCCGATCGGCGAGCCGTTAGCGATGTTGCCGCCGACGGTGCCGCCGGCGCGCACCTGAATCGAGCCGAAGCGACGCAGAACTTCGGCAATGTCCGGATCGATTGATCCCAGGACCGGCGCGGCGCGCGCCAGCGAAACGATCGCGCCGAAGGCATAGCCTTCAAAGGTCTCTTCGATCGTAGAGAGCTCGGCAACACGGCCGACGTGAATGATCTTCTCGATGGGCGTGAGCTTTTTGGTGATCCACAGCCCGACGTCGGTCGCCCCGGCGACGATGGTGGCGTCGGGATGCTGCGCATAGAGCCGCGCCAGCGATTGCTCGCTCGCCGGTGCCGCCAAGAAAGCGCGCTCGTCGCCGACCAGGAGATCGGCCTTGTCGTCGAGCGCGGCGATCGCCCGCCGCCGCGTGGCGGCGTTGCGAGTAAACCGATCGTCGGCGCCGTTGCAGACTTCAAGCGCCGCGTCCACGATCGGCCGGTATCCGGTGCAGCGGCATAGATTCCCCGCCAGCGCGTCGTTGATCCTGTCGCGGGTCGTGGGGCCGTCGCATTCGTGATAGTGAGCAAACAAGCTCATCACGATGCCCGGCGTGCAAAAGCCGCATTGTGAGCCGTGCTCGCGCGCCATGGCTTCCTGCACCGGATGCAGCACGCCATCGTCGGCAAGATCTTCGACGGTGATCAATTCGGCGCCGTCGAGCTGACCGAGCAGCGTGATGCAGGAGTTGAGCGGCTCGTAGTAGAGCCGGCCGTCGCGCTCGCGCACTACCACCACGGCGCAAGCGCCGCAGTCGCCTTCGGCGCAACCTTCCTTGGTGCCCGTCGACCGCTCCTGCAAACGCAGCCAGTCGAGCAATGTCGTGCGCGGCAGAAACTCGCCGATACGTATAGTGCGGCCGCAGCGCTGAAATTGCAGGACGTTTCTTGTCATGGCCTTGCGCGCGATCTGCCTAGGGAAGCGGCATTTGCGCACAACAAATAAACCAAGGCAAGCAACGCCGGTCTTCGCGGTTTTGGTTTTTGGCGCCGGAAATGAGGCCGAAGAAGGCGCGCGCCCGGGCAATCCGGACCGGCCACTTTGGCGCTCGGCGCGGCATAAATTGTGCACCGCCGGACCGCGATGGACCTCAACGGCATCACCGCAATCGCAAGGCCGCGCCGGCGCGCGGAATTGCCCGCCTGGAATGCGGGCGATGCCTGGCTCGCCGGCGGAACCTGGCTGCTCTCGGAGCCGCAGCCGAAAGTCTCGCGGCTGATCGACATCGCCGATCTCGGCTGGCCGGCTTTGGAGGTGACGGGGCAAGGCCTGCGCATCGCCGCGACCTGCAAGATCGCCGAGCTGGAAGGAATGACGTTTCCTGCCAACTGGACCGCGGCGCCGCTGGTCAATCAATGCTGCCGCTCGTTTCTGTCGTCGTTCAAGATCTGGAACATGGCGACGGTCGGCGGCAATCTGTGCATGTCGCTGCCGGCCGGGCCGATGATCTCGCTCACCGCGGCCCTCGACGGCGTGTGCACGATCTGGATTCAGGAGGGCAACGAGCGGCGCGTCGCCGTCGCCGACTTCGTCCTCGGCCCGCAACGCAACGCGCTCAAGCCGGGCGAATTGTTGCGCTCGATCAAGTTGCCGCTGGCGGCGCTGCGCCGCCGCACGGCCTTCCGCCAGATTTCACTGAGCCCGCTCGGCCGTTCCGGCGCGCTGTTGATCGGAACGCTGTCGCCGGACGACCATGCTTTTACCTTGACCGTCACGGCTGCGACGCCGCGTCCGGTCCGCTTGTCGTTTCCCAGCCTGCCTCGGCGCGAGGCTTTGCGTGAAAGGATCGAAGCCGAAATTCCGGCGAAGCATTACTACAACGATCTGCACGGCGCGCCGGCCTGGCGCCGGCACGTGACGCTGCAATTCGCCGAAGAGATCCGCGGCGAGTTCGCCGGCGACGGCGCGGCCAAATCATGAGCGAAGTCGTGAGCGAAATCATGAGCCAGGTCATGACTTTCCTGGTGAACGGCAAAACCTATTCCGCGGCGCCGCGGCCGGGGCAATGCCTGCGCACCTTCCTGCGTGAGCTCGGATGGTTCGGCGTAAAGAAGGGATGCGACGCCGGCGATTGTGGCGCCTGCACCGTGCTGGTCGACGGCGAGCTGGTGCATTCCTGTATCTTTCCCGCCTTTCGCGCCAAAGCGCGCGCGGTGACGACCATTGAAGGCCTGGCGAAGAACGGCGAGCTGCATCCAATGCAGCAGGCCTTTCTGCAGGCGCAGGGCTTCCAGTGCGGCTTCTGCACGCCGGGCATGATCATGACCGCAGCGAGCCTCAACCAGTCGCAGCTGCAGGATCTGCCCTGGGCGTTGAAGGGCAACATCTGCCGCTGCACCGGCTATGGCGCCATCGAAAACGCCATTCGCGGCGTGCGCGCGATCGAGAAGGCCGAAGCCGGCGACGCCTGCGGCCGCAGCGTGCCGGCGCCGGCGGCCCGCGCGGTGATCGGCGGCAGCGCCGGTTACACGCTCGATGTTGCGCCGGCCGGTCTTCTACATCTGAAACTCCTGCGCTCGCCGCACGCCCATGCGCGCATCCAATCGATCGCCAAGGACGCGGCTCTGGCCGTCCCCGGCGTGCGCGCCGTACTCACCTTCGAAGACGTGCCGGCGAAGCTTTATTCGAGCGCCCGGCATGAGGACGAAAGCGGCGACCCCGACGACACCGCGATGCTTGACCGGGTCGTTCGCTTTGTCGGCCAGCGCGTCGCCGCGGTGGTCGCGGACAGCGAGGCGGCGGCCGAAGCCGGCTGCCGCAAGCTCGTCGTCGATTACGAAGTGCTTCCGGCTGTTTTCGATCCGGACGACGCGATGCGGCCCGGCAGGCCGCTGCTCCACGGCGACAAGGGCCCGCAATCGCGCATCGGCAATCCGCAGCGCAACATCGCCGGCGAGGTGCACGGCCATGTGGGCAACGTCGAAGAGGGATTTGCCCAGGCCGACGTCGTGTACGAAGGCACTTATGTCACCCAGCGGGTGCAGCACGCGCATCTGGAGACGCACTGCGCCGTCGGCTGGCTCGACGATGAGCGGCGTCTCAATATCCGCACCAGCTCGCAGACGCCGTTTCTCACCCGGCGGGCTTTGTGCGGGCTGTTCGATCTCGAGCCGGCGAAGGTCCGCGTGTTCTGCGAACGCATGGGCGGCGGTTTCGGCGCCAAGCAGGAAATGCTGGTCGAGGACATCGTCGCGCTCGCCGTGCTCAAGACCGGGCAGCCGGTCAAGCTCGAATTCACCCGCGAGGAGCAGTTCATCGGCTCGACCACGCGGCATCCCATGCGCGTGCGCATCAAGGCCGGAGCAAAACGCGACGGCCGCCTGACAGCCATGAAAATGCATGTCGTTTCCAACACCGGCGCCTACGGCAATCATGGCCCGGGTGTGCTTTTTCACGCCTGCGGCGAATGTTACGGCGTCTATCGCTGCGACAACAAAAAGATCGACGGCTTTGCCGTCTACACCAACACCGTGCCGGCCGGCGCATTCCGCGGTTACGGATTGCCGCAGACGAACTTCGCAGTCGAGTCGGCGATGGACGAACTGGCCCGCAAGATCGGCATGGACCCGATCGAATTCCGCGCGCGCAATGTGGTACAGCCCGGCGACCCGATGATCTCCACCGGCTCCGACGAAGGTCACGACGTCGAGTATGGCAGCTACGGCCTCGATCAATGCCTCACGCTGGTGAAGGACGCGATCGACCGCGGCGGCGGGCTGCCGGCGCCGGAATCCGCCGATTGGCTGGTCGGACAGGGCATCGCGCTCGGCATGATCGACACCGCCCCGCCGGGCGGCCACTTCGCCGATGCCGGCGTGGCGCTGCGCGATGACGGCGCTTATCAGCTCGTGGTCGGAACGGCCGAGTTCGGCAACGGCACCACCACGGTGCATCACCAGGTCGCCGCCACCGTGCTGGGCACGACCACCGACAACATCCACGTGCTGAGTTCCGACACTGACAATGGCGGCCACGACACCGGCGCCTATGGCAGCGCCGGCACCGTCGTCGCCGGGCGCGCCACGCAGCTCGCCTGCGAAGCCTTGCGCGAGGAAATTTTGAATTTTGCCGCCGAGCATGGCGGCGACACCAAGGCTTCGTGGTCGCTCGCTGCCGGTGCCGTCGTCCGCGCCGGACGGCAGATTCCGCTCCCCGAGCTAGCGGCGGCGGCGGCCGCACGCGGACGGCGCCTCGTCGCGACCGGACGGTGCAACGGCACGCCGCGCTCGGTAGCGTTCAACGTCCAGGCCTTCCGCGTCGCCGTCAACAAGCGCACCGGCGCGATCAAGATCCTGCGCAGCGTGCACGCCGCCGATGCCGGCCGCGTCATCACCCCGATGCAGTGCCGCGGCCAGGTCGAAGGCGGCGTCGCCCAATCGCTCGGCGCCGCGCTCTACGAGGAAATGGTGATCGACGCCGCCGGGCGCGTGGTCAACCCCACGTTCCGCAACTACCACCTGCCGCAGTTCGGCGATGTGCCGCGAACCGAGGTATTATTCGCCGACACCTGCGATAGTGTCGGCCCGTTCGGCGCCAAATCGATGAGCGAAAGCCCGTATAATCCGATCAATGCGGCGATCGGCAACGCACTGGCCGACGCCACCGGAATCCGTTTTTGCCAGACGCCATTCAAACCGGATCGCATTTTCGCGGCAATCGTGGAAAAATACGGCACCGCGGCCTGAAAGCGAGTGGAGAGAGGTGATCCTTGGCTTCGCTCGATCACGAGAAGTACCTGCGCCGCAGCTTCGACGTCGCCCGTCGCGCGCGCGGCCACGGCAATCATCCGTTCGGCGCCATCCTGGTGAACGCAGCGGGCGACGTGCTGCTCGAAGTCGAAAACGGTTTTTCGCCGGATCACGACATGACCGGCCACGCCGAGCGACTGCTCGCGACCCAGGCATCCAAGAAAATTGCCGCGAATGTTCTTGCCGGCTGCACGATCTACAGCTCGGCCGAGCCCTGCGCCATGTGCGCCGGCGCGATCTATTGGGTCGGCATCGGCCGCGTCGTTTACGGATTATCCGAGCAGCGGCTCAAGGCGCTAACCGGCAATCACGCCGAGAACCCGACGCTCGATCTGCCCTGCCGCACGGTGTTCGCCGCTGGCCAGCGTCGCGTCGAGGTCGTCGGCCCCCTACTCGAGGATGAAGCCGCCGCGATTCATTTCGGCGCGTGGCACGCCGGCAACGAATAAGCCGGTGCCGCGCGCCGGTTCACGGCTTGGTTGAGGCCAGAAATTCTTCGGCTTCGTCCCGGCTCTTGAACGACTGCGGCTCTGACGGCAACCGTGGGGATTGCAAGCCCGCTGAGCCGTCGTCGCAGACGTTCAGATTGAGGGCGTTGCCAATGTCGAGAATCGGCTTTCCATCGAAATCCGCGGACGGAGCAGATGGCCGCGTCGTCAGGCGAAAAGGCATGGTTCAAGTCCTCCTCCACGCGTAACGCCTAAATCGAGATTAGGTTCGCCGCCTTCCTGCGCGCCGCGATCACCTGGTCGGCGGCGGTAACCCCGCTCTGCCAGGCGCCGTGCGCGGTGGAAAAATCGTTCGGCGAGCAGGCTTCGCCGGCGAAGAACAACCGGTTGTCGACCGGGGCGGCAAGCGTTGCCCGGCAATCCGCGGAACCCGGCAGCGCAAACGAATAAGAACCGAGCGCCAGCGGATCGAGCCCCCAGCGATGGATGCGGATCGGCTTCAGCCGGCGGCCGAATTCGTTGCCGAACACGTCGCGCAGTTCGGAAACGGCAAAGTCGAAGAATGCGTTCTCGCCTTGCGCTTCGAGCTCGGCCGCGCATTTGCCGCCGAAATACGCTTCGATCATCGGCCGCCCGAACGGCCGGAAATGATACGCCGCGGTCGCCGCGCGGTCGGTGTGGCCGAAGACCCGCACATCCTGGTCGAACTCTTCCGCGCGATCGAGCGCGAGAAAGAGTTTGTCGTCGAGCCCCAGCGGCAAGCCCTGCGCGGCCCGCGTTTTCTGCGGCAGCGCTGGCGTGAATGAAGGCCGTTCCGTCGCCAGCAGAGTCGTCGGCACCGCGACCACGGCCTGATCGGCGGCGATTGCGCCCTTGCTCGTCTCGATCCGCAAACGCCTGCCGCGATGATGGACCACGCGCACCTGGCAATCGAGCATGACCGGCAGATTGGCTCCGTAAGCCGCGACGATGGTGCCGAGGCCTTCGACCACGCGCCAGTTCACGCCGCTGTCGGCGTAACGGTCGTAGTCCTTCGCCGAAACCCGGTCCCATTCGGCGCCGCTGATATAGGTGCCGAGCGCGTTGATCAGTCCGTTCCAGCGATTGCCCGGTTCTAGCGCCGCCGCCGCGGCGACGTCGGGCTCGTGCTGCGCCAGACGCTCCAGCCGCTCGAAGAACGACGTCATGGCGTCCTGAAACTCTGTTTGCGCCGGTCGCGGGAAGCCGACCTCGAGCGGCGACCGCGACCATGGCGGCGGCGATTTCTCGAACGTCGCCCCCTGCTTCGTAGCGATGCCGCACCAGGGGTTGCGGTCGGCGGAGTGCAGCCACCCGCAGCCGAGGTCGAGCGCGTGCCCCGATCCGTCGCCGACGGAAAAAGCGCGGCCGCCGAGACGCGAACGCGCTTCAACGAGCAGGCAGCTTATCGCAGCGTCGTGCAGCCGCCGCGCGGCGGCGACACCGGCCGCCCCGCCGCCGATAATAACGACCTCGACATCATCGCTCGCCATGACAAAACAACTCCGATAGGCCTCTGGCGTTCGTTCAGTTCAAGCGTCGACACCGCGCGTCGCGGCGCGGGCAAGAAAATCCGCGAGGCTCGTCGGCGTGCGGCCGAGCAGCCAGGACAAAGTGTTGGGATTTCCGATCAGGCCGTGATCGGCGTAATAGCGGAACATCGCCACGAGCGTCGCGCGCTCATGCGCGCCCATGCCCGCGGCGGCGGCGCGCGCTTCCCACGCTTCCATGCTTTCCGCCTCGGCGCGCACGTTTCGCTTCACTGCCACGCTTATCGCGGCAGCGACGACGCTCTGGCCGAGCGGCTCGGTGCCGACGAGTTCATAGCTCGCGCCGCCGTGCCCGTCTGCGGTGAGCACCAGCGCCGCGGCTTCGGCGACGTCGTCCAGGTCCACGAGGCTCAAGCGGGTCGCGACCGGATAGGGAACGCGGAACACGCCGTCGGCGACGATGTCGCGCCAGGCGCCGAGGAGGTTCTGCATGTAAGCGGTCGGCTGCAGCACGGTCAGATCGAAACCCGCGGCAAACAGCATTTCCTCGACCCGCATTTTCGCCCAATGATGCGGCATCGCCTCGATCTGCGGATGCAGCACCGAGTGAAAGACAAAGCGCTTGATGCCGTTGTCCCGCGCCGCCGCGGCCACCGCGCGCGCATAGCCGACTTCATCAGGACTGACATTTGGGCAGATGTGATAGATCGCCTGCGTGCCGGAAGTGGCGCGCGCCAGCGCGGCGGGATCGTCGAAACCGCCGATGCCGACCTCGGCCGCGCCGAGCGCCTTCAGCGAAGCGGCATGGCCGGGATTGCGCACCAAGGCGCGAACCGGCGCGCCTCGCGCCGCCAGCGCCTTGATCGCGGCTTTGCCGGTCTTGCCGGCGGCGCCGGTGACCAAAATCATTGCGAGTTCATCGCAGCATCATCGCAATCTGGCCGTCAGCTCGAACAGGCGGCCCGGGCTCAATGGAATTTCGTTGAGCTCGATCTTGCGCTCCGGCAATCCGAGCGCGTCCTCGATGGCCTGCGCGAATAACGGTCCGACGGGAATGGCGCCGGCCTCGCCCGCGCCCTTGATGCCGAGCGGGTTGAGCGGCGAGGCGGTCACGGTGTGGGCGACCTCCATGTGCGGCACCTCCAGCGCCGTCGGCAGCAGATAATCAGCCAGCGAAGCGTTGAGCAATTGCCCCTCCTCGTCGAACACCAGCTGCTCGTAGAAGGCATTGCCGACGCCTTGGGCGACGCCGCCATGAATCTGTCCGGCGAGGATCAGCGGGTTGATGACCGTGCCGCAATCGTGCACCACAACGTATTTGAGCACTTCGAGCGTGAAGGTCTGCGGATCGACTTCGACGATCATGGCGTGCACGCCGCTGGCGGTGGCGCCGCTGGGCGGGCCGAAATATTGCGTCGATTCGAGACCCGGCTCCGTCCCGGGCTTGACCGCGCCGCGCATCGGATTGGCTTTGAGCGCCAGCGCGCCGAGCTTCACCGCCTGGCCGGGAATGCCGACCACCGAGACCTGGCCGTCGGCGATTTCAAGGTCCTCCTCGGCGCATTCGAAATGTTCGGCGGCGAGCTTAAGGATTTTCTGGCGCACCGCCTTGCCGGCCTCATTGACGGCATTGCCCGCCACCACCGCGCCGCGGCTGGCGAAGGTGCCGGCGCCCCAATAGAACTGATCGGTATCGCCGGTCGCGACGTCGACATCGGTGACCTCGACGCCGAGTTGGTCGGCGACGATCTGGGCGAAGACGGTGAAATGCCCCTGCCCTTGCGTGCCGATCCCGGTCGCCACGCTGACCTTACCGTTGGCCTGCACCTGCACCTTGGCGCCCTCATACGGGCCGATACCGGTGCCCTCGACATAGCAGGCGATGCCGACGCCAACGTGGCGGCCTTGGGCGCGCAGCCGCGGTTGTTCCTCGGCGAGAAAGCGATCGTAACCGATCATCTCCAGCGCCTTATCGAGGATCGGCTCGTAATTGCCGCTGTCGTAGGAAAGCGGCGCGAAGTCCTGATAGATGATCTCGTTGTTGTAGGGGAACGCGTCGGGCGGAATAAGATTGCGGCGTCGAATTTCCGCGCGGTCGATTCTGAGCTCGTGCGCCGCGAGGTCGAGCAGCCGCTCGATGACGAAGACGCCGTGCTGCCGGCCGGCGCCGCGAAATGGCGTGACGATCGGTTTGTTGGTGAAGATCGCGGTGAACGCGGAGTCGTAGTTGGGGATGACATAGGGCCCGAGCAAAGTGCACTGGCTGTTGATCGGCACGGTCAGGCCATAGGGGTTGTAGGCGCCGGTATCGTGCAGGAACACGTCCTTGACGCCGAGGATGCGGCCGTCAGCGGCGAGCGCGATCTCGGCATCGTGGGTCTGGCCGCGCTCCTGCGTGGTGGCGAAGAAATGTTCGAGCCGATCCTCGATCCATTTGACCGGGCGATTGAGCTTCATCGCCGCCCAGGGGATCACCACCTCTTCGGGATAGAACAGCATGATCTTCGGCCCGAAGCCGCCGCCGACGAACGGCGCGACCACCCGCACCTGCCGCTCGCTCAAGCCGAGCATCGCGGCGAGGCCGTTGCGCAAAAACACCGGCGCCTGGGTCGTATCCCAGATGCTCAGCTGATTGGCCCGCGCGTCCCAACTGGCGACGACGCCGCGCGTTTCGATCGGCGACGAGGCGCCGTGATCGTAGAGAAAGCGGCGGGCAATGACGTGCGCGGCACGGGCGCGGGCGGCGGCGTAGTTGCCGCGGCTTTGCCGCACATGCGCGGCGACATTGCCGCGCACATCCTCGTGCACGCGGCCCGCCGCTTCGGTCTGCGCGCTTTCCAAATCGACGATGGCCGGGAGAGGATCGAGTTCGACGGCAATATCGCCCAGCGCGTCTTCGGCGAGGTAGCGGCTCTCCGCCAGCACCACGGCCAGCGGTTCGCCGACATGGCGCACCTTGCCCTTGGCGAGCGGCACCTGCGTGCGCGCATTGAAGACGATATCCGCGATCGGCGGCGGCGGGACCAGAAGCGGACCCGGAGCCCAGTAATCGCCGAGGTCTTCGGCGGTATAAACGGCGACGACGCCGTCGCGCGCCCGCGCCGCCGACGCGACGATCGAGCGAATGCGCGCATGCGCCACGTTGCTGCGCAGGAAGGCCGCATACAGCATCCCGGGCAATTCCACGTCGTCGATGAACAGCGCCTGGCCGGTGAGCAGCCGCGCATCCTCGTTGCGTCGGATCGGTGCGCCGAACTTTTTCGTGGCCACGACGTTCACCCGCGCAACCGCTCGGCGGCAAGCTGCACCGCCTCGACGATGTGCTGATAGCCGGTGCACCGGCACAAATTGCCGGACAAGGCTTCGCGAATCTGCGTCTCGCTGGGCGCTGGCATTTCGTCGAGAAAGACTTTCATGGTCATGAGGATGCCGGGCGTGCAATAGCCGCATTGCAGTCCGTGGCAGTCGCGCATCGCCTGCTGCAGCGGATGGAGGTGCTCGCGGTCCGGGGCGAGACCTTCGACCGTGGTGATGGCGTGGCCGTCGACCTGCGCCGCGAACATCAGGCAGGAGCGAACCGGCGCCCCGTCGAACAACACCGTGCAAGCGCCGCAGACGCCGTGCTCGCAGCCGACATGCGTTCCGGCGAGTAACAAATCGTGACGCAAGAAGTCGCTCAACAACAACCGCGCCTCGACCTGGCGGCGGTAGGGAGTGCCGTTGACGGTGACGGTGATGTCGTGGGTGTCGGTGGTCACGCCGCCTGCTCCGCCCGTTGGCACGCCGCCGCCAGCGCGCGCGCGGTCAGCACGCCGGCGATGTGGCGCTGGAATTCCTTACTGGCATGGATGCTGCCGCCCGGATCAATCGCGCCCTGCACCAAAGCGGCGGCCTCCTTGATCTCCGGCGCGCCGATCTTGCGGCCGGCAAGCGACTTCCCGGCCTCCGCTGCCAGGACCGGCACCTCGCCGGCATTACACAGGCCGATCCGCGCGTCGGCGCAGCGCCCTTCCCCGTCGAGACGCACCGTCGCGGCCACGCCGACGATGGCGAAATCGCCGCGCCGCCGCGACACCTCCATGAAGCAGGCGCCCGAGCGCGCCGGCGCGGTCGGCAACTCCACTTCCACCAGCATCTCGTCGGGCGCGAGCGCCGTCGACAGCGCGCCGACGAAAAAATCGGCCGCGTCGATCCAGCGTTCGCCCGTTTTCGACCGGGCGTGCAACCTGCCGGCAAGCGCAACGACAATGGCGGGCATTTCCGAAGCCGGGTCGGCATGCGCCAGGTTGCCGCCGATGGTGCCGCGGTTGCGGATTTGCGGGTGGGCGACGTGCGGCAGCGCTTCGTGAATGAGCGGGAGGCGGCGCGCGGTCGCCGGATCGCGCTCAAGATTGCGGTAGCGCGTCAACGCACCGATGCGAACGCGGTCGCCGGCGCCATTCTTGACCCCGGCCAGCTCGGCCAGCAGATTGATGTCGATCAGTATCGCCGGCTGCGTCAGCCGGAAATTCATTGTCGGAACAAGGCTTTGCCCGCCGGCGAGAAATCGCGCCTCATCGCCATATTCGGCCTTCAACTGCAAGGCTTGTTCGATGGTACGGGCGGCGACATACTGAAAGGGCGCGGGCTTCATATCGAGGGCAGAATACCAGAAAAGGCGGCCCTCAAGCCCGGCAAGTATGGAAAAGAACTCGGCAGTCAGTCAAAATATTCTCCCAGCACGGTGCGCCTGAGAAAACCATTGACGCGGAGGCGGTTTGGCGTGCCCAATATTCTGTCAGAGTTGAACAAAGGTTGGGCGCGGATTCCGTGTTGAGGTCTGTCAGTATTTTGCAATGGACCAACGCGTGGCGAGGCGGCCGGGCCCGGCGAAGCAAAGCGTGGCACTCGGCACTTCGCCCACAACATCGATCCGTCCTGTTGAGCGCGTGACACCGCCGGAGACCGCAACCGGCGAAGGGCGCGCCGCAGCCGCGAAGGCATTGACCGTCGACGCGCGCGGCGTCTCGCTCACCTTTCAGACACGCGATGGCGCCGTCGAGGCGCTGGCCAACATCAATCTGCAGATCAGCGACGGCGATTTCGTCTCGTTCATCGGACCGTCCGGCTGCGGCAAGACCACGCTGTTGCGCCTGATCGCCGATCTGCAGAAGCCGACGTCCGGCACCATCCTGGTCAACGGCGTCAGCCCGGAAGAGGCGCGGCTGAAGCGCCAATACGGCTACATTTTCCAGGCGCCCGCGCTTTATCCGTGGCGGACCATCGAGCGCAACGTCGCCTTGCCGCTGGAAATCATGGGCTTCGACGCTAAAGAGCGGCGCGCGCGGGTCGACCGTTATCTCAAGCTCGTCAACCTGTCCGGCTTCGAGCGCAAATTCCCCTGGCAGCTTTCCGGCGGCATGCAACAGCGCGCCTCGATCGCGCGCGCATTGTCGTTCGATCCGGCTCTGCTGTTGATGGATGAGCCGTTCGGCGCGCTCGACGAGATCGTGCGCGATCACCTCAACGAGCAATTGCTCCGGCTTTGGGATCAGACCGGCAAAACCGTCGTCTTCGTCACCCATTCCATTCCCGAGGCGGTTTTTCTGTCCACCAGGATCGTGGTGATGTCGCCGCGGCCGGGACGGATCATCGACATCATCCCGTGCAACTTCCCGCGCAACCGCACGCTGGAAATTCGCGAGACGCCGGAATTCATCAAGATCGCGCAGCGCGTGCGCGCGGGTCTGCGCTCGGGCCATTCGTATGACGAGTAGCGCCCTCGCCTTGCCGCGCGCGGCCTGGAGGCCGGCCTGGGTCACCGAGCGCGCGCCGGTGCTTGCGGTGGTCGCCGTGCTGTTCGTGCTCTGGTATCTCGCCGCCTTCCTAATGAATGCGCCGCAGGTGCGCGACGCGTTCGAGCGCAACGACATCAAATACACCCTCACCGACGTGATCGCCGGAACGATGAACGGCGACCGGCCGGTCGTACCGGCGCCGCATCAGGTCGTGATTGAGCTTTACGACTCGATCTTCGGCTACCCGCTCGATTCCCGCCGAAACCTTGCCTATCACGCCTGGGTGACGCTCTCGGCGACCGCCGTCGGCTTCGCCATCGGCGCCATCTTCGGCATCTTGCTGGCGATTCTGATCGTGCATTTGCGCACGCTCGAAAAGAGTCTGTTGCCGTGGATCATATGCTCGCAAATGGTGCCGATCCTCGCGATCGCGCCGATCATCATCGTCGTGTTTGGCGCCATCGGCATCCGTGGGTTGCTGCCGAAGTCGATCATTTCCGCGTATCTGTGCTTCTTTCCGGTCACCATCGGCATGGTGAAGGGCCTGACTTCGCCGGATCCGATCCAGCTCGATCTGATGCGGACCTGGTCGGCCAATAAGCTGCAAGTGTTCTGGAAGCTGCGCTGGCCGTCGTCGATTCCGTTCCTGTTCACCAGCCTCAAGGTGTCGGTCACGATCTCGCTGGTCGGCGCCATCGTCGCCGAGCTGCCGACCGGCGCGCAGGCCGGCATCGGCGCGCGGCTGTTGACCGGCTCCTATTACGGCCAGACGGTTCAGATCTGGGCCGCGCTGGTCGCAGCCGCTGTCATCGCCACCGTCCTGATCGGCATCATCGACCTGATCGCGAAATGGACTGCCCATCGCATGGGAGCGACGACGTGACGGCGCGCTGGGAGACGATCGGATTCTGGGTCGCCGCCGCCGGCCTGCTTCTGGCTTTGGCGTTTCCGCTGTCGAGCGAGCCTGCTCCCGCCGTCACCGCGCGGACCGACCTGTTACTCGCCATCGTTGCCGCCGCCGCCGCGTTCGCGCTCGCGTCGTGGAGAACCGCATTCTCCGCCCTCTTCGGACTTGTCGGGACGGCGCTCGGCTGCGCGGTGACGATCCTGCTGCTGCGCGACGCCGAGATCGCCGGTTACGCCGACTGGGGCTATTGGCTAATTGTGCTCGCGACCTGGCTCGGCGCGATCCTCACCTCCACCCGGCTGGCGGCGCTGCCGACCGGCGATCAAACCGCGCGCTGGCTGCGCGACCTGGCGGTTCCGCTGTTTTTCGGCGCTTTCCTTATTTACCTCTGGGAGGTGACCGTTCGCGGCTTCGGCGTGTCGCCGGTGCTGATGCCAGCGCCGAGCTCGACGGCAACCCGGCTGGCCGTGTCGCTGCCGGTGCTGAGCGAGGATTTCATGCAGACTTTCGTGCGCAGCGTGCTGGCCGGCTACGCCATCGGCTGCGGCGCGGGATTTCTCGTCGCCATCGTCGCCTATCGCTACAATTTCCTCAAACGCGGCCTGCTTCCGCTCGGCAATTTCGTATCGGCGCTGCCGATCGTCGGGATCGCGCCGATCATGGTGATGTGGTTCGGTTTCGACTGGCAGTCGAAGGCCGCGGTGGTCGCGGTCATGTGCTTCTTCCCGATGCTGGTGAACACCTTGGCCGGGTTGGCGGTCGCCGGGGCGATGGAACGCGACCTGATGCGCTCCTACGCCGCCCGGCCGGTGCAGACGCTCGTGAAGCTGAACCTGCCGGCGGCTATGCCGTTCGTGTTCAACGCCCTGAAAATCAATTCGACGCTGGCGCTGATCGGTGCCATCGTAGCCGAGTTCTTCGGAACCCCGACCCACGGCATCGGCTTCCGCATCTCGATCGAAGTGGCCCGCATGTCGCTCGATATGGTATGGGCTGAGATAGCGCTGGCCGCCGTGGCCGGAATGGCTTTCTACGGGATCGTCGCACTCGCCGAGCGTGCGGTCACATCCTGGCATCCGTCGTATCGGAACTGACTCGGTAGCTTTCAAGCGTGGAGGGACGACACATGTTGAAGAAGTTTGTACTGGTAACGGGGGTCGCTTGCGGCGTATCGCTCGCCAGCGGCGCCTATGCCGCCGACAAGGTCACCGTACAGCTGAAGTGGGTAACCCAGGCGCAATTCGCCGGCTATTACGTCGCCGCGGCGAAGGGCATCTACAAGGACGCCGGTCTCGACGTCACCATCAATCCGGGCGGTCCGGACGTAGCTCCGCCGCAAGTCATCGCCGGCGGCGGCGCTGACGTGGTCATCGACTGGATGCCGTCGGCGCTGGCGTCGCGCGAAAAGGGCGTGCCGCTGGTCAACATCTCGCAGACCTTCAAAAAATCCGGTCTCGAGCTGACCTGTCGCAAGGACACCGGCATCAAGACGCCGGCGGATTTCAAAGGCAAGACCATCGGCGTCTGGTTCGGCGGCAACGAATATCCGTTCCTGGCCTGGATGGCGAAGCTCGGCATCAAGACCGACGGCTCGCCGGGCGGCATCAAGGTGATCAAGCAGGGCTTCAACGTCGATCCGCTGTTGCAGAAGCAAGCCGACTGCATCTCGACCATGACCTACAACGAATACTGGCAGGTCATCGACGCCGGCTACAAGCCGGACCAGCTTGTGGTGTTCAAGTATAGCGACGAGGGCGTGGCCACCCTCGAAGACGGCCTCTATGCGATGGAGCCGAAGCTGAAGGATCCGGCTTTCGTCGCCAAGCTGGCCAAGTTCGTCGGCGCATCCGAGAAGGGCTGGAAGTGGGCCAAGGAGAACGACAAGGAAGCGGCCAAGATCGTGATTGCCGCCGACACCACCGGCGCGCAGACGCTGCATCACCAGGAGCAGATGATGGGCGAAATCGCCAAGCTCCTCGATCCGGGCAACGGCAAGCTCGACCCGAAGGACTATGACCGCACGGTTGCGGAATTGCTCTCGGGCGGCTCCGACCCGGTCATCACCAAGAAGCCGGAAGGCGCCTGGACGCACGCCGTCTACGACGCGATGAAGTAATTCGTCGCGCTACGCACATCCTTGAACTACGGCATGGCCGGCCTCGTGCCGGCCATGTTTTTTTACGGCCGGATAAGTGCAGATCAGCCACGCAGGCGACACGCTTGCTTTCGCCAAACTCGCTGTTGCAAATTCAAGTCAGACAATTCGAAACGTAAGAACCCGATGCGGCAAACGCGTGGGGTCCGGGGAGACACGTGACCAAGGCTTTGGAGAAAACCTACGACGGCATCGTCATCGGCGCCGGTCATCACGGGCTGATCCTCGGCAGCTATCTCGCCAAAGCCGGCTTGCGCATCCTGCTTGTCGACCGCCGCTTGCAATATGGCGGCGGCCTGACGACGAAGGAGGTCACCCTCCCCGGCTTCTATCACAACCTCCATTCCATCAATCACTTCCACATCTCTGAGACGCCGTGGTTTCGGGACTTAGGCCTCGAAGACCGCGTCACCTACATCACGCCGCGATATGAGTTCGGCCAGGCCCATCGCGACGGCACGGCTTTGGTGTTCGGCCGCGACCGCGAGGAGACCATCGCGAATGTCGCGCGCTTCTCCAAACGCGACGCCGAGACGTTTCGCGACTGGAACCGGCGCGCCGAGGAGATCACCGCGCGCATCCTCATTCCCGAACGCTACGCCGAGCCGCTGCCACAAGCCGAGCGCGAGGCCTTGCTGGGCAAGACCGCGATCGGGCGCGACTTCCTCGCCGTCAGCCGCCGTCAGCCGCTCGACGTGGTCGACGAGCTGTTCGAGAACGACCACGTCAAGCTCTTATTCCTGTTCAAGGTCTCGCTGTTCGGCACCTGGCTCACCGATACCCTGTCGAAGACGAGCCCGATGGGTTCGGTCATTCGCGCCTTCGATCTGGAAACCGGTTATCAGCTGTGCCGGGGCGGCTCGTTCAATCTGGCGCGCGGGCTGATGGAAACGTTCATCGCCGCAGGCGGCGTGTTTCAGCCGCAAGTCGCGATCGAGCGCATCCTCGTCGAAGGCGGCCGCGCCGGCGGCATCGTGATGACCGATGGGCGCACGGTGCGCGCCCGCAAATTCGTCGCCAGTACGCTGGACGTGCATCAGACCTTCGAGACCATGATCGGGCGCGCGCAGCTGCCCGCGTCGTTCGCCGCCAAGCTCGATCGTTTCCAGTACACCGGCTGGACATTGTTCGGCCTGCACCTCGCGCTGCACGAGAGCCCGCAATTTTCCGCCGCCGCCTACGATTCGAACATCGACCGCACGCTCAAATGGAGCATCGGCGCCGACAATATGGAGGAGCTGTTCTCGGCGCATGAGGATGTGAAGGCGGGCCGCGTGCCGCGCATCTTGCAATTCGGCTCCGGCCCGCTGAGCGTCATCGATCCGACGCAGGCGCCGCCCGGCAAGCACACCACCTATTGCTGGCATGTGATGCCGCTCAACCCCGAGCTGGGCGATCAAACCTATGAGGATTTCAAACGCGAATTCGCCGAGAAGATCGTCGAGACCTTCGCGCGCTATTGCCCCAACATGACCCGCCGCAACATCATCGGGCAATATGTCTACACGGCGAAGGAGTACACCGCCGAGCTGATCAACATGCGCCAGGGCGACATTTTCATGGGCGCCTTCAATGCCGAGCAGGTGATGTACAACCACTTCGGCTATCGCGCGCCGATTGCCAACCTTTACATGGCGGGCTCGGCGGGACATCCCGGCGGCGCCATCTCCGGCGGCGCGGGTTACATCGCCGCCGGCATCATTGCCCGCGATCTCGGGGTGAAGTTATGGTGGAAACCCGCCGACGCCGCCACGGCGCTGGGCGCGCTGGCGCAGGCGGCGTGAGCAAGCAAGGTGTTTAGTGTCTGAACCGTTTTCAGTAGCTAACAAGGTCGTGATCATCACCGGGGCCGGTCAGGGTATCGGGCGCACCTTCGCCAAGACCTTCGCCTCGGGCGGCGCCAAAGTGGTCATCGCCGAGCGCAACGTTGAAAAAGCGCGCAACGTCGAACGCGAGATCGCGGCCGGCAACGGCCACGCCATGGTCGTCGAGACCGACGTGGCGGACGAGGATTCGGTCAAGCGGCTGGCCGCCAGCGTCGATCGGGCGTTCGGCCGCGCCGATGTTCTGATCAACAACGCGGCGATTTTCTCGACGCTCGAGATGCGTCCGTTCGAGCAAATACCGCTTGCCGAATGGGAACAGGTGCTGCGCGTCAACGTTACCGGGCCGTTTCTCTGCGCCCGCGCGCTGGTTCCGCTGATGCGGCGAAACAAATGGGGCCGTATCGTCAACATGGCGTCCGGCGCGGTGACGCTCGGCAGGCCGAATTATTTGCACTACATCGCCTCCAAATCCGCGCTCGCCGGCATGAGCCACTCCATGGCGCGCGAACTCGGGCCTGACGGCATCACCGTTAACGCCGTGCTGCCGGGTGCGACCTTCACCGAAATCCCGCGCAAGACCGTCACGCCCGAGCAGAAAGAACGCATCATCGGCATGCAATCCATTCCGCGGCCGCAGGTGCCGGAGGATTTGCTCGGCGTCGTGCTGTTTCTCGCTTCCGACGCATCCGCCTTCATGACCGGGCAGGAAATCACCGTCGACGGCGGCGCGACGCATCCCTGATCAGATGGGAGCACGAAAAACAAAAAATGCGCCGCCGGCGATCAATGCGAAGCCGATCACCTGGTTCCAGGTAACGGCTTGATGCAGATAGACTACCGAGAAAACGGCAAAGACCGACAGCGTGATCACCTCCTGTGTCGTTTTCAGTTGCGCGGCCGAATAGACGTAGCTGCCGTAACGGTTCGCCGGCACGGCCAGGCAATATTCGAACAAAGCCAGCCCCCAGCTGATCAGCACCACCTGCCAGAGCGGCACCTCGCGGAACCGCAAATGCCAATACCAAGCCGTTGTCATGAATGTGTTGGAACCGATGAGGAGAAGAATGGTCAGCAGATACGGCGGGATGGGCAGCGCGGGCATGGCGGAATCCATTTGGTAAAAAAACGTCGCGTCGGTCATTAACGCGCGGCGCGCGATTCCGTCGACCGATGTCCGCGGCAATCGGATGGGGATTGTTCCAAGACAAAATCGCGGCCTGCGGCGGGCCGCCGCACCCTTGTCGCAATTCGCTTTTATCCGTTTGCGCCATTGCTGTTTGCGAATTGCAGCCGAAAACCAGCTGGAGAGCATGCGATGCGTCAGCCCATCGTAGCCACCATTCTGATTCTCACCGCCGTCACGCTCTGCGCCGGGATCGGCCTGGCGCAGCAGCCGCAATTGCCGGCGCTGAAGCCGCCGCCGCCGGCGCCGATCAAGCCCTACCCCGCGGTCGCGGTCACCCCTCCGGCCGCGCTCGACGATCCAGGCTTCGTCGCCTTCCGCAAGCAGCTGCGCGACGCCGCTGAGCACAAGGACCGCGCCGCGCTCGCCAAGCTGGTTGTCGCCCAGGGCTTCTTCTGGATGCAGGACAAGGATTTGGCGGACAAGCACAAACCCGGCATCGCCAATCTCACTAGCGCGGTCGCACTTGACGCCCCGGACGGCGGCGGTTGGCGGGTGCTTGCCGCCTTTGCCGACGATCCGTCGGCGGCGGAAGTGCCGCAGCAAAAAGGCGTGTTCTGCGCGCCGGCCGATCCGGCGGTCGATCCGAAGGAAATCGAAACGCTGGCCAAAGAAACCGGGACCGATCCGTTCGAATGGGCGTATCCGACCAAGGCCGGCGCCGAAGTCCATGCCGCGGCACAACCGAGTTCGCCGGTGATCGACAAGCTCGGCATGACTCTCGTGCGCGTATTGTCGGACACCATCCAGCCGGAAAATCCCAGCGAACCGTTCTTCGTGCACATCGCGATGCCCTCGGGAAAAACCGGGTTCGTCAATTCCCAGTCGCTCTCGCCGCTTGCCGGCGAGCAGATCTGCTACGTCAAAGGCGCGGGCGGCTGGAAAATTACCGGAATTATCGGCGGCGCCACCCAATAAACAAATCCCGTCCGGCAAGGGCGGCGCAGAATGCTATTGAACCCGCGCCGGGCGCGGACGAAAATGGCGTCATGGGGCGCGCGGAGGCGGCGAGGAACGTGAGGCGTGCGGCGTGGATCGGCGCCGCGCTGTTTCTTTGCTTGCTGGCCGCGCCCGTCGCGGCGAAATCGCGATTGCAACCGCCGGCCGATTTCCAGCCGACCATGGATGACGTTCCGCCGGGCGTCGATCACGGCAATGCCGACGACGACCTGCCGGAGCAGTTTCAGCGCAGGGCGGTGTTCTATCGCTCCCAGCACCCGGTCGGCACCATCATCATCGAGACCGCAGAGCGTCATCTCTATCTGATCGAAAGCGAAACGCGCGCGCTGCGCTACGGCATCGGCGTCGGTCGCGAGGGCTTCACCCGCGCCGGCTTGTTGCCGATCTCGCGCAAGGTCGAATGGCCGGACTGGAAACCGCCGCCCGATCTGATCGAACGCCAGCCTTACTTGCCGCGCTTCATGGCCGGCGGTCCCGGCAATCCGCTCGGCGCCCGCGCCATGATTCTCGGCAATACCGACTATCGCATCCACGGCACTAACGCGCCGGAGACGATCGGCCAGGCGCTGGCCTACGGATGCTTCCGCCTGGTCAACGACGACGTGATCGATCTCTACGATCGCGTTGCCGTCGGCACGCGCGTCATCCTGCGGCAGAATTAAAGAGGCAGCTCGCCCCACCCTACCAACGTCATGGCCGGGCTTGACCCGGCCATCCACGACTTGAATTTACTTTGCGATGAAGACGTGGACGCGCGCGACATAGGCGAGCGAAGCGACGCCGTTCTTCGAACGGCATGCGCGGGCATGACGATATTACTTCGCCGCCATGCGCTCGATGGACTTTGCGGTCTGGCCGAACAGGATAGCGCGTTCCTCGGCGGTGCGAATGCCGCCGGCGTTCGGATTCACTTCCTTCGCCTTCGCGTAAGCGCGCTTGACGGCGTCGCGCGCGGCGATCGCTTCCAGCCAGCGCTTGAGATGCGGGAAGTCGGCGATGTTCTGCCCCTGCCGCTCCCAGGGAACGACCCAGGGGTAGGACGCCATGTCGGCGATGGAATATTCGCCGGCGAGATAAGCACGATCGGCGAGCCGCTTGTTCATGACGCCGTAGAGCCGATTGACCTCATTGCGGTAGCGGTCGATGGCGTAAGGGATTTTCTCCGGCGCATAATTGCCGAAATGATTGTACTGGCCGGCCATGGGTCCGAGCCCGCCCATTTGCCAGAACAGCCATTGGATGCCTTCGGTGCGGCTGCGCAAATCCTTGCCGATGAACTTGCCGGTCTTGTCCGCGAGATAGAGCAGGATCGCGCCGGACTCGAAGACCGAAATCGGCTTGCCGCCGTCGGCCGGAGCGTGGTCGACGATGGCCGGGATGCGGTTGTTGGGCGCCACCGCAAGAAAGTCCGCCTTGAACTGCTCGCCCTTGCCGATATTGACCGGGAAAATCTTGTATTGCAGTCCGGCTTCTTCCAGAAAAATCGTAACCTTATGGCCGTTCGGCGTCGTCCAATAATGCAAATCAATCATGACACGCCCGCTGATGTTGGTAAGAGTCGCAATCTATACACAGCCTAGCGAAAATTTAACCCCTCATCGCGCATGTCAGTCATGTGCCCACTACCGCGACATCGGCCGCTTCGGGCGAATGGACAATGCCGGCGATCGGCAACCTGCTGGTTGCCGCCGCGATCGTCGGATTTTTCGTGCTGGCCTGCGTCGGCAGCGCCACGCGCGGCAACGTGACGACCGGCTTCGACGAGCCGGCGCATGCTTCCTTTATCGCCCACATCCAGCACACCGGCGATGCCTGGCCGGATTTGAAACGACTCAGCTGCTCGATCCGCACACCTTCGAATTCACCGCCGAACCCAACTACCTCAATCACCTGCCGCTGTTCTACGCGTTGCTCGCCGCGATCGGGCCGAAGCTGGAAGGCCATCCGCGGGCGCTGTTGGACGATCGATTGATCGATGTCGCGCTCGTTGCCGCGGGCTTGACCGCGCTGCTGGCGCTCGGCCTCACGGCGTCGTTTTCGCGTGCGGAGTTTTACGCCTACGCCATGCCGCTGGTGTGGATTCCGGTCCTGGTGCAGCTCGCCGCCACCGTGACCAACGACGATCCAGCGTTTTTCGGCGGCGCGCTGGCGACGCTCGGCGTGTGGCAACTGGCGGCGACCGGTCGCGGGCTCTGGCTCGCTTGCGCGCTCGTCGGCATGGCGGTGGCGGCATGGGCCAAGCTGACCGGCCTGTTGCTCACCGCCTCGATGGTCGGTGCGGCGCTGATCTATTTGCAGTGGCGCGGCCGCATGCGCTCGAGCTGGATGATAGCCGCCGCCGTCGCGCTCGTTCTCGCCGCGGCGCCGTATGGCGTTTACCTCTGGCAGTATGGCAGTCCGACGCCGGAAACGCCGGCGCAGATCGCGCTGCTTGAGGACGGCGCGCGCGCCGCGGGCTGGATCGATTTGCCGCGCAGATCCTTGGCCGCCTATTCCGCGTCCTTCATCGTCGCCTTCATCGCCGACTGGATGCCGGTCTTGGGTGTGCGCAGCACGTTCAATTACGCCATGCTGGCAATTCCCGTGGCGGCATTCGTTTGTGCGCTGGCCGGCGGCGCGCTGTCGCTGCGCCGCGTATGGCTGCGGCAGGAAACGCCGCGCGACGTGGTGGTCATCGCCGGAATGTTTGCGCTCGCCGCAACATTGGCGATCCATATCGGCTCCAGCTATAGCCGCCATCTGGCGACCGGATGGATGCTCGACGCTTATCCGCGTTATTACCTGCCGCTCGCCGCAATCGTGCCGCTTGCCGGCCTGTCGCTTGCCGCCGTGATCGAGGCGCCGCGCTGGCGCGCCGGATTGCTCGCCTTCCTCATTGCCGGTCCCATCCTTTTCCGCATTTTCGGCGCGCCGCTCGGCTAGCGAAGCCCGGATTTCGCCGAGGCTCGATCCGGGCTACGATCGGTTGCAGGAGAAAATCATGATCACCGAAATCGCGCAGATCGAAATCAAGCAGGGCATGGAAGTCGAGTTCGAAACCGGCGTGAAAAATGCCGTGCCGATTTTCCAGCGTGCCAACGGCTGTCACGGCATGGAGCTGCGCCGGTCGATCGAAAAGCCGGGCCGCTATCGTTTGTTCGTCGTCTGGGAAACGGTCGAGCACCACACCGAGCAATGGCGCAACTCGCCCGACTTCCAGGCCTGGCGCAAACTCGTCGGCCATTGCTTCGCTGCGCCGCCCGAAGTCGAGCATGTGCGGCAAATCATGCGCGGATTCTGAGGGCGCGCGGCCGCACTTTTCTCCCCACCGGACTCGGCCCATATTGGGGGCATGGCGAAACGCCCCGGCCGGCAGCGCGACCCGGCAAAGCATTCGAAAAAAGACCCGGCCAGGCCGACCCGCGCCAAAGCGGCGCGTCCGGAAGTGCCGCAACTCGATCCGGCGCTCGCCGATCTGCTCAATCCCGCTATCGGCCAAGGCCGCGCCGGCGTCGGCTCGCAGACCGGCCAAAAAGAGGGAAGCGGGCTTCAACCCCCGCCCGACAATTCCTTCGACCGCCGCGCCGATTTCGCCGGAGCCCATCGCGCGCGCGCCTCGGTCGCGCGCGGCTTCGGCGAGGCGCCGCAGCAGGGCTATGTCGGCAAAACCCCCGTGCCGCCCGGCGAGCTCGATCCCGATCTCGCCCGCGCGCTCGGAATCGACGACCGGGACGAGGATAGCGAAGCCGCAAAGCGCGGGGTGATCACGCCCGACATGGGGCCCGCCCATTTGCGGCTCGCGCGACCGGCATCGGGTGAAGGCGGCGCCTTCGGCAGCGCGGCGAGCCAGCAATCGCTCGACCGATTGCTGCGCGAAGGCCGGCCGGAATTTCACCAGCAATTGTGGACGCCGCACCGGCCGCCGCGGCCGGATAAATCCGAAGGCGGCCGCCGGCTGGTCATCAAATCCGACTTCGATCCGAAGGGCGACCAGCCGCAGGCCATCGCCGAGCTCGTCGAAGGCGTGCGGCGCCGCGACCGCACCCAGGTCCTGCTCGGCGTCACCGGCTCCGGCAAGACCTTCACCATGGCCAAGGTGATCGAGGAGACACAGCGGCCGGCGCTCATCCTCGCCCCCAACAAGACGCTGGCGGCGCAGCTCTACGGCGAGTTCAAGAGTTTCTTTCCCGACAACGCCGTGGAGTATTTCGTCTCCTATTACGATTACTACCAGCCGGAAGCCTATATCCCGCGCACCGACACCTATATCGAGAAGGATTCCTCGATCAACGAGCAGATCGACCGCATGCGCCACTCGGCGACGCGTGCGCTGCTCGAGCGCGACGACGTGATCATCGTCGCTTCGGTGTCCTGCATCTACGGCATCGGCTCGGTGGAGACCTATTCGGCGATGACGTTCTCGCTCAAGCAAGGCGAGCGCATCGACCAGCGGGCGCTGCTCGCCGATCTCGTGGCGCTGCAATACAAGCGCACGGCCGGCGATTTCTACCGCGGCTCGTTCCGGGTACGCGGCGACGTGATCGAGATTTTTCCGGCGCACTACGAGGACCGCGCCTGGCGCGTGTCGCTGTTCGGCGAGGAAGTGGAATCGATCGACGAATTCGATCCGCTCACCGGGCAAAAGACCGACGAGCTGGAATTCGTGAAAATCTACGCCAACTCGCATTACGTGACGCCGCGTCCAACCTTGCTACAGGCGATCGCCGGCATCAAAATCGAACTCAAGCAGCGCCTCGACCAGCTCAACGCCGCCGGCCGCCTGCTCGAAGCGCAACGGCTCGA
>Ga0208696_1000428_pt1 | contig 28009 bp, 27 predicted proteins | sample Sb_taG_9_FD_187711 | JGI IMG/M metagenome (GOLD analysis project Ga0208696, IMG submission 187711) | Peat soil microbial communities from Weissenstadt, Germany - Sb_50d_b_LC metaG (SPAdes) (version 2) | ecosystem: Environmental > Terrestrial > Soil > Wetlands > Peat | place: Germany... | reverse complement strand
CCCAGTTCATCCAGGGATACCTCGGTCATCATCATTCCGTTCGCTGGCCCGGGCTGAGCTGCCGCGACGCGGAAATCTCGCGGGCCCTCCCGACCTTAGACGGACCGCCGCCGCCGCCACGTCACCCGCAGCAGGTGAGTAACGGCCAGGCGGCCACCACGAAGCTAGAACGAGATAACATGATCCGCTCCAGAGGAAGGCCGTCGGCCAGGGCCTGGCGGGCCCTGGCCGACGGAGGCGAACTTAGGACGACACCGCCACGAACGAGATGCCCAGCGGGGCGGCGTCCAGGGTGGCGGTGCCCGGGCCGCCGCCGATCGTGGCGGTGATCGTGCCGGACGCCACCGAGATGACCGATACCGAACCGGTCAGCCCGTTCCCGACCCACACCTGCGAGCCGTCCGGGGTGGCGGCGATCGACATCGGCAGCCTGCCCACGCTGATCGTGCCGGTCACCTTGCCGGTCGCCGTGGAGAGCACCGAGACCGAGTCCGAGTTCATGTCGGCCACGTACAGCGCGGACCCGTTCGGCGTGACGGTGACCGCGTAGGGCTCCGTCCCGGCGTTGGTGCGGCCGAGCACCGCGCCGGTGGCCGCGCTGATCTCCCACAGGGTGCCGGCGTTCGGGTTGGTGACGTACAGCGTCTTGCCGTCGGGGCTCACCGCGATCCCCTGCGGTCCCTGCGGGTCGCTGATCACGCGGGCCACCGAGGAGGTCGCGGTGTCGATGACGTAGACGCCGGTTTCCGTGGTGACGTAGGCAAAGGCGCCGTCCGGGCTGAACACCACCTGGCGCGGCGCGGTGCCCACCTTGATGTCGCTGGTCACCGTGTTTGTCGCCGTGTCGATGGCCGCGACCACGTCCGAGCCGCCGGGCCCGGTGTCCCCGCCGGTCACCGTGGCGTAGGCCAGCTTCCCGTCCGGTGACACCGCGACGTCCTGGGGATAGGCGCCCACCTCGATCTTCGTCTGGGCCTTGGTCGCGGCGTTTACCGCGAGCACGTAGTACTGGCCCGTTTCCGCCACGTAGACCGTTGCGCCGTCCGGCGTCACCGAGACGCCCTCGCCGGTGTCGGCGCCGGTGATCTCGGCGATGATCGCGTCGGTGGCCACGTCGACCTCGGCCACCAGGTTGCCGCCGGCCAGCGCCACGTACCCGTGATAGTCCGCCGGATCCGACGCGGCCGGAGCAGAGGACTGCGCCGAGGCTGCCGAGCCGGCGCCGGCGGACGCTGCGGACCGGGACACCGAAGTCCAGGTGGGGGTGCTCATCGGGGCGTTGGCTCCCGGCGTTCCCGGCGAGGCGCTGAAGGTGCCCGCCAGGCCCAGCGCCGTGACCGGGATCCCGGCCACCAGCAGGCCCGCCGCGGCCGCGCCCGCCACGATGACCACCCGCTTGCGCGCGCGGCGCCCCGTGGATGCCGCGCCGGCCGGCCCGTTGTCCATACTCATGTCAGGAACTCCTCTGCTGCTGGTGGGCCGCTTCATGCCGAGGTCCCGCGCGGACGGGGACGCGAGCCGGCCTGCTGGACGGGCGGCGTCTGGGCGGTCCCGGGGAACTGCGGGGCCGGGAGGGTGGTGACCTCGTAGACGGCGCGCGCGAGCTCGGACTTGGTGTCGGGCAGGCGCGGGAAGCCGCCGTAGGCCGCCGCGCCGAACGCCGAGGTCAGGTCGCCGAAGGTGGCCCGCCGCCACGGCGTGATGTTGGGGATGGTCACCCCGGTGAGGCGCTCGAGGAACTGCAGCACCGAGGTGTGGTCGAACGTGTCGCTGGCGATCCAGCCGCCCTGCGTCCACGGGGACACGATGATGCAGGGCACCCGGAACCCGCCGCCGATGGGCAGCCCGTCCACGTACTCGCCCGCCGTCCCGGCCGGCGCGGTGGGCGGCACCACGTGGTCGAAGATGCCGTCGTTCTCGTCGTAATTGAGGATGAAGACGGTCTTGTTCCACACCTCCGGGTTGGCCGCGATCGCGTCGATCTTGCTGGCCACGAAGTCCGCCCCGGCGGCGGGCGTGTAGTCCGGGTGCTCGGACTGGTAGCTGGTCGGGATGAGCCAGGAGACGGTCGGCAGCTTGTCGTGGATCGCGTCGTACTCGAACTGGCCCGGCGAGAAGGTCCGCAGCCCGCTCTGGTAAAGCGTGGAGCCGACCGGGGTGGCCTGGAAGGAGGCGAACATCTCCAGCAGGTTGCACTCGTAGTTGTCGACCTCCTGGTACACCTGCCAGCTCACCCCGGCCTCGGTCAGCGCCTCCGGGTAGGTCTTCCACTGGTACGGGGTGGGGTCGATGTTGGAGATGATCGGCCCGCCGCCGGCGCCCTCCGGGTCGATCCACGCGGACATGTGGTACAGCCGGTTCGGCCAGGTCGGCCCGAGCACCGAGCAGTGGTAGTTGTCGCAGATGGTGAAGTTCTCGGCCAGCGCGAACTGGAACGGGATGTCGTCGCGTTCCATGTAGCCCATCGTGTAGGGGCCGTTGACGCCGTCCGCGGCCAGGTGCGCGGGCAGCCAGTTGTCCATCTTCCCGCCGTCCCAGGCCGAATGCTGCACCGCCCAGGCGTGACTGGTCGACGGCTGGGCCTGGGCGCTCGTCGTCCTGGTGTCCAGGTGAAACGGCAGCAGGTAGCCGTCGGGGTTCTGCGGGTCGGGCTGGTAGAACACCGACTTGCCGTCCGGCAGCGTGATGGCCTTCGGGTCGGCGAACCCCCGCACGTTCGGCAGCGTGCCGAAGTAGTGGTCGAACGAGCGGTTCTCCTGCATCAGGATCACCACGTGCTTGATGTCGCTCAGGCTTCCCCCCTGGGCGGGTCCCGCGGCGAGCGCGCGGCGCACGTTCGGCGGCAGGAACTCCGCGGCGAACGCCGCTGTCACCGCGGCGCCCGCGGTTTGCAGCAGGCGGCGGCGAGACAACTGGGGCACTGGCTTGCTCCGTCCGGTCGTGGCGAACAAATACCGCCACACACACTCGACTTCGTGAGTGAGCATGTCCGGATCTGTGGGTAAATTCCGGGGTGTGTTCCGGTGAAGGGTTAGCGTCCGGTCTTGCAGCGTGAGAGCGGAGCCAGGGCACGCACCACGGCCCGTTCGGGAAGAAAAGTTAGGATCGTGCGTTCAATACACTGGTAACTGGTCACCTGATCCGGTGACGCTCTCCCGACGCCGAACGAACGAGAACTCACGCATGCCCGTAACGCAGACCGCGCACCCCGCCATCGCGACCAGGGACGACCTGCGCAACGTCGCCATCGTCGCGCACGTCGACCACGGCAAGACCACGCTGGTCGACGCGATGCTGTGGCAGTCAGGCGCGTTCCGCGCGAACGCCAACGTGGCCGAGCGGGTGCTCGACTCCGGTGACCTGGAGCGGGAGAAGGGCATCACGATCCTGGCCAAGAACACCGCGGTGCACCACGCCGGGCTGACCATCAACATCGTGGACACGCCCGGGCACGCGGACTTCGGCGGCGAGGTGGAGCGCGGCCTGTCCATGGTCGACGGCGTGCTGCTGCTCGTGGACGCCAGCGAGGGACCGCTGCCGCAGACCAGGTTCGTGCTGCGCAAGACGCTGGAAGCCGGGCTGCCGGTAATCCTCGTGGTCAACAAGGTGGACCGGCCCGACGCGCGGATCGCCGAGGTGGTGGACGCCTGCTACGAGCTGTTCATCGACCTGGACGCGAGCGAGGAGCAGATCGAGTTCCCCATCGTGTACGCCTCCGCGCGGGCCGGACGGGCTTCGCCGACGCGGCCCGCCGACGGCGAGATGCCCGATTCGCCGGACCTGGAGCCGCTGTTCACGGTCCTGAAGGCCACTGTCCCGGCGCCCGCCTACGAGGTCGGCGCGCCGCTGCAGGCGCACGTGACCAACCTGGACGCCTCGTCCTACCTGGGCCGGATCGCGCTGTGCCGGATCCGCAACGGCACGATCTCCCGCAGTCAGCAGGCGGCCTGGTGCCGCCGGGACGGGTCCATCGAGCGGGTCAAGATCTCCGAGCTCTACCTGACCGACGCGCTCGAGCGCGTGCAGGCCGACTCGGCCGGCCCCGGTGACATCGTGGCCATCGCCGGCATCCCGGACATCATGATCGGGGAGACGCTGGCCGACGTGGACGACCCGCGGCCGCTGCCGCTGATCACCGTGGACGAGCCGGCCATCTCGATGACGATCGGCGTGAATACCTCGCTGCTGGCCGGGCGGGAGGCGGGCGCCAAGGTCACCGCCCGGCTGGTCCGTGACCGGCTGAACCGCGAGCTGGTCGGCAACGTGTCGCTGGCCGTGCTGCCGACCGAGCGGCCGGACACCTGGGAGGTCCGCGGCCGGGGCGAGCTCGCGCTGGCCGTGCTGGTGGAGACGATGCGGCGGGAGGGCTACGAGCTGACCGTGGGACGGCCCGCCGCCGTCACGCGCGAGGTGGACGGTGCCGTCTTCGAGCCGGTGGAGCGGCTCTCGGTGGACGTGCCCGAGGAGTACCTGGGCACGGTGACCTCGCTGATCTCGGTGCGGCGCGGCCGGATGGAGTCGATGACCAACCACGGCACCGGCTGGGTCAGGCTCGAGTTCGTGGTGCCCGCGCGCGGCCTGATCGGCTTCCGCACCCAGTTCCTGACCGACACCCGCGGCACCGGGATCATGCACCACGTCTTCGAGGGCTACGAGCCGTGGGCGGGCGCCATGCGCGGCCGCGCGACCGGTTCCCTGGTCGCCGACCGGGCCGGCAGCGCGTCCGCGTACGCCATGTTCAACCTGCAGGAGCGCGGGTCGCTGTTCGTCCCGCCGGGCACCGAGGTGTACGAGGGGATGATCGTCGGGGAGAACTCCAGGCCCGACGACATGGACGTCAACATCACCCGCGAGCGCAAGGTCACCAACGTGCGCCAGTCCACCGGGGAGGAACTCGAGCGGCTGGTGCCGCCGCGGCTGCTCAGCCTGGAGCAGGCGCTGGAGTTCTGCGCCGACGACGAGTGCGTGGAGGTGACCGCCTCCGCGGTGCGCCTGCGCAAGACGATCCTCGACGCCAAGGAGCGCGGCCGCGCCCGCGGCCGCGCCTCCCGTGCCATCTGACTTCACGCGCCCGGCTGTCGGCGAACTTGTCCCGTCGTTTGAAGTTTGACTTGACATACTTACATTAACTCAGCCTAACCTAGAACGTTCGACTAGAACGCTTCTAGAGGAGACCCGTCATGAGACTGGGCGCGTACACGGCGTGCTTGCACGACACGCCCCTTCCGGAGACCCTTCGGATCCTCGCCGGTCTCGGTCTGGACAGTGCCGAGATCAACTCAGGAGGCTTCCTGCCGGCAGTGCATCTCACGGTCGAGGACCTGCGATCGAGCGAGACCGCGCGGACTGAGTACCGGGGTCTCTTCGACGAGGCCGGCGTCGTCCTGACGGCGCTGAACTGCAACGGCAACCCCCTGGACCCCGATCCGGAGGGCGCGAAGCAGGCGCAGGACATCTACACCTCGATCGAGATCGCCGCCCTGCTCGGCGTCAAGCGCGTGGTCACCATGTCCGGAGCTCCCGGTTCGGAACCGTCGTCGACGCTTCCGGTGTGGAACGTCGTGCCCTGGCACAGCGCGTTCCTGACGGTGCAGGACTACCAGTGGAACCAGGTGGGCATCCCGTTCTGGAAGAAGGTGCAGGCGTTTGCCGCTGACCACGACGTCAGGGTGTGCCTGGAGATGCACCCGGGCAACATCGTCTTCAACCCGCGCACGCTGGAGCGACTGGCCACGGAGATCGGCGCCACCCATGTCGGCGCAGAGATGGACCCCAGCCACCTGTTCTGGCAGGGCATCGACCCGACAGAGGCGGTGAAGTCACTGGGTTCGCTGGTCTACAACGCGGCCGCGAAGGACACCCGGATCAACGCTCTCGCCAAGGTCAACGGCACCCTCGATGACAGTTTCACGCACGTCGGGGCAGACGACCCGAGGTGGCTCAGCCTCGGCGGTCCGCACTCGCTCAGCGGCTGGCCGGAGGAGCCGTCGTGGGACTTCGTCGCGGTCGGCCGAGGGCATGACGTGAGCTGGTGGGCCGGCTTCCTCGACGCGCTGGAGGCGGTCGACCCCGGCATGGCGGTCAACATCGAGCACGAGGACGCCGAACTCGGCCAGATGGAGGGCCTGCAGTACGCCGCTGACACCTTGCTGCAGGCCGCCCGCCGAAAAGACCATGTCGATGACTAACGCGTCCGCGACCCCGTTGCGGATCGGGATCCTGGGTGCGGCCCGGATCGCTGATGACGGCATCGTGGATCCCGCGAAGGTTCTCGGCCACGAGCTGGTCGCGGTCGCGGCCCGGGACCGCGACCGCGCGGAGGCCTTCGCGGCCGAGCGCGGCGTGGCGAAGGTGCACGACACCTACCAAGACGTGATCGACGACCCGGACGTCGAGGTCGTCTACGACGCGCTGGTGAACTCGCTGCATGCGCGCTGGAACGTCGCTGCGCTGCAGGCCGGCAAGCACGTGCTCAGCGAGAAGCCGATCACCAGCAACTCCTCTCAAGCGCGTGCGCTGCGGGAGGTCGCAGCCGGCTCCCCGGGTCGGATCGTCGAGGGATTCCACTACCTGCATCACCCCGTGCACCAGCGGCTGCGCGAGCTGGTCACCTCCGGCGAGCTGGGCGCGCTCCGGCGGGTCGAGATCGTGCTGGCCATCCCCGCCCCGGCGGACAGCGACCCGCGCTGGTCGTGGGAGCTCGCCGGCGGCGCGACCATGGACCTGGGCTGCTACGTACTCAATGCCGCGCGCCAGTTCGGTCGCTGGATCGGCGCCAACCCGGAGACCCCGGAGACGCCCGAGCTGGTGAGCGCCGACGCCACCGTCAAGGCCCCCGAAATCGATGCGGCGATGCATGTCGAGCTGGACTACGGAGCCGGGGTGACCGGCAGCTGTACCTGGGACATGGACGCCGCCCGCCGGACCATGACCTGGACCGTGGTGGGGTCGCAGGGTGCCGTCACCTCACCGGCGTACGCGGTGCCGCACCTGGACAACCGGCTCGTCATCACCCGGGACGGCCGGACCACCGAGGAGACCCTCGGGGACCAGACCTCCTACACCTATCAGCTCGCGCACCTTGCGGACACCCTTCGCGACGGCGCGCCGTTCCTCATCGACATGGACGACTCGGTGTCGAACGCCGAGCTGATCGACGCGTGCTATCGCCGGGCAGGGCTGAGCCCGCGCGGCACCTAGCCATCGCCGCAGGGACTGCGCGTTACTGGGCCCGGTCGCGGCGGAGGCGGTCGAGAACGTCGCCGGGGTTGTCCGCCGCGACCCGGATCATCGCCCGGACCGCGTCGGCCAGCGACACCCGCGGCACGTCGAGCGTCACCGCGGCCGAATCCGCCCAGGCCGTCAGCTGCCGGTAGAGCTCGGGGCTCAAGTCCAGGGTGATCCTGACCGGCTTGGACCGGATCGCGGTGCGGCCCGCCGGGCGCGCGTCGGGTTCGGCGCGCCGGGCCGCCGCCGCGGCCATCTGCGCCTTCCGCTGCTCTCGCTCACTGGTCATGATCGGATCGAGCATAGGGGAGCGCACCGGTCGATGAGATCCCGGGCCACCTGGCGCCAGATATCGCAGCCGGTCTGCTTGATCGGCATGCCGAAGCTCTGGGCGTAGACCTCGAGCCGCGGCACCACCGTGTCCAGCACGTCGTAGCCGAGGTGCTGGAGCGCCTCGCGGGCATCGACGGTAGAGTGCGCCCGGGCGATGCACCGGTTCAGCAGGACGGCCGAGCGGACGGGCTGCTCGCGGATCGACCCGATCTCGGCGATCTCGTCCCGCACCGGCGTGGTGCGGTTGATCTCGATCGGGCTCGGCGCGCACGGGACGAGGATCTCGTCGGCGTACCGCAGCGCCGACCTGGCGATGCCGGCGTGGTCCTCGAGCTGCGGCGTGTCGATGATCACCACGTCGTCCGCCTGGGCGATCTCGGGCACCCGGCGGTGCAGTTCGCGGGAGGGCAGGGCGACGATCCGGAACGGGAAAGCCGCGTCGGGTGCCGACAGGTGCGGGTCCATGGCCGCCAGATCGGACCACTCCAGGGCACTGCCCGAAGGATCCGCGTCCACCAGAAGGACGTTGTTCCCGGCCTGTGCGAAAACGTGGGCTAGCCAGACCGCTGACGTGGTCTTCCCCGTGCCCGGCTTCAGGTTGGCCAGGGCAATGCTCAGCCCTGTCATTCACGCATTATCGCAGCGTCTGAGGCGTTTCGGTAGCCGATCGCCGACCTGCAGGTTAACTGGGCCGGTGACGAAGTCATGAATAGAGCAGTAATGCAGTAATTACTGCCCTGCCGTCAGGGACTTATCGAGCCCCCTTCCATCGTTATCCCATTGTTATCCACAGTGTGTGGATAACTACGTGGAGTAAAGACCACTACGGGCCAAGGGTCAGCTGATGGTGGCCCGGCGGGCGGCGAAACGCTGGTGGCGGGCGTGCTCGGGCTGGCCGAGGAAGGCCTTGAAGCCACCCAGCCGGTAGGCCGGCCCGTCTCGGGAGTCGGCTACCTCGAGTTCGAAGTCCTGGCCGAGGTGGCGCAGGCGGCCGAGCACGGCGGCCAGGCTCAGATCCGTCGACCCGGTGCCCGCCGCCAGGTCGGCGATCTGCCGGGCGGTCAGGAAATCGGCCCGGGAGCGGAGCACGCGGAACACCGGATCGTGCACGTGCGTGTGCTCAGCCGCCGCGGCGGCGGCCGGCGCGCCCGCGTGCTCGAGCGCACGGCGGATGGCCGTCCCGACCGCCTCCGCGACCGGGGGCGGGAACGCGTTGCCGATCTGCCGGTAGCGCGCGGTCTTGCGGCCGCTGAACCGCCAGCCCCAGTCGTCCTGCCAGCCCTGCAGCCTGGTCACCATCTCGCAGGTGAGCCGGGGCGAGCGGGCCGGGTCGGCGTCCGCGCCCGGCGCCTGGTCGGCCAGGCCGATGCCGTCCACGCCGAGCTCGGCCCAGGCCCGCTTGGCGCGGGTGGGGCCCAGGTCGGCGCCGCCGTGCTTCTTGGAGCCGCCGACGATCGTCGGCGCGATCCGGTCGGCCCGGCGGGCCCAGGCGGCGGCCCCGGGCCAGCCCCGCGCGGCCATCAGGTCGCCCAGCGTCTCGCCCACGGTCGCGGGCGGCCGGGGTGACGGCGCCGGCCAGCGGAACCAGGGCGCGTCGGCCCGCTGCAGGGCGACGAGCACGGTCCGCGGGCGCAGCTGCGGCACGCCGAAGTCCGACGCCTGCAGCAGCCGCCAGCCCGAGACGTACCCCAGGTCGGTCAGCCGGTCCAGCACGTGCTGCCGGTACGCGCTGAACCGGCTGTTACTCAGCCCCCTGACGTTCTCGAGCAGCAGGGCCCGCGGCCGGATGACGTCGCACAGCTCCACCGCCCACGCGAACAGGTCGCGCTCGTCGGTGGCGCCGAGCTGCCGGCCCGCCACCGTGAACGGCGGGCAGGGCACCCCGCCGGCCAGCAGCGCCACGCCCCGGTAGTCCCGCGGCCGCCACAGCGCCTGATCGGCCACGTCGCCCTCGGCGACCTTCCAGCCGGGCCGGTTGGCCCGCAGCGTGGCGCACGCCGCCGCGTCGAGTTCGACGGCCAGGGCGTGCTCGAAGCCGGCTCGCTCCAGCCCGAGGGCCTGCCCGCCCGCCCCAGCACAGATCTCGACAACGTCAAGATCTGTCACGTAGGCCTCCTTAAGCTCTCAGCCGCCGAACCATCTTCCCGCAGCCCAGGCACTGCCGGGCGGAAGGCGCGGTCAAGCCGTCAAACGTGTCGGAAGTTGCCTGCTGGGTCCCCCGTGGACCAGCTGTCAGGACTCTAGCGCCGCCCCCCGACATTCAGTGCTAGCCGACCGTGCTAGCTGGCTGGGCTAGCTGGCTGGGCTAACCGACCGGGCGCGCGTGCCGGGGCGAGCGGCCGCGCTTGCGCGGCGGGGGCTGCTTCCTGGCCAGTTCCTCGGTCACCGGCGCGGACCTGCGCGGACCCGCCAACCCAGCGGACGAAGGAGCCGGGGCGCCCAGATCGGCGGCGAGCAGGTCGGCGAGCACCATCGCGCTCGTCAGGTCGGCCGCTTGCCCGTCCCCGACCTGCCAGCCATGTTCGGACCGGCGGACCACTACTCCGTCCGCCGACGCGTCCACGCTCTGGCCTGGCGTCGTTTCCCCGCTCACATCTCTCACCTGTCTCGTGACGTGCTCCCGGCTCGTTCGGGATAAAGATCTTTGGCCCGAACGTCCGTGGTATCAGCCCAGCCGGACGGTTTTACCCGGCCATGGCGGCGAGCTGCGCCTTGACCTGCGCCGCCGAGGGATTGGTCAGCGCGGTGCCGTCGGGGAACACGACGGTGGGCACGGTCTGGTTGCCGCCGTTCACCGACATCACGAACTCCGCCGCGGCCTCGTCCCGCTCGATGTCGACCTCGACCATCTCGATCCCGGCCCGGGCGAGCTGGCTCTTCAGGTTCCGGCAGAAGCCGCACCAGGGGGTGGTGTACATCGTCAGCTGGCCGGACACCCGAAGCCTCCTTGAGGTTGGTGAAAAAATGACTGAGTCGTGTAACACCAATGGGGCCGATTGCGTTCCCTGAAGTCCCGCGCCCGCCCGGATGCGGCAGGATGAGGCAAAGGAAGGGGGGAGGTGGGTGGGGTGACGGACGCGGCGCTTGACACTTCCGAGATGCTGCTGGCCGCGCTCGACCCGGAACAGCGCGAGGTGGTCCTGGCCACCCGCGGCGCGGTCTGCGTGCTGGCCGGCGCGGGCACCGGCAAGACCCGGGCGATCACCTACCGGATCGCCTACGCGGCCGCGGTCGGCATGGTGAACCCGGCGCACGTGCTGGCGCTCACCTTCACCGTGCGGGCGGCGGGGGAACTGCGCGGCAGGCTCAGGCAGCTGAGCGCGGCCGGTCCTGGTTCCGGCGGCCTTGGTTCCGGCGGTGCTGGTTCCGGCGGGCTGGGGACCGGGCTGGTGCGGGCGTCCACCTTCCACGCGGCCGCGCTGCGCCAGCTCAACTACTTCTGGCCGCGGGTCGTCGGCGGCCGGCCGCCGAGGGTGATCGACGCCAAGGCCAGCCTGGTCCGGGAGGCGGCCAAGCGGGCCGGCGTCCGGCTGGGCGGTGCAACTGGAGGGGCGGGCGACGGGGGGGCCGGGGGAGTGCTGTCCGACACCGCCGCCGAGATCGAGTGGGCCAAGGTCGGCCAGGTCCGCCCGGACGGCTACGCGCGCGCCGCGGCCGCCGCGGGCCGCTCGCCCGTGGCCGGGGCGGACCAGGTGGCGTCGGTCTACGCCGCCTACGAGGAGCTGCGGCGCGAACGGCACCTGATCGACTTCGAGTCCGTCCTGGAGCTGACCGCCGCCATCCTGATCGACAACCGGGCCGCGGCGGACCAGGTGCGCGACACGTTCCGGCACTTCGTCGTGGACGAGTACCAGGACGTGAACCCGCTGCAGAAGTTGCTCCTCGACACCTGGCTCGGCGATCGCGACGACCTGTGCGTGGTCGGCGACCCGCACCAGGTGATCTACTCCTTCACCGGGGCCACCCCGTCCTACCTGACCGGTTTCGCCGCGGAGTTCCCCGGCGCGACCGTGGTCCGGCTGGTGCGCGACTACCGGTCCACGCCGCAGGTGGTCGCGGTGGCCAACCAGCTGGTGCGGTCGCGCCTGCCTGAGCAGCACGCACCGCTGGTCGCGCAGCGGCCGCCGGGACCGCAGCCGGTGCTCACCGAGTACCCCGACGACACCCACGAGGCGGCCGGGCTGGCTGTCCAGGTCCAGGCGCTGCTGGCGGCGGGGGTTCCGGCCAGGGAGATCGCGGTGCTGGTCCGGGTCAACGCGGACACCGAGCGGTTCGAGCTGGCGCTGGCCGAAGCCGGCGTGCCCTACGTGGTCCGCGGCGCCGAGCGCTTCTACGAACGGCCCGTGGTGCGCCAGGCGCTGGTGCTGCTGCGCGGCGCCGCGCGGGGTGAGGCGGCCAGCGCCGCGGTCACCGGCACCGGGGACCCGCTGCCGTCCTCGGTCCGGCACGTGCTGACCGGGATCGGCCTGACGAGCGGGTCGACCCCCAGACCCGGCGGCGCGGCGGCGCGCGAGCGCTGGGAGTCGCTCAGCGCGATCGCCCAGCTCGCGGACGACATGCACGCCGCGCGGCCCGAGGCGACCCTCACCGACTTCTCGGCCGAACTGACCCAGCGGGCCGAGCTCGGCCACGCCCCCGCCGTCGACGGCGTGACGCTCGCCTCCATGCACGCGGCCAAGGGACTCGAGTGGGACGCGGTGCTGCTGCCCGGCCTGGTCGAGGGGCTCATGCCGATCGTGCACGCCCGGACGGCCGACGCGATCGAGGAGGAAAGGCGGCTACTGTATGTGGCGGTGACCAGGGCGCGCGAGCACCTGTACCTATCCTGGTCGCCGGCCCGCGCGCCCGGGGCCCGGACCCGCGGCGCGGCGCGCCCGCGATCGCGTTTCCTCGACGAAATCCGCCTCGGCCGGTGAAATGTGAGGCTGTATGACTAAGGCGCTCGACTGGCTCATCGAGCTCCTCGACCTGGAACAGATCGAGGTGAACATCTTCCGCGGCCGCGGCCCGGATGAGCGCAGGCAGCGGGTGTTCGGCGGCGAGGTGGCCGGGCAGGCGCTGGTTGCGGCCGGCCGGACCGTGCCCGCGGACCGTCCGGTGCACTCCCTGCACGCGTACTTCATCCGGCCGGGCGATCCGGCGGTGCCGATCGTGTACACGGTCGACCGGGTACGCGACGGGCGGTCCTTCACCACCCGCCGGGTCTCCGCGATCCAGCACGGCAAGGCGATCTTCACCCTGTCCGCGTCCTTCCACCGCCCGGAACCCGGACTCGAGCACGCCGACCCGATGCCCGACGTGCCGCCGCCGGAGATGGTCGAGCGGACGTCGGACCGGCTGATTCGCCTGCTCGGCGAGGTCCCTCCCCATATGTACGACAATCCGATCGACCTGCGGTCGGTCGGCCCGCTTTCGGTGGAAGCGGAGCGGGATCCGTCGCTGCGGACCACGAGGAACCTCGTCTGGCTGCGGGTGGACGGCGACCTGCCCGACGACCCGCTGCTGCACGTGTGCCTGATGACCTACGCCTCCGACATGACCCTGCTCGACTCGGTGCTGCTCGGGCACGGGCTGTCCTGGGTGGACGGCCGCACGTCGGGCGCCAGCCTGGACCACGCCATGTGGTTCCACCGGCCGTTCCGGGCCGACCGCTGGCTGCTGTACGCGCAGGACTCACCGGTGGCTCACGGCGCCCGCGGCCTGGCGCACGGCGAGGTGTTCACCGCCGAGGGCGAGCTGGTGGTGTCGGTCATGCAAGAAGGACTGATCCGGGCCACCCCTCCGCCCGGCCCCCGCCCGGGCCCCGACCCCGCTACCTGACCCGGCTACCTGACCCGGCTATCTGAACGGCCCAGGTCAGCCGCGGCTGGTCTCACACGGCTGAGAAAAACCTAAAATCGCAGGTCAAAAAAGTGTTGCCCCCTAAGGGGGCAACACTTAGGCTGGCCTACATGTCCGAGGGCTAGTTGTCGACCACTCCGGAGGGAGGTGCCCGACGTGACGAACATCAACACACATGCTCTGCCCGAGCTGAAATGGGCCTCGCGCTTGGGTGCTTCCAGCCCGCGTGTGATCAGCCTCCCGGGGACAAGTCTGCCCGTTGCCGGCCGTGGCACTGGGCCGTCCACCGCGGTTCTCTACGCCGTTCCGCGTGTCCGGGCCACGGTCGCGTTCGTCGTCCCGCAGCAGAAGGACGCTGTCCGGACGCTGCTCGGCCAGACGAATATCCACAACTACATGACCGTCGCCTCCGCCGCTGGTGAGGGCGCATCGGGTCCACCTCGAGATAGAGAACCGGTCTAACCAGACCGGCCAGAACTCCCCTCGAGGCCGCGGACCCGCACACAGGGTCCGCGGCCTAGTTATTTCCAAGGCCTAGGTCCCAAGACGGGCGAGAGATCGCCGTGACGACAACTAGGACCGGCAAGCGAGAGGGGATGGCACCGATGCAGTGGCGCGATGCCACCGTCAGCAGGACGGGCGCAACGGGGTTCGAGGCGCCCGGATCCGTGACGGCGCGGCAGGAGCCAGACGTCAGGCAGGTATTCGACCAGCAGTTCGCGGTGACCGGTTCGGCGACTGCGCTCCCGGTGGGCCTGGATCTTCCGTGCACGGAGGAGCCAGAGCTGTTCTTCGCCGAGTCTCCCGAGGACGTGGAGACGGCCAAGGCGATGTGCCGGGGATGCAAGGCCAGGCTGGCCTGCCTGACCGGTGCGCTCGAGCGCAGGGAGCCCTGGGGCGTCTGGGGCGGCGAGTTGCTGATGCGCGGCGCGATCGTGCCGCGCAAGCGCCCTCGCGGGCGTCCTCGCAAGACCGAAGTGGCCGCTTAGTTTCACGGGGGCCACCCCAGTTAGATGCGGTCGCGCGGCGAACCTAAGCCGCGCGGCCGCGGGACGCACACAATGCACACAACGGAGTGGTCAGTCATGGTTTTCACCGAACAGCTCGCGAGGGAACGAACTCGCAGCAACCTAGAACAGGCGGAGCAACTGCGGTACTCACGCAGGCTGCGGGCGCTCCGCCGGGCACGTCGGCTCGAGCATCGGGCGGAACGCCGGATGATCCAGGCGTGGCGCCGGACCGCCGAGGTCCGCGAGACCATCGAATCCGCGGATTACTGAGCTCGGGCTCCGCACCCGGACGATCGTGTGCGGTTACCCCCCCGCGGGCGGGGGGTAACCGCACACGATGACGTTGACCCACCCTTCGCGGCGGCGGCCCTCCGGGTCGGCGGCCCTTCGCGGCGGCACCCCGCATCCCCGCCCACCTCTTGAGCATTAGTCAATTAAGTTATATTAATGTACTTGCTAATGACTAGGTGAGGCGGGCGAATGAACAGTGTGAACATGGACAGTGTGAACATCGCGGCGCTCGTGCTCCGCCTCGCGGTGGGCGGCACCATGATCGCGCACGGCTGGAACCACGCCTTCGGCGGCGGCAAGCTGCCCGGGACGGCGCGCTGGTTCGAGTCCATCGGCATCCGGCCCGGCCGCCTGCACGCGCTGTTCGCCACGGTCACCGAGCTTGGCGCGGGCGCCTTCCTCGTACTCGGGCTGCTCACCCCGCTGGCCGCGGCGGCCGTGGTCGGGACGATGGTCGTGGCGCTGGTCGCCAACCACGCCAAGAACGGCTTCTTCATCTTCCGGCCCGGGGAGGGCTACGAGTACGTGCTGATGATCACGCTCGTGTCCGGCGCGCTCGGCGCGCTCGGCGCGGGCAGCTGGTCGGTCGACCGTGCGGTCGGGTTCGGCGTGCACGGGTGGGCTGGATTGGCGATCACGGCCGTGGCCGGCGCGGGCGGCGCCGCGCTGCTGCTGGCCACCTCCTGGCGGCCCGGCCCGGCCGCGTCCCCGGCGTCCGTCTCGGCGCCGGTTTCAGCGTCGTCCGCCGAAGGTACGCCGTAGGCCGTCGACCCACTCGCGGGGGATCTCCCCACGGGATGAAATGCCCGCCGTGGTCGTGCGCGGTGACGAACTGATCCACCCGCCGGTCCAGGCGTTCTGGGACGCCGCCGTGACGGGATCGTGAGCGCAGGCTAAACGCGGGTCATGGCTGCCCGTCTGCCGGGTTGGTGGCGAGAACGCAGGCGACCGGCGGGTCGAGGACATCCTCAGCTGCCCCAACTTCGTCGGCGTCATCGCCGCCCGCCTTGCCGGATCCCCCCTCGAAGAGGCTCACCGTCACTGACGTGGGGCAATGGCCTCAATTCCGCCGGATCCGCGGGCCATCCACGCCCCGCAGGCGCGGACCATCGTCAGACCGATACCAGGTCGCAGACGAAGATGAGGGTCTCGCCCGGCGCTATCGCGTGCCCGGCGCCCCGCTCCCCGTAGGCCAGATCCGGCGGGATTATCAGCTGACGGCGGCCGCCGACCTTCATGCCCTGCACGCCCTGGTCCCAGCCGGCGATGACCTGCCCGGCACCGAGCTCGAACTGCAAGGGATCGCCCCGATTCCAGCTCGCGTCGAATTCTTCCCCGGTGGAGAACGCGACCCCGACATAGTGAACCTGGACCATGTCGCCCGGGTTCGCCACGCCGCCGTCACCTTCCCAGATGTCGGTGACCTGCAGTTCGGCCGGCGCTTCGCCGCCGGGAAAGTCGATCTCGGGCCTTCCGATGCTCATACTCGCCTCTCGCCTCAGTAGTTATTAACGACGCGGCCGGTCCGGGCCAGGCAGCAGCCCTTCGGCCGATCACCGCCTGAGCCTATGCGCCCGGCCGCGCACCAGCCACCACACGAGCCGCGCCCAGCCGCTAAACGATTTGCCAGGCAGTCATCCGACGGCAGGCTGCCCAGTCGGCCAGGTCGTCGCCGACCGGGACGCCGTGGCCCGCATATGGGTCGGCCAGGGGTCGCTAAAGAGTAAAAAACGTTATATGATTCAGCTCTGTCGATGCTATCGCCGGAGGACTCAGATGACCGGGCTGGAATATGGGCTGTTCGACTGTGACACCCACTGCTACGAGACACGCGATTCGTTCACCCGGTACCTGCCGGAACAGTGGCAGCAGCACGCCATCGCGCCGGTGCGGCTGCACGACGGCACCGAACGCATTCTCGCCGCCGACCGGATCGCGGTCTTCAACTCCGAGCAGGGCCTCGGCTTCGACCTCGCCTACCGGCCGGGTTCCCTGAAGGAGATGCTCCGCCAGATGGCGTCCGGCAACCCGGACGAGACCTACCAGCCCGAGCCGATGCGGCCCGAATACCTCGACCGGGAGGCCCGGCTCAAGCTCATGGATGCGCAGGGCGTGGAGCGGGCGGTGGTGTTCCCCTCGGCGATGGCGCTGTCCGTGGAGAACTACGTGAAGAACGTGCCCGCCGTATACGCCAACATCCACTCGTTCAACCGGTGGTTCGACGAGGAGTGGGGATTCGGCCGGGACGGCAAGATCTTCGCCCCCGCGCTGCTCTCCCTGGCCGACCGTGACCTCGCGGTCGCCGAGCTCGACTTCGTGCTCAACCAGGGCGCCCGGATCATCCTGCTGCCCACCGGGCCCGCGTACGGGCGCTCACCCGGCGACCCGTACTTCGACCCGATCTGGGCCCGGATGAACGAGGCCGGCGTCACGGTCGCCTTCCACATCATGGAGAACTGGTACAACGAGAACATCGCGGCGGCGTGGGGCCATGACCCGTGGCCCGGCTCCTGGCACATGTCCGCCTGGCAGTGGAACAACCTCTACGGCGAGCGGCCGATCGAGGACACGCTGTCCGCGTTGATCTTCGACAACCTCTTCGGGCGTTTCCCGGACCTGAACGTCCTGGTCGCCGAGTTCGGCGCGTCCTGGGTGCCGCACTTCATCGAGCACATGGACAAGAGCCGGGGGATGGGCCGCAACGGGCCGTGGATCGGCGGCAAGCTGACCGAGCGGCCCAGCCGCATCTTCCGGCGGCACGTCCGGGTCGTCCCCTATCCGGAGGACGATATCCCGCGCATCGCCCGCGACCTGCCCGACGTCGATTGCCTGGTAATGGGCTCGGACTTCCCGCACGCCGAAGGCCTGGCCGAGCCGGCCGAGTTCGCCGGACTCCTGACCGGCCTGACCGGCCAGCAGCAGCGCCAGGTCCTCCGCGACAACGCGGCCAAGCTGTTCGGCACCGACTAACCCCAGCCGCCGCGCCCGCACGCCTCTGCGCAACGCTTTGTCTGCAGTATCGCGTGCCCCTTCACCACGATCCCCGCAGACCGGTTCGGACCAAGTGTCGGGCCGTTAGCCTTTCCGGCTGGGACTTGAGTCCCTGTGGGGTGATCTGCCTGGTCGTAATTCTTCAAGTATGACCGCGCAGGATGATGCGCTCTCTGAGCGAGAGTGCTGGGAGTTGCTGGCGACGGCTTCGGTGGGCCGGCTGGCGTTGTCGGTCCGCGCGCTGCCGGTGATCTTGCCCGTTCAGTACTGCCTGAACGGGCGCAGGCTGGCGGTGTGCCTGGGGCACCACGGGCTGCCCGAGCAGGCGCTGGACGAGACGATCATCGCGTTCGCCGCCGATTCGATCGACCCGGTGACCCGGTCGGGCTGGTCGGTCCAGGTGCAGGGCAGGTCGGTGGTCCCCCGCAGGCTCCGGATCGATACCGACTGCGGCTGGCCCGCGGCGACGGCTCAGGTCGTGGAGATCGAGCCGGGGAAGATTAGCGGCCACCGGATGCACCTGTGTCCGTTCATCGACACGCTGCTAGCCGCCGGCCCACAGCTGCCGACCCCGTGAGAGCCGCATCCCGCGGCTATCCGGCGGTCAGTGCTTCCAGGTTCTCCGCTTTCCCGCTTGGCAGGGTCATGAGCGAGGCGACAGCCAGCGTGCCTGGCCTGACGGCGGCGCGGCCGGCTTCCCCGCGCTGCGCGGCAGCGGGATCGGTGATCGCGGCGACGATGCGGCTAAGGAAGGAGCGTGTGGTCGCGGCCGTGACCAGGTATGCGATCACCGGGCACAGCCAGGCCCCAGGCGGGGGTCGGTAGACGGCGTCCAGCCCGACCAGGGTGGCCTGTTCGCCGTCCGGGACCAGGGTGATGTCGGCATCCAGGACCGGGAACCGCTGCCCGCTCGCATCGGCGGCCTCCCACCGCAGTATCAACACCGATACCGCGCCGCGCCGCACAGGTCCCCGTGAATGCACCAGAACCAGCCCGGGGAGCCCCGCCGGGGCGATCCCGGCTGTTACCTCTTCCCAGGCCGCGAATGAGGCCCGGACCAGCACGCCAGCGCCGACCGGGCAGGCCAGCCGGGCCGTCGCCGCCGCGGCGCTGACCGCGGCTCGTGTTTCGCCGCCGATGAACATGCCCGTATCACACCGGGCGGGCCACCAGGCGGGTATGGCCCTTGGTCCCGGCATCCGCGCCGGAAGTCCCCGCCGAGCGGCCCGGCCGGCCCGCATCGGGACAGCAAGTCACCAGGCCGCCCCGTGGCCGCTACCCGGGTGCTTGGACCGGAAGATATGATCGCGGATCTCGTGGATGGTGTCGTCCAGCCGCTGGAGCGCATCGCTGATCCGCTCCCGGGCCAGCTCAGCGGGCTGGCCTGCGGCCGTGTCCATGCTGAGCCCGACGTGGAACAAGCTGCCGACCACCCGGTCCAGCAGGTCTTCGGCGTGCTGCGCCTGCTCCGCGAGCACGGCGCGGACCAGGTCGATGAGGTCGTCCTGGGCCCGCTCGTGCGTGGCGTCCCTGACCACGGCGAGGACGAAATGCCCGCTGGCGGTCGGGACCGGGCTCAGCGTGACCGCCACCGGGATGGTGCTGCCGTCCTTGCGCAGTCCGACCAGCCGGGCTCGGTCGGCCATCGGCCGGATCACCGGCTTGAGCGCATAGGAAGCCCGGTCCAGGCGGTGCGCGTCCCGCAGCCCGGTCGGCATCAGCGACTCCACTGGCTGGCCGGCCAGCTCGGCGGGCTGATAGCCGAACATCTCCGCCGCCAGCCGGTTCGCCAGCACGATCCGTCCGTCTTCGTCGGCCAGCACGATCCCGTCTGCCAGGGCGTCGATCAGCTGACGCAGGACCGCCTCGTTCAAGGGCACCGGTCTCGGTCCGTTCTCCTGTCTGTCCTGCGGCCGGGCCGGCCGTCGCGGGACCACGATCGGCGGCGCGGGATCGCCGGGGAGATCCGGTCCGTCCGGCTCCCCGGCGGTGATGGCCGCCTCCAGCGAGGAGTACACCGGAACCAGGCGGTCCAGGCCCTCGGCAGCCAGCAGCCGCCGGACAGCCGATGAGGTGGCTACCAGCCGCAGCTCGGCTCGGCGGACCGCCGCCAGCTGGCAGGCCCGGGCCACCGCGTCGATACCGACGTAATCGCACCACACCGTCGCCGACATGTCCGCGATGACCACCGTCGCGCCGCGGTCGAATACCGCCAGCAGCTGCTCACGGATCTGCGCGGCGTTAGACATGTCGACATGCTCAGGAAATGCCACCACGGCCCGCCGGCCCGCCCATGCCACCTGTTCCTTACCCTCCGCCATGACAGCAGCTTGGCACGCGGGCACCTGCCACGACAGCCCGGGCCTGGTTCACGTTGCCGGGTCGACCCCGCAACCGCAGTCCATGCGGAGGTGCCGGTCAGGCGCCCATGGACAGGCCGCCGTCGACGGTCACCACCGAGCCGGTGATGTAGCTGGCCTCCTCGGCGAGCAGGCAGCGCACCGCCCAGGCCAGTTCGCGCGGGTCGCCGCGGCGGCCGAGCGGGATCATCGCGCGGATGGCCTCCTGCGCCTCGGGCCGCATCGAGCTGGTCATCTCGGTCTCGAACACGCCCGGCACCACCAGGTTGACGGTGATGCCCTTGCGGGCCACGGCCCGGGCCAGCGAGCGGGTCAGCCCGAGCAGCCCCGCCTTGGCCGCCCCGTAACCGGCCTCGACCGGGTTGCCCATGGCCGCGGTGACCGAACCGATGTTCACGATCCGGCCGTATCCCTGCGCGGTCATCGGCGCGATGACGGCCTGGGCCAGGTGGAACGGCGCGGACAGGTTCACCCGCAGCGCGTCGTCCCACTGCTCCCGGCTCATCCGGGAAACGCTGCTCTCGACCAGCAGGCCGGCGTTGTTGACCAGGTAGTCCACCCGTCCCCGGTCCGCCACAAGCGCGGCGACCAGCCCCTGGCAGAACGCCGGGTCGCCGACGTCGCCGGGGTGCACGCTGACCGAGCCGCCGGCCGCGGTGAGCCTGCCCGCCAGGGCCCGGGCGGCGTCATGGTTCCCGGCGTACACCGCGGCCACGTGCGTGCCGTCGGCGGCCAGCACCTCGCTGACGGCCGCGCCGATGCCGCGGGTCCCGCCGGTGACGATGGCGACGCGTTCGGTCATCAGTGCTCCCTCCGTAGCGCGGCACGCACCGCGTCCGTCCCCTCGATGGCCGCTCGTTCGGTATCCGCCACCGGGATCAGGTTGAACGACCGGCAGCCCGCGTCCGCGTACGCCCGCAGGCCGGCCGCGACCTCGGCCGGCGTCCCGCACGGGCAATACCTTTCAAATTTGCCGAACGGAGTCCGGTAAAAAGCCTCCATCACCCCAGCCAGCCTGGGCCGGGCGGTCGCGGCCGAGTCGCCGAGCCCGCACCACACGTGCATGCCGTGCTGCCATCCCCCACCCGCGCCTTCCGCGCACGGAGGGCTCCCGCCCCCCGTTCCCCCTGGCCCTTCTCCCTTCTCTTGCCGGCCCTCGTCCGCGGCGTACTTCGCGATCAGCTCGACCGCGGCGGCGTAGCGGCCGGGGGAGACCCACAGGCCGAGCCAGCCGTCGCCGTGCCGGGCCACCCGGCGCAGCGCCGCGTCGGACCGCCCGCCGATCACGATCGGCACCCGCGGCTCCGGGGCAGGTGCGATGCGCACCTGGTCCAGGTCGAAGAAGGCGCCGCGCATGCTGACCTCCGAGCCCGTCAGCAGCGGCCGCAGCACGGCCAGCGCCTCGTCCATCCGGCGCCCCCTGGTGGCCGGGTCGATGCCGCAGGCGCGCAGCTCAGCAGGGTCCTCGCCACCCAGGCCCACGCCGAAGACCAGCCGCCCGGGCGCGAGCGCCGCGAGCGAGGCCACCTGGCGGGCGACCGGGACAGGATGGCGCAGGGGCAGCAGGTACACCGCCGTCTGCACGGTGAGCCGCCCGGACGCCACGGCGACCGCGGTGGCGGTGAGCAGCCCGTCGAAGCCATGACCGCCCTGGAACGTGACGTGGTCGCCGGTGAAGAGGCGGTCGATTCCGGTCGCTTCCACCCGGCCCACGAAATCGCGCAGGCCCGCCGCCCCGCCGGGCAGCTCGTGCGGCACCCGGAGCCCGACGGTGATGTCGGGCACCTCGGCCCTCCCCATCTCAGTTATCATAGTATTATTATTTAACTGTTTCTGAGCTTTGTCACCTGATCCCGGGGAGCGTTTTGATGGACGATCTGCTGGTACGAGGCGGCCTCGTGGTGGATGGCACGGGCGCCGCGGCCCGCGCGGCGGATGTCCGGGTCCGCGGCGGCCGGATCGCCGAGATCGGCCCGGGCCTGCGGCCGGACGGCGAGCGGGTGCTCGACGCGTCCGGCGCCTATGTCACGCCCGGATTCATCGACATCCACACGCACTTCGACCCGACGGTCTTCTGGGATCCGCTGTGTGACCCGATGCCCCAGCACGGGGTCACGACCGTCCTGGTCGGGAACTGCTCGCTCTCGCTGGCCCCGGTCCGCCCCGCGCACCGCAAGGGCCTGCAGGAACTGCTGTGCTACATCGAGGACCTGCCGTCCGACGTGCTCGACGTGTCCATTCCCTGGGGCTGGGAGAGCTACGGGGAGTATCTGGAGGCGGCGGAAAAGCTCGGCGGCTTCGCGGTGAACATGGCCGGGATGGTCGGGCACAACATGCTCCGCACGTACGTGATGGGCGAGGCGGCCTGGGATCGCCCGGCCACCGGCCAGGAGCGGGCCCGGATCGCCGCGCTGCTCGACGACTCGCTGGCGGCCGGCGCGGCCGCCATGTCAACATCGCTTGGCTTCGATGAGGATAGGGATAAGCGTCCGGTGCCCAGCCGCCAGGCCGATGACGCCGAGCTGGGCGCGCTGCTCGACGTGCTGGCCAGGCACCGGAAGTTCGTCCAGTTCATCCCGGCCGCGACCGGCCGCCAGATGCGCAGGGACGTGCAGCGGATGGCCGATCTGACCGGGCCGCGCGGGGTGGTGAGCACCTGGATCGGCGTGTTCCACGATCAGGATCACCCGGACTGGGCGCGGAGCATGCTCGACTTCGCCGGGCAGCTCCAGGCCCAGGGTGTGCCGAACTACCCGCAGGTCAGCCCGCGCACCCTGGACATCCACGTGAACTGGGACGGCGGCATGTCCTGGTTCGCCCTGGAGAACAGCTGGCACACGATGGTGCAGGCGCCCCGGGCGGAGAAGGAGCCGATGCTGCGCGACCCGCGGTGGCGAGCCGTCGCCCGGGAGGAATGGGACCGGGTCCCGCGGACGATGATCCCGCACAAGCATGCCGACCGGATCCGGCTGGTCTCCGTCACCCGCCCGGAGAACGAGCGCTGGGTGGGCGCGACGCTGGCCGATCTCGTCGCCGACCGCGGCGGCCACCCGTCCGACGTCCTCGCCGACTGGCTGCTGGCGAACGACGCCGACGCCGGCATCGTCGGCGTCGGGGTGGCCAACTCGGACGCCGGCGGCGTGGCGGAGACCCTGACCCACCCGGCGGCGGTGATGGCCAACAGTGACGCCGGCGCGCACCTGCAGATGATGTGCGCCATCGGGGACACCACGCTGATGCTGACCAGGCACGTGCGGGAGCGCGGCGACCTGTCCATCGAGCAGGCCGTGCACCGGATGACCGGCCAGCTCGCGGAGCTGTTCGGGTTCACCGGCCGGGGGCGGCTCAGCCCGGGCGCAGCGGGCGACCTGGCCGTCTTCGGCCTGGATGAGCTCGACTGGGCGGCCGACGTCTTCGTCGCCGACCTGCCCGAGGGCGCCCGGCGGCTGCGCCGTCCGCCGGGCGGCTACCGCTACACGGTCGTCGCCGGCACGGTCGTCCAGCACGACGGCGAGCTAACCGGTGCCCGCCCGGGTACCGTGCTGCGCCCCGGCCGCTGAGGCCTTACCGGGTGGGCAGCGGCCTGCCCTGGTACTCCCGGTTCGCGCTGTTCCTGGCGATCGCGTGCCTGATCAGGGTGACGAGCACGTTCTTAACGGAGTCGCGCTGCCGCGCGTCACACAGCACCACGGGCGTGCCCGGGACCAGGTCGAGGGCGATCTGGACGTCTTCCGGCTGGTAAGTCGGGGCGCCGTCGAAGCAGTTGACCGCGATGATGAAGGGCGTACCGCGGTGCTCGAAGTAGTCCACCGCGGCGAAGCAATCGGCCAGGCGCCGGGTGTCGGCCATGATCACCGCCCCGACGGCGCCGTAGGCCAGATCGTCCCACATGAACCAGAATCGTTCCTGCCCGGGCGTGCCGAACAGGTACATCGTCAGGTCAGCACGGAAGGTTATCCGGCCGAAATCCATCGCTACCGTCGTCGTGGTCTTTCGGTCCACGCCGGTGATGTCGTCGACCCCGATGCTCCGGTCGCTGAGCATCTCCTCGGTACGCAGCGGGCGGATCTCGCTGATCGCGCCGACCAGGGTGGTCTTGCCCACCCCGAATCCCCCCGCGATCAAGATCTTGGCCGCGGCGGGCATCACTTCCGCCTCGACCGTGTCAGAGTGCCTGTAGTGCATCAAGCACGTCCCTCAGTAGACGCTCATGGGAAACCGGTTCGCGGGAAGTCGCGACGACCCGGAGCGCCCCGTACTGGCTCAGGTCGCTGAGCAGCACGCGGACCACCCCCACCGGGAGGTCGATGTCGGAGGCCAGGTCCACCACCGTGATGGGCTGACGGCAGCGGCTCAGGACCCGCCGGTGCTCGCGGTTGAGGCGCGCGTCGGCCGGGAGCCGCGGATGGGCGGCGGCCGCCACCACGTCGATCAGACCGATGTAGGCCCCGGACGCGGGCTCGGTGCGGCCCCTCGTCATCGCATACGGCCGCACGACCGGTCCCGCGTCCCGGTCGAGCCATCTGTCTCTCGGAGCGCTCATGAACGCTTAGCCCACGGCCGGTTCGTGAGCGGCGGGTCGCGGCGCCGCGGCCAGGTGGACGCCCATCCGCCGGACCAGCATGGCCATCTCGTAGGCCATCACGCCCAGGTTGGCGTCGGCCGAGGCGAGCACGGCCAGGCAGGTGCCCTGCCCGGCCGCCATCACGAACATGAACGCGGAGTCCATCTCGATGATGGTCTGCCGCACCTCTCCGCCGCCGACCTGCTGCCCGGCCCCGCGGGCCAGGCTCTGCACGCCCGCGGCCAGGGCCGACAGATGGTCGCCTTCCTCGCGGCTCATGTTCTGTGACTTCGCCACGACCAGGCCGTCCCTGGACAGGACCAGCGCCTGGCGGACATTCGCTACCCCGGAAACCAGGTTGTCCAGCAGCCAGCCGAGCTGCTCCCCGCTGCTCTTCGTCTGCGTCATGACTCGTCCTCACTATCGTTGGATTCCGCGCCCGATGCGCCTCCAGGCCGCCCGTCCAGGATGTCCAGCCCGGCATCGGGGTAGTCCAGCTCGTCGATGCGTCCGCGCAGCCATCCGGCTTGCAGCGTGGACATCAGGCTGCCTATCTGCTCAGGCGACCGTGCCGCTGGCTCGGCCTCCTCGCGTGGCGGAGCGACCGACTCGGCGCCGAGCTGGCCGCGGAGCTGCGGGGCGAGATTGGCCTGGCGGACACGCCGGGGCAGGCCCAGGTATGTCTCCCCGGTTGCCGTCCCGTTCACGGCCCGGCGAGGACCGGTAAGCCCGGTGACCCCCGTCGGCTCGGTAGGCACCGTCGGGCCGGTAGGCACCGTCGGGCCGGTGGGCCCTGCGGATCCGATAGCCCAGGCCGCGGCCGCAGCGGCCGCCATTGACGATCCGGGCTGCGCTTGCGCCGTCCCGTTCGCGGTCCGGCCCGGGTGGTCCGGCGCGGGCGGCAGGGCCCGGAACTGAGACCTGGCGCCGGCCAGCGACGGCTGGTCCAGCTCGGTTCCGTCGTCCCGGCCGCCCTCCGGCGGGAAGCCCGAAAGGGCTGGCGGGTGCCAGCCGGCCAGCCCGGACACCGGGCCGTACTCCCGGCTCCCGGTCGGCCCGGTGTCGTGTGCCCAGCCGTTAGCGGCCGCCGCGGCCAGCTCGCCGGCGCTGCCGGGCCCGAACCACGCGTCTGCCCCGTGCTCGGGCACGATGATCTGCCGGGGAAGCAGCACGATGGCCGTGGTTCCGCCGAAGGGCGAAGGTCGCAGCGACACCTTGATCCCGTGCCTGGCGGCGAGCTGGCCGGCCACGAACAGGCCGAGCCGCTCGCTATTGGCCGGGTCGAACTCGGGCGGGCTGGCCAGGCGCTCGTTGGCGGCGGCCATGGCGTCCGGCTCCATGCCAAGGCCGCGGTCCTCGATCTCCACCGCGAAGCCGTGGGCCACGACACCGCCGATGATCGTGACCCGGGTGGTCGGCGGGGAGAACGCGGTGGCGTTCTCGACCAGCTCGGCGATCAGGTGGATGACGTCGTTCACCGCGATCCCGGCCACGGCGTCGGCGGACTCGGTGATCACGTCCACCCGGACGTAGTCCTCGACCTCGGCGATCGCTGCCTGCAGCACGTCGGCCGCTGGCACCGGGTCACGCCAGCCGCGACCGGGGGTGGTCCCGGCCAGGATGAGCAGGCCCTCGGCATGCCGCCGCATCCGGGTGGTGAGGTGGTCCAGGCGGAACAGGTCCGCCAGGACGGCCGGATCGCTGGTGGCGCGCTCCATGGTGTCGAGCATGCCGAGCTGCCGGTGCAGCAGCGACTGGGTCCGCAGCGACAGGTTGACGAAGACCTGGTTGATGCTCTTGCGCAGGCTGGCCTGGCCGACGGCGGCCTCGACGGCGGTCCGCTGCACGGTGGAGAAAGCCTGCGCGACGTCCGCGATCTCGGTGATCCGGCCCGCCTGCGGCGGCGGGGACTCCGCCTGGACATCGACATCCTCGCCGCGGCCCAACCGCTCGACGACCCGCGGCAGCCGCTCGTTGGCCATCTGCCTGACGCTCTCGTACAGGTTGCTGAGCTCGCCCCGCAGCCTGCGGCCGAACCGCACCATGACGAAGACGGAGGCGACCACCGCGACCAGGCCGAGACCGGCGGCCAGGATGAGTTCGGTCATCACGCTGTCGCGCAGGCGCGTCGACTGCGAGGACAGCAGCACGCCGACCTCCGACCCGTTCGCCAGCACGTTCTTCTGGATCGCCTGGGCGGTGAGCTGGAAGGCCGCGCCATCCACCGGTATCGGCACGTTAACCGGGCTGGCCTCGATCTGGGTCTCGAGGGCCTGGAGCGTACGGTAGGCGGGCGTGTTGTAAATCTGGTTGAACACGGCCGTCAGGCCCGGGTCGGCCAGCGAGAACGTGTCGCCGGTCAACATGTTCTGCTGCCCCACCACCTGCGCGAACAGCATCCGCTCCGGCTGTGGCATCATGCCGCCCGACGCGATCGCCCCCTCGATGAGGCCCACCGCGCCGCCCATGGCTTCCTGCGCCCTGGCCTCCGCGATGGCCGACTGCGTCATGGCGCCGAGCGTGGGGTCGGACGTTGCCGAGGCGTTCTGGAAGTACCGGATTTCGGCCGTGTTGATGGTGTTGTAGGCGTTGAATGCCGCCACCGTGTCGTACGCCCCGGAGTCGACCGTCGCGCGTATCCGGTCCAGGTCGGCCAGGTTCGCCAGGAAGACGTTCATCAGCGCTACGGCCTTCGGGCTCAGCAGCCCGCTCACCTTTATGACCGCGCTGCGGACCGCCGGGACGTACTTGTCGGTGCTGTGCCGCGCGGCCGCCAGTTCCGCCTGGAATATCCCCGGCTGGCGCTTGGTGGCCACCCAGACGAGGGTGAGTGCGCTCTCCACCGGGAGCGTCTCCTGCAGCGCGGTGACGCTGGGGCCGATCGTGGTCGTGATCGTGTTGTAGTGCTGGTAACGGATGACGTTGCCGAGCGTGATACTAGCGGTCAGCCCCCACAGTGCCGCCAGCGACAGCAGCGGGATCAGGAGCAGGCTGATCAGCGTTAGCCGCGCGGACCTCGTGCGGGGGGGTGGCGGGTCGGCAGCCATGGCACCTCTCAGGACTCAATTGATCCAGGACTCAATTGGGCGGCTCAGGAGGAATGTGGTCTTGGCTGTCAGGCAGGAAGCAGCCTCGGCCATCGAGCCGGAGGGGCCTGGCCCGGCAGCGGCCGGCCTGGATGCGGCCGGGCTGGATGCGCAGCGCACGCAAACGGATGCACTGCATGCTAATCGCCACTCGCACTACCCCCCCTGCGTGCCGTCATTCCGGCGGTGAGCCGAGATGAGGAAAGCGCAGTCCCGAACTTTAATCCGATTGAACCGGTTATGCAGTACTTAAGCACATTGAGGTACGTTTTTCGGCTTCTTTCCGTAAATCAGGATCATGTCGCT
>Ga0208696_1000424_pt1 | contig 28135 bp, 29 predicted proteins | sample Sb_taG_9_FD_187711 | JGI IMG/M metagenome (GOLD analysis project Ga0208696, IMG submission 187711) | Peat soil microbial communities from Weissenstadt, Germany - Sb_50d_b_LC metaG (SPAdes) (version 2) | ecosystem: Environmental > Terrestrial > Soil > Wetlands > Peat | place: Germany... | reverse complement strand
CCGGCGGCCAGGGCGAGCTGGCCGGGATCGTCCTGCAGATCGCGCACATGGGCCCGGCCGCCTACCCGCTCAGCCCGGTGATCGCGCTGGTGGCCATCGGCCGTGCCCTGCGCGCCCTCGGCGCGAAAGCGGACATCGGCGCCGCGGTGGAGGCCGCGGTGGCGGCCCTCGCGACCTAGGCCCGCGACCAGCCCGCCCGCCCCGCAGGGCTGGCTCACAGAGTCCAGAGGGCTTGCGTAGGTGACAGGCGGGCTGCGCGGATGGCCGGCAGCAGCCCGGCGAGGGCGCCGATGAGGAGGGCGGCGCCGAGGCCGCCGGCCCAGGCTTCTGGAGGGATGACAACGGCCCAGCCCTTGGCGTGGGCGTAGATGGCGGTGGCGGCGGCGCCGGCGATGTCCCCGACGGTGCCGCCGGCCAGGGCGAGCAGGATGGCCTCGGCCAGGAACTGGGTGCGGATCTGGCCTTTGGTGGCGCCCAGCGCGCGGCGCAGCCCGATTTCCTGGCGCCGTTCGAGCACGGAGATGATCATGATGTTGGCCACGCCGACCGCGCCGACCAGCAGCGCGACCGCGCCCAGGCCGAGGAACAGGGTGTCGAAGGCGCCTGCGGCGTCGGCCTGCGCGGTGAGGGCGTCCGAGGGCTGGGAGACGTTGACCTCGTTCGGGTTTTCCGGGTTGGCCTGGGCGCCGAGCAGGTTGTCGACGGCGGTGGTGGCGGCCTGGGTGTTGACGGTGCGGACGTAGATCTCCGAGGGGTGCCCGTCGAGGCCTAGATACTGCTCGGCGGCAGGGAAGCCGACCAGGACCGAGGTGTCGATCTGCGGGGCCAGGGTGGTGGGGTTGAGGATGCCCACCACGTAGAACCACATGCCGCCGACCCAGATCCGCCCCCCGGGCCAGATCCGGTCGATGCCCATCAGCTGGGCGGCCTCCGCGCCGAGCACGGCGACCGGCTCGCGGGCTGTAGCGGCGTTGAGGTAGCTGCCCTGGGCGACCGAGGTGCCGACTACGACGGGCAGGCCCAGGCTGGCGGCGGTCACGGTCAGCCCGTCGGTGTCGATCGACGGGATCAGTGGGCTGCGGTAGACGCTGGCGCTGCTGACCGTGCCGGTGTACTGGACGCCGATGACGCCGGGCAGCCGGCCGATCATGCTGGAGGCGGCGTCGGGCAGCTCGGCGGCCTGGCCAGTGAGATCCGTCCCGTTGGTGACGGTCAGCAGGTTGGTGCCCAGCCGGCTGATCTCCGCAAGCAGCCCGGCCTGGGAGGAGTTGGCCAGGCCAAGGACGGCCACGATCGCGGCCACCCCGATCGCGATGCCCAGTGCCGACAGCGCGGCGCGCAGCTTGCGGGTGCGCAGCCCCACGCTGGCCAGCCCGGCCAGGTCGCCTGGGCGGAGCCGGGCCGGGGCGTCTGGGCCTGACGTGATGGTCATGATCGTCTTTCCCGCGCCAGCCAGCCCCCGACCGCGGCCGGGGCGGTGTCGGTGATGATGCGGCCGTCGAGCATCTCGATGCGGCGCCGCATCGAGGCGGCGATCGCGTGGTCGTGGGTGATCACGATGATCGTGGTGCCGGCGGCGTTGAGCTCTTCCAGCAGGGCCAGGATCGAGGCGCCGGTGGCGGAGTCCAGGTTGCCGGTCGGCTCGTCGGCCAGCACCACCGGCGGGCGGCCGACGATCGCCCGGGCGATCGCCACCCGCTGCCGCTCCCCGCCCGACAGCTGGGTCGGCCGGGCACCGGCCCGGTGCCCCAGGCTGACCCGCTCCAGCGCGGCGGCGGCCAGCTGGCGGCGCCGGGCGCGCGCCACGCCCGCGTACAGCAGCCCGTCGGCCACGTTATCGAGCACCTTCTGATGTTCGGCCAGGAAGAACTGCTGGAACACGAACCCGATCCGGGACGCCCGCAGCGCGGACACCTCCCGGTCGGTCATCCGGGCCACGTCCAGGCCGGTGACCCGCACCACCCCGCTGCTGGGCCGGTCCAGGGTGCCCATCAGGTGCAGCAGCGTGCTCTTGCCCGACCCCGACGGGCCGACCACCGCGGCCAGTTCCCCGGCCGCCACCGCCACGCTCACCTGATCCAGCGCCCGCACCGGCGGCGAACCGGGATACTCCTTCGTCACCCGCTCCAGCTCCAGGACGGCGCTCACGTCGCCGGCACCACGACTTGCTCGCCCGGCGTCAGAGCCCCGGTCACCTGCACCAGGCCGGAGTTGTCGTTGAAGATCCCGACCGTCACCGGCACCAGTCGCCGGGTGTTGCCGGCGCCGATGACCTCGACCGCGTACCCGCCCGAGGACTGGGCCAGCAGCGCCCCCACCGGCACCGCGAGCACCGGGCCGGAGCTGCTGGCGGTGGTGATGTACACCGTCACCGGCGCCTGGTCCAAGGTCCCGGCCGCCGACGGGTGCGTCAGCGTGACCGTCACCTGAATCGTCGCGTTATTGGCCGACCCGGACGCCACCGTGCCGACTGAGGAGATCGTCCCGGGCGTGCTGGCACTGCCCGGCAGCGTGACCGTGACCGCGTCTCCCACCGCCAGCTCCGATTCCTGGGAGGTGCTTAGCGGGATCGTCACCATGTGCTGGTCCGAGGTCGCCGCCAGCACTGGCCCAACCGCCGGGCCGCCCAGGCTGCCCAGCACGTTCGTGACCCGGATCGCCTCCGGCTCGAACACCACCGACCCCAGCGGCAGCGACCCCGGCGGGCTGGAAACCCCCAGCGCCGACTCCATCTGCTGCACCCCGTATGCGGTCTCCCACGAGAAGTAATCCCAGCCCAGCGCACTGATATCCGAGCTATCGGCATAGCCAAGCGCCACCAAGTCCTGATTCAGCTGGGTCACATCCGCCCCGGTCAGCCCCTCATCCAGCGTCCGCCAGGCCGGCACCGACCCGTAGAGCAGCACCACCGGGCTGCCGTTATCTACCCGGTAGAGCGCCTGCCCCTGCCGGATCACCTGCCCCGCCGACGGCAGCCAGGTCAGCGCGCCGCCGCCCTGCCCCCGCACCGTGTACGACTCCGCGTACCCCAAGGTCGCGTCCACCGGCACCACCGACGACAGATCCTCCCGCACCACCGGCTGCGTCGCCGGCGGCGGCGCCCCCTGCCCGCTCCCGGACGAGCCATGCGACCGGAACGCACCCGCCGCCCACGCGATCCCCGCCCCGGCTCCGAGCACGACGAGCACCAGCACCACCGCGACCGCCCGCCGGAGCCGACCGCCCGGCTGCGCCTGGCCGGCCTTCCCGGCCACAACGGCACCGTCGCGCTGGCCGGCCTCCCCGCCACGGGAAACGGTCCCGCTCATGACGCTGACGCGTGCGTTTGCGTCGATATGTGGACGCTCGCGCCTGGGGGCAGCAGATGCCGACAGGCGCTCAGCGCGGCCTGGAACTGCGGCGAGTTGGGGTTGAAGGCACCACTGTTACCGGGCGCCGGGCTCTGGCCGCCCAGTCCGAGGTTGAAGTTCGGCACGCCGTGACTGCGCACGCACTGTTCCCACTTCAGCAACTCGGGGAGCGCTTTCTCCTGCCCTTGCTGCTCTTGCTGCTCCATCTGCTCCAGCTGTGAGATAGACGGGCCGCCAGGCAGCAGATGCCGGCAATCGCCATAAGCCGCCTGCGCCTGGCTGCTGTTGATGTCAATCGACGACCCCCCGGCGCCCTCAATTGACCCGTTTGACGTCAAGGTGTAGCTCCCCGATGCATTGGGGTCGGGGAAGTCCGGCACGCCGTGGCCGCGCATGCACTGCGCGAGGGCAAGCACCTGCGCGTAGGTCGGCGGGCTGGCGGAGGACGGGGCACTGCCGCCGCCGCACGCCGTGGCCAGCACGGCGACGGCTGCCGCGACAGCCAGGGCGCCCGCGCGCCGCAGGCCCCGGTTACCAGTGGTCTTGCCGTTCATCGCGGCCTCCTCGTAGAGCCGGGGCGTGTCTTTCTGCTACTGCCTGTTGTACAGAAGGGGAGGTGACGGCACGGTGACCAGAAATGTCACCTGGCTGTCACCTGTGACCTGCGATCCTGGGAAGCGGGCAGCTGGCTGACATACCGGGGGGGCGCAGGAGGCGGCGGGCAGGCGATGCGGGTTCTGGTGACCGAGGACGACGAGGTGCTGGCCACGGCGGTGGCGGCCGGGCTGCGCCGGGAGGGGATGGCCGTCGACGTGGCCCTGGACGGCGGGGCGGCCCTGGAGCGCCTGGCGGTCAACCGCTATGACGTGGTGGTGCTGGACCGGGACCTGCCCGGCGTGCACGGCGACGACGTCTGCCGGGCCCTCGCCGCGGGCAGATCCGAGACCCGGGTGCTGATGCTCACCGCGGCGAGGTCGGTCCAGGACCGGGTCGAGGGCCTCGGGCTGGGAGCCGATGATTACCTGCCCAAGCCGTTCGATTTCGCGGAACTCGTGGCCCGCATCCGGGCCCTGGGCCGGCGCGCCTCCGCCCCGCTGCCCGCCACCCTCGAGCACGGTGACCTGAGCCTGGACCCGGCACGCCGCGTCGCGGTCCGCGCCGGGCGGCGCCTGCCGCTGACCCCGAAGGAACTCGCCGTGCTGGAATGCCTGCTCGCCGCGGACGGGAGGCCGGTCCCGGCCGAGGAACTGCTCGAACGGGTATGGGACGAAGCGGCCGACCCGTTCACCAGCACCGTGAAGACCACCATCGGCCGGCTCCGGGCCAAGCTCGGCGACCCGCCGGTGATCCAGACCGTCCGGGAAAGCGGCTACCGCATCGGAGAACCCTAATGCACACTCCCCGCCCGCGCCCCGGTCCGCCGCGCTGGCTGCGGCTGCCCCGCCGCACCGCCCGGCTGCGCCTTACCGTCCTGTACGGCGCGGCGTTCCTGGCCTGCGGCGCAGCCGTGCTCGCCGTCGTTGCCTACCTGCTCTACGGGCACACGACGCCGCAATCGCCCTCCAACCAGCCGAAAAGCTCCGCCTCCGCAGTACTCCACGCCAAAGTCCCCATCGCCGACGTCCAGCAGGCAGGTGGCTACGACATAGTCAAAGTCCCCGTCGAAGTCCCCATCGCCGACGTCCAGCACGCAGGTCGCTACGACATAATCAACGCCTCTATGCCCGTCGCCGCCGCCCGGCAGCTTCAGGGGCCGCCTGCCCTCACCCCCGCTGAGCAGGCTAAGTTGCTTGCCGATGCGCAGTTTCACATTAACTACGACAAGCGGGAGATCCTGATCATCTGCGCCATCGCCCTGGCGGCCATCGCGGTGGCCGCCGCCTCGATCGGCTGGATGATCGCCGGCCGGGTGCTGCGCCCGCTGAGCACGATCACCGCCGCCGCGCGGCGGATCGCCGCCAGCAGCCTGCACGAGCGGCTGGGCCTGCACGGACCCGACGACGAGCTCAAGGAACTCGCCGACACCCTCGACGACCTGTTCGCGCGGCTGGAGGCCTCGTTCGACGTCCAGCGGCGCTTCGCCGCCAACGCCTCGCACGAGCTGCGCACGCCCCTGACCCGGGAACGCACCCTGCTCCAGGTCACCCTCGCCGACCCGGCCAGCACCACCGCCACCTGGCACGCCGTCAGCCGGGAACTGCTCGCCTCCAACGCCGAGCAGGAACGCCTCATCGAGGCGCTGCTCACCCTGGCCGGCAGCGAAGCCGGCACCGGTGAGCGCGAGCCCCTCGACCTGGCGGCCATTACCGGCGAAGCCCTGGCCGCCGCCCACCCCGCGATCAGCCGCCTCGGCTTGCACGTCCACGCCGACATCCAGCCAGCCATCCTCGACGGTGACCCGCTGCTGGTTCAGCCGCTGGTGACCAACCTGATCGACAACGCCGTCCGGCACAACATCCCGGGCGGAAACATCCAGATCACTACCAAGACCAGCGAGGCCGGCGCCGTCCTGTCGGTGACCAACTCCGGGCAGGTCATCCCGCCGACCGAGGTCGACCGCCTGTTCCAGCCCTTCCAGCGGCTCGGCCCCCGCCCCGCCCGCCACGGCCACGGCCTCGGCCTGTCCATCGTCCGCGCCATCGCCACCGCCCACGGCGCCACCATCGGGGCACGCGCCCTGCCCGGCGGCGGCCTCGCCGTCGACGTCACTTTCCTCCCGCCGCCACCCGGTCCCCGCACCGACCCTGGCATCCAGCCAGGGGCCCGCAGCAACCGGACAGGCCGGGTATTGCCCTCATCGCTGTGACCGCCAGAGCGGCGCCGTCACAGCGCAGCTGCTGGGCATCCCCCATCGGTCACCATCCACTCGGTGACCAGATCCGGCCCGAGCATGACCCGGGCCGCGGCCAGCTCGCGATGGCTCGGGTAGGCGGCCGGGTGTCAGCACGGATTCAGCACCGTTTTCCGGGTCGCTGCTAAAGCCGCGGTGGTTATGACGATGCGCTCGCGGACTCTTGTGTGTCACGGGAACTTCCGTGACCCGTTGCCGCTCCGGTTAGGTTCATCAGCTCGTGGAGTACGTCCGATGCGATGTCGGGCAGGGACCGCCTTTCGCCTTCGCGGATCCACTGCGCGAACGCGATTCCGAACACGGTGGCGCCGGACTCCGCCGCAAGGGTGGCCGCCGGCTCGCCGATGCCTCGCGCGCGCAGGGCCTCGGCGACCGTTGTGGCGAGGCCTGCGAGTTTGTGCAGTTCGCGTTCCCGGAGCGCGGGGTTCTGGTCGATCACGGACTGCCGAGCACGGGAGTATGGGCGGCGCTCGTCGGGGAAAAACGATGCCGCCGCCTGAAGCGCGCAGGCGATGACCTCGAGCGGGGATGCGTCAGGCGGCGCAGCGTCCACCCCGTCGACGAACGCCTGGAGGAACTGTTGCTGCCCGTAGAACAGCACCTCGCGCTTGTCGCTGAAGTGCCGGAAGAAGGTGCGCTCGGTCAACCCGACGGATTGCGCGATCTCCGCGGCGGTCGTCTGCTCGAACCCGCGAGTGGCGAATAGCTCGAGTGCCGCTGCCTGCAGGCGCTCTCTCGCGCCCGGCTCCCAACGCACCATGATGCCGAGTCTAGTGATGACAGCGACTGTCGTATAGGTGTACAGTGATGTCTGTAGCTGACATCAGTCACTGACATCATCGCATCAGCCGCTCCGCCCGTGGCGGAGCCGAAGGGACACAGCGACATGCGCGTTTTCGTCACCGGAGCCTCCGGATGGATCGGTTCCGCCACCGTCGATGAACTTCTCGCCGCCGGGCACGAGGTCACCGGGCTCGCCAGGTCCGACGCTTCCGCCGCTGCCCTCCAGGCAAAGGGGGTCCAGGTCCGCCGCGGTCACCTCGACGATCTCGCGAGCATCCGTGCTGGTGCTGAGGACGCCGAAGCCGTCATCCATCTCGCGAACAAGCACGACTGGTCCAACCCGGCCGCCTCAAGCGCGGCCGAGCGAGCCGCGGTCCAGACCATAGGCGACGCGCTCGTCGGCACCAACCGCCCCTTCCTGCTCGCCTCAGGCGTCGCCGCCCTCACCCAGGGCAGGCCTGCCAGGGAGGACGATGCGTCCCCGTTCCATGGCCCGGAGTCGCCGCGTGGAGGCAGCGAGAATCTCGCGCTCGAGTACGTCGACCGCGGTGTGCACACTGTGAGCCTGCGCTTCGCGCCGACCGTGCACGGAGCCGGCGACCACGGGTTCATCGCGACGATCGCCGCGGTGGCCCGCGAAAAGGGCGTCTCCGGTTACCCGGGAGACGGGACCAACCGGTGGGCCGCCGTGCACCGGTCCGATGCCGCGCGCCTCGTCGCCCTTGGACTCGCGAAGGCTCCGGCCGGCGCTCGCCTGCACGCCGTCGCGGAAGACGGCATACCCACCCGCGATATCGCAGAGGCCATCGGCCGCGCCTTCGGCCTCCCCGTCACGTCGATCGCCCCAGATGACGTCCCAGGTCATTTCGGGTGGATCGGCACCTTCTTCGGCATGGATCTCGCGGCGACGAGCACCGAGACACGGGAGCTTCTCGGCTGGGTACCCGCAGGCCCGACTCTCATCGAGGACCTTGACGCGGGTGCGTACTCGGCGCGCACGCCGATGGCCGAGTAAGGGGGCTTCGGCCGGCGTGGAATGGTCGCGGGGTGTGCAGGGAACCGATTTAGATGAGGATCCGGCTTCGTACTTGAGCCCTACATGAGCAGTGGTCCGGGGTATCTGAGCAGTGGCACATCAGGCTTCACAATGAGTGACTTCGCGGAGTCCTTCGCCGGCGTAGATGAGGGGTCGGCGAAGGCGAGGTCCTGGATCCAGGGGATGACGCGCAGGGCGCTCCGCGGCCACGACGCCGCTTGTCTTGACCGTCCATGCGCAATCGCACCCAGTGACGGACGAGCTGAAGCAGCGATTCGACGTCGAACTGATCGGACTATCAGCCGCGAAACGGGATTAGTTGCCGGGGCGGCTGCTATCCGGTTGCGCCGATACGGCCCGGTGGCGGAACACCTGGTCGTTCGGTTGCCTGGATGCCGGTGCCCTGGGCCGGGGCTTCGGCCGAGGGGATGGTGACCGTGACGGACAGGCCGCCGTCATTGCGGGGGCGGGCGGTGACGGTGCCGCCGTGGATCGCGGCGATGGACGCGACGATGGCCAGGCCGAGCCCGAAGCCGTCGTGGGACGTGCGGTCGCTGAGGCGCTGGAACGGCTGGAAGATGCGGCCGGCGTCGGCGGGGCTGATGACCGGGCCGGTATTGGCCACGGTCAGCTGGCTGCTGCTCGCGGTGGTGCGGGTGCTGATCCAGATGTCGCCGGCGGCGATGTTGTACCGGACCGCGTTGTCGACCAGGTTCGCGATGAGGCGCTCGGCCAGCACCGGATCGCCGGAGATGACGGCGGGCTCCAGCGTGGCGTGCACCCGCCGGTCGCCCAGGCCGGCGGTGTCGAGGACGTCTTCGGCGGCCGTGGCCAGGTCGACCTCCTCGCGGACGGTGAGCCCGCGCTCGTTGCGCGCGAGGATGAGCAGCGCGCCGATGAGGTGCTCGGCGTGATTCACCGCAGCGCGGATGTCCGCCGCCATGCCGCGCATGTCGCCGGGCGTGCTGCCGGGATTGCCCAGCACGACGTCGACGGTGGCGCCCATGACGGCGAGCGGGGTGCGCAGTTCATGGGAGGCGTTGGCGATGAACCGCTGCTGGCCCTCGAACGCGGCCTGGAGCCGGCCGAGCATCTCGTCGAACGTCTCGGCCAGTTCGCGGAGCTCGTCGCGGGGACCTGTCGGAGCGACCCGCGCCGACAGGTTGTGTTCGGACGCGGCGCGGGCGGCCGTCGTGATCTGGTGCACCGGGCGCAGCGCCCGCCCGGAGAAGATCCAGCCGAGGATCGCGGCGAGGGCGATGACCACGGCCAGCGTGATCAGCGAGTACTGCAGCAGATGCGACAGGGTCAGGTCACGCTGGCCCTGCGCGCCCTGCTGCTGGAAGTACGCGGCGCACTTGGCAAGGACGCCCGGGGCGGGATGGGCGCTCAGTTCCTCGGACCGGCATTGCGCCGCGAACCTGACCAGATCGCCGGCAGATGGCTGCCGGCCATCCCCCTGGCCCTGCCCCGACGTCCCCAGCCCCGCCACCAGGGTGTAGCTGACCGCCACGACGATCGCCCCGCACACGGCGAACAGGCCGGTGTACAGCAGGGTCAGCCGTGCCCGGACGGTCAGCCGCAAGCGGCTCACATCCGGTACCCCTTGCCCACCACGGTCTCGATCAGCGGCGGGTCGCCGAGCTTGCGCCGCAGCCGGGCCATCGTCACCGAGACGATGTTGCTGAACGGGTCGGCGTACGCGTCCCAGACGTGCTCGAGCAGATCCTCCGCGCTGACCACGGCGCCGCCGGCGGCCAGCAGCGTCTCCAGGATCCCGAACTCCTTGCGAGTCAGGGACAGCGGAAGGGAGCCGCGGCTGGCGCGGTGCCGGGCGCGGTCCACGGCCAGGTCCCCGCGGCGCAGGACCGGCGGCCCGGACGGCGCGCGGCGCGACAGCGCCCGCACCCGGGCGACGAGCTCGGCGAACGCGAACGGCTTGGGTAGGTAGTCATCCGCGCCCAGTTCCAGCCCGTCGACCCGGTCCTCGACGCCGGCGGCGGCGGTGAGCATGAGGATCCGCGGGCCGCCGCCGGCCACCGCCCGGCACACCCGGTCACCGTGCACGGCCGGCAGATCGCGGTCGAGCACGATCACGTCATAGGCCGTCTGCGCGGCCGCGTCCAGCGCCGCCGCGCCATCGTGCACGACGTCCACGGCCATCCCGGCCTGGCGCAGCCCCTGAGCGATCCGGCCGGCCAGCGTCGCATGGTCCTCGGCCACCAGCACCCGCATCTGACCATCATGCGCCGGCCGACATGACATCCGTGCAACATCGCCGGTAGCGCTGATGTCACCCGCCCGGGCGTAGAACTGCCGACATGAAGCCAATCCCCATGCCGCCGGCAGCGCGAACCGCGGCCGCCATCATCACCACGGCCCTGGCCCTGCTGGCGGCGGCATGCAGCGGCAGCTCTTCGTCCACCGGTCCCGGCGGCTCATCGAATGCGGGAGGGTCAGCGAGTTCCGCGCTGCTCGCCTTCTCCCAGTGCATGCGCTCGAACCGCCTGCCGAATTTCCCCGACCCCCAAGCAACCGGCGGCACAAAGTTCCCTGACGCGCAACAACTCGGGGTCAGCAGCTCCCAGTACCAGGCGGCCGAGAACAACTGCCAGCACCTGCTCCCGGCCGGCTCCAATGATGAGTTTCCCCCGGCCGAGGTGCAGCAGCTGCTGATCGGCATGCGGGAATTCAGCCAGTGCGTGCGCTCCCACGGGGTGCCGAACTGGCCCGACCCCACCACCGATTCCGAGGGGCGACCTGTGTTCGATCTCGGTGCAGCCGGTATAAGCCGCAGCGACTTTCATTCGGCGCAGGTTCAAACCAAGATCACCGAATGCCAGCACCTGCTGCCCGCCGCGCTCGGAGGAGGGGCTCCCGTAGGCGGATCGTAGGCGACGCTCGAGGCGCTGCTTATCCTCTCCCGGAGCGAGTCCGGACGTCTGCGGCGGGAGCCCGTCGGCCTGGCCGCGACTGCCACCGAAGTCCTGCGAAGCCGGCCGACATGACATCCGTGCAACATCGCCGGTAGCGCTGGTGTCACCCGCCCGGGCGTAGAACTGCGGCCATGAAGCCAAGGACCGTAATTCGCCGCAGGTCAAGGCCAGGGAGCGGCAATGCCAGTCGCTGCTGCACCTACGCTACGGGCCGCCCATAGCCGGAAGCGGAAGGGACGGAGATGGATCGTGAGTGAGACGGTTTCGCACGGCCGGGAGGCCGGGCAGCAGGCGGAGGTCCTGGCGGCCGCGGGGGCACGGGGATCGCGCGGCCGTGGCCGCTGGGTGGCCCTGGGCATCGTGGTCGTGGTGGCGGCCGGGGCGGTATCGGCGTGGCGGGCGGGGGTGCTTTCCCCGGCCGCCTCGTCCGGGGCAGGGGGCCAGGGGGCGCCCGCGCCCTCGACGGCGGCGGTGACCCGGCAGGATATCGCGGCGGTGACGCCGGTGACCGCGACGCTGGAGTATGCCGGGTCCTATCCGGTGACCGGGCAGGGCGGCGGGACGCTGACCTGGCTGCCGTCGCCGGGGCAGATGATCCGGCAGGGGCAGGTGCTGTACCAGACCGGCAGCGGCTCCCCCGTGGTGCTGCTGTACGGCAGCGGGCCGGACTGGCGGAGCCTGGACGAGGGCGTGACGGGGCAGGACGTGTCCCAGCTCAACCATGACCTGGTGGCGCTTGGGGACGCGGACAGCGCGGATATCGCCGCGCTGGGCTGGGATTACTACTCGTGGCAGACGGCGTACGCGGTGCAGCGGCTGGAAGAGCACCTGGGGGTGGCCAGCCCGCCGGGGAGCCTGTCTTTGGGGCAGGTGGTGTTCGAGCCGGAGGCGCTGCGGGTCAGCCAGGTGACGGGAAGCCTGGGCGGCCCGGCGTCCGGGCCGGTGCTGGCGGCGACCTCGGACCGGCACGTGGTGACGATCCCGCTGAGCACCTCGCAGGAGTCGGAGGTTGCGGTGGGGGACGCGGTCACGGTCACGCTGCCGGACGGTGCCAGTACGCCCGGGACGATCTCCTCGGTGGGCACGGTGGAGTCCGGGACGGCCGGCAACGCGACAGTCCCGGTGACGGTCGCGCTGACGCACCCGTCGGTGGCGGGGAGCCTGGACCAGGCGCCGGTGACGGTGAACATCACCACCGCCACCGCGCACAACGTGCTGGCGGTACCGGTGACGGCACTGCTGGCGCAGGCCTCGGGCGGGTACGACGTCGAGGTTGCCGGGCCGGGGAACACGCGGCGCTGGGTGCCGGTGACGCCCGGGATCTTCGACGACGCCGACGGGCTGGTGCAGGTGACCGGGGCGCTGACTCCGGGCGAGCGCGTCGTGGTGGCGGCGTCGTGACCGCCGCGGGGACGGCCGCGGCCTGGGTTCCGCCGACGGTTCCGGTACTGGAGCTGGAGCAGGTGTCGAAGGTGTATCCCGGGTCGCCGCCGGTGCGGGCGCTGGACCGGGCGAGCCTGGCGGTTGCCGCCGGGGAGCTGGTGGCGGTGGCCGGCCCGTCGGGGTCGGGTAAGTCCACGCTGCTGCACCTGATGGGCACCCTGGACAAGCCGACTGCCGGGACGGTACGCATCACCGGCCTGGACGTGGCGCGGATGACCGACCGGGAGCTGGCCGGGCTGCGGGCGCGGCGGATCGGGTTCGTGTTCCAGCAGTTCTTCCTGGCCGAGCACCAGAGCGTGCTGGGCAACGTGGCCGGCGGGCTGCTGTACGCCGGCATCCCGCGCGGCCGGCGGTGGCTGCTGGCCGCCGCGGCGCTGGAGCGGGTCGGGCTCGCGCACCGGGCCGCCGCCCGGCCGACCCAGCTGTCGGGCGGCGAGCGGCAGCGGGTCGCGATCGCGCGGGCGGTGGCGGGCGCGCCGCCGGTAGTGCTGGCTGATGAGCCGACCGGCAACCTGGACTCGGCCACCGGCGCCGCCATCCTGGCCCTGCTGGAGGAACTCAACGCCGCCGGGACGACGATCATCATCATCACCCACGACCACGCGGTCGCCGCCCGGACACACCGTCGCATCGAGATGCTCGACGGGCACATCATCGCCGACACCAGCCCCGTCCCCGGCCAGGCGGCCGCCGGCGGGGCTGGCGGCGGGCGGCCCGCCCGCTCCCGGCCCGCGCAGGAAGGACCGTCATGACCACCACATCGCCGCGGCCGGCCGCCCCGGCTGCGGCCCGGCTGCGGCCCTCCGACCTGGCCGCCCTCGCCAGCACCGGGCTGCGGACCCGTAAGCTGCGCGCCGGGCTGTCGGCGCTGGGCATCGCGATCGGCGTCGCGGCGATCGTCGCCGTCCTGGGCCTGGCCGCCTCCTCCTCCGCCGCGCTGCTGGCCGAGATCCAGGCGCTGGGCACCAACCTGCTGACCGTCACCAACGGGCAGGCCCTCTCCGGCGAAACCGCCGAGCTGCCGGTGGCGGCGCCGGGCATGATCGCCCGGCTGCCCGGGGTCCTTTCGGTGCAAGACACCGGCACTGTCGGCAGCATCAACGCCTACAAATCCCCGCTCATCCCCCCGATCGAGACCAACGCCCTCAGCGTCGAGGCGGCCACCCTGGGCCTGCCCGCAGTGGCCGGCACCAGCCTCGCGCAGGGCCGGTTCCTGAACGCCGCCACCGCCCGCGAGCCGGCCGCTGTGCTCGGCGCCGTCACCGCGCAGCTGCTGGGCATCGACCGGATCCGGCCCGGGATGCGGATCTGGGTCAGCGGCACCGGCGGCACCGGCGGCATGTGGTTCTACGTGACCGGCATCCTCAACCCGGCCACCTATGCCTCCGAGCTCGACTCGGCGGTCCTGGTCGGCTTCCCGGCCGCGGAGAAGTACCTGGAATTCGACGGGCACCCGTCGGAAATCTACGTCCGCACCGTCGATACCCCGGCCGCCACCACCGCGGTCGACAACCTGCTCGGCGCGCAGGCCAGCCCGGAAAACCCCAGCCAGGTCACCGTCTCCCAGCCCTCGGACATCCTCACCGCCCAGGCCGACGCCAAGGGCGCGTTCGACCGCCTGTTCCTCGGCCTGAGCGCGGTCGCGCTGCTGGTTGGCGCGATCGGGGTGGCCAATATCATGGTCATCTCGGTGCTGGAACGCCGCTCCGAGATCGGGCTGCGCCGGGCACTGGGCGCCACCAGAGGCCAGATCCGCGCCCAGTTCCTGGCCGAGGCCATCCTGCTGTCCCTGGCCGGCGGCACCGTCGGCGTCATCGCCGGCGCCGTCGCCACCGGCGCCTACGCCCGCAGCCACGGCGAGGCCGTGGTCATCCCGCCCCAGGCCTGGGCCGGCGGCCTGGCCGCGGCCGTCATCATCGGCGCCCTGGCCGGGCTGCTGCCCGCCATCCGCGCCGCCCGCCTGTCACCGACGCAGGCACTCCTGACCGTCTGACAGGACAGGTCACCGGCAGGACAGGCAACGCGTCCCGCGGCGGGTGTTCCAGTTATTCATGTCCGACATTGGCCAGCCTCGCTCACTGGCTGTCGTACTCGTCGTGGCGGCGCCACCACATGCCGGCCTCGTTGCGGCCGAGGGGCGCGCGGTCGAGCCACTGGTACATGCCCCACAGGATGTCCAGCCCGCGCGCGTACGTGGAGTAGGTGTGGTAGACGGTGCCGTCCTGGCGAGCGAAAGCGCTCATGCCGGGCCCTTCACGCCGGTAAGTCTGCCAGTCCGTGCCGACGATCGACTGGCTGAAGGCGTCGCGGGAACTCTTCTCGCCAGCCGTCGGCCTCAGGTCCTCCTCACCGAAGTTGTACGAGACGGTTCCCGCTTCCCACTCCTCCTTGGTGTGCGCCACCCCGAAGTCGAAGTTGAAGTCGCTGCCGGAGGAGGACGCCCACGGGAAGCTCCAGCCCATCCGCCGCCTGTATGCGTCCAGTTTGGCGAGCGGGGCCCGCGACACCGCGCAGAGCGTGACGTCGTGGCTGGCGAGGTGGACCGCGGAGCCGTTGAAGCCGTCGGCGATCGCCGAGCAGGACGGGCATCCGGCGGTGTAGTCGGGCCCGAACATGAAGTGGTAGACGAGCAGCTGCGAGCGTCCCCGGAACAGGTCAGTGAGCGACGCCGTTCCCCCCTCGGTCTCGAAGCGGTAGTCCTTGTCGACCCTGACCCAGGGCAGCTCCTGCCGCCGCCGGGACAGCTCGTCGCCGCGCCGGGTCAGTTCCTTCTCTGCCTCGAGCAGCTCCAGCCGCGCGGCAAGCCACTCCTCGCGAGTCCCCGTCTTGTGACTGGTCATTGCCTGTCTCCTTTTCTGTCGTTACATCATTGGTGGCGTGAGGCCACGACACCTGCGAGCGCCCAGATGGCCAGGTAGGACCCGGCGAACGGCGGCGCGGCACGCACCTTGCGGCTCACGCGGGCGTGCCTGGCGACCGCCGGGGCCGCGCCCGGCAGCATCATCGCCGCCATCATCGTCACCCACGCCGCGGCGAAGAACCCGAACGACCCGGGCCGGGTCGCGACCCCATATCCATGCCGCCCATCAGCCAGGCCGCGGCCGCCCAGCATGCGGCGGCGAGCCCGAGCGTCGCCGCCAGCACAATCGCCGGCGCAGCCGTGCGCCGGCGATTCCACGTTCACCATCAGTCCTCCCTCCTCGATGAGTTCGGGCGGCGATCTCCGTCACGCGGATCCGCGAGCATTCTGGTCGAGGTGATCTTTCAGTGCGTCGAGCGGGCCATCCCAGTCGCGCGCCAGCGCGGCCAAGAACTGCTGCGCCACTTGCATCGGCGCGGAGCGCAGCCGGTACCGCACCCTGCGCCGCTCTCCGTGTTCGGCCGTCACCAGGCCGGCCTCGGCCAGCAGCGCCAGGTGCTTGGCGATCGCCTGACGAGTGATCGGCAGCCGGCCGGCCAGGTCCGTGGCGGTGGCCGGCCCCCCCGAGGCCAGCGCGGCCAGGATGGCGCGCCGGCTCGGGTCGGCCAGGGCGACGAAGACCTGCTCGGCGATCGCCTCGATGTCAGGCGGCGGCATCGAGGTAGTCGGCGAGCTCGCCCAGCTCGCTCGCCCACCCTCGGGTGTTGCCGTCGTAGGCCGTGCGGTAGGCGTCCTCGGGAAGCTGCGCGAAACCGGACTCGACCACGGTCAGCCGCGTGCCCGCACCAGCCGGCTCCAGCGTGAACTCAACGTAGGTGCGGCGCGGGTCCTCCTCAGGCAGCCCGTAGATATGCCAGGTGAAGCCGAACACCGTCGGCTCCTCCGCCCGTTCCACCCGCATGTCGGCGGTGTGGCCGCTGTCCCACTTCATCCGGGCCGAGCCGCCCGGGCGCAGGTCGATCGTGGCCTCCTTGCCGAACCAGGCACTCAGTCCCTCGGCCGTGGTGAGCGCCGCCCATACCTTGGCCGGCGGGTGAGCGATCTCGACGGTTCGCTCGATGCGATCAGGGAACGCCACGACTTCCTCCATCATTTAGCAACTGGATGGTTGCGATAATATGGCAACCAGTCAGTTGCGTCAAATGGGTTGGGGCGCGAGTCGGCACGGGGAGGATAAGCATGAAGGCTGCCGGTTCCCGCGGCGGCCTTCATCGCCGTCGAAACCGGCATCCCGGTCGAGGCCCAATGGTCATGCCGTACTGGGAGCCGCCGCACGGCCGCCCTGCCTCCCAGGTCCCCGGTGGGTGCGCCGGCTGCCGGTTAGCGCTGCGGCCAGCCGAGCGCGTCGAATACGGCGACGGGGTTGAGGTAGTCCCGCCAGTGCACGACTTCCCTGTCGCGGAGGGTGAGGACGGAGATGAACTGGTTGTGGTACGGGTTCCCGGTGGCGACGGCGTGCCCGTGAGAGGCGTATTCGAGTACCGCGACCACTGGTCTTCGGGGCACGGGCAGCGCTTGAAGATTCTGGCCACGGTCATACCTCCCGGGACTGGAGCCATTCCTCTACGTGCCGCTCGCGGAACCGCAGGTACCGGCCGACCCGGTAACCGCGCAGCCCCCATTGCCGCCAGCAGCCGTAGACGGTCTGCTTCGGCACGCCGAGGTAGGCAGCCAATTCGTCAACGGAGAGGAGCCGGTTCGAGCCGCCCACGGGAGCCGCACGCCGGGCAGCCCGGCGCCGGACCGATGCACGCTCGACCCCGCCCGCCCGGTCAAGTCCGCGGCCGCCTTCCCTGCCGCCGGTCACGGCATTCTCCGGCCGCCGACGCGCACCAGAGACGGGTGATGGCGAGGGTCCGGCCGTGCAGGGCGAAGCGGGCTGGGAGGCAGGTACCGGGCGGCGGCCTGCGGCGCCGTGCTGCTCCTCGCTCGGTTCCCGGCCCGTGCCCGGGCCGGGGGCAGGACGGGCTGGCCTGCCACCCGGGACCGGCGCCATCCAGCGCCGGTTGGGTTATCTGGTAGCCATGCCGCCGGAGGGTGGTTACCGTGGCCAGGTGCTGTCCCCGCCTGCTGGCCTGCCGGAAGCTGCGCTGGCGTCGGCGCTGCGGCGCTGGTGGGGGATGGCTGTTGCCTCGGTGGAGTACCGGCCTGTCGGCTGGGGCAGCCATCACTGGGAGGTTGCTGACGCGGCCGGGTGCCGGTGGTTCGTCACCGTTGATGAGCTGGCGGGCAAACGGCTGTCGGAAGGTGAGCCGCTGGCGGCGGGGTTCGGGCGGTTGCGCGCGTCGCTGGCTGCCGCCCGGGATCTGCGGGACTGCGGCCGGATGTTCGTGGTGGCGCCGGTCACCGCCCGTGACGGCGAGCCGGTGGCCCGGGTCGGCGACGGGTTTGCCGTGGCGGTTTACCCGTTCATCGACGGGCAGAGCTTTGAGTGGGGCGAGTTCTCCTCACCCGCGCACCGGCTCGGCGTGCTTGGCCTGGTGGCCGCTGTTCATGCCGCCCCGGCTGGGGCCAGCCGGCATGCAGTGGCTGATGACTTCGCCGTGCCTGGCCGGGATGAGCTGGAGGCAGCGTGCGACCTGGCCGGTGATGTCGCGGACTGCGGGCCGTACGCGCGCGCCGTTTCCCTTCTGGCCAGGCAGAACGCGGCGCCGATCCGGCGGCTGCTGGACCGTTATGACCGCCTCGTGATGCAGGCCCGTGCCGTGCCGGCCCGGATGGTTCTCACCCATGGCGAGCCCCATCCGGGCAACACGATGCTGACCGCAGGCGGGTGCTGGCTGCTCATCGACTGGGATACTGCCCTGGTCGCTCCGCCCGAGCGCGATCTGTGGAGCCTTGACCCCGGGGACGGGACCGTCCTTGATGCCTATGCCAGGGCGACGGGGTTCAGCCCGCGGCCCTTGCTGCTGGATCTGTACCGGCTGCGCTGGGACATTGCCGACCTCGCCGGTGATGTGAGCCGCTTCCGCCGGCCCCACGCCGGGAGCATCGACGATGACAAGTCCTGGGAGCTGCTGACTTCGCTGATCAGGCGGGTCAGCGGCTAGGGCCGGAGCAGGCCGCGAGGCCCGCGGTCCGGCGCCGGTAATGGCTGTGCCGGGCGCGGGCCTGGTGCCGCCGGCGCCAGCTTGACCAGTACTCGTGGTAGGCCTTCGGGCGGGTGACCGTGGTGTGCAGGGTGAACAGGCGGCGGGTCTCGGCGGCAGTCAGCGGGATCAGCTCGTGGCCGTATTCATCGGTGATGACCGGCGGCGGGCTATATGTCCTCGGCGGCGCGAAGACCTGCCCGCAGGCCACGGCGCCCTTTTTTTCCCGGCTCGCCGCCGGCGTCCGCGCTGGCAGGAGGCGGCGCGCCTTCCCTCAACCGCCTGCCCGCACCGCCTTCCCGGGCACCTCGCACGGTCCTGCGAACTGGCCGTACATGCGTCGCCGTCCGCCTCGCCCTGCCCTGGGGGCACCGGCACCAACACCTGCCTGCTTGCGCACGGATACGTCGGGGCGTGCCATTGCGACCATCCGGACCAGCACCCGCATGCAGGTACATAACCGTCCGCCGTACGCACCTCCGCGCGCCCTGAAGATTGTTTATTAGCCTATACACATAGGCAGTCTGGGAGTGCATTCGACGGTTCATCCGGCCCGCAGAACCGGTTTTCGCACCTGTGATGAAGCAGAAACAGACAGCGGCCGACCGCCCTGTCAGGCCGCGTTTCCAGCGGTTGCCCGTTGCCCCGGCTGGCTGAGGCCCCCCAGGGCGGGCCGGAAGCTGCGGGACTTGTGCGCGCCCGGCGACTACACGGACTGGGCGCTTAGCAGGCTGGACCGTGCTCAGTGCCTCGCCTGGACCGACCCGGACACGGGGCTCGGCTACGCGGCGGAAACGATCGCGGCGCTGACCGGTCCGCAGCGGCAGGGCATCATCGCCGATCGTGCCCGCGGGCTGCTCGGCGCGCTGAGCCCGGCTCAGCTAGTGTCGCCATGGAATAAACATGGTCGGAGACCGAACCACCCTGCCGCAGCTGCGCGGCCACGAAATGAGCCAGCCCGGCAGGACTTCAGCACCGGCGCCTGTCGGGGTCTCTTCTCGGCCGCTCTGGCCGGGGCAGTTGGCATACCCGGCAACGCTTCACCCCGTTCAGCACGTAGCCGGAGTCCGTGCGGACCGCCTTGGTCTTCATGGCCGCGGCGTCGGATCCCGCTTCGGGCTCGGACAGCGCGTAGGAGAACATCGCCTCGCCCCGCGCGACCGGTCTGAGGTACCTGGCCTTGGCAGTAAACGGGTCCGTTCGTGGGTCTGGCGGGTCACGGCTGGCCCTGGACGGTGATCTTGTAGACGCTGGCCTGGTAGGTGCCGGCGCCATCCGGCGGCAGCTTGGTGAACCAGATGAGCAGGTAGCGGACGTGCGCTGGCGCGCTGAGCTGGAACTGCACCGTGCCGCCGACGTTCGAGACGGTCGCCACCTGGGGCAGCCACGACGGGACGGGTTTGGCCCCGGCTCGTAGCTCGAGATCGGCACCGGAGCGGCTGACCAGCGAAAGCCGTACCGAGGAGACGGTGACCGGGTGGCCCATGTCGAGCAGCAGGCCCGTTCCGGTCTTCAGTTCCCCGAACTGCGGGGTGGCGTACCACTGGCTGAACCAGGGCGTGGCCGCGTTCCCGCCGACGGCGAGCGCCGCCAGCTGAGGATTGTCGCCGTCGGCCAGGCCGGCCGGGCCGAAGGCCGCCACGCTGGCCGGGGTCAGAGCCTGGACCGCCACGGGGCTGGCCGAAGGTGTGGTACTCGCCGAGGCCGGGGGGCTCGCCGGGGAAGTGGTGGCCGGGGAAGCCCCGGCGCCGGCCTGGACGGCTGAGCTGCTGGCCGGCAGGCTGGTACGGGCGGCCGGCGGGGACAGGCGCGGGCTGGCGGCGGCGGAGGAGCGCCGGTCCCGGCCTACTCCGGCGACGAACTTGTAGCTGGCGAAGCCCAGGACGGCCAGCATCAGCACGGCCAGGAAGGCCGTCCAGCGCACGCGCCGCCGCTCGCGCTTCCGCAGCGGCATGCCCGGCTGGAAGGCTTCCGCCGCCGTGATTTCCTTCTCCGATCGCCACGCCGAGTCGAACTCGTCAATCAGCGGCAAGGGATCCTCCCCCACAGCACGGGCGATGGCGCGGATATGGCCCCGCGCATAGAAATCACCGCCGCACGCAGCGTAGTCATCCAGCTCTATACCCCGGATGATGGGCTCTGTGACACGAGTGCTGTGACTGACCTCGCTGACCGTCAGCCCGGCCCGGCGGCGGGCTGCGGCCAGCGTCGCGCCGATGCTCACGCGCGCCTCCTAGCACCCCCAGGATTGGCCCTTTTGTCTAAGGCTGCCGGGTAACTATAGCCACGTCCAGTTTCCCTTATCCGGGCAAAGAGCCGTTATGAGGGCAAAAACCCCCACTCGTTCGGCCCCAGACTACGGACGCCGACCGCGCAGGGCGGCACCCTTGGCGCGGGCCTGGTCCGCCAGAGCCTCGGCGAAGGAGACCAGCTTGGCGCGTAGCGCCGCGCCCTGCGGGCTGTCGGCGGCGCCGAGGATGCGGACGGCCAGCAGGCCCGCGTTGCGGGCACCGCCGACCGCGACGGTCGCGACCGGAATGCCGGCCGGCATCTGGACGATCGAGAGCAGCGAGTCCAGGCCGCTCAGGTTGGCCAGCGGGACGGGCACGCCGATCACGGGCAGCGGCGTCACCGACGCCAGCATGCCGGGCAGATGCGCGGCGCCTCCGGCGCCGGCGATGATCACCCGGAGCCCGCGGCGCTCCGCTGACGAGCCGTACTCGATCATCTCGTGCGGCATCCGGTGCGCGGATACCACATCGGCCTCGTAGGGAACGGCGAACTCGTCCAGCGCCTCGGCCGCGGCGCGCATCACCGGCCAGTCCGAATCGCTGCCCATCACGATCCCGACGAGGATGCTGCTCCCCATGGGCCTCAATCTCCGTCCTCTTTGCCCCAGCGGAGGTAGCTGGCGGCGCGGCGGGCACGGTCCGCCAGTTCCTCCGGATCGGTGTTATCGCGGTCCCCGGTCACCGTGACGTGGCCGATCTTGCGGCCCGGGCGCACCGGCTTGCCGTACATGTGCACCTTCACGGTCGGGTCGGCGGCCATCACGTGGATGTACCTGTCGTAGACGTCCGCATCGTCGCCGCCGAGCACGTTGGCCATCACCGCGACCGGTGCTGCCATCGCCGGGGAACCGAGCGGCAGGTCCAGGACGGCCCGCAGGTGCTGCTCGAACTGGGACGTGCGCGCGCCCTCGATGGTCCAGTGACCGCAGTTATGCGGGCGCATGGCGAGCTCGTTGACCAGCAGCCCGGCCTGCGTCTCGAACATCTCCACCGCCAGCAGCCCGGTCACGCCGAGCTCCTCCGCGACCCGCAGGGCGAGCTCGGCGGCCTGCGCCGCCCGTCCGGGAGCCAGGCCGGGCGCGGGGGCGATCACCTCACGGCAGATGCCGTCCCGCTGGACCGTCTGCACCACCGGGTACACCGCGCCCTGCCGGTGCGGCGAGCGCGCCGCGAGAACCGCGAGCTCACGCTCGAACGGGACGTACTCCTCCGCGATCAGGTTGATGCCGTGCGCGAGCACTTCCGCGGCCTCGGTGGCGGACTCGCACACCCACACGCCCCTGCCGTCGTAGCCGCCGCTGACCGCCTTGAGCACCACCGGCCAGGAACCGTCCGCGAACTCCTCGACCTCGGCGAGGGCGCGCACCGGCGCGAACCGGGGGCAGGCCACGCCCAGCCCGGTCAGCCGCTCCCGCATGGCCAGCTTGTCCTGGGTGAAGCGCAGCGCCGCGGCGGCGGGCCGGACCTGGACGCCGTCCTGCTCGAGCGCGGTCAGGTGGGCATCGGGCACGTGCTCGTGGTCGAACGTGATCATGTCGCAGCCGGCCGCGAAGTCGCGCAGGTCAGCCAGCGAGCGGTAGTCCCCCAGCCAGGTCCCCGCCGCCACCTGGGCGGCGCTTTCCGCGGCCGAGGCGGCCAGGACACGGAAGCCGACGCCGAGGCCGGTGGCGGCCTGGCTGGTCATCCGGGCGAGCTGGCCGCCGCCGACCATACCCACCACGGGCACGCCGGGCGACGCGACGGGAGCTGAACGCGGCGGGAGGGGCGCATCCGCTGAATCGGTCACGCTCCGTACCCTACGGGACCGGCACCAGCGCAGGCGGCCAGGATGTAACGCAACCGTTTCGGGTGGGGGCCAGGATTTTCCGCTACGAAACACTCCTGACTTTCGCGCCGCATTTATCGGGGTAAAACCCTTAAGACCATGGTCCCACCGGAGGGGAGCGCAGATGGCGACACAGGATCAGGACGTCACACACAGCGGCGACGCCGGTCCCGGCGTCCTCGTCCGTGAGGGCAGTTACGGCACCCAGGTCATCGCGGTCGAGCCGGGCGGGGCGGAATTCATCCCGCTCAACGAACGGCACGGCAAGCCGCTGCAGCTCTTCTGGACCTGGACCTCGCCGAACATGGAGTTCGCCACGATCTTCGTCGGCGTGCTCGCGGTCGCGGGGTTCGGCCTCGGCTTCTGGGAGGCGGCGCTGGCCCTCATCCTGGGCAGCGCGATCGGCGGCGTCACCCAGGGGATCCTGTCCATGCGCGGGCCCAAGTACGGGGTGCCGCAGATGGTGCTGAGCAGGCTGGGGTTCGGCTACTGGGGCAACGCGCTGCCCGCCGGGCTGAACTCGGTCACGGCCGGCATCGGCTGGTTCGCGGTGAACAGCGTCAGCGGCGCCTTCGCGCTGAACGTCCTGACCCACCTGCCGCAGGTGCTCTGCCTGCTCATCATCGTGGCGGTGCAGGTCGTGGTGGCGTTCTTCGGCTACAACCTGGTGCACGTCTTCGAGCGTTACGCCTTCCCCATCCTCACCGTCATCTTCCTGATCGCGGCCGGCGTCATCCTGAGCAAGGCCCACCCGGGCGCCCACCACCAGACCATCCCCGGCGCGTTCCTGCTGACGCTGGGAGCGTCGTTCGGGTACGCGGTGGGCTGGAACCCGTACGCGTCTGACTACACCCGGTACTTCAAGCCGGAGACGAGCAAGGCCGCGATCGCCTTGTGGTCCGGGCTCGGGCTTTTCCTGTCCTGCGCGCTGCTCGAGACCGTCGGCGCGGCGGCCGCCACGCTCGTCAGCCCGGCCGCCGCCCTCGGCAGCAACCCGACCGGCGCCTTCACCGGGCTGCTGGCCAAGCCGCTGGCCGACCTCACGCTGCTGGCCATCGCGCTCGGCGCCGTCTCGGCGAACGTGCTCAACATCTACTCCGGCGCACTGTCGTTCACCGCGATCGGCATCAAGCTGCCGCTCTCGCTGCGCCGCGCGATCGTCGCGCTCGGGTTCGGCACCATCGGGTTCTTCCTGGCCTGGAACGGGCTGCACAACGCGGGCTCCGACTACGAGAACTTCCTGCTGATCATCGCGTACTGGATCGCCCCGTGGCTCGCCGTCTACTTCTGCGACCAGCTGCTGCGGCGCAACCCGGACGAGACGCTGCTGTTCGCGACCAAGCGGACGAACTGGGCCGGGCCGGTCGCCATGCTGCTCGGGATGGGCATCTCGATCTGGCTGTTCTCCAACCAGACCAAGTACGTCGGGCTCGTGCCCAAGCACGTGCCTTCGGTCGGAGACCTGACCTTCGAGGTGGGGTTCCTGATCACGGCCGTGGTCTACCTGGGCTGGCACGCCATCGCGCGAACCGGGCGGGAGAGCACGGTCAGCGCCTGACCCGCTTCATGTCCGCGCCGGCTAGCTGGCGTCGCGGCCGGCTGACTGGCGGGCATTTGCCCGGACTGCGGAATGTGTGGCGTTTCATAGCCTGGTCTCAGGGAAGGCGGAGTCGGCACTTAAGCGCGGCCGGTAGCATATGCACGTCTCGTCTGGAGCCTGTACCGGGGGTCGCGCACAGGCCGCTTAATGCCGTCCCGAAAGGACCGTTTCGTATGCCCAGGATGGTGAGCCTTCGCAAGCGCTTCGCCGAACTGATCCCTGAGCTCGCGAAATTCGGTGTGGTCGGCCTGATCGGATCGGTCATCGACCTGGGTGGCGCGGCCTACCTGCACGGCGCTGTCGGTATCGGTCCCATGGTCTCCAAGGGTCTTTCCATCACCGCGGCCACCGTGGTCACCTATCTCGGCAGCCGGTTCTGGACCTTCAGGCACCGGGTCAACCAGGCGCTGCTGCGCGAGGGAGCCCTGTTCGTCGCGCTGAACGTCGTCGGCCTGGCCATCGCCGAGTGCGTTATCGCGATCGTCACCTACGGGCTCGACATGAGGGGCACGCTGGCCTACAACGCAGCCAGCGTGGCCGGCACCGGGCTCGGCACGATCTTCCGGTACTTCTCGTACAAGAAGTGGGTATTCCTGGCCGGTGCTCCCGGAGCCGCTGTGGCCGCCGGGGAAGCCGCGGTATCCGGGATCGTCGACGTCGCGGATACGAGCGAGGCGGAGCGCGGGTACGGGCCGCCGTGGGAGATCCTCGACCCCGCCGACGCCCCGCGCCGCTAGCGTGGCGCCGCTAGCCCCGCGCCGCTAGCGTGGCGGCCGCGTTACGCGGGGCCGCGAACCGGCTGGGTGCCTGCCTGGAGCGGGTTCCTGGGCAGGAAGACCGCGAAGGTGGCGGGCTTCGCCTTGACCAGCACGACGCGGCCGCCGTCCGCCGCCGCCATCGTCCGCGCCAGCGCCAGCCCCAGCCCCAGCCCTTCGGGGCGGCCGCTGACGCTCCGCTCGAAGATCCGGGACACTAGTTCCGGCGGGACGCCCTTGCCCTCATCCCTGACCTCGATCACGACCGAGCGCGCACTCTGCGAGGTCTGCAGGGTCACCGTTCCCCCGCCGTGCATGAGCGCGTTATCCAGCAGCGTGGCGAGCACCTGAGCCAGCCCGCCCGGGGTGACGTGGGCCTGCAGGCCGCGCACGCCTATCACCACCAGCTTGCGCTGCACCCGGCGGAACGCCGGCTCCCACTCGATGACCTGCTGCCGGACGATCTCGTCGATGCCGGTAAGGGCGGCCGAAGCCGCGGTCGCCCGGCGGACCGGGCTGAGCAGTTGGGTCACCACGTCGGCCAGGCGCTCGGCCTGGGTCAGGGCGGCGCTGCCTTCCTCCCGGACCACCTCGGGGTCGTCCGCCGCCGCGATCATCTCTTCCAGTCGCATCGACAAGGCGGTCAGCGGAGTGCGCAACTGGTGCGAAGCGTCCACCGCGAGCTCACGATCCGCGGCGAGCAGGCTGCTGAGCCTGCGCGCGGACGTGTCGAGCCCGTCGGCCACCTGGTCGAGGTCGGCCACCCCGTACCTGCGGCCGAGCGGGCGCGGGTCGCCGGCCCCGAGCCGCGCGGCCGCCTCGGCGAGTTCCTCGACCGGCCGGGCCAGCCGGCGCGCGAGCACGGCCGTCAGCCAGGCGGCCAGCGCGGCCGCCACGACCATCAGCGCGGCGATCACGGCCAGCGCGGCTGCCCCGCGGCCGGCGCTAACCACCAGGGCGGGCACGCCCACAATGAGAACGGCGACGACCGCGACGGCAAAGCTCGAGAACCACAGCCTCCTGCGCATCGGTCACCCCGCGGCGAGGCCCGCTGACCGTGCTGGGCCTGCGGCGTCAGTCGCCGCGTTCAAAGCGGAACCCGACGCCGCGCACCGTGGTGATGTACCTGGGGCTATGCGCGTCGTCGCCGAGCTTGCGGCGTAGCCAGGAAATATGCATGTCCAGCGTCTTGGTCGACGTCCACCACTTCGCATCCCAGACTTCGCGCATGATCTGCTCGCGGGTGACCACCTTGCCCGCGTCGCGCAGCAGGATCCACAGCAGGTCGAACTCCTTGGTGGTCAGGTCAAGCTCGACCTCACCATGCCAGGCCCGCCGGGCATCCGGGTCGATCCGCACGCCGTGCGCGGCCGAGCCCTCCGCCGTCCCCCGCCGCAGCAGGGCCCGGACCCGGGCCAGCAACTCGGCCAGCCGGAACGGCTTGGTGACGTAATCGTCGGCGCCCGCGTCCAGGCCGACCACGGTGTCCACTTCGTCGGCCCGCGCCGTGAGGATCAGCACCGGCACGGCGTAACCGCCGGCCCGGACCCGGCGGCATACCTCGAGCCCGTCGAGTTCGGGCAGGCCGATGTCGAGCAAGATCAGGTCGACGCCTTCCCCCAGCGCCCGGTCGAGCGTAGTAGGCCCGTCCGCCGTGACATCCACCTCGTAGCCCTCCCGGCGCAGGGCGCGGGACAGCGGTTCGGAGATCGAGGTGTCGTCCTCCGCGAGCAGCACGCGAGTCATGAGTAAATAGTAAAGGAACAGTAAAACTTAGGGAGCCCTAGGGCTACGGCGGGTGGCGCGGCGGGAGGGCCGGGCTTTCGGCGCGGGGCCGGGCTTTCGGCGCGGGGCCGGGCTCACGGGGCGCATTTTCATGATCGCGAAGACTTTTACCCCGCGAGATCGAGGCTGTCGCGTAACTGGTCCCGGGCCAGTCCGCAGTTCGGCCCAGACCGTGTCTGCGCCCCCCGGCCTTGTCCGCCACTGCTTTCCCGCATGCCCCGTGAGCCCCGCGCGACCCGCCCCGGAGGGTGTCAAGAAGGAATTGTCCTGGTCCGGGGACCCGCGCGCAGCACTTGGGAGGGCAGGGTGCGGCCCACGATGGCTTCCGCCTCGGCGGCCGCCGCGATCATCGCCGCCAGGTCGATCCCGGTCGCCACCCCCATGTCCTCGACCATGTGCACGAGTTCTTCGGTCGCGATGTTGCCCGTCGCGCCCGGCGCATAGGGGCAGCCGCCGAGGCCGCCGACCGAGGCGTCGAAGTCGGACACACCGAGCTCGAGGGCGGCCAGGACGTTGGCGAGCCCGGTGCCCCGCGTGTTGTGGAAGTGCAGGTTCAGCGCCGTCTCCGGGTGGGCCGAACGGAACGCCCCGACCAGGGCGCGGACCCGGGTCGGCGTGGCCATGCCCGTCGTGTCGCCGAACGAGGCCGAGTCCGCCCCGTCGGCGATGGCCCGCCCGGCCACCGACACCGTCCGGGAGGGTGGTACGTCGCCCTCATACGGGCAGCCCCAGGCGGTGGACACGATCACCTGCACGGTCGCGCCGCGCCCATGCGCGACCGAGATGATCTCCGCGATCTCGTCGAGCGATTGCCCGGTGGACCGGTTAACGTTCTTGCGGTTGTGCGTCTCCGAGGCCGAGACGACCGCCTCGAGCTCGGTGAAGCCCGCGTCCAGCGCCCGCAGGGCGCCACGCAGGTTGGGCACCAGGGCCGAGTACCTCACCGACGGCACCCGGGCCGCGCGCTTCCACACCTCGTCGGCGTCGGCCATCTGCGGAATCGCCGACGGCCGCACGAACGACACCGCCTCGATCCGCTGCACACCGGTCACGGACAGCCGGTCGAGCAGAGCCACCTTGGCGTCGGTGGGCACCGGGTCCTCGTTTTGCAGCCCGTCTCTCGGCCCGACCTCGCGCACCGAGATCCGGTCCGGCAATTCCCAGCTCACCCCTCAAGGCTAGCCCTTCGGGGGAGGGCCAGGCGGTGACGCCAGCGGGAACGCGCTCGGCCAGTCGCCCACGGTCCGGCTCGCCGCCAGCTGAGCGGTTCGCCGGCGGCCCGGGCGGACCGGGACTACTCGCCCGGGCAGGCCCGGGACTACTCGCCCGGGCAGGCCGGGACTACTCGCCCGGGCAGGCCGGGACTACTCGCCCGGCCAGGCCGGGCGGCGCTTCTCGACGAAGGCGGCGATGCCCTCCCGCCGGTCGGCCGAAAGCGCGGCGGTCCGCCAGGCGGCGTCCTCGATGTCGA
>Ga0208696_1000409_pt1 | contig 28702 bp, 24 predicted proteins | sample Sb_taG_9_FD_187711 | JGI IMG/M metagenome (GOLD analysis project Ga0208696, IMG submission 187711) | Peat soil microbial communities from Weissenstadt, Germany - Sb_50d_b_LC metaG (SPAdes) (version 2) | ecosystem: Environmental > Terrestrial > Soil > Wetlands > Peat | place: Germany... | reverse complement strand
GTCGGGCAAGTACCACCCCGGAGGCGGCGGGGGCCGGCGCAGCCGCCGACGGGCATCCAGTACCCCGCGGCGTTGCAGGATCAGGCCGATGGTGCGGACCGAGGGCGGGTCGGCGAGGCCGCGGGCGGGCAGGCAAATCGGTGTCAGTTCTTTTTTCGCCTACCCGACAGGCGAAGGAGGCAAATCGGTGTCAGTTCTTTTTTCGCCTACCCGACAGGCGAAGAAAGAACTGACACCGATTTACGCCCACCGAAGGAGGCCATCGAGGTGCGACGGAGGCAGGCCAACCAAGCGGCCCAAGGCCATCACTACCACACAGTCGCGAACCCGGCGAAGGGCGAACCGGTAGGCGAGCGGCGGCTACCGAACCAGGCGTATCGGCCGAGGTGGAAGACGGCCAAACGGCGGCAGGACAAGAAACGCAAACATAACGGGGACGGTCCAGCCTCGCGCTCGCGACACACGGCACCGAGCACGCTTGAGAAGCGGAGCAGCATACCATCTCCCCCAAGCGGAGGAGCACGATGAACAGCGAACGGCAGGTGACAGTACGGGGTACTCCCGCGGCTATCGAAGCGTGGCTCCAGACACTGGCTGGCTCGATCGCCGAGGGCTGGTCGCGCGCGCTAGACATCGAACAGAAAGTAAAGGGGAAACGCAACGGCCGCTGGCCGATCTGCCTCGTCTGGTCGGGAAACGGCGGTCATCCCCGGACGGCAATCTTCCTGCAGCCGGTTTCCAACGCCGAGGTCGGCATCATGAGCCTCGTGGCGCTCGACCGAAGGGAGCTGGCCCCCGAGGATTGTACTGCGGCTCTGGAAGCCTTCCGGACGGCTCTCGTTGCCCCTCGGGGTAACGAGCTGCAGCTGACGGACAAGCCCGGCTCCGTCGGCTTATCGGACCTGATTAGTCCGCAAGCACAGGCCCGATTCACGGCTTTTGCCCGCACGGCCAATAAGACCGTGCTGCACTCCGGCCTCGATCTGCCTCGCTGGTACGACTTCCTCATCCAGCTCCATCGCGATGGGGCTAGCCCGCCGCGTGAGGCCCTTGAAGCGGCATTGAAGGAGGAGTCTTTCAGCCAAGACACTATTGGACAGCTGCTGAACGCCTACGAGCACACAGATGATATCTTGACCAGGTACGATGCGTTCGGGGAGAGTGAATGATCGCTCAAACACTGGTAGCCGCTGCCGGGAATCTGGTGGCGAGCCCTCGCCCGTTGCTCTTCCTGGACACGTGCGACCTCGTTAACCTGCTTCAAGTTGTGACAACGATATCTGTGTCCGAATTGAGGGCCGTCAATCGGCTGCTCGCTGCCCTCGCCGCCAACCCGCAGCGCTGCCAGCCAGTGGTCACCTACGTGACGGCCATTGAGTTTACACAAAAGACGAACCCGATTAATCCTGTTTATCTGCAAGACAGCATGGGCAAGAGGATGCCCCCCGATGAGGTCACCTACCAGCTCGGACTGATTGATGCGCAGCTCAGGAGACTCCACCAGGTGAGGCAAGAGCTTGGCTTACCGCTGCCCGCCCCGACCGTCTATGCAGGGCTGGGCCTGCTCGCGGACCTTCAGACGACATCCGAGATGCTGCTCGATGTCTGCTGGGCGCTGGAGCGGGAGCAAGCCTGCGTGAACGCGGCCGTCCAGCGCGTGTTTGACAGGACACGCCCGTCCCACAAGCGAGAGGTCAAGGATTCCATTCACCTGGAACACTGCCTGGAACTGGCGCGGCGGGTCCGGGTTAACGGGTTCGTTGAGGAGATCATCTTCGCAAGCGCCAACAAGAACGACTACGGACCGGCGGTAGCCCAACAGCCACATGCCGATCTGCAGCCTGATTTTGCTGCCGTACAGATGTCCTATTACGACAGCCTAGGTGCCGCCATCGCGCACCTAGGCATCTGACGCAGGGCAGTGATTCGTAGCTCGTTGATCGACATTGAGGCGAAGAAGCAAGGTCGTTGGCGGTCGGCGGTCGTGTGCCAGCGGTGCGCCCGTCGGATATACTGATCTTCAGGCAGATGGCCCGTGACGTGGCGACGTGCATGTACTACACCGGCATCGACCCATTCACGAAGCAAGAGGTGCATGTCGCCCGCCACCTGCGCGACTGCAAGCTGCAGCGAGCCCTGATGCAGTTCTTCAAGCGGGAGAACTACTTCGAGGTGCGCAAGGCGCTGGAGGAGGCGGGGCGGACCGACCTGATCGGCAACGGCTGTGACTGCCTCATCCCCGCCCAACCGCCTCAAGAGGCCATCGAGGCGCGGAGGCGGCGGGCGAATGAGGCGGCTCATGGCGACCATTACCATTCGGTCGCCAACCCAGCGAAGGGCGAGCCGGTCGGCGAGCGTGGCTTGCCGAATCGGGGCTACCGAGCGGGCCGCAAGACAGCACATCGTCAAGACAAGAAGCACAAGCGGAAAGGCGGCGGTTCGGCCCCGCGACCGTAGGCAGGACTCGTGGCTAGTGAACTTTCGTACCCTTGGCGATGCTATGGCTGACTTCACTCCAACCCAGGGCCGTTATCTGGCGTTCATTAACGCCTACACCAGTTTGCACGGATATCCACCCGCCGAATCCGAAATCGCCGCGGCCATGTGCGTCTCGCCGCCGTCGGTGAATCAGATGGTGAAGATGCTGGAGAGGAAAGGGCTGATCCAGCGTCGGCCGGGTGAGCCGCGTTCAGTGCAGGTGCTTGTCCCGGAGGACAAGATTCCGCCGTGGAACAAGCGCAAGCCGGCGAGGAGCCCGGCGCCGGCCGGCCCTGCGAATCGCTCGGCGGCGACTCCGACAGAGACAGCGACCCGGGCGAACCTGTACGTGCTTTCGGTCTTCCTGCTGAGCGGGCCCACCAGCAAGAAGTTCGCCAACAAGGAGATCCGCCGCGTGATTGAAATCCGCGGCGACCAGACACTCGGGCAGCTCCATGACGCCATCTTCCAGGCGTATGATCGCTGGGATCAACATCTGTACGAGTTTCAGCTCGGTAAGCGTCCCTTCGATCCGGACGGGCCCAACTACGGGGTTCCCGATGGGCCGCCTGGGAAGAAACGGCCTGGAGACGCGCGCACGACGAAGCTGGACGACCTGGGCCTGGCGGCGTATCGTGTTTTTGGTTACTGGTTCGATTTCGGCGACGACTGGTATCATCAGGTTCAGGTCGAGCGGATCGAGCAAGCCATCCCGACCGTTACCTACCCGCGCGTCATTAAGCGCGTTGGCAAGTCTCCGCCGCAGTATCTCGATGAATGACCAGGGAGAGAGCGATGAATGCTTCGACCACCGCCCGCCGGCTGGCGGAAGCCATCGGCCAGGCGACCAAGTCCGCCAAGTTCTGGGTCGCCGGTTGTCTGCCTGTTGTCGATCCCGGCATCGAGGTTGACGGCCTGGGTGTCCTCAGGTTCCCGCTGAAACCAGCGACGGCGAAGAAACTTGTCGCTCATTGTCAGGTCGCTCCATACGGCAAGGGAACGCAGACGCTGGTTGACAGAAAGGTGCGGAACACACTCGAACTTGATCCGAACAAGTTTCGCCTGAGCCAGGAGTGGAACTCGGCGGTGGCCGGTGCGGCTCAACTTGCCGCCAGGCAACTGGGGTTGCCCGCCGAACAGGTCGAGGCCAGGCTGTACAAGCTGCTGGTCTATGAGAAGGGCGGGTTTTTCCTGCCGCATCGCGACAGCGAAAAGCAGGACGGGATGGTGGCGAGCCTGATCGTCGTGTTGGCCAATCCGTTTGAAGGCGGGGCGCTGGTTGTGCGGCACGGGGCCGCGCAGCAGACGTTGCGATTTGAACAGGCGGCGCACGGCGAGGCGCCCTGTTACGCCGCGTTCTACGCTGACTGCGAACACGAAGTCCAACGTGTCACCCACGGCGTTCGGCTCTGCCTGGCCTACAACGTGGTGCTGAAACCGACGCGCGACAAGCCACCCGACGCCGGCAAACGGGCCGCTCCCGCCGACGCGCTGACGGAGTCGATCAAGTCGTGGGTCGCGACCCAGCCGGCCAGGCCGCTCGTTTTCGCGCTGGAGCATCACTACACGCAGCGCGGCTTGTCGCTGGATTTGCTGAAAGGCGCAGATCGACAGCTCGCGGAACTGGTCGTGCCGGCAGCGGAGAAGACGGATTGCTTCGTGCATCTGGCGCAGGTTTCGCGCCATCTGTTGCAGTTCGCGGACGACGGGAGCTTTGAGCGAGGCTACTCCCGTGGCTACCGGCCGCGGCGCGCGATCGAGATTGGTGAGACGTACGAGGATGACCTGAACGGAGCCGAGTGGACCGATCTTCACGGCAGGAAACAGCCCTGGGGGGAGATCGCCCTCGACCCCTCGGCCATCGTTTCCTCGATACCGATCGACGATTGGAAGCCGACCTCCGAGGACCTCGAGGGCTACACGGGCAATGCGGGCAACACGCTCGACCGCTGGTATCACCGCTCGGCGATCGTCCTTTGGCATCGCGATCATCACTTCGAGGTCGTCGCGAGTTGCGGGGCGGCCGTCAGCATTCCTTTATTCCGTTCGCTGGTGGCCAAGCTGGCCAGAACCCCCAAAAAACGGCTCGAAGAAGCCCGAAGCGACTGCATGCGATTCGCCCGTGCGATCATCGCCAGGTGGCCACACTCGCCTGTCGGCTACGGGCATCGCGCGACCCGCGAGGCGTCGCCGTATGAGGACTTCCCGGACCTTCTGTTGACGCTGCACGACCGGGATGCCATCGCGATGTTTCTCTCGAAATTGACGGAGCAGGATCAGATGCTGCGGCTGGATGCCTTCGTTGCGGCCGCGTGCCGCGAGTTCGGCTGGAATGCATTTGCCCAGGAGTTGAGGCGGCTGATCGCAACGCGGCCTGCCACACAGAGTCGGCAGGAAATTCCGCTTCGCGACCTCGAATGGCTGTCCGCCTTCTGTCTCGACAAGGCGACTGACCCGGACAAATCGGCGCTCGCCCACGAACTGTGTGCGCTGGCGGTTGAACGATTCTGTGTACCGCCTCCGCCCCGACCGGCATATGACTGGCCGGGCGCTCGGCGGGAACCTTCCGTTTCGGAATCGGCGCTCCCGCTGTTGCTCAAGGCGCTTGTAGCAAGCGGCCGTGACGAGGATCTGTCGCGCGTGATTCAGTTCGTCGAGAGTTCGCCGGATGAATTCAGCCTGGACGACTGCCAGGTTCCTTCTCTCAAAGCGTTGGTGCCCTGGTCGCAGAAACAGTTTGCTGCGGTCCATCCCCATCTGATGTCCTGGTTGGCCTCGGTCCGGCAGAAGCTCGAATCGGCCACCGCCAGACAACCGGCACCTCCGGGCGATTGGGCTCGCCCGGCGGATGTGGCTTGCACGTGCCAATACTGTGCCCAGCTCAAGGCATTCCTGGCCGATCCCGCCAACGAGGTCGGACGAATCCCGGCCCGCGAAGACATGCGTCAACATCTGATCGGCATGATTGGCCGGCATGCCTGCGACGTCAAACATGCGCTGGAGCGCAAGGGGAGCCCCTATTCCTTGGTGCTCACCAAGACCACCGGCTCGTTTGAACGAGCCACCAAGCGGTTCGAGGCAAACCGCCGATTGTGGAAGGTCCTCGATGAAGTCAGCCAGGGAATTGCCCTTCAGAAAGGCAAGTAATAGTGACTCCTCGCCGAAGAGTACGAGAAGCCCTGCAATCGCAAGGCGCTGGAGGCCGGGCGGGCGGACCTGATCGGCAGCGGCTGCGACGCGCTGATCCCGGCGCAGCCGCCGAAGGAGGCGCTGCGGTCGCGGCAGGAGAACGCCAACCGCGAGAAGCACGGGGAGCACGCGCATCGGGTGCCGGGGCCGAAGAAACAAAAGGGATACCGGCCGGGACGGAAGACGGCTCGACGGCGGGACCGGCGGTGAAGTAGAATCGCGGGAGCCCGATAGCAACGAGGAGATTCACCGATGCCCGAGACGACCGTGCAACCCCCCCAGACGCCGACTTCGCTCAACGGCGTGGTCGCGCTGACGATGGAAGCGCGCCTGCGGCATTTCTTCTGCGAACAGGCTCGCCTGCGCGAGATACTCGAACGGACGCGGGCCGACATGGACCGGATCAATGCCGAGTTGTTCCGATTCCAGGACGAGTACTGCACCGACGCGGCGCGTCAAGAGGAGTACGACAGCGCCATCGAGCGAATCCTCGGCATCACACGTATCGACCCCAAGGAGATCGAAGAGGCGCTAGCTGGTAAAGGGGTCTACGACTTCAAAGAACTCATCGAGGAACTGGAGCGGACTCACGGAGCAACCCCCTCGCAAGAAGCCCGATGAACACGACTCCCTCGCCACCCTACAAGGTTGAACTCCTGCACACCGCGAAGACGGAGGTTCTGCGTTGCGCGAAGAAGGCGGAAGGACTCGGCATCGGCCCTGAGTATGCGGCGGCACTCCGCGTGATTTACGACAGGTTATCCACGGCACCTCTTTCCTGGGCGAGCAGTCGCATCACTACAGGGCGGCACGCTTGGTGCAACGGAAGATGATCTACCAGCGGATTCTCGTGATCTACGCGGTCCACGAGGATCAGCCCGTCGTCTTTGTGAAGGAATGCCGGCCGATCCAGGGGCATCCGCTCGAATCCGCCTGATGAAGTGGCGTCCGATGCAGTCCAACTCCCCGTTCAGCGTCCCAACCGAACACGCCGAAAAGACCCTCGCCGCCCTCCTGCGCGCCCTGCTCCCCGGCCAATCGTGGGGCGACGTCCGCCGCCTTATCGAGACGCGCCGCGCCAAGATCAACGGCGAACTGTGCCTCGACCCGGCCCGCCGCGTCCACGAAGGCGAAGTGGTCGAAGTCCTGCCGCGCCCCGCAGCCAAGCCGCAGCAGCCTGAGCAGGTCACTATCCGTCATCTCGACGAGCATATCGTGGTGGTCGAGAAGCCGAGCGGCATCAACACGGTTCGCCATCCCGCCGAGCGCCAGTGGACGGCGCAGCGCAAGGCCCGCTCGCCGACGCTCGAAGACATCGTGCCTCCGCTGATCCGCCGACAGGAGGGCCGCTTCCAGCAAGGGCCGCCGCCGCGGCTGCGGATCGTGCAGCGGCTGGACAAGGAGACGAGCGGCCTCGTCGTCTTTGCCCGCACCGTCGCCGCCGAGCGCGGCCTCGGCCAGCAGTTCCACGCGCACACCGTCCGCCGCCGCTACCTGGCGGTCGTGCCGGGCTTCGTGCCGGCGCAGACGGTCCGCAGCCGGCTGGTGCGCGACCGCGGCGATGGCCGGCGCGGCAGCACGGCCCTTCCCGAGCAGGGCAAGGAGGCGGTCACGCACGTCGAGCCGGTCGAGCGCCTGCCGGGTTACACCTTGGTGTCCTGCCGCCTGGAGACGGGGAGGACACACCAGATCCGCATTCACCTCGCGGAGTTGGGGCACCCGGTCTGCGGCGAGAAGGTCTACGGCCCTCGCACGGACAGCAGCGGCGCCCCGCGCTTGGCGCTCCATGCGGCGGAGCTGGGCTTCAAGCACCCCGTGACCGGCGAACAACTGCGCTGGACGATGCCGCTGCCGCCCGACCTGGACGCGTTCGTGGACCGGCTTCGCCGCGGTCGATCGTAGCCGCCCGCTTGCCGACCGTCGAATCGTGACTCATGCTTGAGCCACGCAGACGTCCGTTCGGCTCGTCCCCATCCCCTCCGGCCGAAGCCACCCTGTTCTCCGGAGAAACCTATGCGCCGGCTCCGTCTCGCGAGCCTCCTGCTGCTGCCGTGCCTGTCGCTCGTCAGTGGTTGCACCGAGGCCGTTTCCTTCAACGACACGATGGTCCAGCTGACCCAGGACCTGGAACGGGCCGGCCGCAAGTTCGGCGAGCGCCTTATCCAGCACGAAGGCAAGCGCGATCCGCTCGACGACGATTACGCCGACGTCGTCGGCGAGGTCGGCAAGATCGTCAAGCGGGCCAAGGCGGTCCAGGTGCCGAACCTCACGGGCGCCAAGGCCTACCACGAGGCGTTCCTCGAATATATGGAGTTTGAAGAGGACGCCGTCGATCGCGAGTTCCGCAAGCTCGTCAGCGCCGCGTCCCGCCGCGACCGTGAGTCGCTCATGACCAACCTGGAGCGGCTCAACAAACTGGAACTGAAGGAAGTCGCCAAGCTCAAGGCCGCCCAGAAGGCGTTTGCCCAGGCGAATAACGTGACCGTCCGGGACTGAGCCCCCGCTTGCGTCGCGGCGCGGCCGTGTGCTACGGTGGCCCGATGGAGATCAAGTGGACCGACACCGACCCGGACAGCGGCGAGCGCCGCTACCTGCGCGCCGTCCGGTTCGCCCGTGAATGGCGCTTCTCGTACCGCAAGCAGCGCCGCGACGTGCGCTGGCGCGACCTGCAGCCGACGCGCGCGATGTGGGAAATCGTGCTGGACAGCCTGAAGCGCCGCTACCGGCGGCGCGAAGGGGTCAGCGACGAGGACGTCGCCCAGGTGGAGCGCGTCCTGCGCGAGTGGCGCGAGCCGCCGCGCCTTGACGAAGAGGAGTAATGTCCGTTTAGCCGCCGCCCTCGGGGCGGCGCTGCCCCTACCGGGGGAGTGCGGGAACGAGACCCGTGGGAGGAGCGGCGGGCGTCTCTCCGGTGGCGGGCCCCACAAGTCTCGGCGGCTTCAGCGGCAGCCGGACGCGGAAACAGGTCCCCTGTCCCGGCGCCGAGTCGAAGTCGATGGTGCCGCCGTGGCCCTGGACGATGCCGTAACTGATGCTCAGGCCGAGCCCCGCCCCCTGGCCGAGCGGCTTGGTCGTGAAGAACGGGTCGAACACCTTGTCGCGGATCGACGGGGCAATGCCCGATCCGTTATCGAGGACGGCGATCTCGACCCCGCCCGCGGCCGGCCGCACGCGCACCGTCACCCGGCCTCCACGCGGACTGGCGTCGATGGCGTTGGCCACCAGGTGGAAGACGACCTGGTTGATCTTGGCCGCGTGGCACCAGACGCGCGGCAGCGGGGCCAGGTCGGCGTCCAGTTCCACCCCTTGCCGCTCGGCGCGCCCCCGGATGACGCTCAGCACCGAGCCGACGCCGGCGGCGACGTCGGCCTCGTCCCAGGCGCACTGGTCCAGCCGGGCGAAGTCGCGCAGGTCCTTGACCAGCTGCTCGATGCGTTTCAGGCCGTCCCGCGACCGCGCCAGCAATTCGGCCAGGCCGGCGCGCGTCGCCGGCACGTCGATCTCCTCGGCCAATGCCCGGGCGCGGTCGAGCAGCGCCGCCCGCTGCTCCGGCGGCGCCCCTTCCAGGTCCTGGTGGAGCCGCAGGAGGTCGCCCAGCGCCTGCACGTCGCGGCCGAAGACGACGAGGTTATTGCTGACGAACGAGAGGGGATTATTCACCTCATGGGCGACGCCGGCCACCAGCTGGGCCAGGCGGCTCAGTTCCAGGTCGCGCTGCACGCGCTCGTTCTCGACGAGCTGGGCGTGCAGGGCGGCGTTCTCCAGCACCACGGACACCGGGATGGACACCGCGGTGAGCAGGTGCAGGTCCTCCGCGGTGAATGGCACGCCCACGCCGAAGCGGTCCAGCTGCACGACGCCCAGGGCGCGGCCGCTGTGCCCCTGGAGGGGGACGCACAGGAAGGAGCGGACGCCGAGGGCGACGAGGGTGTGCGCCGCCGCGAAGCGCGGGTCGTCCTGGGCGTTGTCGGCCAGGACGCCGACCCCTTCCTCGAAGGCGCGGCGGACGACGGAGCGGCTGTAGGCCGGCTCGCGCTCGCGCGGCGCCCGGCCGCGCAGGGCCCGCACCACCAGCTGCTCCCCCTCGCGCGTCAGGATCAGGCCGCGCTCCGCCTGCGGAAACAGGCCGAGCAGGTGGTCGAGCAGGCGCGGCAGCAAGTCGTCCAGGTCCAGCGTCGCCGCCAGCTGCCGGGTGATTTCGAGGACGGCGAGGAGCTTGCGGCCGGCCCCCTCCTGCACCAACGGCCGGTGCGACGTCATCGTCGGCAGCTCCGCACGGATGAACAGGTCGGGCTCGCTGCCGGTTCCCGCTTCAAAAAAGAGGTGAAAAGGGCCGATCTGGATCTCGTCGCGGTCGCGCAGCTCCGCCTTGCCCCGCACGCGCAGGCGGTTGAGGTAGGTGCCGTTGGCGCTGGCGAGGTCCTCGAGGCAGGAGCGGCCCTGTGCGGTGCTGACGCGCGCGTGTTGCCGGCTAACCTCCGGCGCGTCCAACACGATCTCCAGGCCGGGCTGGCGGCCGATGGTCGTCGGGCGGTCGCCCAGCACGAAATGCCGGCCGGAGTCGGGCCCCTGGTTCAGCAGCAACCTGGCCATGCGCGCCCTCCTTCCCGCGGGAGTACACGGTGCGGCATTGTACCCCCCCCGGACAGGGTCGCAAGATGTTTCCCCGGTGGGCGCGGACAAACTTCGTGACGTCGCGAATTTTCACTTCCCTTCGGTGGCGGAATCAGTACACTATTAGTGAACGTTGAACTCTCCCCCGGTCGTGTTGGCTCGTTGGGGGAGAAACCGCCTGCGCCGACTCGGTAAACGTCCGGGCATGCCTGCCATGCTGGCAGCGGTGCCCAACAAGTGGGCAACCCCGGGTGGGGGGCGCTTCTTTCCCCCACCACGGCGGAGTCCGTAAGGTCGTACCGGATCGTGAGTTGACGCAATCCGCAAAGGAGTAACCGGGGAGCGGCATTTAACTTGCTTACCTTGCCTCGCCGTGAAGTCGAATCCCGTTTCCGAACCCGGGTGTCCCGCAGGTTGGGCGCCGGTCGTGCCGTACTGCGCGACCGCGGTTCCGGTACGGTATCGCTTCACGACGTCGCAATCCCACCTGAAATGAGTTCCCTGGAAGCTCGATTCCCTCGTGTCGGTGCGACCACCCGGAACAGACTCTGTTAAGTCTGCATTCGAGCGCCAGGACGTGCGCGGGCGGTCGGGGAACTTGAAGCGATGCCAGGGCGAGCCGTAACGACTTATTCAGAAACGCTGACTACTGACATGGTGGCGTGGCTTCGCCGGTAATGGGACCGGCGAGGGCCGTGTGTCGCGCCGAAGGCCGGCGCCTGCGTGTCCACCTCTTGAAACTACTTTGGTGTGCGGAGGATTGACTGGTGCGAATTGCTCTTTTCTCCTGGGAAACTCTTCATTCGGTGGCCGTCGGCGGCGTCGGCGTCCACGTCACCGAGTTGGCTGCGGCCCTCGAGCGCCGCAAGCACGAGGTCCACGTCTTCACCCGCAAGGGCCACGGCCAGCCGCCCTACGACTGCCTCCACGGCGTCCACTACCACCGTTGCGGCTTCGCGCTGCACCCCAACTTCGTGGACGAAGTGAACAACATGTGCCGCGCCTTCGTCCACGAGTTCTTCGCCGTGGAGGACCACGTCGGCCGCTTCGACGTCGTCCACGCCCACGACTGGCTGGCCGCCAACGCCATGGTCTGGATCAAGGAGGGCCGTGGCCGTCGCGGCCTCCTGACCATGCACTCGACCGAGTACGGCCGCAACGGCAACCGCTTCTTCGGCGGCCAGGCCGTCCGCGTCCAGGACCACGAGCGCCACGGCACCTACTGCGCCGACCGCGTCATCACCGTCTCCAACCAGCTCCGCGAGGAGATCAAGTGGCTCTACAACTTGCCCGATCACAAGACGGCGATGATTTATAATGGCGTCAACTCGCAGGCCTTCGACTACGAGGTGGACCCCGGCGCGGTCAAGCGGCGCTACGGCATCGGCCCGCTCGACCCGACGGTGCTCTTCGCCGGCCGCATGGTGGTCCAGAAGGGCCCCGACATCCTGGTGCGGACGATGCCGCACGTACTCCGCTACTACCCCGGCGCCAAGTACGTCTTCGCCGGCGACGGCCACATGAAGAACGAGATCGCCGGCCTGGCGCACCAACTCGGCGTCGGCCACGCCCTGCGCCTGCTCGGCGACCGCCGCGGCCGCGAACTGCACGACCTGTTCAAGGCCTGCGACGTGGTGGCCGTGCCCAGCCGCAACGAGCCGTTCGGCATCGTCATCCTCGAGGGCTGGAGCGCCCACAAGCCGGTGGTGAGCACCAAGCGCGGCGGCCCGGCCGAGTTCGTCTGGCACGGCGTCAACGGCCTGCACGTGGACGACACGCCCGACTCGGTCGCCTGGGGCCTGGGCACCCTGCTCGCCGACCACAACCGCTGCCGCTGGATGGGCCGTAACGGCCGCGCCGCCGTCGATGCCGCTTTCAGCTGGGACAACATCGCCGAGCAGACCGAGGAGGTGTACGCCAGCGTGGCCTGAGTTGGTCCGCCGCGCTCGTAGTGACCGCATTCATGCGGTCGGGTCGAACCGGACCCGATAAATCGGGTCACTACCAGCGCCGCGCTCGTAGTGACCGCATTCATGCGGTCGGGTCGAACCGGACCCGATAAATCGGGTCACTACCAGCGCCCCCCTGCCGTTCCCCGGAAACAGTGACGTTACCCGTACGAGGACTGGTTGGACCATGACCATTTTACTGAATGGCTTTCTCGACCTCGCGGCCGCCGAGGCCCGCACCCGCCTCCTGGGGGAGTGCATCGCCCCCGAGGCCGAAACGCAGCTCTTCACCGCCGCGCGGCCGGCCCCCCCGAATCCCGAGTCGCTGCGGCACGTCGCCTGGGAGATCGGCGAACGGCACCGGGTCGATTCGTTCGCCCCTGCCCACGCCCATGTCGGCCTCGCCGCCGTCTCGCCGGCCGAGGGCTTCGCCCACTGGCGCATCCCCCAGGAGTGGGTGGAGCGCACCGCCCGGCAGAAGGGCGGCGCCTGGCACCACTGCCGCCTGGTTATTCGTCTATACGATGTCTCTTTCGTCCAGTTCAACGGGTTCAACGCGCACCGTATCCAGGACCACACCCTGCCCGCGCTGTGTGGCGACCTGTTGTTCCACCTGCCGCGCCCCGGCACCTGGCAGCTCGCCGAGGTCGGCTTCCTGCTCCGCGGCGGCGAGTTCGTCCCCGCCGCGCGCTCGCAGGCCGTGTCGTTCCCCCCCGAGGCCGCCGCGCCGCGCGGCAGCCACGCCGCCCTCCTGGTGGACGGCGGCGGCCGCGTTGAGGAGGTCGGCAGCCTCTGGGACCACGAGCGCATTCTCGACGAGCGGCGGCGGCCGCGGCTGCGCCGGCCCCTGCGCCTCGCCGCACTCGCCTTCACCTCGCTCCCCTCCGGCCACGAGGGTCCCGCGGCCCGCTTCGTCTCGGAGTTGGCCGCCGGCCAGGCCGCCCAGGGGCACGAAGTCCACGTCCTGGTGCCGGCCTCCGCGTCGCTCCCCGCCGACCGCCTCGAGGCCGGCGTCCGCTATCACGCCCTGCCCATCGACCCGGACGGCTCGCCGCTGGAGCGGGCCCGCGACTTCGGCTGCGCCGCCGCCGTGCGCCTGGGCGAGCTGCCGCCGGCCGACCTGCTGCACCTGCACGACTGGATGGCCGCCCTCGGGCCGCGCCCCGCCTGTCCGTCGCTGCTGTCGCTCGGCTCCCTGGAGGCGACGCGCCGCAACGGGACGCCGCCCAGCCCCCTGTCGCAGGCGATCGCCGAGGCCGAGCGCGAGGCGGCGGAGACGGCCGCCTGCGTCCTGACGCCCGACTGGCTCAAGGACCGAGCCACGACCGACCTCGGCCTGCAAGGCGGCCGCGTCGTCGCCTTCCCGATGGAGGGGCGCCTGCCCAACGAGTGGGAATGTCCCCTCGATTACGGACAAGTCAAGCGCGAAATTTCCGTCGGCCCGGTCGATCGCCTGCTCCTGTTCGTCGGCCCGCTGGAGCACGCCGCCGGCGTTGACCTGATCCTGGAGGCGATGCCGGTCCTGCTGCAACGCTACGGCAACCTGCGCGTGGCCTTCGCCGGCGCCGGCCCCATGTACGGGCACCTCCAGCACCGCGCCGGCCAACTCGGCGTCGCCCACGCCGTCCGCCTCCTGGGGCACGTCGAGGAGTCGCGCGTCAAGCGCCTGCTGCGGGCCGCGGAAGCGCTGGTGCTGCCGTCGCGCTACCGCGTGCCCTTCGACGACGCCGTGGTGGACCTGGCGCGACGCGCCGGGCGGCCGGTCGTCACCACCCACGGCGGCCCGGCGCACCTGGTCCGCCACGAGGAGAACGGCGTCATCACCTACGACAACCCCGGCTCTATGGTCTGGGCGGGCGACCGCATCCTGGGCGACCCGGCCCACGCCGAGCGCATGGGCCGCAACGGCCGCCGCGGCGGTGACGGCACGGTCGTCTGGGGTGAGGTCGCACAACATTACCTCGCCCTGTGCGCCGCCCGCTTCCCCGAGCTGACCGAGACGCTTCTGTAGGGATCCGCTCGCGGTCGCCGGGCGCGAACCACGACGCAGAGTCTGTTGCAGAAGCCGCTTGCGGCTTGGCGGCTTCCAGGCTTCCGCCAAGCCGCAAGCGGCTTCCGGAACAGACTCTCAGCAAGAACACCAGCGGTCACCGCCCAACTGGAGAATTGCGATGCTTGTGCCGACCGAGAAAGGGAACGGGGCGCCGAGCGCCCCCGAGTCGGACGCGACGGAAACGCGCAACGGTGAGGGGCCGCAACGACTGCTGACCTATGTCAACGGCAGGGCCCCCCACGCCATCAACCGCCTTGCGACCGCGGCGCCGCCGGCCCCGCCGGAGCCGAAGGACGACCCCGGGCCCGACAACCGCCCAGTCCTCGCCGTCTTCTGTTACGACGAGCCCGACGCCGCCACGACCCGCTTCGTCGCCAACCTCGCCGGCCCCCTCGCCGCCCGGGAGGTCGCCGTGCATGTCTTCACGCGCAAGCGCTTCGAGCCGGCCGCCGTGGGCGCCTCGGTCCACGTCCTGGGCGAGGCCGAGGACGGCAGCCTCCTCGACCGCGTCCAGGAATTCACCCACCGCGCCTGCAACGCCTTCCTCCGCAAGTTTCAGGGGGCCACGGCCCCGATCACCCTCATGGGATGCGAATGGTCCGCGGTCCAGGCGATGTCCATCCTCCGCGGTATCAAGGATCTCAATACCATCCTTTCGCTCCATTCCCTGGAGCGGCAGCGCAGCGACATGAGCGGCGACCTGAGCCAGCGCATCGAGGCCATCGAGTTGTCCGGGCTGCGCGAGGCGCGGACGCTCCTGGTCCACGAGCCGGCCACCGCCGAGGTCGCCCGCTACTGGGTGCCCGAGTGCGCCGACCGCACCGTCTGTGTCCGCTCGATCTTCCCCAGCGAGCGCTTCAACCGCCAACTCGACCCCGGCGTCATCAAGGCCCGCTACCAGGTCGGCCCCGTCGATCCGACGATCCTCTACGTCGGCGATCTCGACGAGCGCTACGGCCCGGAGCTGCTCATCAAGGCGATGCCGGCGGTCCTGAAAAACCACCCGCAGGCCCGGCTGATTATCGTAGGCGACGGCGGCCAGTACTGGCCGCTCCGGGTCTACAGCCGCTACCTGCTGCTGGAACACGCCGTGCGCCTTCCCGGCAGTGTCGTGGGCGACGCCCTCGACGAACTGATCCAGTCCGCCGACGTGATCGCCGTCCCCAGCCGCGAGCCGACGCCGTGGTGGCCGATCCTCGCCGCCTGGGCGGCGCGGCGGCCGGTGGTGACGACGCACCACATGGCCCCCGGCCTGGTGGAGCACGAGCAGGACGCCGTGCTCTGCTACCCCAACGTCCCCAGTTGCGTGTGGGGGATCGAGCGCGTGCTCTTCGACCCCGAGCTGGCGCGGACCATGGGCGACAACGGCAGCCGCAAGCTGGCGGAGCGCTTCGGCTGGGGCGCCGTGGCGGCGCAGGTCAAGGAATTGCTGGCGCCCCGGGCGGTGCGCTGAGCAGCAAACTGCCGCTTGCGGCTTAGCGTTCGCTTCACCAAGGTGAAGCGAACGCTAAGCCGCAAGCGGCCATAGAAGGACGCATCCATGCCGAAGGGTTATCTTCTCCTGGTCCTGCACGCCCACCTACCGTACGTCCGCCACCCCGAGTACGACCGCTTCCTCGAGGAGCGCTGGTTCTTCGAGGCGATGACGGAGACGTACATCCCGCTGATCAAGTTCCTCGACCGCCTGCGCGACGAGCAGGTCCCGTGCAAGCTGACGCTGTCGGTGTCGCCGCCCTTGGCGAACATGATGGAGGACCCGCTGCTGCGCCAGCGCTGCGTCCGCCACCTCGACCTGTCGATCCGCCTGGCGGAGCAGGAGTGCGAGCGCACCCGGCACTGGGGCGACGTAAATTTCCTGTCGTGGATGTACAAACGCCTTTTCGAGGAGGCCCGGCACCTCTTCGTCGAGCGCTGCGGTACGCGCCTGGTGAGCGCCTTCCGCGAGCACGCCGACGCCGGCCGCCTGGAGCTGATCACCTGCGCCGGCACGCACGGCTACCTGCCGCTGCTCGGCTCCGAGCCGGCGGCGGTGCGGGCGCAGGTCTTCACGGCGATGCGCGAGCACGAGCGCATCTTCGGCCGCACCCCGGCCGGCATGTGGGTGCCGGAGTGCGCCTTCTACCCGGGGCTGGACGAGGTCCTGGCCGAGGCCGGCGTCCGCTACTTCTTCGTCGATGGGCACGGCATCGACCACGCCGAGCCGCGTCCGATGTTCGGCGTCGCCGCCCCGCTCTACTGCCCGTCGGGCGTGGCCGCCTTCGGCCGCCACCCGCTGACGTCCAAGCTCGTCTGGAGCAAGTCGGTCGGCTACCCCGCCGATTACAATTACCGCGAATACTACCGCGACATCGGCTTCGAGCTGGACCATCACTACCTGGAGCCGTTCCAGTACGCCAAGGGGATACGCACGCACACCGGCATCAAGTACCACCGCATCACCGGCCCGACCGAGAACAAGCACCTGTACAACCCCGACTGGGCGCGCGAGACGGCCGAGCGCCACGCCCACGACTTCGTCAACCGCTGCCGCGACCAGGCTCACCGCTCCCGCGCCGGCATGCCGTTCCCGTGCGTCATCGTCTCGCCCTACGACGCGGAACTGTTCGGCCACTGGTGGTTCGAGGGGCCGCAGTGGATCTACCACGTGCTGCGCGAGTTGTCGCGCGGCGGCGACCTGGAGACCGGGACGCCCAGCGACTACCTGTCGGCCTTTCCGATCCAGCAGAAGGCGATGCCGGCCGCCAGCAGCTGGGGCCGCAACGGCTACAGCGAGCACTGGGCCAACCCCAAGACCGCGTGGATGTGGCGGCCCCTGCACGAGGCCGCCGCGCGCATGCGCCAGGCGGTGCAGGCCCACCGCGACCCGCCGGCCGGCAGCCTGGAGGACCGCGCCCTGCGCCAGGCCGGCCGCGAGCTGATGCTGGCGCAGTCGTCCGACTGGCCGTTCATCATCACCGACGGCTCGACGGAGGAGTACGCCCGCCGCCGCTTCCACGACCACGTGAACCGCTTCGACGACCTGCTCCACGGCCTGGAAAACCGCGAGATCGACCCCGCGCGGCTGGAAGCACTGGAATACATGGACGCCCTGTTCCCGGAGCTGGATTACCGCCTGTTCGCGTAGGTCAGGCTTTCCAGCCTGACCCCTTTGGTCAGGCTGGAAAGCCTGACCCCTTTGGTCAGGCTTTCCAGCCTGACCCCTTTGGTCAGGCTGGAAAGCCTGACCTACGCCCGCGCCGAAGCGCTCTTTCCCGCCCGGGGGGAATTGCTTACCATCCCCGCCCGGAGGGGGTACGCATGAAGTGCTGGTTTTGTGAAGAGGAGGCGCGCGGGACCTGTGCCGCCTGCGGACGTGGCCTGTGCCGCGACCACGCCAACGTCCACGACGAGATGACCTTGGCCAAGTCGGACACCAGCAGCGGCTACGCGACCTATTATAATGTTTATGGGGCGTTGAAGTGTTCGGAATGTCGCCTGGAGTGGAAGTCGTTCGCGCCGCGCTGAGCACCGGCCGGGCGGCCACGGATCAGGAGGGAAGGTCAGCCATGCAACTGCGACAACTGCCGGAGATGATCGACGGCCTGCCGAACTTGTGCGGCGCCGAGGCCGAGGTTCAGGAGGTGACCCGCGGTCGCCGCCCAGTGTTCCTGCCGGAAACCAACCTGCGCCTCGACAAGCTGCGCGCCGTCTTCGCCGTCGCCCTGCACATGCACCAGCCGCTCATCCCCGCCGGCGGCGCCGACCTGCGCACCGCGGATACCATCAGCAACCTCGAGGCGATGACGCGCGACCCGGGGACCGGCGACAACCACAACGCCGGGGTCTTCGCCGACTGCTATGGCCGCATGGGCGACATCATCCCCGAGCTGGTGCGTGAGGGCCGGAACCCGCGCGTCATGCTCGACTACTCCGGCCAGCTCCTGTACGGGCTGCGCAAGATGGGCCGCGGCGACGTGCTCGACCGCCTCCGCGGCATCACCTGCGATCCGCAGCTGCGCAAGTACGTCGAATGGCTCGGCACCATGTGGGGCCACGCGGTCGCCTCGTCCACGCCGCTGCCCGACCTGAAGCTGCACGTGCGCGCCTGGCAGCAGCAGTTCGCCGCCGTCTACGGCTGGGACGCCCTGGCCCGGGTGCGCGGCTTCTCGCCGCCGGAGATGCACCTGCCCAACCACCCCGACGCCGCCTTCGAGTACGTCAAGGTGCTGCGCGAGTGCGGCTACCGCTGGCTGCTGGTCCAGGAGCACACCGTCGAGAGCGTGGAAGGCCACGGGTTGAAGGACAAGCACCTGCCGCACCGCCTCGTCGCCCGCAACTCGTGTGGCGAGGAGGCCGTCATCCTCGCGGTCATCAAGACGCAGGGCTCCGACACCAAGCTGGTCGCCCAGATGCAGCCCTTCTACGAGGCGCAGGGGTTGCAGCGCCGCGACGTCGCCGGGGTCAGCGTGCCGCCCATCGTCACGCAGATCGGCGATGGCGAGAACGGCGGCGTGATGATGAACGAGTTCCCCAGCGGCTACCGCCAGGCCATCAGCCGGTTCGGCACCGAGGGGGTCGTCGCCGTCAACGTCACCGAGTACCTGGAGATGCTCGAGCAGGCCGGCGTCCGCGATTCGCAGCTGCCGGCCTGCCGTCCGATTCACCAGGGCGAGGTCTTCGCCCGAATCAAAAAGTGGGAGCCGGGGGCCGTCGATAAGGCGATTGCCGAGGTCAAGCGCGAGCGGCCGCACTTCACGATGGACGGCGGTTCCTGGACGAACAATATCAGCTGGGTGGCCGGCTACGAGAACCTGCTGACTCCCATGAACCAGTTGTCCGCTCGCTTCCACCAGGTGCTCGACAACCGCCCGGTGGACCGCAACAGTCACGCCTACCGCAATGCCCTCTTCCACCTGCTGGCGGCCGAGACGAGCTGCTTCCGCTACTGGGGCCAGGGAGTCTGGACGGACTACGGCCGTGAGTTCTGCCGGCGCGGAACGGAAATCCTGACCTACGATTTCAGGTAGCCGCTTGCGGTTTCGCGTTCGCGTCACCCCACGAACCGGTTCGTGGGGTGACGCGAACGCGAAACCGCAAGCGGCAGCGCAGGAACGGAGCCAGGAATGTTCGGCCGCGGGACTTCATCCTCAGGCGACTTGACGATACCGGCGCCTCACAGCGGCAACGGCGAGTCGGTCCCAAAGCCGGCGCTGAGCACGTCGCGAGGCCACTGCCTCCCCTTCGGCGCCACGCCGCGAGCGGGGGGAGTGAACTTCGCCGTCTTCGCCCGCCACGCTCACCGCGTCGATCTGGTCTTGTTCCAGGAGGGGCAAGAGGAGCCGATCGCCGAGTTTCCCCTCGACCCGGCCGTGAACCGCACCGGCGACGTCTGGCACGTCCTGGTCCACGGCCTGAAGGCGCCGGCCCTCTACGGCTACCGCGTCCACGGGCCGAACGCCCCGAAGGCCGGCCACCGCTTCAACCCCCGCAACGTCGTGCTCGACCCTTACGCCCCCGCGGTCAGCGGCGGCCAGCGCTGGGGCGCCCCCGACGCCGGCCACGACGGCGACGGCCGCGTGACGCGCCGCGGGAAAGTCGTCCTCGAGGGGTTCGACTGGGAAGACGACACACCGCCGGCCACGCCGATGGCGCAGACAGTGCTGTACGAGTTGCACCTGCGCGGCTACACGCGCCACCCTTCCTCGGGCGTCCGCCACCCGGGGACGTTCGCCGGCCTGTGCGAGAAGGTTTCGCACCTCAAGGCGCTGGGTGTTACGGCGGTGCAGATCATGCCGGTTCTGGAGTTCGACGAGCTGGATCATCCGCACCGGCACCCAGCCACCGGCGAGCCGCTCCAGAATTACTGGGGCTACTCGCCGCTCTCCTTCTTCGCGCCCAAGGCGTCCTACGCCTCGCGGCCCGGGGAGCAGCTGCGCGAGTTCAAGGAGATGGTGAAGACCTTCCATCGCGCCGGCCTGGAGGTCATCCTCGACGTGGTCTACAACCACACCTGCGAGGGCAACGATTCGGGCCCCAGCGTCAGCTTCCGCGGCCTGGACAACGCCGTCTACTACATGCTCGACAAGGAGGGCCGCTATTATGATTTTTCCGGCTGCGGCAACACGCTCAACTGCAACCACCCGGTGGTGCGCGACCTGATCATCGACAGCCTGGTCTACCTGGTGTCGGAATTGCACGTGGACGGCTTCCGCTTCGACCTGGCGGCGGTGCTGGGCCGCGGGGCGGGCGGCAAGGTGCTGGAGGACCCGCCGCTGATCCAGCACATCGCCGAGCACCCGGTGCTGACCGGCACCAAGCTGATCGCCGAGGCCTGGGACGCGGCCGGCCTGTCGCAGCTGGGCAAGTTCCCGGCCTGGGGCCGCTGGGCCGAATTGAACGGCTGGTTCCGCGACGACGTGCGCCGCTTCGTCCGCAGCGACCCCGGCGCCAGCGCCGCCCTGGCCAAGCGCCTGTGCGGCAGCCTCGACCTGTACGGCGACTCGGCCCGGCACTCGTACCACTCGGTCAACTTCATCACCTGCCACGACGGCTTCACCCTGGCCGACCTGGTCAGCTACAACCAGAAGCACAACGAGGCCAACGGCGAGAGCAACCGCGACGGCTGGAACGACAACCTGAGCTGGAACTGCGGCCACGAGGGGCCGACGAACGATTACCAGGTCAACGCCCTGCGGCAGCGGCAGGTGCGGAACTTCCTGACGCTGCTGTTCGTCTCGCAGGGGGTGCCGCTGCTCTTGCAAGGCGACGAGTTCGGCCGCAGCCAGCACGGCAACAACAACGCCTACTGCCAGGACAACGAGACGTCGTGGCTGGACTGGTCGCTGGCCGAGAAGAACGCGGGGTTGGTCCGCTTCACGCGCATGATGATCGCCCTGCGCAAGAAGTATTTCGCCCTGACGCGGGAGCAATTCGTCAGTCGCGTGACCTGGCACGGCACCAAGGTCGGCGAGCCCGACTGGACCGGCCAGAAGCGCGTCCTGGCCTTCCAGCTGCGCGGTTGCGGCGGTCAGCCCGACCTGTGCATGCTGTTCAACGCCCATTGGGAATGGCAGAGGTTCGCGCTGCCGCCGCACGGCGACCAGTGGAGCTGGCGCCGGCTGGTGGACACGAACCTGCCGGTGCCGGACGACGTGGTCGAGGTCAAGGACGCGGTGGCGCTGCGGCCGGCGGAGCAGTACGTCGCCGCGCCGCGTTCGGCCGTCATCCTCGTCGCCGGGCCATGATTGTCGAGGAGTGTCCCCGGGCCTGGCGAATTATTGGGGAAGGGCGTTGGCGATCAGCTCCGCAGCCACCCGGCCCCACTTGGTCCTCCCACGCCGCGGTTACAGGGTGGGCGGGAAGACGCCCTCGTCGATCAGGCCCTGGCGAAGGTCAAGGCGGTAGTCGAGGTTGATCTCCAGGACGATGATGGTGGCCCGCCCGGTGGGAGTCAGGCCGATCAGGACGGGGCCGTCCCAACGGAAGTGTCGGCGTCACTTGTGGCGGCGCGGGTTGAACAGCGGGACGATCTTTTTCGTCTTGGGATCAATTCCGGATATGTTAGTTCCTTTATGATTGTTGCACGCAAAACAGGCCAGGCAAAGGTTGCTAGCCCGGGTGGGGCCGCGGTGCTTGAGGGCGATGATGTGGTCGATCTCGAAGGCAAGCTCGTGGCTCTCCTGGGCTAGCTGACAGTATTCGCAGCGGCCGCCGGCCCGCCGCCACACCAGTTCTTCCAGCTCGCGGTCCATGCGTGCTCAGTGGGTTCGTGCCTTCCCGTTCGTGCCGGGGCGGCCCTTGAGGGAGCGCCGGGCCTTGGACTTCATCAGCGAGAGGATGTGCCCGACCCGCTCGTAGTTGTTGATCTCGGTCTGCTCGCCGGGGGTAAGTGTTCCTTGCTGAGCTTTGGCCGACAGCTGGCGCATGCGATCCTTGTCGGCCTGGGAGAAGCCGAGGGCAAGAAGAGCGCGCGCGGCTGCGGCCGAGAGAGTGGCCTGGTTGGGCTCCAGGATCCGGCTGAAGATGGCCACTTCGCTGGTGCCGGGGTGGGTCATGTGCATGGGCGGTTCCTTTCGGTGCGATGGTGTCTGAGTGGTGAGTATAGCACGACCGGCGGGCCGTTGGGAACAGGAATGATGGCCCCCCCCTGGCGGCCTGGCGGGCGGCGGGCGGGCTTCCGCGACAGCGTCGGCGGCAACATGACCGCGGCCCTCACGCGGATACAGCAACTTGCGCCGCCGGCCCGGCCACTCGGTCCAGTCGGCCCTTTGTTCTTCCCTGCGAAAAGTACGCTGTCCCCATTGTGCGCCCCCGAGTCGTTTCAGTCGTACTTCCTGGACGTGTTCGGCCGCGCGGCCGCCGGGGACGAGGAACTGCCGGCGACCCTGGCGCGAATCCGAAGCCGTCGCGGCTTTGAGAGTCACTTCCAGGCCGGCCATTTGCAACGCGCGGGAGTCGTCGTGCAGGCCCTGGCCCTGTCGGTGAGCGACACCGGCTGCGGCATCGCGCCGGAGGTGCGCGAGCGCATCTTCGAGCCGTTTTTCACGACCAAGGGGCCGGACAAGGGGACCGGGCTGGGCCTGGCGATGGGCTTCGGCATCGTGCCTCAGCACGGCGGCTGGATCGTCTGCGGCAGCGAGGTCGGCCGCGCCACGCCCTTTGACGTCTACCTTCCGCCGGCGGTGGTGATCGACGAGGCGGCCGCGACCGTCCACCGCTCACCATCCAGCGGTCGCGAGCGGGTGCTGCTGGTGGACGACGAGGAGATGATCCGCAAGATCGGCGGCACGATCCTGCGCCGCTACGGCTACGAGGTGCTGCTGGCGGAGGACGGCCAGCACGCCGTGGAGGTGTACCGCGAACAGGCCGGGCGCATCGACCTGGTAATCCTCGACCCGATGATGCCGCGCCGGTCCGGCCGCGACGCCTTCCGCCGGCTGCTGGAGATCGACCCGGACGTACGCGTGCTGTTCGCCAGTGCCTATTCCGCCGAGCACCTGACCGAAGCGGATCAGAAAAGGGCGCTGGGCTTCGTTAACAAGCCGTACCGGCCGGAGGACCTGGCGCGGGTGGTGCGAGCGGCGCTGGATCGCGCGTAGCCGCTTGCGGCTTAGCGTTCGCTTCGTCGAGCGATGAAGCGAACGCTAAGCCGCAAGCGGCTACGACGATTCCCCCTGCGCCCCCGCCTCGGCGAGCGGGGCGACGAGGTTGATGATGGTGCCGAGTTGCCCCAGGCGCATGCCGTAGCGGTCGAGGAATTCCTGCAGCGCGAAGTCGTTGTCCAGGGCGTCGTGGCCGTTGCTGGAGAGGTGTTCGGTCAATTCGGAGACGAGCTTGCCGTAAGTCTGTTCGAGGACCGGCAGGGCCTTGCGGCAGGTGGCGGACAGGTCGGGAAATTCCTCGTGCCAGCGGTTGAGAAAGGCGCGCCAGCGGGCGCCGCTGTCGTGCGCCGCCGCCGTCGAGCGCAGGTAGTTGAGCTGCTCGCGCTGCACCTCGAGGAGCTGCCGCAGCAGATCGACCGCCTCCGCGGAGAGCGCCGCCGGCGGCCCTTGTGGGGCGGGAGGATTGACGGCCGAACTCTCGATCTGGAAGTTGAACGCTGACATGGAGCCGCCTTTTCCGCCAGCCGCCTTCGTCTGCCGTCCCGTCCTGACCCGAGCCGCCGTCTCCCTGGCAAGAGGAGTGATTATACCAAGTCGCGGCGAAGGGTGGGGGAAAAGAAGAGGGGCCGCCCGCGGGGGAAGCGGGCGGCCCAAGGGGTTCAGGACGGGGGTCTTGATGGGATGGGTGGCGGGAGGAAGCGATGGTCGGCGCTACCGCGCTTGGCGGACCCGGGACAATCGAGGGTCGGGAGGGCGGGGAAGTCCTCCGGGCGACCGCCCCGGGTCCGCGCCGCGGACGGGGGAATCCGCCGAGTCGCCGGGGGAAGCGACTCGTTTGGCACGGCGGGCTCCGACCTTCGCTTCCACGCTGTCGGTCGGGTCGCTAGTGAGTAATGCATGTGCCGTGCCAACCGGGTCACCGGAGGCGGCGGCTCGGCGCAAGTCGTTTCCGAATCACCCGATGGGCCGTGGGGGCAGTGGCACGGATGGCGACCGGGGCCGGCGGCGGTTGTAAGAAACGGCAGGCGCCGATGGAAAAGGTGACAAACCCCTGACCAGGTTTCGCCGCCGCTTGCGGCTTCGCACGTCGGACCTGCGAAGCCGCAAGCGGCGGCGAAACGAGTGTCGCCTCACGGTCCACCGGGCTTGTCGGGGTCGAAGCGGCTGACCGTCAGCACCTTGTTACCGCCGAGGCCGCCCGGCAGCGTCGCGACGTGGTCCGGGCCGACCATGCGGCGGAACGGCTGCTCGGCCGCCAGCAATCCCGCCGGCGCCGGGCCGACCTTGTCCGCCTTGCGGTCGATGAACATCTGCCCGTACAGCAGCCAGCCGCGCCGGTCGCCGACCCAGCCCAGGACCTGCCCCGCGTATGCCAGGAGCATGTTGGGCCGTACCTTCGCCGCCGGGAACGTGACGTCGAACGCCGGCTCGCCCTGGGCCATGAGGTTCCAACAGACCAGGCGCGACTGCCCGTTGACCTCGAAGAACCCCGCCAGCTCGCGGCCGTCCGGCGAGAAGGACAGGCCCCGGCAGGGGAGCAGCCAGTTGGCGGCATTCCACGGCAGCGCACGCCGGCCGGCCGCGGTCCCCGTCTTCAGGTCCCAGACCCAGAGGTCCTCCGGCGTGACCACGGCCAGGTAGGCCCCGCCGGGGCTGACCGCCACCATGTCGCGGAGCAGCGGCACCTGCGCCCCGAGGGCCGGCCCGTCGAAGTCGCGCTCGCGCTTGCCCGTCGTCGCGTCCCACAGCCGCAGGCGCAGCCCGGCCCCCTGCCTCCCCGCCACCAGCAGCTTCCCCGGGCCGGCGAAGTCAACCACCTCCGTCGGCAGGCCGGTGTCGATCCGCACCTTCTTGCCCGACGCCAGCGCCGCCACGTCCACGATCTCGCGCTCTCCGAACGGCAGGATGGCCAGGTGCGCCCCGTCGGGGCCGAGGAGCGCCGGGCTGGCCGAGTACCTTCGGCCGACCAGCTTGCCGGTCGTCGCGTTCGTCTGCAGGTCCCACACCTGGCGCTCGTCCTTGTCGTCGAAATTGTCGCCGACGGCGACGCAGGCACTGCCGGTCGTCATGGGGAAGACGACCTCGGTGTTGACGGCGCGGGCGGTGATCTCTTTCTTGAAGTCGGCGGGCACGTTCACCGGGGCCGCCGGCGGGTCGGCCTTGACGTTCCACGTCGCCCCGGCCTCCGGCTTCGGCGGATCGTTCTTCGGCTTCTGCGGGTCTTTTTTCGGCGGATCGGCCTCGACCCGGGGACGGCCCTGGGCCACCGGCCGGTCGTTTGGGTCGGTGCTGTGCGCCGCGGACTTGTTGGATTGCGACTTGTCGCCCCGGTCGGAGAAAGCCCACCAGGCGCCGAAGCCGGCCAGGCCGATCAGCAGGACCGCCCCGCCGACGCTGAGGCCGACAATCAGTCCCACCCGCGAGCCCCGGCGGCGGGCGCCTCCCTTCCGCGGCCGGTCGTCGTAGCCCTTCCGCCTCCTCTTCGTGGACGCCCCCGTCGCGACCGGCAGCACCTCGGGCGCGTCGGCCGCGAGCACTTCCGCCTCCGGCTCGTCCGCCGGCCTGACGGTGCGCGGGCGGGGCGGTCTCTTATCGGTCTTTTTCGACCTCCTGTTGACGAGGAAGATTTCCTCGCACTCGTCGCAGCGGTATCTCTCGCCGCGCAGGTCGGCGGGGATGACGTGAGTATGCCGGCACAGGGGACAGATGGCTTCGACGTACATGGTCGAACGGCTCCGCGAAGAGGTCGCTTGGCGCCCGCGCTGCGGACAAACTTACTTCGGCTTGTCCGCGTCGAATTTGCTTACCGTCAGAACTCTCTTATCGGGGGTGCTACCGGTCGCCAGCGTCACGACGTGCTCGGTCCCGACTAAATGGCGCGGGATCGGACTCCCCATCGCGGGCGGCGGCGGCAGGAAGGTGGCCAGGCCGGGCTTGTTCCGCTCGACCATCGTGTAGCCGAACAGCAGCCAGCCACGGCGGTCGCCGAGCCAGTCGATGGCGTGTCCCCGGTAAACGTCCTGAGGCCAGGGCTGGATCCGGGTCTGTTGCGGGAAGAAGGTATCGCAGGCGACGTCGCCCTTGACCACGTCCCAGCAGATCAGGCGGGGCCGCTGCCTGAGAACGGTGAACACGCCGGCCAATTCGCTGCCGTCCGGCGAGAACGACAACCCCAGGCATTTCAGCGGTCGTGGCCCCAACCCCACCTCCTTCGGCACGGGTCGCTGACCGACTGCGGCGCCGGTTTTTAGGTCGTAGACCTGGAGGTTCTCGCGGTCCACCAGCGCCAGGTAGGCGCCGCCGGGGCTGACAGCGACCGCGTCGGCCACATGGCCTCCCACCGTCCCGGTGACGAATTCGCGCTCCGGTTTGCCCGTCGCCACGTCGTACAGCCGGAAGGTCGTCCGATCGCCGCCGAAGCGCCCGGTCAGCAGCTTGCCCGGCCCGGCGAAGTCCAGCAGATCGATTGGGAAAAGGGGAGATCCAATGTCGATATTGACCTTCCCACCCGGCCTCAAGGTCCACACGTCTATCGTGCCCGGATTTTCGATCGGCACGAACGCCAGGTGCGCCCCATCGGGGCTCAGGACCGGGTTCTGGCTTGACCGGATCGCCCCGAGCACGTTGCTGGTCATCTTGCCGGTCCGGAGGTTCCAGATCTGGCGCTGGTCGTCGCGGAGCAGGTTGCTGCCAATCGCCACGAACGGGCTTGGACTCCGCGGGAAGATGATTTGCCCCGTCCGCCCGGGAACCGCTATGTCCGTCTTGGGCTCGGCAGGCAGCTTGACCGCGGCCGCCGGCGGATCGACCTTCACGGTCCACTCCACCGGCGGCTCGACGTTCGGGGGTTCGACCTTGGGCGGTTCGACCTTGGGCGGATCGACCTTGGGCGGATCGACCTTGGGCGGATCGACCTTGGGCGGGGCCTGTTTCTTCATGGGTTCCTTGCCCGGCCCGTTGTTCGCCGGCGGGTTGGCTTGCGCCTGGGGCTGGGGCTTGTCGTCGTCGTCGGAGAGGGCCCACCAGGCGGCGACGCCGCCCAGGCTGAGGAGGAGGACCAGCCCGGCGCCCAGGCCGACGAGCAATCCCACCGGCGCGCCGGAGCGGCGCACCGACCGCCTCCGCGGACGATCGTAGTCGTCCTCCTCGTCGCGGCGGCGCTTCCTCGGGCGGTCGTCCTCCTCGTCCCTGTCGTCGCGGCGGGGCTTCGCGGCGGGGGCGGTCTTGACTCGGGGCGACCCCGATTGCACGGCGTCGTCGGGAATCTCCAGCACCTCCTCGTCGTCGGCCCGAGGCTTCTTCTTCGGCGCGTCCTGGACGAGTTTCGCCTCGGGCAGGACTTCGGCCTCCTCGACGGCGGTGACTTCGCCGTCCGGCTCGTCGGCGGGCTTGACCTCGCGCGGCCGGGGCGGCTTCTTGCTGGTCCGCTTGGCCTTCTTGCTGACGATGAACTCCTCCTCACATTCCTCGCAGCGGTACTTCTCGCCGCGCATGTCATCGGGGACGATATGGCAGGCGAGGCAGAGAGGGCAGATGGCTTCGACGTACATGGCTGGCGTGCTCCTCGGATCGGTCGAAGGGCTTCCAGGGAAGAGATTTATTCTAACGAATGACGGAGCAGGGGGGCAAAACGATTTCGGCGTCAGCGTGGCACTTCGACGCGCTCCAGCACGGTCGTCAGCACCTCGTCGCCGGTGGTGCCCTCGACGTAGGCGTCCGGCTGCAGGGTGATGCGGTGCCGCAGCACCGGACGGCAGACGAACTTCACGTCGTCAGGGATGACGAACGAGCGGCCGGCCATCAGCGCCCGCACCTTGGACGCCTGCAACAGATGCACCGCGGCCCGCGACGACGCCCCCATCAGCACCTTGTCCAGCTCGCGCGTCAGCCTTACTATCTGGCCGATGTACGAGCACACGTCCGGCTTGGCGGTCACGTCGGCGACCGCCTTGCGCGCCCCGCGGATCTGCTCGGGACTGATGCCGAAGTCGTTGCCGGCCGCCGTCTCCTTGTCGCGCGCCACCCCGAGGGCGTCGAGGGGATGGCCCAGGCCGCTGCGCCCCTGGTAGAGGCGCAAAATGCGATCCTCTTCCTCCGGCGGTGGGTACTCGACGTTCAGCTTCAGCAGGAAGCGGTCGAGCTGGGCCTCCGGCAATCGATAAGTGCCCTCGTATTCGATCGGGTTCTGCGTGGCGACCACCGTGAACAGGTCGCTGAGCGGGTGGCTGACGCCGTCGATCGTTACCGTCTTTTCCTCCATGACCTCCAGCAAGGCCGACTGCGTCTTGGGCGGCGTGCGGTTGATCTCGTCGGCCACCAGGATGTCGGTGAAGACGGGG
>Ga0208696_1000406_pt1 | contig 28865 bp, 20 predicted proteins | sample Sb_taG_9_FD_187711 | JGI IMG/M metagenome (GOLD analysis project Ga0208696, IMG submission 187711) | Peat soil microbial communities from Weissenstadt, Germany - Sb_50d_b_LC metaG (SPAdes) (version 2) | ecosystem: Environmental > Terrestrial > Soil > Wetlands > Peat | place: Germany... | reverse complement strand
TCTGGATTAGAACCATGCGGATAGGGTGAATCCGGTGGGTTTGGGGGCTTGACAGGAAAACGGCGAACAGCAGGTTCCTCACCGCCGCTTTGCGCCGGTTCGGAATGACATCGTGATGAGGTGATTCTGTGAGTCGGAATGCGCGGCGCCGGTTTACGGGAATTCCAGGGTCACGAACTTCGCCGGCGTGTGGCCGGCGTTGGTGATGGCGTCGGTGACGTTGCCGGGAACCCAGCGGCTCTCGCCGGCTTTCTGCGTGAGGGTGGCGGGGGCTTTGCCGGCGATATCGATACGAAGCTCGAAGTCGGTGAGGGCGACGACCAGGTGTGGTCCGGCGTGGTGATGAGTGGGGATCGCGCCCCCGGGTTGCAGCTCGAACTCGCTGGCGCGGACCGCGTCTTTGACGAAGAGGATTTCCTGAGTGCCTCCGTGGAGGATGTCGAGGCCGCGGTCGGAATCCCAGGGAGATTTCAGGGTGCGGAGTTTTTCGTCCTGCAGCAGCTCGACGGTGACGTTGCGGAAGGGCTTATCGGAGAGGTTGCGGGCGCGATGGGCGAAGGGAGCGGGCGGCGCGAAGGCGGTTTGGCCGTCGTGCAGAGTCACCTGGACGGGCGGCTTGCCGACGACTTCGTTGCTGACCGTGGCGTCGCCCAGCACGACGTAGATGTAGTCGTGATGATGCCAGTGGATGAGCGTGTCGGTGTGCGGGGGGACATCGACGGAGAAGACGCGGACTTGGTCGTTGGCGAGGACTAGGTGGTGGTGGGGCTCGGCGGTGATCTCGACTTGCTGCTCGGTCTGGGCCAGGAGGAATGGGGCTAGGAAGAGGAGGAGGAGGCTGCGGTTCATGGGGGGATTTTAGCAGGGGCGGCTGCGGGGATTGGTGGGTTGAAAATCTCCACCCGGGCTGGGGATGCGGGGGAAAGCAGGTTCCTCACCGGGCCTTTGGCCCGATTCGGAATGACATGCTTTTCCCTTCAGGAATTCGGCTTGCCGAATGAGAACAGGCGGTCAGGATGGCGTACGAAATATATGCTCGCTTCGCTTGCTGGGCGGACGAAGGCGTCCGCCCCTACGTGTTTCGGGTTAGGCGGATCCAGGCTTCCATCTGGTCTAGATATTCGGCCAGGGCGCGGCGGCCGGCGGGGGTGAGGCGGTATTCGGTGCGGGGGACGCGCCCTTCGAAAAATTTCACGCAGGAGATGTATTGAGCTTCTTCGAGCTTGCGGGCGTGGACGCTGAGGTTGCCGTCGGTGGTCTTGAGCACGCGCTTGAGGTCGTTGAAGCTGAGGGATTCGTTGGTGGCGAGCGCGCTGACGATGCCGAGGCGGATGCGCTCGTGAATCAGACGATCGAGTTCGGGAAGTTCGGGAGCGGAGGCGGGAGCGCGCTCGCCGGCCGGCTTGCGCAGCGGTGCGCGACTCGTCTTGTCGTGCTTGTGGCGGGATGGGAGAGGTTTAGCCACGGTGCGGCTAGCCTCCGTGCCTTCGGGCAATGAGGAATCCGAAGACGATGTGCAGGCCGCCGAAGCCGGCGGCGAGAAAACCGTTGCCCCAGGCGGCGGGAGCAAGGACGGCGAGCGCGCCCAGGAGCATGAAGCACAGGCCCATCACGGGGACGATGGCGACGGAGAAGGCGCCTCCGGTCATGATGCCGGCGCCGTAGAGCAGCAGCCAGGTGGCGGACAGGGCTGAGGCGAGGCCCGCGCGGAATAACAGGAAAGTCAGAAAAGCGCCGGCGACGAGAGGCGGCGCTAAGCCGAGTGCGACTTTGCGGGCGGGGCCGGAGAACAGCGGCAGGCCGCGGCGGTTCGCTTTCCAGGTGCAGGCGAGCAGTCCGATGGCGGCGGCGAGGACTCCGTCGGCGAGCCAGACGCGAAGCCACGCGAATGATGATGTCTGGCGTACGGCTAGGCCGGCGGCGGCGAGAGCGGTGACGCCCAGGATCATGTATCCGACGCCGGAAACGGCGGTGAAGGCGGCGGAGCGCTCCATGGTGTCGCGAATGAAGCGGAGGTCGTCGGCAGGGTTGGGGAGGGGAGAGGCGGAGGCGCGACTGGGCATCGACGGCTGCGACCGGCCTAGGCGGCGAATACGATGCGAGCGCGGGTCGGACATGAAGGTAGGGTATCGCGCGCAGGGATCGCGGTCAAGTACTTTTCGTTGCAAAGGGCTGCTTCCGCTGTGGGAGCAGAAGGGCAAACAAAGAGCGCGTACTAAACCCACTTCTCGCGCAACGAGCGAGAGAGAAATGGGGCACGCGCCATGCGGGTGAGACTGGATGATGCCCCCGGACGAATGCGTCCGGGGCTACGTGTTTTGCGTGTTTTGCACTGGCTCACACGTCCGGTCTAGGGAAGCAGGCCGAAGACGCCGACGCCGTTGGTGGTGCCGACGTAGACCTTGCCGTGGGTAATCATGGGAGTAATGAACTTGTTGCCCGCGCCAAAATGATCGCGGCTGTTGGCGGCCTGGTTGGAGTTGTAAAGCTCGACCAGAGTGTTGGCGTTATAGGCATGAAGCACAGCCGGGTTGGTATTCTCAGTAGCCCAGACGATGCCGTTCGCGCCTCCGTTGGCGGAGATGCTGGGAGTGGCGCCGGGATAGGCGAAGGCATTCGTGGTTTGCGCCACGGGCTTGGCCGTCAGCTTGGCATTCTTGAACTGGAAGGCGAGGATGGGTGATCCGACCGGGCCGTAGTAGATGTTGCTGCCGAAGGCTGCAGGCATCGACCAGATTCCGCCGGGCAATACGCCGTCGAGTTCCTGATAAATCTGATTGCTGCTGGCGCTGAACTTGCCCAGGTTGTTGCGATTGACGACGTAGAGATTGCCGTCTTTGCCGGCTCCGATGGCGAGGTTCCAAACCGTGCCCGTCGAATCTTTGGGATTGGTCAGCAGAATTCCACCTGAGCCGAGGTCGATGTCATTGCCGTTTTCCTCGGACTGATTGTCCATCTCAAAGTAGTCGGCCACGGAAAGTCCGCCCTGGGTGGAGAGTTTCAGGAAGGCGTTGCCGTAGTCTCCTTCGGAGGGAAAACCGGCGGCGTTGAGTGTGGTGTCGAAGACTCCATTGGCATCGAGCAGAAAAATGTTCTTGCCGTCGGCGGCCAGGCCGGCGCCGGCGCCCCAGATTGCGCCCTCGTTGCCGTTCGGGGTTACGTTGAGCACCGTGGTCTGGGCCAGGGTAATGTCGTTGTAGGCCATAATCCAACCGGTGTAGGGACGGTTGTCGCAGTGCGAGGAAAAGGCCAGATACACGATGCCCTTGAACCACATAAGGGCGGTGCGTTCCTTGTACTGGGCGGGATCGAAGATGACGAAGCCGCCGGAACTGTCGTCGCCAGTACCAGGATATTTCGCCGTCACTTCCATCGGACTCTTGTGCAGTTCCGCGCCGCTAGTGGCGTCGAGAGAGTGCAGGCGGTGGTGATAGTTGCCCATCTTGTCCTTGGACATGGTCACTACGAAAATGACCGGGTCCCCGGTGGAGGGGCGAATGAGCGTCGGGGTGGAAGTGATGCCGATCTCGGGAGTCACCTGGCTGCAACCGCGGTCGTCGGACGTAGTCTCTCCGGCGGCGAGAGTTGTGACTTGCCAAATTTGGGCACCGGTGTCGGCATCGAAAGCGTAGACGCTGTCATGCTCGGTGACGACGATGAGCAGATTGTGGGTCACGCCCGCGATGGTGATAGACGACAGGTAGAGTGGTTGCGCGTCGACCTTGCCGTCGACGGGGATGGTGAACAGCTTGCCGAATGAGGCTGAGTTCACGTTCGCAAGCGTGAGGATGGTCTCGTTGGAGTTGAGCCCGGTGCGTGAGTTGTTGTTGTGGTAAGTAAGCACGTCCTGGGAACGGGCGGGGATCGCGTACAGCACTGCGAGCATAAGGATTGATGCCAGTGGATAACGTCGGGTGTGAGCGACGGGATGGCGGAACTGCATGGCAAACACCTCCAGGGCTCGAAGGAGCGAATGGATCTGGTCGGGTTCACTCCGGTGAAACGGGTGACGAAGTTTGAATAGGGCTAAACTACCGGCGAAGTGGAAACTGCGTTCCGAACGAATGGCGTGAGACACAGTCTGGCAGAAAGTGAACCAGGATTCAATACGCATTGGTACAAGGAGAAGGGTGGGACAGCTGGCCAAGGTCGCACGGGGAAATTCGCGGCGCGGTCGCTTTCGGCTAGGGCTGGCTCTATGCTAATTATGAGCAGCTTATGACGGAGTTTGGCAAAGTGTTGATCTGGCTGGGCGGCCTGCTGGTGGTGGCGGGCGTGGTGCTGGTCGCGCTGGGACGGCTGAACCTGCCCTTGGGAAAGCTGCCGGGAGACATCGTCTATCGCGGGAAGCATACGACGGTGTATTTTCCGCTGGTGACGTGCGTGCTGTTGAGTATGGTACTGACGATTGTGATGTATGTGGCGGGGCGCTGGAGGAAGTGACGTCCCCGTGTCGTTTCCCACGCAGACTGTGTCGCTGCAGTTCTTCCGCCCCTTCGGGGCTTTATCCATTTCCCACCTACCACCCACGGCTTACGCCGTGGGCTGCATTCTTTCGCCGCTTCGCGGCTTGGGGGCAGGCTCTGCGCGAATCATTCTTAGCTAACGCTTAACCTTTCACTCGCGTGCCCGGCTTTCGCATGCCGCCGGCGTCGCGGTGGACAGCCGAGGGCGGCTGTCCCTACATGGCCTCTTAGCAGGCTTGCCGGCTGTCGCAACTTGAGCATTTGACTTCTGCATCGGGGTGCCATTACATTCTTCGGACGGTTGTAGCTGCTCTTTCTCATTACTCTTCGGAACGCGCGTCTTTGCCGCTTGGCGAAGACAGGGAAGCGGGTGTGAATCCCGCGCTGCCGCGCAACTGTAAGCGAGAAAACTGCTTTCGGCCACTGGAAGGGATTCGGTGAGGCCAGTTCAAACGAACTGGCGCATGGAATCTGATTCCGGGAAGGCCGCGGGCGCTGACGGATGCTTGAGTGCATCCTTACTCGCAAAGCCAGGAGACCGGCGCGATCCGTCCCCCTCAACCTCTTTCGCGTGACAAGGAGGATGGTATGCGCAGGCTGAGCTTTGCGCTGTTGGTTGTGGCTTTTTCCGGGGCGGCGTTCGCCGCCGATCTCAAAATCAAAGTCGTGGATCCACAAGGAGCCGCGGTTGCGGGGGCACAGGTGGAGTTGTATGCCATCGACTCAAAAAAAGTTTTGGCTGCTCAAATCACTTCGGCCGCAGGTGCCGCGTCACTGCATGTGGATCACCCTGGCGCTTTGCGGGTGCGCGTTCTGGCTCCCGGCTTCGCAGAATCGACAGTCAATGTTCCCACCGAAATCCCGGAGACGCTGATCGTGAAGCTGCGCCTGGCGACTGCGAGCGAGACGGTGATCGTCTCCGCGACTCGTTACCCGCAAGCGAGCGAAGCATCCGGCACCGCGGCTGATGTCCTCAGCGGCGCGCAATTGCAGACGATGCAGCCAGTGGCGTCCGACGATGCGATGCGGTTTCTGCCCGGCTCGATCATCAGCACGGCGGGACAGCGCGGGGGCCTGGCGTCACTCTTTGTGCGCGGCGGCGAGTCCCGCTACAACAAAGTCATCGTGGATGGAGTTCCGGTCAATGACCCGGGGGGGACTTTTGATTTCGGAACACTGCCTTTATTCGAATCGGATCGGCTGGAGTTTGTGCGTGGCGCGCAGAGCACGCTTTACGGCTCCGATGCGATGAGCAGCGTGGTGCAAGTGTGGACGCGCACGGGCAGCACCGCCCAGCCGGAGCTGCGCTTCGGCGCCGACGCCGGCAATTTCGGCACGGAGAATGGCTATGCATCGCTTTCCGGCGCTCACGGCCGGTTTGACTACAACGTGTTTGGGAATCAGATCAACACCATGGGACTGGAGCGCAACGATGACTACTCAAACTCCCTGGTAGGTGTGAATACCGGAGTCAGGCTGAATGACTGGGCGTCGCTGAGGCTGCGGGCACGCCACGACCACAGTGTGACCGGAGTGCAAAACGAATGGGACTTTAACGGCATTGCGCTGCTGCCTCCGGACCGCGACCAGCGCGCGCAGCTGGACAATCTCCTCGGCAGTCTCGAACTGACGATCAATTCCCCATCCGGCTGGCAACACACCCTGACCGGCTTCGAGCATACTGTGCACCGGCGAAACATTGATACGGTGGATGACCAGTTCAACAATGCGTTGGGTTTGAATCCCGATCTCTTCCCCTTTGACTCTCTTTCGTCGATCAATCGGGCGGGGTTCCAATATCAAGGGAGTTATGCCGAACGCACCTGGGCGCAAGCGACCTTCGGGTATCAATTCGAAGATGAAAACGGGTTCGTTGGGGATCTGCCCACCCAAACGCATGGACGGCGGCTGGATGACGAGACCTTTGCGCAACAACAACTGGTGTTGGGGCGCTTGACGGCCATTGTGGGCGGGCGCTTCGTGCACAACAGCAAATATGGCGACACGGGGCTGCCCGAGGCCAGGCTCAGCTATCTGGCATTTCGCGGCCGGCAGACGCTGTCCGGGACGCGGCTATTTTTCTCATACGGCAAAGGATTCAAAGAGCCTCGATTGGAGGAGACTTTCGCAGGCCCACCCACGGCAGTTCCGAATCCTGGTCTGAAGCCGGAGCGCAGCCGGAGTTTTGAAGCGGGACTGCAACAGGGATTGCTGGCGGGAAAGTTCGACTTCCGGGCAGATTACTTCAATAGCCTGTTTCACAACGAGATTGCATTTCCGCTTCTTAATCTCATGACTTTCGTTGGCCAATATCAGAATATAAACCGGGCGCTGGCTCACGGTGCCGAGGCGCAGATTCAAAGCCGCATACGTCGGGATCTGCTGCTGAACACCTCGTACACATACACCTCGACGCAGATTCTGCAGGCGCCCGCCTGCACGCCGGAGCAGTTTTGCGATGTGACAACGTTTGGACCGGGGAAGCCGCTGCTTCACCGCCCCAAACACTCCGCTACGATTCTGCTCACGTATGCCGGACGGCGATGGGGAGGGAATCTGGGCGGAAGCTTCGTCGGCAGGCGGGCCGATACGGATTTTTATGGCTTGGGATTCAACCATGCGCCGGGATACGTCAGGGCCGATCTCGCGGGATGGTACGCAGTAACGCGGCGGGTCACGATGTATGCGAATGTCGAGAATGCGCTGGACCGGCGGTATAACGAGGTGGTTGGGTATCCGGCGTTGCCGGTGAATTTCCGCGCGGGGATGCGGTTTCGGATTGGAGGGGAGTAGAAGCTAGCTGACTTTTTGGGGCGATCGCGGCAAGGGCATCGAGGATGCCGCTTTCGCTCCGAAATATTTGGTGCGGGCGAGGAGCAGCTTTTCGATTTCCACGTCTTTCAGCGGTTGCTGGCGGCCGAGCAGGTGCGTGACCAGGGCGATCTGGGCAAAGTGCTCGACGGTTTCCATCTTCATGTAGGCGTGCTCGAGGGTGTCGCCGTAAGTGACGACGCCGTGATTCGACATGAGAATGGCGTCGTAGTTGGGGACGTAAGGCTCGAGAGTTTGCGCGAGTTCCGACGTTCCCGGCGTGCCGTAGCGAGCGAGGGGGATGCATCCCAGGCCCATGACGACTTCACAGACCAGGGGCTCGGTGAGGGCGATGCCGGCGGCGGCAAAGCCGGTCGCGGTGGGAGGATGGGCGTGGACTATCGCGCTCACATCCGGGCGCAGGCGATAGATCAGCAGGTGCATGCCAATTTCGCTGGTCACGTTGCGGCGGCCGGAGACGCGCTGGCCTTCCCGATCGACGACAACCATGTCGGCAGGACGCATGGCGCCCTTGCTGACGCAGGTGGGGGTGACCAGGATGCGGTTGTCGTTCAAGCGGACGGAGAGGTTGCCGTCCATGGCGGCCACGAAGCCGCGGGCGTGCAGCATGCGTCCGTAGCGGACGATCTCTTCCCGGTGTTTGCGTTCCTCCGGCATTGGTACCTTTCGAGGGGAGTGGACGAACAACGCAGGGCGCGCGCCTTACCTGCCGAACCCTTACCGGCCGAGCCTTCAGCACCCGCATAGTACCAGCAGTCTGCGCGCAGAAACAATCCAAATTTCGGGCGATAGCGATGCGACTCTCGTGCCATTCGCGCTCGCAGGGCCTGGTCTGTCCCTATAATCGGATGGCGTGCTGGTCTCCGATTTTCACTATCATCTGCCGGAAGAGTTGATTGCCCAGGAGCCGCTGGCGGACCGGGCAGGCTCGCGGCTGCTGCGGCTGGATTCCTGTACGGGCGGGTTTGAGGATCTGCACTTTCGGAAGTTTCCGGAGCTGCTGCGGCCGAACGACCTGCTTGTCTTCAATAACACGCGGGTGTTTCCTGCGCGTTTGTATGGACGGCGGGGCGGGACGAAGGCTCAGACGGTAAGCCCGCGGAATCCGGCGGCGCGGGATTTTCTGCGAGGACGGATTGAGGTGCTGCTTACGCGGCAGGTGCAGGAAGAGCCGAACGAGTGGGAGTGTCTGGTGCGGCCGGGGCGGAAAATTGGAGTGGGGGAGCGGTTGTTTTTTGGGGAGAGGGATGAGTTGCAGTCGGAGGTGATGGGGAGAGGGGAGTTTGGGGAGCGGAGGATTCGGTTTGTGCCGGAAGAGGCGCGCCAGGGCACGGTGGACAGCCGGGGGCGGCTGTCCCTACATGCGGACGGACGAGGGCATCCGTCCCTACGCGAGTTTTTTGGGGTGATCGAGAGGATTGGGCATGTGCCGCTGCCGCCTTATATTGCGCGGGCGGATTCGGCGGGGGATCGGGAGCGGTATCAGACGGTGTATGCGCGGGAGCGGGGATCAGTGGCGGCACCTACGGCGGGGCTGCATTTTACGCCGGAGATTCTGGCGCGAATTCACGAGCGCGGGATTGAGACTGTGGAGATTACGCTGCATGTGGGGCTGGGAACGTTTCAGCCGGTTCATGTGGAGCGCGTGGAAGAGCACAAGCTGCATACGGAAGAGTATTCGATTTCGGAGGAAGCGGCGGAGAAGATCAACCGGGCGCGAAGCCAGGGGCGGCGCGTGGTTGCGGTGGGAACTACGACGGTGCGGACTCTGGAGTATGCGGCGGGGCATACGGAGGAGCCCCACCCTTCGACGGGCTCAGGGCAGGCTTTCTCGCGCACAGAACGCGCGAGAAATGGGGCACCCGGGGAGGGTGAAGTGCGGGCGGGTTCGGGCGAGGCGGATTTGTTTATTTATCCCGGATACAAGTTTCAGGTGGTGGGAGCGTTGCTGACGAATTTTCATCTGCCGCAGTCGACTTTGTTGATGCTGGTCTGCGCGTTGGGCGGGAAAGAAAATGTGCTGCGAGCATATGCGCACGCGGTTGCCGAGCGGTATCGGTTTTACTCGTATGGGGACTGCATGTTGGTGGAGTAGCGACGGTAAGACGACCAGCGGGGCTGAAGCCCCATTCAATCCGTCGCTTGACGCGGCGCTGAAGCGCCGCTCTTCCACGCTGGTCCTGAATGTTCGGTTCTCGCCCGCGCTTTTTTCCTTTCCACTCCGTCAACTCTCTTTTCCGATCTGCACCTCAAACATTCGGTTCTCACCCCCTTAACCTTCGATTCGGCTCGGCGCAACGTTGCTCGTCTCCGACCATCGGCACGCAGGCGGTCTGTCCGCGGTAGTATTGATGCCTTATTTGGACAAGGAGCGTTGCTCATGCACTCATTTTCTGCACGCACGTTAGCGGCTCTGGCCGTGCTGTTCGTTGCTTCGACGATGGTCGGGCTGCAGGCGCAGACCAATCTCAAGTACCAGGAGCCTCCGAAGGCGATCGTCGATCTGGTTGACACGCGTCCGACGCCGACGGTGGAAGTTTCGCCGAAGGACAAGGCGGGCCGGCAGTGGCTGTTGATTGAGGCGATTTCGGGGTTGCCTCCGATTGCGGATCTGGCGCAGCCGGAGTTACGGCTGGCGGGGTTGCGCTTCAATCCGAGGACGAACGGGCCCAGCCGGGGACGATATTTCACTTCGCTGCGGCTGCAGGCTTTGCCGGACGGCAAAGAGAAAGAAGTTTCGGGGCTGCCGGCGAATGCGAAGATCCGGTTTACGGCCTGGGCGCCGGATGCGCGGCATGTTTCGTTCGTGAATACCAGCGACGATGCCAAGAATGCGGGCCTGAGTTTGTGGGTTGTGGATGTGTCCACGGCTCAGGCGAAGCAGTTGCCGGGCGTCGCGCTGAACGGAGTGTTTGGCACGCCTTGCGAGTGGATGAGCGACAGCCAGAGACTGATTTGCAAAGTGGTGGCTAGGACGAGAGGAGCGGCGCCGCGACGCAGCGACGTGCCGGATGGGCCGGTGGTTCAGGAAAATCTGGGGCGGGTGACGCCGGGAGCGACTTATGAAGATTTGCTTAAGAGTCCGGAGGATGAGCGGATTTTTGATTATTACGCCACTTCGCAGGTGGAAGTAGTACACCTCGACGGCGCGATGAAGGCGGCGGGCAAGCCCGGTGTGGTTCAGGGCGCATCGCCATCGCCGGATGGGAAATACGTGATGATCGACGAGCGGCATCATCCGTATTTGTATTTGCTGCCGCTGGATTTTTTTCCGGAGCGGGTTACGGTGATCAACCTGGCGACCGGGGCAAGCAAGCAACTGGCTGATCAGCCGTTGCAGGACACGATCCCCAACCTTCACGACGCGGTCGAAGCCGGGCCGCGGGAGTTCGACTGGCGCAGCGACGCTCCGGCGACCGCGTTCTGGGTGGAAGCGGGAGATGGCGGCGATCCGCGGAAAGACGTGGCGATTCGTGACACCTTGTTTCTGCAGGATGCTCCGTTTGAGGGAACGCCGCGCAAGCTGGCCGAGCTTCCGGTGCGGCTTCGCAGCATAGTTTGGGCAAGCGGGAAGCTGGCGCTGGTGGAGGAGGAACGGTGGAAGGATCGGAAGAGGATCATGCTGGCGGTTGCCCCGGATGGAGGGGCGCTGGTGAAGTTATTTGAAGGATCGTTTCAGGATCGGTATCACGATCCGGGAAAGCCGCTGGAAGTGATGAACGCGAGCGGGAAGAGCGTGCTGGAGACGACGGCGGATGGAGCGGGAATTTATTTGCGCGCCGAGGGGGCATCGCCGGAGGGAGATCGTCCGTTCCTGGCGGTGATGAGTGCGGCGAGCGGAGAGAGCAAGCGTCTGTGGCAGTCGGAGGACAAGTTCTATGAGTTCCCTGCGGCGGTGCTCGAGAGTGGGAACGCGGGTGTGCTGATACGCCGGGAATCGCCCGAACTGCCGCCGAACTACTACCTTAAGAGTCCGGCGAAGGAAGATTTGAAGCAGGTGACGTTCTTCCCCAATCCTTACGGCAACGCGCCGCTCCCTAAGAAGCAGGTGCTCAAGTACAAGCGCTCCGACGGCGTGGATTTGAGCGCGAACCTGTACTTGCCGCCGGGGTACAAAGCGGAAGACGGGCCGCTGCCGGCGCTGATGGAAGCGTATCCGACGGAGTACAAGACGAAGTCGGCGGCGGGGCAGATCAGCGGATCGCCCTATGAGTTTCCCTTGTTGTATTGGGGATCGCCGATCCCGTTTGTGACGCAGGGGTATGCCGTGCTGGAGAATGCGACGATTCCGATCGTGGGGGAGGGGAATGCGGAGCCGAACGATAGCTATGTCGAGCAGCTTGTAGCCAGCGCGCAGGCCGCGATTGACGAAGGCGCGCGGCTGGGAGTGGTGGATAGAAATCGGGTTGCGGTGATGGGGCACTCGTACGGGGCGTTTATGACGGCGAACCTGCTGGCGCACAGCGATTTGTTCAAGGCGGGGATCGCGCGCAGTGGCGCCTATAACCGCACGCTTACGCCGTTCGGATTCCAGAACGAGGAGCGCACGTACTGGCAGGCGCCGGAGATTTACTACAACATGTCGCCGTTTTCTTTTGCGGACAAGATCAAGACGCCGATTTTGCTGATTCATGGCGAGGCGGACAACAATTCGGGCACGTTTCCGATTCAGAGCGAGCGGTTGTTCAGCGCCATCAAGGGAGCGGGCGGGACGGTACGGTTCGTGTTATTGCCGCTCGAATCGCATGGGTATGCCGGGCGGGAGTCGGTGTTGCACATGTTCTGGGAGATGAATAATTGGCTGAGCATGTACGTGAAGAGTCCGGGGGCGGGGAAGTGAGCCGGTGTTCGCCGGGTAGAGGGTCGGTGCGGGGGCGGGAGATGTGTTCCGTCCCTACGGGACTCGTTTATTCTTCTCGGAACTTACCCAGGGCTTACGCCCTGGGCTAATGAATTTCGCCCCTTCGGGGCTGGGTTGATCGGGTTGAGCTCTGTCACGTTGACGCTGCCGGCTTGGGGTAAGGTGCGAGGCGCAGAAAAACGGGCATCCTTGCGGATGCCCGATGCTATGTGGAAAGCCGACTCCCACTTCTCGCGCACAGGACGCGCGAGAAATGGGGCACCCGAGAATTCTCGGGGCGGATCTAGGCCCGGGCGCCGACGGCGGCCGGCTCGGAGACCGGGATCGACTTCTCTTCGCCGTTGGGCTTGGTCTGCGGCTGCCCGCCCTTGCGGATGTCGATGCCGCCCTTGAAAAAGGCGCCGTCCTCGATGGAGATGCGGGCGGCGACGACGTCGCCGGTGAGCGAGCCGTCGCTGCGAATGTCGACGCGGTCGCTGGCGGTCAGGTTGCCGCGAACCTTGCCCAGCACGACGATTTCGCGGGCGTTGATGTTGGCGGCGACGACGCCGTTGCGGCCGATGGTGACGCGGTTACCGGAAAGATTGATGGAGCCCTCCACCCGGCCGTCGATGTACAGCGACTCGGAGCCGGTCACCTCGCCCTTGATCACCAGCGACTTGCCGATGGTGGCCTGGTCCGCGGTGGTAGTGGCGACCGGGCGCGGTGCGGCGGCGGGTTCAGCGGGGGCGGTCATCGCGGGGGCGCTGGGAGTGGTGGCCATAGTCGGACGCTCCGCTTCAGGACGGTTCGGGGTCTGGGGCTGATTGGTCGGCTTCCACATGGGTGAAATGGTTTCCTTTCCTGTTGGAATTAGGGGTCACAAGCCGCACGTTCGTGACCAAAGCGAATTGTACTCCCGCGTCTCAAAATGAGCGCTGTGGAAAACCCTTTATTTTCAACGGGAGTTCCTTGGATGGTACGCCCTGAAGTCGACTGCGGAATCCGAAAAGGCGGCTGGTGCTACCTCCTTTTTGCCTAGTCCGTCGAGCAGTTCAGGAAAAAAATCATCGCCCGTACCCTTCCACAGGGTGCGGCGGTTATTCTCCCAGAGTCGAAGATTTATCGAAAACGGAATCCGATTTGGAGCGTCTAATTTTCAAGGAAATCTGGGGCGCCGAGAATTCATTCCAAGTGGGAGCCAAGCATGTCGGAATCAGCTGTTGTTACCCCTGCAGCATTGGTCGTCGCTCGCCCGGAGCCGGGCGAGTATGCCCCCTACTATGACCGCTACATTTCTCTGGTGCCGGGATCGGACATTCTGGCGACGTTGGACTCGCAGCGCCGGCAGACGGTGTTGTTGCTTTCCGGGCGCGAGGAAGAGGATGGAGATTCCCGCTACGCGCCCGACAAGTGGAACGCGAAAGAAGCGCTGGGGCACTTGTGCGACACGGAGCGGATTTTCGCCTATCGCGCGCTGCGCATTGCCCGCGCCGACCAGACGCCGATCGAGGGGTTCGAGCAGGACGACTACGTGCGCAACGGTCCGTTTGCGAATCGTCCGCTGGCCGAGGTGATTGAAGATTACATTGCGGTGCGGCGGGCGACGATCACGCTGTTTCGCAACCTCGATGAAGCGGCGTGGAGCAGGCGCGGCGTGGCCAACAAGAATGAGATGAGCGTGCGGGCGCTGGCGTATCTGATCGCGGGGCATGAGCTGCATCATCGCCGGATTCTGGAAGAGAAGTACTTTGTGGAGCGGTAAGGATACTTCTTCTTCGCTTCGCTCAGAATGACAGGCCTTTTATGTCTCAGCGCGCACTCACCGAACTGCTTCGAGCGCGAGGCGCGCACGCCGATCCCATCGCGTGCGTAGAGGATATTTCCGCCGAGTTGGCGGCACGGCAGGTCGCGGGATTTCCTCATTCGATCGGCCAGCTCGTCTTCCACATGAACTACTGGATGAACTATGATCTGCGCCGCGCAGGCGGAGAGCGGCCGCCCTATCCCGAGCACAATGCGGAGAGCTTTCCGGCGGGGCCGTCGCCTGCGGATGCGGAGGAGTGGGACCGGCTGCGGAGGGACTTCGGGTGGTTTCTGGCGGAGCACGCCCGGCTGGCGGAATCGTCGCGGGCAGAACTGGAGCGCGCGGTGGAAGCTACGACTGAGAGGCACAACGAACTGGCGGGAACTTTAGAGGACATTCTGTGGCAGACAGTGGCGCACAACAGCTATCACATAGGGCAGATTGCGATGATCCGGCGCACGCTGGGGGCGTGGCCACCGCAGGGCGGCGGGGATAGCTGGTAGGGCTTAGGGCACGCATAGATGCGTGCCCTGATAGGAATCGCATTGGTTTCGCCGGCCGTCGAATTACCCACTACCGTGCAAGAGATTTTTCATTCCTTCCATGCAGTTCCTCTTTTTGCGCAGGGCGTTGCACAGTGGAATGGTTTTCCTGGGACGTCCGGCGGTTTTTGCTTGTTGCCTGCATCGGGCTGAAGTACGATGCGACGGAAAGCAGTTCACACCGTTCCCAGCGAGTTCCGCTCGCTGCCTGCCCCCTGGAGGAATCTATGGTTTCACGCTGCAGAGTTCTGCTTCTTTGTGTGGTCGCGTTGACATTGCTGGCATGCTTGCCGGCCAGTGCGCAGGACCAATTTGTCGGCGAAATTCGCTACGTGGCGTTTAACTTCGCACCGAAGGGATGGGCGCTGTGCGATGGCCAGCTCCTGCCCATTGTTCAGAATGAAGCCCTGTTCAATCTGCTGGGCACAAGCTTCGGGGGCGATGGAAAAACCACATTTGCCTTGCCAAACATGCAGGGCCGCGTACCGGTCGGTACGGGCCAGGGGACCGGGTTGACGAACCGCGCACTCGGCGAACAGGGTGGACTGGAGAGCGTCACGCTCACGGTCGCGCAAATGCCTTCGCACCGGCACGGCTTGATGGCTTCGAGCGCGACGGCCAACTCGAAGGCGCCGGCAGGCGACACGCTGGCCGACAGCTCGACTGCCGCAATCTACAGTACGGGGAAACCGAACGTGGCGCTGGCGAGCACGTCGGTCAACACCGCAGGACAGGGCCAGCCGCATGAGAACATGCAGCCCTACCTGGGCATGACCTGCATCATTGCGCTGCAAGGCATCTTCCCGGCGCGGAACTAGCGTCGTCTCAATAAGACCCCGGGGGGAAGGACCACTCACCGCAGGGGCTGAAGCCCAGTATTCATGCGGACCTTGGCGGCACGACTGAAGTCGTGCCCTTCCCAAAGCCATTTACGAGATGGGTTGTAGCCTCCGCGGAATCGCGCCTGGCGGTCTTTGACGCGGCACAGGGGGGCGGCGGGGATAGCTGGTGAAGGCCGCCTCCCGCGTTGTCAGACAATACTGAGCCTGCAATCCGGTGAAGACCGGCTACAGGGGCTGAAGCCCCAACTATTTTCTTGCGTCTTACGCGGCCCTGAAGGGCCGCTCTTCCACGGCGGCAAAAACGGCAGAAGTAGCTGCAGGCGAAAGCAGCATTCGGCAGAATACGTGGAGGCGAAAGCGGGATTCAGCAGGAATGGCTGGAGCCGAAAGCAGCATTGGTCTTCCCGCGGGCTGCCAGCGACGAGATGTGCGCTATGCTGAAAGCTGATGGCTGACAGCTTCATGCTCTCGGATTCGACCATTCTCAAACACATCGCCCGGCAGCCCAAGCGCGCGGCCGGATTCAAGCAACTGGTGCGCGAATTGGGACTGCATGGAGAGGAACGCCGCGAACTGGATGACCGCTTGCAGAAGCTGGTCGCCGGCGGCGCGCTTCTGTCGCTCGGTTCTGATCGCTACGCTCTTCCACAAGCTACGGCTGACAAGAATCTTGTCGCGGGGCGGCTCAGCATGCATCGGGACGGGTTCGGGTTCGTCATTCCCGATCCGCAGTCGCTGAACGCGTCACTCAAGGCGCGGCTTACGGGCGACATCTTCATTGCGCCGCATCTCGTCGGCGACGCCATGCACGGGGACCTCGTGCTGGTGGATATCTCCAACGTGCGGCCGGATGGACGCGCGGAGGGGCGCATTGTGCGGCCGGTGCGGCGGGCGCATCCGACCGTGGTGGGGATTTTTCACTACGGCGGGCGGAGAAACTATGTCACGCCGATGGACGCGAAGATCACGCAGGAGATTGAGATTCCGGCGGGGATGGAGCGGCCGGAGGTGGTAGCGGCGCCGGGTGCGGCGGCTGGCGTGGGGGTGCCTCGTCCCCAGAGCCGAGGCCGGGACGGCCTCGCGACAGCCGGCGGGACGCCGGCGCTACGACGCAAGTCTGTCGATCGCGTGCTGGGGGAGGAAGCGGCGCGGCGGACGGAGTGGGACGATCTGGAGGGCGTGGCCGTCGACGTGGAGATCACTGACTGGCCTTCTCCGACGCAGAATCCGCGAGGGCGGGTGATCGAGATTTTGGGGCGGGAGGATGATTTTGGCGTCGATGTCGAGATCACAATCCGGAAGTTTCATCTGCCGCACCATTTTCCAGCAGCCGCGCTGGAGGAGGCGCAGAATGCGCCCGGCACTATTTCGGCGCGGGAATTGCACCGGCGGCGGGATTTTCGGGACTTGCCGATTGTGACCATCGATGGCGAGACGGCGCGCGACTTCGACGATGCCGTTCTGGTGAGGAGGCTCGAGAGCGGTAACTTCGAATTGCAGGTACACATCGCGGACGTGGCGCACTACGTGACGCCGGGATCGGCGCTCGATCAGGAAGCGCGTCTGCGCGGGACGAGCGTCTATTTTCCCGACCGCGCTGTGCCCATGCTGCCGCTGGAGCTTTCGACCGACATCTGCAGCTTGCGGCCGCAGGTGGACCGGCTGGTGCTGTCTTGCGTGATGGAGATCGACCATCGCGGCGAGATCGTGGGATATGAGTTGAGCGAGGGCGTGATCCGGTCGGCGGAGCGGATGACGTATACGGCGGTAAACGCGGTGCTCGAGGGCGATGCGGCGATGCGCGAGCGGTATGCGCTGCTGGTCGGGAACTTTGAACTGATGCGGGATCTCGCGCTGATCCTGAACCGCAAGCGGGAGCGGCGGGGATCGATTGACTTTGATTTGCCGGAACCGTTCATCGAGTTCGACGAGCTCGGGCTGATGAAGAGCATTGCGCGGTCGGAACGCAACGTTGCGCACCGGCTGATCGAGGAGTTCATGCTGTCGGCGAACGAGTGCGTGGCGCAGCATCTGGAATCGAGGCGGGTTGCGTCGCTGTATCGCATTCACGAGAAGCCGGACGCGAAGCGGGTGTATGACTTCGAGGTGATTGCGGCGACGTTTGGATACTCGCTGGGAGTGGGGGCGCTGCCGATTCAGCGGGTTCCGATGAAGGCCGACCGGCGCGCGGCTTACGGCACGGGCAAGCGCGTGCGAGAGATCGAGGTGCCGAAAGAGGTGCACATCACGCCGCGCATGTATCAGAAGCTGACGGAGAAAATTGCGGGCAAGCCGGAGGAGCGGATTCTGAGCTACCTGATGCTGCGGTCGCTGAAGCAGGCGCGGTATTCGGAGGAGAATCTGGGGCACTTTGCGCTGGCGGCGAGTTCGTATACGCATTTTACGTCGCCGATACGGAGGTATCCGGATCTGATTGTGCATCGGATTTTGAAGGATGTGCTGCGGGGGGACAAACCCGCCGTGCTTCGCCCGGCCGGACAGCCGGGGGCGGCTGTCCCTACACGAGATGTTCTGGAAGGCGAGAAGCCTTCGCCTTGGTCGAAGCGGAGGGTGGTCTCCGCCAGGACGCGGGCAGAGCCTGCCCTGAGCTTGTCGAAGGGAGTGCCCGCGCCACACGAGCCGATGGGCGGGCCGATCGCGGTTGAAGAGTTGCACGAGATTGCGGAGGAGTCGAGCCAGGCCGAGCGGCGGGCGGACGACGCCGAGCGCGCGCTGATGGAATGGAAGAAAGTGAGGTTCATGCAGGATCGGGTGGGCGAGGACTTCGACGGGCTGATCATCAGCGTGACCAAGTTCGGGTTCTTTGTGGAGCTGACTGATTTGTTTGTCGAGGGGCTTGTGCCGCTGAATACTTTGAGCGACGATCGGTACACTTATCACGAGAATACGCGGGAGATTATCGGGCAGCGGTCGCGGAAGAGTTACCGGCTGGGGCAGAGGATTCGGGTGCTGGTGGACCGGATTGATCCGGTGGAGAAGAAGATTCAGTTTGCGGTGTGGGAGGAAGAACCGGCGCAGTCGACGAGGCGGCGCAAGCGAAGTTAGGCTGATCGCGGGCTGCGCCGCTGGACAGCCGAGGCGGCTGTCCCTACATGGGTCATTGGCCGAGGTTTTTGTGAATCTCCGCAGCGATCGCGGCCGTTATCTTCTGCATCTTTTCTTCTGATTCTGCTTCCACCATCACTCGCGCGAGGGATTCCGTGCCGGAATAACGCACGACGACGCGGCCGTTGCCGTCGAGTTCGCGCTCGGCGGCGTGGATTGCGGCTTGCACAGCGGGAACCTGCGCGAACGGAATCTTCTCCCGCACGCGCACGTTCTGAATCTTCTGCGGAAAGACTTTCAGCTCGCCGACAAGATCGGCCAGCGATTTTCCAGTGCGCACGATGATGTCCATGAGGCGGAGGGCGGTGAGCAGGCCGTCGCCGGTGGTGGATTCGCCGTCGCGAAAAATCACGTGGCCGGATTGCTCGCCGCCAAGCGTGGCGCCGGTCTTCAGCATCTCTTCCAGAACATATTTGTCGCCGACGTTGGCGCGCAGCATGCGGATGCCGGAGTTCTTCAGAGCAATCTCCAGACCCATGTTCGACATGGTGGTGGCGACCACGGTATCGGCGTTCAGCTTGCCTTGCGCGTGCAGATCGCGGGCGGCGGCCAGAAGAACGCCATCGCCGTTGACCACGCGGCCCGCGGCGTCGCAGAACAGGGCGCGGTCGGCATCGCCGTCGAAAGTCACGCCCAGATCGAACTGGCCCGCAGATTGCGCGACCATCGTGCCCAGCGTCTCCGGGTGGAGAGCGCCGCAGCCTTCGTTGATGTTCTTTCCGTCGGGCGAGGTGTGAACGAACGTAGCCTGCACGCCCAGGTTGCGAAAGAGTTCCGGCGCCTCGGCAGTCGCCGCGCCGTTGGCGCAATCAATGAGCACGCGCAGCTTGCGGAAATCCGACGGCACGCTCGCCGCCAGCGATTTCACATAGGCGTGGCGGAGTTCTGCTTCGCCGGGCAGAGATGGGGCGGGAACTCTCAGCGCAGTATCGTCGGCGGCGGCCGGATTCTGCAGCAGCGCAAAGATCTCGGTTTCGATGGCCAGTTCGCGGGCGTCGGTGAGTTTGAAGCCGTCGCCGGAGAAAACCTTAATTCCGTTGTCGGTCCAGGGATTGTGCGATGCGGAAATCACGACGCCGGCGGCGAAGTCGCGCGAGCGCGCCAGGTAGGCCACGCCCGGGGTAGTGATCACGCCGGCGCTGTGCACATCCACGCCCACCGCTCCCAGGCCTTCCGCGACGCGGTCGGCAATCCAGCGGCTGGATTGGCGGGTGTCCTGGCCGATGACCGCCTTGGCTCGGGGCACGGCGCGCATGAGATCGTGGCCCAGAGCGCGGCCAATGAGATTCGTGCTCTGTTTGGTAAGGGGGAATTCGCCGGCCACGCCGCGAATGCCGTCGGTGCCGAACAGTTGCCGGGTTTGCTGGGTCATGAGAAGGATTCCGGAAGGTGCAGGAAGACGAGCAACAGAGATGATATATGAGAACTCCTCGGAAGGAGAAAAGCAGGTTCCTCCTTTCGCTTCGCTCAGGGTCGGAATGACAGAACTCCGCAGCGGGTTCTGAGTTCAATGCGCTGACGCGCTGCCTACCTTCTGTACGGTCACGGTCACGCGCACCGGCGTGGGTTGCACCACCTGTACCAGCGAATCGGAGACGTACACATTGGTGCTGAACACCTTGCTGCCCATGGTACCGGTTGCATCGATCGGATCGGTGGTGGCGGCGTCGATTTTCTCGACGTGGTGGCGGGGGCCGGTGATGGTGATGCGTTCGGGATCGGCCACGACTTTGACGATCTGCTCGCCGTTGGTGAAGTTTCCCGTCACCCGCGGATGAATCTCCACGTCGCGAGTCAGCCGGGTATCGAATGACAAATGCAGCTGACTGGGCACAACCTGGACTACGGTCACCTCGCGGGGATGACGAACCTGCTGCGAGGTCAGATCATAGGTGTGCTCTTCGGGTTTAGCGTTGGCCAGGTCGATTTCCGCGTGCACCTCTCTGGCCTGCAGGGCGCGGATGATGCGCTCGGGACCGCGCACGCGGATTTGTGCTTCGGGAATGACCTCGGAACTGATCTCGAGATGCGGCGGAACATTTTGAAAGACGATGGGCGCGCGCAGCGCGACTTCCGCGCGTTCCTCGTCGCGGGAGATGAGGAACCAGAGTCCCGCAGCCAGCAGCAACGAGAGAACCTTCAATCCGAAGTTATGCAGGACGTAACGCCGGAAGAAAGCGATCATGGCCGCGGCTCCGAATCTGCGCCGGGCTCGGCGCTGCGCTGCGCGGCCTCACGAAAGGAAGAATCGCCCGCCGCGTCCGAATCTTCGCCGTTCTGCGCAAAGGGAGTGGGCAGGGTTACCGGCGCCATGTAGCGGCGCAGTTCGCTGCCCAGCCGTTCGCGCAGTTGTTCGACCGTGAGATCACGCTCAATGTTGCCGCCGACTGCGAGGCTGATGGCGCCGGTTTCCTCGGATACGATGACGGCGATGGCGTCGGTTTCCTCGGTGATGCCGATGCCGGCGCGGTGGCGCGTGCCCAGCTGGGTGGAGAGGAGAGGATTCATGGAAAGCGGCAGAAAACACGCGGCGGCGGCGATGCGATCTTTTTGAATGATGACAGCGCCGTCGTGGAGCGGCGCGCTGGGACGGAAAATCGTGGCCAGCAGGTCGTAGGAAAGACGGGCGTCGAGCGGAACCCCGCTTTCGATGTGAGTGCGCAGCCCGATTCTGCGCTCGATCACCACCAGCGCGCCAGTCTGGTGCTGGGAAAACAGATTCGCCGCCAGAACGATGTCGTCGTAGGCATCGCTCTCGGCTGGCGCTCCAGCCAGGAAGCTCAAACGCCGTCCCAGGTCGGCCAGCATGTGACGAATCTCGGATTGAAAAACTACGATCAGGGCAAACACGAAATAGGGCAGGACCCAGCTGACGGCCCAGCTTAGAGTGGTGAGCTTCTGGGTCGGCGCCAGGTAGAAAGCCAGGGCGACGGCGGCGAGACCGGCGAGCATGGGCGCGGTACGAGTGCCCCGGATCATCACCAGCACCTGGTAGATGAGCACGGCTACAAGAAAAATGTCGAGCGCCGCCCATGCCGCTTGCGACCATGACGTGAAGAGGGGCGTCACTCGAGTGTCTCTCCTGGCGCGGATTGGTTGGGAAAATCCATTGTAATGCGGTTCAAGTGTAATGCGGTTCAACCTTGCTTTTTCGTCACGGTGGCCCGAATCTCGCCGTGAGCGAGGCGCGCGGAGATCTCGTCGCCCGTCTTCACCCGGCGCGCATCTTTGAGCAACTGGCCGCCGGCATCGAACACCAGCGCGTACCCGCGATCCAGGATGGCCAGCGGGGACAGCGACGCCAGAGCAGTCTGCAGGCGCTCGCTCTTCACCTTGTGTTGCAGCAGGACGTTGCGCATCACGGATGCCAGGGCCGAGGTCTGGCTGACCAGCTCGCGGCGCATGCCGGCCAGGATCAGGCGCAGGTCGTAGTGACGCACTGCCGCCGAGATCATCTCCCAGCGGCGCCGAGCCTGCTCGAGCAACAGGCGCTGGGCGAGTTCCAGGCGATGTGTGAGGTCGTCGAGCTTCTGCTCCCGCTGATGGATGAGTTCGGTGATGCGGGCGAAGGCGCGGTGCTGGGCCAGTTCGGTGAGGGCCTGGCGTCCCATCAGCAGGCGGTAACGCATCGCCCGGGCGAGGCGTGCGTGCAGCGCGGCGGCTTGATCTTCGATCTCCTGGCGAGAACAGATCACCAGCTCGGCGGCTGCCGAAGGCGTGGGGGCACGCAGGTCGGCGACGAAGTCCACGATGGTGAAATCGGTCTCATGACCGACGGCGGAGATAACGGGAATCTCGGATGCAGCCACGGTACGCGCCAGGCCTTCATGATTGAAGGCAGCCAGGTCTTCGGCCGAGCCTCCACCGCGGGCGACGATGACTACATCGACATTGTGGTGCTGGCTGAAGTAACGGATGCCTGCGGCCACTTCCTGCGCCGCTGCATCGCCTTGCACCTGCGCGGGAAAGATGAGCACATTGACCGAGCGATGGCGCCGTTGGAGCACGTTGAGGATGTCGCGCAGAGCGGCGGCCTGAGTTGAGGTCACGACCCCGATGCGAGCCGGCAGCGACGGAATCGGCTTCTTGCGCTCGGCGGCGAACAAGCCCTCGGCTTCCAATTTCGCCTTGAGCTGCTCGAAAGCGAGCTGCAGTGAACCGGCGCCTTTGGGCTCCATATACTCGGCGGAAATCTGGAGTTCGCCGCGATCCTCGTAGACGGTGACGCGTCCGCGGACAATGACCTGGAGGCCGTCGGCAGGGCGAAAACGCAGCAGCCGCGCCGCCGAGCGGAACATGACCACACGCATCTGCGCGTTGCCGTCTTTCAGCGTGAAATAGAGATGACCGGATTCGGGCGCGCGGAAATTGGAGACTTCACCTTCCACCCATGCGTCGGAATACTCCCGCTCGATGTGAGTGCGGACGGCGGCCACCAGGTCATGGACCTTCCAAACGCGCCGTTCTGGCGCGCGGAAGTTGAAGCCCATCTGGTCGGCGAGGGAGGACATTGCGGGCAGTGTACCGCAGGTGGAGGAGCAAGTCTCTTCACCTGGCGCTTCGGCGGCTGGCGGGAGGCTTGGTTCCAACGATCCCCACTTCTCGCGCATAGAACGCGCGAGAAATGGGGCACCCGGGGTTGGTGGGCGCTCCAGACGCTATAATTTCCGCGCAGAGACTTCAAACCTATGGACCTGGAACAAAAAGTCGCGGAACTCAAGAGGCGCAACCAGCTGGCCGAAGACGGCGGCGGCGCCAAGCGGCGCGAGCGGCAGCACAAAGAGGGCAAGATGTCGGCGCGCGAGCGCATCGAGTTTTTGCTCGATGAAGGCACGTTCGAGGAGACCGACAAGCTGGTCACGCATCGCTGCAACGATTTCGGCATGGCCGAGCAGAAGATCTACGGCGACGGGTTTATCACGGGATACGGGCGGATTGAAGGCCGGCTCGTCTATGTGTTTGCGCAGGATTTCACCGTGTTTGGCGGATCGCTCTCGGAGGCGAACGCCGGGAAGATTGTCAAGATCATGGATCTCGCGGCGAAGATGGGCGCACCCGTGATCGGGCTGAATGATTCGGGCGGGGCGCGCATTCAGGAAGGCGTGATGTCGCTGGCGGGCTATGCCGACATCTTTCTGCGCAACACGATTTACAGCGGAGTGGTGCCGCAGATTTCGGCGATTATGGGGCCATGCGCCGGTGGGGCTGTGTATTCGCCGGCGATCACCGATTTTGTGCTGATGGTCGACAAGACTTCGTACATGTTCATCACCGGGCCGGACGTGATCAAGACGGTGACGATGGAGGAAGTGACCAAAGATCAACTCGGCGGCGCGATGACGCATAACGAAACTTCAGGCGTGGCGCACTTTCTGGCGCATGATGACGCCGAATGTCTGTCGATGGTGCGCGAGCTGCTGAGTTTTGTGCCCTCGAACAATCTGGATGATCCGCCGCGGAAGGCTTCGACTGACCCCGCGGATCGCGCCGACGCGGCTCTCGACAAGATTGTGCCGGCGCAGTCGAATCTACCCTATGACATTAAAGATGTGATTCATGCCGTGGTTGACGACGGATATTTCTTCGAGGTGCAGGAGCACTACGCGAAAAACATCGTCGTGGGATTTGCACGGCTTGACGGGCGCAGTGTGGGAATTGTGGCGAACCAGCCGGCGGTGTTGGCGGGCACACTGGATATCAATGCATCAGTGAAAGGGGCCCGGTTTGTGCGCTTCTGCGACTGCTTCAACATTCCGCTGGTGACGTTTGAAGATGTGCCGGGATTCTTGCCGGGGACAGCACAGGAATATGGCGGCATCATCAAGCACGGAGCGAAGCTGCTGTTCGCCTTCGCGGAGGCGACCGTGCCCAAGGTTACGGTGATCACGCGCAAGGCGTACGGCGGCGCGTATTGCGTGATGGCGTCGAAGCACATTCGCACCGATGTGAACTACGCGTGGCCCACGGCAGAGATTGCGGTGATGGGGCCGGAGGGCGCGGTGGATATCGTGTACAAACGCGAGCTGGATGCCGCGGCAAATCGAGAACAGGTGCGACGCGAGAAGATTGAAGAATTCCGGGACCGGTTTGCCAATCCTTACGTCGTGACCGATCGCGGATTCGTGGATGCAGTCATCCAGCCGCGGGAGACGCGGAAAAAGCTGATCCAGGCGCTGGCCATGCTCGAAACCAAGCGCGACAAGAACCCGCCGAAGAAGCACGGGAACATACCGCTGTAGCGGAGCGGGCCAATTGCGGTCAAAACCAGGCCTGAGGCGCGGTCTTTGCTGACAATTCCAGACACTTCTTTACATAACGTCCGCGCGACTCATTCGTCTATGCTGTGTTCGAGATGTTGACGTTTCCCCTGCCAATGCGTACTCGAGGTGCAATCGTATGCAAACGGCTCGCTTCGTCACCCGTCTGTTCACCGTTCTGATCACGATCACAGCTGCTCTCTCCCAAGCACAAATTCACTCCCGGCTGGTTGCCCAGCCGATCGACGAAACGAAACTCGTCACGCTGCACGGCAATGTGCATCCGCTGGCCCAGGCGCGGTACGCCCTGGGCGCCGTGAGCCCGGATGTGCCTGTGCGGCGGCTGCTGGTGTTGCTGAATCGGCCGCCCGAGCAGGAAGCCGCGCTGGCGCGGTACATGCAGGATGTGCACACGATCGGTTCGCCGACCTACCACAAGTGGCTTACGCCCCAGCAGTTTGGCGAGCGCTTCGGGCCTGACGATTCCGATGTGCAAGCCGTTTCTGACTGGCTTAACGCCAAGGGATTTCAAGTGGCGGGCGTGTCGAAAGCGAAGACGCTGATTGAGTTCTCCGGCAGCGTGGGGCAGGTGAACGAGGCTTTCCATACCCGGATTCACGGGTACCAGGTCAATGACGAACTGCACGACGCCAATGCCAGCGACCCGCAAATCCCGGAAGCGCTGTCGGGAATCGTACGCGGACTCTCGCCGCTCAACGATTTCCATGCCCGGCCTGCAATTCATGTTGCGGGGCCTGCCCATCTCGACCCCGCCACGAACCGAATTACACCCGAGTTCACGTTGACTGGCCAGAACGGGGATTTTTTTGGCGTGGGTCCGGAAGATTTCGCCACGCAGTATGATCTGGCGCCTCTATATGCGGCCGGGATCAACGGGAGCGGGAAAACCATCGGCATCATCAATGTGTCCAATGTCGACATGTCGCGGGATGAGGCCTATCGCAGCCTGTTTAACCTGACCAGCAATCCGGCGCAAGTCGTGGTGGATGGCGGCGACCCGGGCATGAACGATGCCGCCGTGGAGTCTTACCTGGATATTGAGGCGGCGGGAGCGGTGGCGCCGGGCGCGACGGTGAATCTGTATATCGCCGCAGCCGATGGCATAAACGCTCCTTTGATTCTCGCGGCGGCGCGGGCGATCTCAGACAATCAGGCGGACGTTCTCAGCATCAGCTTCCTGGAATGCGAAGCCAATCTCGGCGTCAGCGGCAATCAGATTTTGAACTCGCTCTGGCAACAGGCCGCAGCTCAGGGCCAGACCGTCTTCGTCGACACCGACGACAGCGGCTCGGCGGGCTGCGACAATCCCAATACTCAGGCTGAGGCCACGCAAGGGCTGGCCGTGAACGGTTTTGCCACCACGCCGTGGAATGTCGCGGTGGGAGGAACCGATTTCTTCTATTCCGACTACGCCGGCGGAGCTCCCAGCGCGGCTTCGCATTGGAATTCCACCAACGACGCGAGCAAGGGTTCCCTGAAGGCTCCTTTGCCGGAGCAGGTATGGAACAACGTGTTCGGTTTCGACGTGGCGCCGGACAATGCCTTCATTGTTGCCGGCGGCGGCGGCGTCAGTACCGTTTATGCAAAACCGTCGTGGCAAACGGGATCGGGAGTGCCCAGCGACGGCCAGCGTGACATCCCCGATGTTTCCCTGTTTGCCGCCAACGGCGCCAATCTTTCGGGATGGGTCATCTGCGTCAACCCCGGGGATTGCACGGCTGATTCCACGGGGCAGATTCCCGTTTTCATAGTCGGCGGGACTTCGGCTTCCACGCCCGCGATGGCGGGCATCATGGCTCTGGTCAATCAGAAGCATGGACGCCAGGGGCAGGCGAACTACGTTTTGTATCCGCTGGCGAAGCAGATGCCGACCGCGTTTCATGACATCACGATAGGCGGCAACAACGTGCCTTGTGTTCCGGCCTCGCCCGATTGCGTGGTGGGAACGGGAACTACCGATAAGGGCCTGAACACTTTGTCGGGCTACTCGGCCGGAACGGGCTACGACCTGGCGAGCGGCCTGGGCAGCATCGATGCCGATGTGCTGGTCAGCAACTGGGGCAACATCACTTTTCTGCCCACGATCACCACATTGCAGCTTTCTTCCACCACGTTTACGCACGGCTCGCCGGTGACGTTCACCGCCGATGTCACACACAGCGCAGGCAGCGCAGCACCGTCGGGCAACGTTTCGATTGAGACCAACTCGCCCGTGCCGTTTAATCAGACACAAGGCATCCTGACGCTGGGAGGCAACGGGACGGGCAGCAGTACGCTCGGCACTCTGCCCGGGGGCAGCTATCAAGTTTGGGCGAGTTATCCCGGCGACGGCGTGTATTCCGGGGGCACGTCCTCGCCCGTGTCCGTCACGGTAATGCCGGAAGCCAGCAGCATTGGGATTGCTTCGATGGCGAACGGGCAGTCCTTCCCCAGCGGCGGCTCCACGGCAGACGGACTGCCCATCCTGCTTGAGGTGCAGCCCATCGGGGCCGCCTCGGGACTTAAGACCGCCACCGGCTCCGTCGCCTTCACCTTCGATAGCCAGCCCGCCGTGTCAGTGCCTCTCAACGTAGCGGGCGTTGCCAGCTGGGTCACGCCGCCCGCCGCTGCAGCCGGCACTCATTCCGTCACCGCGAGCTACTCGGGCGATGCCAGCTACAACGCGTCTCAGTCCTCGGCTTTCAGCTATACCGTGCGCAAGGGGAACACATTCCTGAACATCGGCCCGGGAGGCATTTGCGGCACAGGCACTACGTGCACGGCGATCGCCGGTGACACCATTCCAATTGAAGTTACTCTGGAGCTTATTGGCCCCCAAACTACGACGGCACCCGTTACGGTAACCTTGGGGTCGCAATCACAATTGCTCGCTCTAACGGAGGAAGGGTTCTTTCGGGAGCGAGTCCTGACAGGGATCGCCGAGTTCTCAAACCTTGCGCCCGGCACTTACCCGCTGACGGCGACCTACAACGGGGACGCGAACTACAATGCGGCACCAAGCGGCGGGCCATTCTCGATGGTAGTGGCGCCCGCGTCCGGCGCCCGTGTTCCGACCACGACGGTCGTGACTGAGACGTCGCCGGTGGTGCAGTTTCCGGCGGGAGTCAACACTATTTTCACCGTGTCAGTGACCGGAGGCGTTGGTTCCAACACCCCGCCTACGGGAAGTGTCACGGTCTATACCAACGGGCTCGGCGTGACTTCGATCAGCCTCAGTCCGTCAGGACCGAACAGTTCGTCAGGCACGGGCGGTCCACAGATAGGGCAAGACTTCAATATCGGACAGAATCAGATCACCGCGGTCTACACCGGGGACAGCAAGTATCAGGAATCCGTCAGCGCGCCGATCACTCTCACGGCAGTGCAGGGAGGGATGACTCCGGATTTCACTCTCGCACCGGCAATGTCCCAGTTCGTCGTCCCCAAGGGAAGCTCAGCGAACACGGCCATCAATTTGACTTCCACTTTCGGATTCAGTGGCATGGTCAATCTGTCATGTATGCCGTCGGACTCCAGTGTCAGCTGTGCGGTCTCGCCTGCTGCGCTCAGCGTGAGTGAAAGCGCGGCCGGGGTTGCAACTCTCATGGTGACCTCCACGGGAGCCAACCGGTCGTCCGGCGCGAGCCTGCTAAGTGTGGGTGGACAACTATGGACGGCCACAACCAGCTTGATGGTCGGATTGCTCCTCTGGTTCACTGCCGGAACAGCAAAGCGCAATCCTCGAGCTCTGGTAGCCCTGACTGTGTTATCCCTGCTTGCGGTGTGCATGGCTTGCGGAGGCGGCGGACAAAATGGAGGAAAAATTGTGACGCCCCCGCCGACCCCTCCCACCCCGCTGAACGCTCACAGTGTGGTAATTACCGGCGCCTCGAACGGGGTCGTGCACAACGCAAAAATAATTGTAGTGGTGCAGTAGGTTGGTTGAGGGAGGGCATGACGGGCAAGAGAGGGAGAGCTTTGCCGAGAGTCCCCGGACGTACGCGTCCGGGGCTACAGGTTGGGCGCAAAAAATAAGAGTTCCGAGGTGGTGTGGGATCCATTCCTCTCGGCCAGTAGCTCGCTTCTGACCCTCGCTCGACCTGCTCTCAGCTCTGCCCTTGCGAGGCTGCGCTGCGCGATCTCTGCTTGGGCT
>Ga0208696_1000402_pt1 | contig 28954 bp, 25 predicted proteins | sample Sb_taG_9_FD_187711 | JGI IMG/M metagenome (GOLD analysis project Ga0208696, IMG submission 187711) | Peat soil microbial communities from Weissenstadt, Germany - Sb_50d_b_LC metaG (SPAdes) (version 2) | ecosystem: Environmental > Terrestrial > Soil > Wetlands > Peat | place: Germany... | reverse complement strand
CATACTTATCGCTGGACGCGCTATCGCGTAACGTGGCGTCCTCCAGGAAAGCGGCCAGCAATCGCAGCCGTTCGGTGCGGTGGCGGGCATCTTCCGGGCCCGGGAAGTCGCACAACAGTTCCATCCGAAACCCCACCGCCGAGCGCTTGGCGACTTTCTCCAGCGCCGACCAGACGCGCGGGTCGTCGCACTCGACGGCGAACCGCGTGGCAATGATGGCCTCGGTACACTCGCAGTAGGGCCCGGGCACGTCGTCAGGGAACGCCTCGATTGTCGCGAGCAAGAGCGCGTTGAACTCCTTCTTGTCCAGATTCTTGAGCGCGTCGAAGGCGTTCAAGCAATGCCAACGATCTTTGTGCTTGGCGGCGTACCGGAACAGGTCGAGCTTCTCCTTGGCCGGCAACGTGGACCGGCAGACCGCTTCGGACACCGTCTCGCTGTCCAGCTCCGGACGCTTGTCGAGGACCGTGCGGTACAGGGTGGGAAGATCCTTGGGGTACTTGGCCATAATGACCTGGAGCTGGTGGCCGTCGATTTGGCCCGGGTCATCCTTTCCAGCAGCGGCCGGCAGCACATGTTTCAGTAGATAGGCTTCCTCCCCGATCTTGCGGGCCTCGTTCCACCACTTCTTCGCGGCGGCTTTCTCGACCGCGTAGCCTTGCAGCCGGCGCACCCAATCCCGGTCGATCTCTTGCCCGGCCAACCCCTCCAGCAGGTCGCTTACCACGTGCCGGACCTGCAGGTGATAGCCGAAGAAGTTATTGAACCCTCCCATCCTGCCCCGCGTCAGCCGCTCGTCGTGAAGGTGCTTGATCAACGCAGGTACGGCGTCAAACCCCAATTCGGCGATGCGGAGGTAGCGAACCTCCGTCTCGAACAGGCCAACCCTCTCCGTGTCGGCACCGTAATCGACAAGGTCATCGATGAGCGCCTCGATACTCCCCGGCTTCGCCTTGCTCGGTACGAGCGCCAACTCCAGCGATTTCAGAAACGCCCGACTGCCCTCGGTGTCCATCTCGTTATCTCTGGCAATCAATTCCTTGAGGCGCTTGGCGATGGGAGCGCGGTCGATCTTCGGCTGAGTGAGTTGGCCTTCCCAGTAGACCCAGGCCATCCGGAGGAGCTGCAGGCGCGGCGGGTCGGGAGTGTCCTTCTGGATACGCTCCAGGAGGTGCTGGGCCAGCTTGTGCCAACCGCGATCGTCGCACTGGATTGCCAGCCCGAGCCCGTCTACACTCAGGGAGAGGTCCTTAAGGGCTTCCGGCTTCGGATCGAGTTCCTGGGTCTGCCGCACCCATGATGGTTGCCACTGAAACGTCCCCTGGAGCAGAGTGGGGCCCTCCGTCTCGGATCCCGGCTTGAGTTGGAACGCCAGCCCGTAGTCCTCCGGCTGAACCTTGCCATTAACGAGGCGGACTGGCCCAGGACTCCTCTTGTAGCGCGCGAGCTTGGCCTCCTTGGGGGGCAGCGGCAGGCCAAACGAGCGATAGTCGATGACCAGTTGTTCCAGGGTGTTCTCGATCGCGGCCGCGACGTCGGCGGCGCGGCGACGCACCTCGGCATCCTTGCTGCCGGTCCCGGCCGCGCGCAGGGCCTCCATCGCCGGGGGCCCGATCTTCTCGAGTTGCCGGCTCGCCGCCTCTCGCTCCTTGAACTCATCGCTGCCGAGCTGCCGGATCAGGCGCTCGACCTGCGCCCGGTCGGGCGCCTCTTTCGGGGGTCGCGCCGGCTCGTCGCCGCGTGACTCGCCCGACAGGATCAGGGCGAAAGGCAGGAGGAGCCACGAAAGCAACCACCGTCGAAGCATCGGCCACCTCAACTTCGTAGGAACGACGCGCCATCCCGTTCCGAACCGGCCGGGCGTTGTCCGCGCGCCATATACCTGAAAGGGAACGCAGGACGGACGCTCGCTTGCGCCGTCCTTGCGGTTTGTCACCGACCTGTGAAGTTCACGGACATCCTTACTGGGTCCGTGTATTAGGTCAGGCCGGCTCTCTCCGCAGCCTTCGGGTCAATCTTCCACAAGACGGTGGCGACCGCAAGGTAAATCTGCGCGCACGCAGCTTGTCAAACACGAATTCCGCGCGGCGCCAGCGTCCTGGCCGCCCGCCCCGGCAGTCACGCGGTTGGCCGGACCGACACATCTGTCCTCTGGTCCCGCCCGGCAGGCGGGACCTACCGGGCGGACAGCGCGACGGGGACTCCGTACTGAGTACTGGGTACTGAGTACCGAGTCCCCGCGGGAAACACTCATGCTCGACGCCACCGGGAAGAAGCTGCTCCGCCTCCTCGACCCCGACTCCCCCGCCGAAGTGCGCCGCGCCGCCGCCGTTGTCCTCGGCGAACTCGGCCTCCGCGACCCCGAGGTGTCGCGCGCCGTCTGCGACGGCCTCGCGGACCCCGACGCGGCGGTCCGGTCGCTGCTGCTCACGGTCGCGGGGCAGCTGCGCGTCGAGCCGGCGCTGCCGCAATTGCTGAAAAAGATCGAGGAAGGCGGCGAAGAGTCGGAGTTGGCGGCCCTGGCGGCGGCGAAGCTGGGGGCCAAAGGAACGAAGGCGCTGCAGGACCTGATGCACAAGGTCGCGCCCGGCCTGCGGCGGCGCATCGCGGGGGCCCTGGCCGCGGCGGGCACGGCCAGCGCCGGCAACGCGGCGATGGACGCCCTGCTCGACAAGGATCCCGGCGTGGTCGATGCCGCCGCCCGGGCGCTCAGCGCAGAGATCCCGTCGATGCCCGACGCCGCGAAGCGGCTGCTCGGCGATCACCTGCTCGGCCTGCTCGAAGGCATGGGCAAGACCCCGCTGCCGCCGGCGTCGGAGTTGGCCGCCGTCCGCTTGCTGGCGGCGCTGGCCGAGCCGCGGGCCGAGACCTGGTTCTGGGACCGCATCCAGCCGGGCCACCCGGTCGAGGTTCGCGCCGCCGCCCTCCAGGGGCTCGGCAAGTCGGCCGCGGCGCCGGTCAAGGACCGCCTCAAGCGCCTCCTGGCGTGTGCGGCCGACGGCGACTTCCGCGTCGCCGCCCCGGCCCTGATGATCCTCCGCGGCGTCGCCGTCAGCGACCGCCAGCTCCCCGATTGGCTCTCCCTTTTCGAGGCCGGCGACGTGGCCGGCCGGCGGCTGGCGCTGGAGAAGCTCGGCGACCGCGACACGGCCGAGGTCGCCGCCGCCCTGCTGCGGCAACTCCGCCACGCCGACCGCGCCCTCCGCGACGACGCCCTGACGCACCTGGCACGCCTCGGCGCCGGCCGCACGGCGCTGGCCGAGGCCCTCCTCGCCGCGGAATCACCGGACGCCGCCTGGACACTGGCCCGGACGCAGGAGCCGTTCGTCGGCAGCTACGACGCGCCGCTGCGCGAGCGGCTGTTCGCTCAGGCCAGCGACTACCACGAAGCGGGCGATCGCCGGGCCGAGGCGCTGCTGCACCTGCTGCGCGTGGCGGACGCCCCCGGCCTGCGCGACCGGCTGGAGGAGCGCGCCGCGGCCCTGCGCAAGAAGAAGCAGTACGACAGGGCGCTGGTCTACCTGCGGCTGCTGACGCGCGACCCGGCCTGCGGCGCCGCCATCCGGCTGGAGGCCGCCGCCTGTGCGCTGAAGGTGTCGGGGCGCGACCTGTCCGCCGAGGCGCGGGCCGCCGACCCCACCTTGCAGCAGTTCACCCGACTCATCGACAACCACGAGGCCGAAACGCTGGAGTTCGTCACGAAGGCGAAATGGCTGGAGCCGGAGGAACTGTTCTACCTGGGGTTCCACTTCGCGGAGAAGGAGCGGGCCGAGAAGAAGTTCGGCGGCGAGATGCTGCGCCTGGTGGCAAAGGGCTCGCCCAAGTCGAAACTGGCGAAGGACGCCAAGAGCAAGCTGCGCGGCGAGGGGCTGGAATAAAGCCGCTTGCGGCTTCGCACGAACGCCAAGCCGCAAGCGGCTCATTTTTTGCCCCCAACAAGATCCTTGAACGCCTTGCACAGGATCGGCGCCGTCTCGGGGCCGACGCTGTTCTCCTCGCCGTACTGGGCCTTCTTGCGGTCGTAGCAGAACGGCGGCTTCTCGTCCCACTGCCGCTTCGGGATGATGTAGCCGACCTCGTCGTTGGCCAGCCCGATCATCATCCGGTGCGGCCCGCGCATCTGCTTGTAAATCGCCGGCTCGACGGGCGCCTCCGGGAAGTCGGCGCCGGGGTCCGCCGGGTCCTGCACCTTGTCGAGCACCAATTCGGGATAGATTTCCCCCGGAATGGCCGCCGCCTCCAGGTCGCCCAGGCGCAGCCAGCCGACTTCCGTCTTCAGGCACAACGGCTTCTTGGTTTCCGTCGCGTCGGCTGGCTCCGCCTTGTACGGGTCGCCGGCCCAAAGGAACGCCTGCCGCTCGAGGACGCCGACCTTGCGGCCGAGCTGATACAACTTGTTGTCCAGCGGCAGGAACACCGCCCGGGTGCGCGCCTCGATCGGCGTCAGCTTCACCGCTTTGGCGCCGGCCAGCGCCTTGTCGGCCAACTCGCCGACCAGGACGCCGTAGCGCTCCGTCTTCTCGAAGGAGTCCTCCGGCAGCACCTTGCCCTTGACGTCCTTGACCTCGACGTGCATCGACGTCAGCAGCCCGCCGACCGTGCCCGTCAGGTAGACGACCGGACAGTGATACTTGTCGGTGAGGTATTTGACCGTGAAGCCGACGAAATCGGCGCTGAGCTGCGTGTTCTTGCTGCCCAGCGTTTCGGGATGGCAGTTCCACTGCACGACGATCCCGGCCGGCTTCCTGTCGCCGTCGAGGAACTGGACCGCGGTCAACTCGTCGTGCTTGACGTAGGGCTCGCGGGCGTCGTGCAGCAGCTCCGGGGCCTTCGCGGTGCCGAGGGCCGCGCTGACCGGTTTCGCCGCGGCGTCGGCGGCCTTGACCGCCTTGACGATCTTCTCCTCGACGTCGCGTAAATAATCCTTGTCAACGCCGCTCTTGAATGGATTCTGTCCCCACAGGCCGAGGGTGTCCGGCCCCTCGTGATTGTGGGTGCTGGAGACCAGGACGTAGGTGAAGCCGGGCAGCGAGTCGCGGACGCGGGTGACGTTGGCGTGGAAGAAGCCGACGAGATCGACGGAGACGAGGGCGACCTTGCGGCCGTCGTGTTTGAGGACCACGGCGCGGGCGAAGAGGGGGTCGTGGACCTTCGTGGCGACGCGATTGTGGCCGAAGCCTGCCATGTAGACGGGCTTGTCGCCACCGACCTTGGGGGTGATGTCGGCCCCGGCGAAGCCGACTTCGAGGTCGGCCGCCCGGGCCGCGGCGCCGACCATCAAGAGGACCGCAACGGCGGTCAGGCAACGCTGCGTCATCAGACATCCTCCGTAGCCGCTTGCGGCTTCGCACGTCATGCGAAGCCGCAAGCGGCTAAACCTGCGCCGCGCATTCGCGCATGGTGCGCAGACTTTCGCGCGCGATGGTTTCCGGGTCGGGCGAGTAGTCGAACACCTCGACCGACACCCACCCCGCGTAACCGCTGTCGCGCAGCGCCCGGAAGATGGGCACGAAGTCGGTGCTGCCGAAGCCGGGGCCGCGCTTGTTCGGGTCGTTGGCGTGGAAGTGAGCCGTCCGGACGGCGTAGCGACGGATCAATTCCGGCGCGGGGCCGTCGGTGGACATCGCCTTGACGTCGAGGTGGAGCGCGAAGTTGGGATGGTCGAGGCGGTCGAGGATGGCGACGGCCTCGGCGGCGGTGTTGATGAAGTCGGCCTCGGGGGGCGACAGCGGCTCAAGGCATAGCCGCACGCTCGCGTCGGCGAACCCCGGCGCGGCGCGGCGGAAGGTATCGACGGCGTAGTCGGCGGCCTGTTCGCGCGTCGCCCCCGCCGGGATACGGCGCTGCGCCGGCGAGCCGAAGACGAGCAGGTCGCCGCCAAGGTCGCGGCAGCAGCGGGCCAACTCGACCAGATACTCGGCCGTCCGGCGGCGCGTCGCCTCGTCGGCGCTGGTCAGGTGCAGCCCTTCGGTTTTCGCCAGCAGCCAGTGCAGGCCGAGGATCGTCACGCCACAGTCCTCGGCCTGGCGGCGGAGGTCGCGGCGGCGCTCGCGGCTCACGTCGGTGATCCGCGGGGCCAGCGTGAACGGGGCGATCTCCAGGCCGGCGTAGCCGAGGCCGGCCACGAAGCGACAGACGCGGGCGTGGTCCCACCCCTCGAAGGTCTCGTTGCAAATGGCGTAGCGGAAGTCCATCGGGTCACCTTCAGGGCATTCCCTATTTGCGTTCCAGTTTCACCGTATCTTCGCCGTTGCGCGTCTTGATCTTCAGCTCCAGGGGGCCGGTGCCCTTGCGCACCTCTTCGTAATACTCCGCCGGGGTAAAGACGGCGCGGCCGTTCACCCGGGTGATGACCGCGCGGTCCCACTCGACGTTGCTCTTCTCCGCGGGGCTGCCGGGCAGCACCTCGCGGACCACGACCCCTTCGGGAATGGGCATGTTGCCGGCGGCGGTCGTCTTGATGACCGTGCTGGCGTAATCGACCCGCAAGCCGCCGACCGCGGGCGGCCGCACCGAGGCGATGAACGGACCGGCGACGTAATACTTGGCCAGGGTCACGGGGTACTCGCGCGTCGGCCCGTCCGGAGTCGCCGCCAACTCCAACTTGATCGTGTGGCCGGCGAGGGCGGCGCCGATGGCCAGGGCCAGGTCGTCATTGGTGCGGATGCGAACGCCATCGACCTTCACGATGTACTGGCCGGGCGGCAGGCGCTTCTGCTCGGCCGGCGAGCCCGTCGTGACCCCGAGAATCTTGACGCCCTCGGGAAGGGCCTCGGGGGAGAAGGTCACGCCGAGGAAGCCGTACTCCACCTCCTTGCCCTCCTTCAGCGTCTCGATGATGCGCTGCATCGCACCTCCGGTCGGCACGGCGAAGCCGCCCGGGGCGTCGCTGTTGGCGGTTGCCGCCAACGAGCTGGTGATGCCGATCAATTCGCCCTTCATGTTGAGCAGGGCGCCGCCGCTGCAGCCGGCGTTGAGCTTGGCTGTCGTCTCGATCAAGGTGCTGAGCTGGTACAACTTTTTGCCGCGCTCCTGCTCTTCGAGCCGGGACGGCTCCTGTCGGGTGCGGACGGCGCTGACGATGCCCCAGTCGGCACTGGGGCCGGTGTCGCGGAAGCCGGCGGCGAACCGGTTGGTCAGCGCCAGCACGAACTGGCCCGGTCGCACGTCGTCCCCGCGGCCCAGCGCCAGCGACTTCAGCCCCTTCGGCGGGGCAAGCATCTTCAGCACCGCCAGATCGCTGCGGGGGTCGGCCGCGTGGACGTCGGCGTAGCTCCCCTTGCCCCCCGGCAAGCGGACGTAGACCTTGGTGGCTTCGCGGACGACGTGGTAATTGGTCAGGACCAGGCCCGCCTCGCCGATGACGATGCCGCTGCCGAACGATTCGGGGACGTTGGTCGGGCCAGCAAGGTCGAGACGGTTGACGAGGGCCTCACGGGTCCGGTCGTGACGATCCTGGGCCTCCTTGCGGAAGCGGACGGCGTCGAAAGCGCCGAGGTGCCCGGAAGGGTCATCCGCGGCGGGGAGGGCGCCGAACTGTTTGTAGGCGTCGCTGCGCGAGACGAGGAGGCAAGCCACAGACGGGCTGGCCCGCTCGATCAGGCCGGTCACCGCGTCCTGGATGGCGGCGAGGGTTTCGTCGGGGGGGAGCTTGTCGGCGGCGGAAACGGGGGCGGCCAGAAGCGCGAGCAGGCCGCAAGCCACGGCGGTGCGGTACATCAGAGGAGCCCCCCGGGGTCAAGACCTGGTGCAACCAGATAAGTTGTACCGTGTCCGTCGGGGGTTTTCCAGTTATTAGTCGCGCGATCCGGCCCGTAGCGGCAAGCTGGCAGCTTGCCGGCGCTGGCCCGGCAAGCTGGCAGCTTGCCGCTACGGGCCGGCAATCCGATCACTCGGCGGCCGCCGCCGGCTGGCGCCGGCCGCGCGCCGGCACAGGCACCTCCTCGGCCACGCCGTTCTCTTCCGGCTGCCCGGTGGGGGCGTTGCCGGCGAGCCCGCGCTTCTCCAGCACCTTCTTCTCGATCTCGTCCACCAGCGCCGGGTTGTCGCGCAGGAACTGCTTGGCGTTCTCGCGGCCGTTGCCCAGTTTGATGTCGCCGTAGCTGTGGTGCGAGCCGCTCTTGGTGACGATCTTGTCCTCCAGGGCCAGGTCGATCAGGTCGCCCTCGCGGCTGATGCCGGTGGTGTGCATCAGGTCGAACTCGGCCTGCTTGAACGGCGGGGCGATCTTGTTCTTGACCACCTTGACCCGCACGCGCGAGCCGACCGTCTCCTCGCCATCCTTGACGGTCGTCACCTTGCGCACCTCCAGGCGGCAGGAGCTGAAGAACTTCAGGGCCAGGCCGCCGGACGTCGTCTCCGGGTTGCCGAACATGACGCCGATCTTCTGGCGGATCTGGTTGATGAAGACCAGGCACGTCTTGGTCTTCGACACGGACGGGTTGAGCATGCGCAGCGCCTGGCTCATGAGGCGGGCCTGCATGCCGACGTGGGCGTCGCCGATCTCGCCTTCCAGCTCGGCCTTGGGCACCAAGGCGGCGACCGAGTCAATGACGATGATGTCCACGGCATTCGACTTGACGAGCATCTCGGCGATCTTGAGCGCCTCCTCGGCGTTGGACGGCTGGCTGACCAGCAGTCCTTCGAGGTCCACGCCGAGGCGCTTGGCCCAGGACGGGTCGAGGGCGTGCTCGGCGTCGATGAAGGCGGCGACGCCGCCCATCTTCTGAGCGCGGGCGATGGCGTGCAAGGCCACGGTCGTCTTGCCGCCCGATTCGGGGCCGAAGATTTCGATGATGCGACCGCGCGGCAGCCCCTTGCCTCCCAGGGCGATGTCCAGGCTCAGCGCCCCCGTTGGAATGCCCTGGACGTCGAGCGCGGTCGAGTCGCCCAGCTGCATGATGGCGCCTTTGCCGAACTGGCTCTCGATCTGCGCCAGGGCACTTTTCAGCTCGCGGTCGCGCGTCGGGTCGGCCATGTTTGCTCCTCGCTGGCTGTGGTTGAAGATGCGATTGACAGTCTGCATGCGCACTCCCATTTATACCGCAACCCCGACGGAGGAACAGCCGGCCCCTCGGGATTGTGGATGGTGTTTCGTGTGTTTCGGATGGGGGCGATGTGTACGTTTGTAGTGTAACTGATGGGGCCAACAGTACAAGGTCAGTAGCGGAAACTCGGCGCCCCGAGTTGCCGGATTTCTTTCTACAATGAGGCAGTTGGCTGGCGCTCGTCCGACCGCAACAGGAACACTCCGATGAAGTCTCGTCTGCTGACCCCCGGGCCGTCCCCCGTCCCCGAAGAAACGCTGCTGGAGCTGGCCAGGCCAGTGCCCTATCACCGCACGTCCGAGATGCGGCAGCTGCTCGCCGAGGTGACGCAGGATTTGCAGTACGTCTTCCAGACGAAGAGCCCCGTCCTGACGCTGACCAGCTCCGGCACGGGCGGCATGGAAGCGGCGCTGGTCAACTGCGTTCCCCCGCGGGGGAAGGTGATCTGCCTCATCGCCGGCCGCTTCGGCGAGCGCTGGCGCAATATCGGCAAGGTCTACGGCGCCGAGGCCATCAGCATCACCGCCCCGCAGGGTCAGGCGGTGTCGCCCGAGCAGCTGGCGCAGGCGCTGGCTCAGCACCCCGACGCCGTCGCCGTCAGCTGCACCCTCAGCGAAACCTCCACCGGCGTCGCCCACGACGTCGCCGCCTTCGGCAAACTGGTCGCGAAGACGCCGGCCGTCCTCCTGGTGGACGCGATCAGCGCCCTGGCCGCGATGGAGTGCCGCACCGACGACTGGTACATCGACGCCTGCGTGACCGGATCGCAGAAGGCGCTGATGCTGCCGCCGGGCCTCGCGTTTGTCTCGGTCAGCCCCAAGGCGTGGGACCTGATCGACCGCAACCCGGAACGGCGCACGTTCTACTTCGACCTGAAGAAGGCGAGGAAGGACCTGGAACAGAACGAGACGCCGTACACGCCGGCGCACACGCTGCTGATGGGACTGCGCGTCAGCCTGAAGAAGATCCGGGCGGAAGGGATCGAAAACATCTGGAAACGGCAGGCGCGCACCGCGGCGGCGGCGCGGGCGGGGTTCCGGGGCATGGGGCTGGAGCTATTCGCGGCCCGGCCGGCGGACAGCGTGACGGTGGCGAAGGTGCCGGACGGCATCGACGGCTCGGCGCTGCTGGGGAAACTGGAGAAGCAGTACGGGCTGAAACTGGCGGGCGGGCAGGATAACTTGAAGGGGAAGATCATCCGCCTGGGGCACATGGGGTACATCGACCAGTTCGACGTGCTGGCGGCACTGGCGGGCGTGGAACTGGTGCTGAAGGAGATGGGCTACCCCGTCGAGCCGGGGAAGGGGGTCGCGGCGGCGCAACAGGTGTGGGCCGAAGCGAAATGACGGGGAGCGCCGCGATGGACTTACCCGAAGACACCGAGGAGGCGGGCGCGGGTGGGGAGGTGTTGAAACGGCTGGGAACGTCGCGCGAATCGGCGGCGCGCCTGGGCCGAAAGGCCGCCGAAGCCGAGCAGGCCATCGGGATTCACGGGGTTTCAACCACGGCGGGCATTCCGACGGCACCGGCGTCCGCCGCATCGCGGGCCGACGTGGAAAAGCGCTTCCGCGTGCATGACACCCCGAGCCGGGCCGACCCGCTGCACCGCACTGTGGAACTTCCCAAGCCCGTCACCCAGGAGGTGGCGGACTTGTTCAATCGCCTGTTCGGACGGAGTTGAGCCATGAACGCGCCGCTGACAGTTAACCTCGGATTTCGTGAGGGCAGCGACTACCCGTCCCCGGTCACGCGCGTCCTGGCGTTGGGCTACTACGATGGTCCGACCGAGGGCGTGCTTCAGGTCGGCCCGTCCGGGGGGGTGTACCGCTTCGCAATGACCGACGAGTTCCCGGGAGAGGGAACAAATGACACCGACTTGCGATCCTTCACCTTGTCGCCCCTGCCGCCCGGCTCGCTTGATGCCCTGGTGGACCTGCTGGCCAAGGCCCTCGCACTTTCCCTCCTGCCCGACTGGTCTGTCTGGGTTCCGGTCTGGCGTTTCCCCTCATCAGCGATCCAGAAGGAGGTCGAAGGCCAGGTGGACGGGTTGCTGCAATTGACGGGGCCGCCCGTCTGGCAGGTCACGACTGACGATCTGTTCGGGATGCTCCGGAACGTGAAGCGCCTTGGCCCGGGTGCCGGCACTCACGAAGACAGCGCGCACTCGTGAGCTTTGCCGCCCGCGCCAGGCCGGTATCGACATCGACGAGCGCAGCGGCTCCAAGAGCTACGCCGTCGAGGTGGGCCAGGGTGTCGCCGCCGCGCAGAATGTGTGGGCGCAAGTGGCGGACGCTGTGGTATAATAGCCTCCCGTTGCCCGAGGAGCTTTCCTATGATTACTTTGCGTGCCGATGAGATCTGGCCTGAGTTGCTCGGTTCTCTCACGGAGCCGGTGAACATCGTCGATGCCGAGGATCGGGTTCTCGGCCGATTCACCCCCGACCCAGAGCGGATCCAACGACTCTACGCGGACGTCAGCCACCTGCCAGACGCAGCCGAGATCGAGCGCCGCAAGCATTCCCCGGAACGCGCGGTCACCACGATCGAATTGTTCGAGCACCTTCTCTCGCTCGCGCAAACCGACGAGGATCGCGAGAACCTTACGGGGCACATCCGGGACATTACCGAGCGGCATATCAAGGATATTATTGAGCAGAAATAATGCGATACACCGTGGTCTGGCAGCCGGCGGCTCAGAGAGAGTTGGCCCGCCTGTGGAACCAGGCGTCGGACCGCGCCGCAGTGAGCGCCAGACCGTTTGCCCCGCGCGTCGGGCCGCCTGCGCTACGGAGAGCTACTCATGCCCCGCGTCCTCGCCAACGACAAGCTGGAATCCCAGGGCCTCGACCTGCTGCGCCAGGCCGGTATCGACCTCGACGAGCGCAGCGGCCTCAAGGGTGACGCCCTCAAGGCCGCCCTCCGCGAATGCGACGGCCTCATCGTCCGCAGCGGCACCCAGGTCACCGCCGACCTGCTCGACGAGCCCGGCAAGTTGCGGGCGATCGTCCGCGCCGGCGTCGGCGTCGATAACATCGACGTGGCCGCCGCCACGCGCAAGGGCATCGTCGTCATGAACACGCCCGGCGGCAACACGGTCAGCACCGCCGAGCACACTCTGACCCTGCTCATGGCCGTCGCCCGCCACCTCCCCGCGGCCGACGCCAGCCTGCACGCCGGCAAGTGGGAGCGCGGCAAGTTCGTCGGCAACCAACTCGCCGGCAAGACGCTCGGCATCATCGGCCTGGGCCGCATCGGCCGCGAGGTCGCCCGCCGGGCCATCGGCTTCGACATGAAAGTCGTCGGCACTGACCCCTTCCTGGCCCCCGAGCGGGCGGCGCAGCTGGGCATCGAGAGCGTGCCGGACCTCGACGCCCTGCTGCCGCGCTGCGACTTCCTCACGGTCCACGTGCCGGGCGGGCCAGAGACGCGCGACATGATTGGTGCCGCCGAACTGGCCAAATTGCCGAAGGGGGCTCGCGTCATCAACTGCGCCCGCGGCGGCATCTACAACGAAGAGGCGCTGGCCGAGGCGCTCAAGTCGGGCCACCTGGCCGGCGCCGCCCTCGACGTCTTCGCCCAGGAGCCGCCGCCGGCCGACCACCCGCTGCTCCAACTGCCCAACGTCGTCGTCACGCCACACCTCGGCGCCTCGACAGTGGAGGCGCAGACGTCGGTGGCCCGCGAGGCGGCGCAGCTGCTGATCGACTTCCTCCTGCGCGGCATCGTCGGCTTCGCGGTCAACATGGCCGCCGTGGACCGCACCGAGCTGGAGGAGCTGCGGCTGTACGTGGACATCGCCCGGCGGCTGGGCCTCTTGCACGCCCAGATGGCCCAGGGCGCCATCAAGCGGGCCGAGCTGACCTTCCGCGGCGAGGTGGCCCGGCGCAGCACCCGGCTCATCACGGCGGCGTTCACGGCCGGGTTGCTGGAATCCCGGCTCGACCAGGCGGTGAACATCGTCAACGCCGAGCTGCTGGCCCGCGAGCGCGGCATCGAGCTGACCGAGCAGAGCAACCCGAAGAAGGGCGATTTCAGCACGCTCATCCGGGCGGACCTGGTGACCGACAAGAAGACCTACACCGCGGCGGCCACGCTGTTCGGCAACCGCCTACTGCGCCTGGTGCAGCTGGGGCCGTACCACCTCGACACCTTCATGGACGGCGTGATGCTCATCTTCACGCACCGCGACGTGCCAGGGTTGATCGGCCACATCGGCACCATCTTCGGCAAGCACCAGGTCAACATCGCCCAGATGACCGTCGGCCGGCAGCTGCCCGGCGGCGAGGCCATCGCCGTGCTGAACCTGGACAGCCCGCCGCCGGAGGCCGCCTTGGCCGAGGTGCGGAGCCACCCGCAGATCAGCAGCCTGAGCGTGGTTAAGCTGCCGCCCGCCGGACAGATGCCGGCGTGGTTCGGATGAGAACACGAAGAATGAACAATGAAGAACGGAGACCGAAGAATTACCGACCCGTGTTGATTCTTCATTCTCCGTTCTTCATTGTTCATTCTTCGTTCTGATTCGTCGGTTTTCGACCCTTTTTTATCATTTCCACACTTCAACCTGTTCATGCGTTTCACAAACGCAGCCCACAATACTCGTGCGGGCGCAGAGGCACCCCCTCCTCCACCCACGAGACCTATGAACACAATCATCGTCAGCGACCTGCACCTGGGGGCAAGGAACAGCCGCACCGATCTCCTCGCCGAGCTGCTCGACGGCGACTTCGACCGCCTCATCCTCAACGGCGACACCGTAGACAGTTCCGACCTGCGCCGCTTCCGTCCCCCCGACTGGCGGGTCATCGACGCGCTGCGCGGCGTCGCCCGTTCACGGGAACTGGTATTGCTCCGCGGCAACCACGACGTCCCGGCCCACGCGGACCCCGCGCGGGCGACCAACCTGCTGACGGGGCTGCTCGGGACGCAGTTGCGCGAGGAGTACGTCCTGGACGTGGGCGGCGACCGCTACCTCGTCCTTCACGGCGACCGCTTCGACCGCACGATGAACTTGACGTGGGTGGGCGACGTGGCCGACGTGGTCTACCGCGGGGTGCAGCGCCTGAGCCGGCCGGCGGCCCACTTCCTCAAGGCGGCGAGCAAGCGCGTCTGCGGGGTCGTCGGCGCGGTGCAAGGTGGGGCCGTCGCCTTCGCTCGGGAGGGCGGCTTCGCGGGCGTCATCACCGGGCACACACACTTCCATCACGACGAACACATCGACGGAATCCACTTCCTGAACACCGGCTGCTGGGTGGACCACCCGTGCAGCTACGTCCAGGTCGAGGGCGGCGTGGCGCGGCTGCGGCACTGGCTGCCGGGCGCCGCGCCGGTCCCGGCGGCGCGGAAGCCGCTGGCGCACGTGGCGGTCGGTTAGAGGTCCGCAGCGAACGTGGGGCAGGCAACCGGCCTGCCCCACGTTCGCTGCGGACCTCTTGGGCCCGGAGTCACTTCCGAGCAGCCGCCGGCCGCTTCGCAAGTCGATCGTGCGGGGCCGCCGGCGGTTGCGACGTTGGCCGCCCTCTCACCTCGTTGAAAAAACACTCCTCACGGCCAGTAGTAATAGGAAACGCCAGGGCTGTAATAGCCGTAGCGGTAGCTCGGGTAGTAGTCGCTCCCGTAGCTCATCGCAACTCTCCTATTCCCAGGCAGTTATGGACACGATAGTCGCAGGACGGCCCGTGGACGAAGACGGAGTGCGGAGGTCGCCGAGCGTTTTTCCGGTGCGAACAGTTGACGCGCTATCGGCCAGTCGCTAAAAGTGGTGGATTGTGCCTCGACCGGGAGCGAACAAACACCGTGCTTCCCCTGTCAGAGGCAGAAGGCGGGTCCGGCCAGCGTCCTGTTAGCAGGGGATGGCGTCGCGGAGCATTGCGGCCTCGGCCGCACGGCCTGCCGGACTCGAGGGGTGTGGTGCCCCGCAGCCGTGGCTCCGCGGCCGTGTGTTCCTGGCGATTCTAAAGGAGATCGAGGTATTCCCCCTCCCGGAAGACAAGATCGCGGCCTTCCCGACCGCGGCGAACACAAGCAGCGGGTGAACGAGCAGATCCGCATCAGCCCGATCCGTCTCATCGGCGCCAACGGCGAGCAGCTCGGCGTGGTGCCGACCTCGCAGGCGCTGGAGATGGCTCGCGAGGCCAACCTCGATCTTGTCGAGGTGGCGGCCCAGGAGCGGCCGCCCGTCTGCAAGATCATGGACTTCGGCAAGTTCCGCTACCAGCAGTCGCGCAAGGGCACCAAGACCAAGACGCACCAGCAGAAGCTCAAGGAGATCCGCGTCCGTCCCAAGACCGGCGACCACGACATCGACACGAAGATCAACCAGGCGCGCAAGTTCCTCGAGCACAAGGACAAGGTGCAGCTCAACGTGCTCTTCCGCGGCCGTGAGCTGCAGCACATTGAGGAGGGGCAGCGCATCATCCTGTACATGATGGAGAAGCTCGCCGACATCTCGAAGGTCGAGCAGGGGCCGCGCATGGAAGGCAAGCGCATGGTCTGCATGCTCGCCCCGAAGGCGTGACCTTCGCGAAATTCGCCCTGCACGGTCGGGCCGCCGTCCGTATAATGAGTCCTCCCGAGCGGGGACGAGGGAATCGCCGATTTCACCGGGACCCTTGGCCATCGACCAAGGGCCCCTTTCTTTTTCCTCCGGCGGTTGCGCCGGGGGCGGGTTGAAACGGGTGACTTATGCCCAAGATGAAGACTCACAAGGCGTCGAAGAAGCGGTTTCGCGTCACGGCCACCGGCAAACTGAAGCGCCACAAGGCCGGCAAGAAGCACTTGCTCAGCCACAAGACCGGCAAGCGCAAGCGCCAGCTGCGCGGCGTCGTCATCGAGACGGGGGTCGTGGCCAAGAAGTACATCCGCATGATGGGCGGCGAAGCGTAAACCTTTGTAGGTCAGGCTTTCCAGCCTGACCCTCCTCGGTGGTCAGGCTGGAAAGCCTGACCTACGCGGCTCGTCAAGAGATAAGAAGGACTGACCACACATGACACGCGCTCGCAGCGGCAAGACCGTCCTCCGGGGCCGCAAACGCACTCGCAAGCTGACCAAGGGGTTCCGCGCCGGCCGGCACCACCTGTACCGGCAGAGCATCGTCACCCTGATTCGCGGCCGCAAATATGCCTTCCGCGACCGGCGCGTCAGGAAGCGCGACTTCCGGCGGTTGTGGATCGTGCGCATCAACGCCGCCTCCCGCATGCGTGGCCTGCGCTACAGCGAGTTGATCGCCGGCCTCCAGCGCGCCAACGTCGAGCTGGACCGCAAGACGCTCGCTGACCTCGCCGTCCACGAGCCGGACGTTTTTACGAAGATCGTCGAGCTGGCGCGGGCGAACCTGCCCAAACCGGGGGTGTCTGCCTGAGAAGCGACGGCAACCGCCTCCCTTGTTTAGCCGCCGCCCTCGGGGCGGCGCTCCCGCCAGAGCGCCGCCCCGAGGGCGGCGGCTAAACGAATTTTGGCCCCTGTAACGGACGGATCGATGTCCGACCTCGCATCCCTGGAACAGCGCGCCCTGGGCGAGCTGCACGCCTGCCTCGATGAGGCCGCCCTGCGCGCCTGGAACACCAAATACTTCGGCGACAAGGGCGAGGTGCAGCTCGCCCTGAAAGGGGTTGGCAAGCTCCCGCCCGACCAGCGCCGCGCCTACGGCCAGCAGGCCAACCGGGTGAAGGTGGCACTGGAGCAGGCCTACGAGGAAACGCTGGCCAAAGAGAAGCAACGCGCCCTCGAGCGCAGCCTGACCGCCGACGCCCTCGACGTGACGCTGCCGGGGCGCCCCGTGCCGCGCGGCCGGTTGCACGCCTCCACCCAAACGCTGCGGCTCATCTACGGCATCTTCGCCGACATGGGCTTCCAGATTTACCGCAGCCGCGAAGTCGAGGACGATCGGACCAACTTCGAGTTGCTCAACATGCCGCCGCACCACCCGGCGCGCGACATGTGGGACACCTTCCACACGACGACGCCCGGCGTCCTGCTGCGCACGCACACCTCGCCGGGCCAGATCCACGTCATGCGGGAGCAGGCGCCCAGGCCGATCCGCGTTATCCTGCCGGGCATGTGCTACCGCTACGAGGCCATCACGCCGCGCAGCGAGATCATGTTCCACCAGGTCGAAGGGTTGGTGATCGGCGAGAAGGTGACGATGGCCGACCTCAAGGGGACGGTGCAGGCGTTCGCCCGGCGGCTGTTCGGCGAGGGACGGCAAGTCCGCATCCGCTCGAGCTACTTCCCGTTCACCGAGCCGTCGATCGAGGTGGACGTCGATTGGCCGAAGGACGACCCCAACGCCGACCGACTGACCAAGGGCACCGGCTGGCTGGAGATCATGGGCGCCGGCATGGTGCATCCGGTGGTGCTGCGCAACGGCGGCTACGACCCGGCGAAGTTCAGCGGCTTCGCCTTCGGCATGGGGCCGGAGCGCATCACCATGCTGCGGCACGCCATCGACGACATTCGGCTGTTCTGGGCCAACGACCTGCGCTTCCTGCGGCAATTCTAGTCAGCCGCTTGCGGCTTTGCATGGCCTGCGAAGCCGCCAGCGGCTTGCGGTAGCACACCATGAAAGTCCCTCTCAATTGGTTGCGTGACTACGTGGACCTGTCCGGCATCGCCGTGCCGCAGCTGGTCGAGCGCCTGACGTTGGCCGGCCTGGAAGTCGCCGCGGTGCGCTCCGTCGGCCTCCCTGTGCCCGAGGGCGTGCGCGCCAAGGCATCTGAGGCCGGCCCGGTCTGGGCGCCCGAGAAAGTCGTCGTCGGCCGCGTCGTCAAGGTCGAGAAGCACCCCAACGCCGACAAGCTGAAACTGGTCACGGCCGATTACGGCGCCGGCGAGCCGAAGGTCGTCGTCACCGGGGCCCCCAACGTCAGCATTGGCGACTCCGGCTACAAGGTGATCCTCGGCCTGACCGGCACCGTCTACTGGGACGGCCACGTCTCGCCGAAAAAGCTCTCCGAATTGAAGCCGACCAAGCTCCGCGGCGTGCCGAGCGACTCGATGGTCATGTCCGAGTTCGAGCTGGGCATCTCCGAGGAGCACGAGGGCGTCATCGTCCTTGGCGAGGACGAGGCGCCGGCGCCGGGGACGGCGGCCGCCGATTTCATGGGCGATTTCGTCATCGAGATCGACGTGCTGCCGAACATGGCGCGCTGCCTGTCGATGATCGGCGTGGCCCGCGAAGTGGCGGCGCTGTTCGGGCGCCAGCTGACGTTGCCGCCGCACACGATGCAGGCCGGCGGGCCGTCCATCGAGGGGCAGGTGCGCGTCGAGATCGAGGACCCAAAGCTGTCGGCCCGCTACGCCGCGGCGCTGCTCCGGGGCGGGAGCGTCAAGCCGGCCCCGGCGTGGATGCGGCAGCGGCTCACCTACGCCGGGATGCGGCCGATCAGCAACCTCGTGGACGTGACTAACTACGTCATGCTCGAATGGGGCCAGCCGCTGCACGCCTTCGACTACGACAAACTCGTCGCCCGTGCCGGCGGCAAGGCACCGACCATCACGGTGCGCCCCGCCCGCGCCGGCGAGGTGATGACGACCCTCGACAACGTGAAGCGCGAGTTGACGACGGACAACCTCGTCATCGCCGACGGCGCCGGGCCGGTGGCCATCGCGGGCGTCATGGGCGGCGCCGACACCGAAGTTTCCGCCGCGACGCAGAACATCCTTCTCGAATCGGCGAACTTCCATTTCGTCAGCGTCCGCCGCACCATGAAGGAACTGAACCTGCCGAGCGAGGCCAGCGCGCGCTTCAGCAAGGGCATCCACCCCGAGATGGTGAAGCCGGCCGCCGAACGCGCGGCCGAACTCATGCGCATGCACGGCGGCGCCACCATCTGCAAGGGGTTGGTCGATTGCTACCCCGCGCCGCTGCCGCCGCAGACGATCGCGCTGACGATGGCCGAAGTCCGCCGCCAGCTTGGCATGGACTTCCCCATCGCCGAGGCGACGCGCATCCTCCGCGCCCTGCAATTCACCGTCGAGGCGGCCGGGTCGGAGACGCTGCGCGTCACGACGCCGCCACACCGGATCGACATCCAGGCCGGCAGCGCCGACCTGATCGAGGAGCTGGCGCGGGTCCACGGCTACGACCGCCTGCCGGCGACGCTGCTCGCCGACCAGTTGCCGGAGCAGCACACGAACCGGCCGCTGGAGTTCGAGGAGCGGCTGCGCGACATCCTGGTTAACTGCGGTCTGCAAGAGGTGATCACCTACGCCCTGACCGAGCCGGAGCGCGACGCCCCGGTCGGCCTCGGCGAGGGGAAGTACGTCGAGTTACTCAACCCGATTAGCAGCGAGCGCCGCGCGATGCGCCACAGCGTCCTCGGCGGCGTGCTGGAGGTGGCCATCGCCAACCTGCGGCACACCGACGAGGTGCGCCTGTTCGAGATCGGCTCGGTCTACCTGGGAAAAGAGGGTCAGAAGCTGCCCGACGAGCCGCGCCGCCTGGCGCTGCTGCTGACCGGCCGGAGCCAGCCTGAGTTCTGGGGCGACGGGGCCGGCGTCACGGTCAAGTCGCTCGATTTCTTCGACATCAAGGGTGTGGTCGAAGCACTGGCCGGCGAGCTGCACCTGGCCGGCGTCACGTACCACACCGCGTCGGCGGCGTATCTGCATCCCGGCCGGTCGGCGTACCTGGTGATTGATCGGTCGGTGGAGCGCTCGGCGGAACAACTCGTGATCAACCGGGCGGTGGTCGGCGCCTTCGGCCAGCTGCACCCGCGCTACGCCGACAAACTCGGCCTGGGGGGGCGGTTGGTGCTGGCGGGCGAGTTCGACCTCGACGCGGTCCTCGCCGCGCTGCCGCCGCGCTGCCCCTATTCGCCGGTGCCGCGCTTCCCGCCGGCGCTGCGCGACGTGGCGGTCATCGTGGACGAAGGGGTGCCGGCCGAGCGCATCGCGGCGGAGATTCGCACCGCGGGCGGCGACCTGCTGCGCGACGTGCGCCTGTTCGACCTGTACCGCGGCGAGAGCATCCCGCCGGGCAAGAAGAGCCTGGCCTACGCGCTGACCTACCAGGCCGAGGACCGCACGTTGACGGACAACGAAGTGGACAGGGCGCACAAGAAGATCGAGGACCGCTTGCGGCAGGTCCTCCAGGCGATGATCCGGGGCAAGGAGTAGCCAGGCGGCCGCGAAGGGAGGCCGCGGGCGGTTGTTCGACCGGCGTTATACCCGGCCGGTCCGCCGGAGGCACTATTCCGGCGATCTGCCACAGCCCGTGCTGTCAGGCGGGAGCCGTGAATTGCTGGCCGCTGCTCCAGACGACAGCGTATTCTTTCGCCTGCCGTTGTGGAATAATTCACGCTGGCCCTTTTTTCTTCTTGTTTTCTCTGTTTTCTCCTCCAATAATTCACGCTGTCCCCTTTGTTTTCCCTTGAGGATGCCTTCCGGCCGGCTCAGGATGATGTCGCGATCGACGTAGATGAAGCCGTTGCTGCCGACGAAGGTGCAGCCGCTCGGGCCGCTGTGGTACAGCTCGACGCCTTCGGCGTAGGTGAACTTCAGTCCGCGGTTGGCCTTCCCCTCCGGCGGCTCGACCTTCACCGGGGCGCTCGACTGACGGACCAGACGGCGGTAAAATGACGACAGCCCAGCAACGCATGCGAGGTGACCGATGACAAGCCCGGCAAATGGCCTACCCCTTCACGCCGACCTTCCCCCGCTCCGGGTGGACGAAGGGGGTGCGGTTCGCGTCGGCAACAGTCGCATCAGCCTCGACTTGGTCGTCGAGCAATACGAGAACGGCATGATGCCGGAAGACATGGTCCGGGCCTACGACTCCTTGGTGCTGGCCGACATCCACGCCGTCATCGCCTACTACCTTCGGCACCGCGACGAAGTGCGGGCCTATCTGAAGCGACGAGCAGAGGAAGCGGAGGCCCTGCGGGGGAAGATTGAGGCCGAGCGCCCGCGCGTCTCGCGGGCAGAGCTGCTCGCACGCCGCAGTGCCAGGGAGAAGGCCAATGCTCCGACTGGCCAGTGACGCCGATGTCCACGGCGAGATCATCCGCGGCCTGCGCCGCCGCCTGTCCGAGATCGATCTGATGCGCGTCCAAGACGCCTTGCCCGAAGGCACGCCCGACCCCGAGGTCCTGGCCTGGGCGGCAGCGGAGAACCGGGTCCTCATCACCAACGACCGGAACACGATGGTCGGTTTCGCTTACCAGCGCGTGGGGGCGGGAGAGCCAGTGCCTGGCCTCATCGCCACGACCAACGAGCAGTCCATCGGCTCGGCCATCGACGACATTCTGGTCATCGCGGAGTACATGCCGGAGGAAGAGATCAGGGACCAGGTCGTCGTGTTCCTGCCCTTCCGGGGATAGAGTCAGCATTCCGCTGCCCTACAGCCCGTTGTTCATCCGAGGACAGGAGTATCAGTTGTGAAGACGATCGATCTGGGGACCGCAAGCCTGACGCTCAAGAAGTTGCTGCAACTGGCCGGCGAGGAGAATGTCGTCCTGCGAACCGCAGACGGGCGGACCTTCGTCCTTGCGGAGATCGATGACTTCGCCGACGAGGTCGTGCGGGTGGCGCAGAACCGCTCCCTGATGGCGCTGTTGGACGAGCGCTCGAAGGAAGCGCCTGCCCACTCCCTGGACGAAGTCCGCAAGCAGCTGAAGGCGAAATAGCGATATCACCTTTCGACTGACGCTCTCGCAATGGGCGGGAACGATGCGGGCGCGTTTGATCGAGGTCTCAAAGGTCCCGCCGTCCCACGCCGAGATTCTCAACCGGCAAACGACCCGCGCCCTCGCGGGTCAGGATCTGGACGCCATAGTCTTCAGCCTGGCGCGGGGACAGGCCCCGATCCCAGAACGAGGCGGCAGCGGCTTTGTCCTTGGACCCGATCCGGCCGAAGGGATCAGCGCGCATGCCCACCGCACGATGATCGACTACCGCGCGGCCCGGTCGAACTCGACGCGATGAATAGCGCCACTCGACAGGAGTTTTGTCATGGTCCAAGTAACCCACCCGACTTGCGATATCCAGCGTGTTCGCGAGGTTCTGCCGTGCGACGGTGGCATGCAGGTTGTCTTTTCAAACGGTCTTTCGGTTTGCGTCCGCAAGGAGCACCCCGAGTACGAGCGCCTGCTGCACCAGGCGCGAAGCAGCCTTCAGTACGGGGCGCCGGTCGGCATTGTGGTTAGCGACACGGGGGCACTGGTCGAACTGAACGATACGCACCAATCCGCGGTCAGGCACGTGCGGCCGGATGAAGACGACCCCAGCCGTCTGATGGTCGAGTGTTGGGCGTATAGTCCGATCTGCTACCTCACGCAGAATCACCCAGAATTCGAGCGCATCAAGCAGACCTTGGAGCGCGCGGTCGCGCTGGATGAGCAAGTGGTATTTGCTAACCACGAGCATATGGTCGAAGGAGATACGGAAACTTGGTGGAAGCTCATGGACGTCCGACAGGCATAAGTCCCTCTCAACCCGAGAAACGCCGAACCAACGGATGCAGCAGACTGGGCCGGCATCAAAGACATCCTGTGTTAGCGAGCCGCGTCCACTTTGTTCTTCTCTCGCCGAAAAAACGAGCGACTACGAACGGGGACGCTTTCCACGCGTCACTTCCGAATCCCTGTCCGGGGACGACCTGCAATGGGGACACGGAGGTCAACGGAGGTCCGCTCCAGCATCATTGTCACTTGAAGCATCCAATTGATGGATGAACTTCCGGAAGGCGCTCACGAGGGTTTCTTCCCAGGCCGAGAGTCTCCAGAAGACTTCGGCGCGCGGATGGCAGGCCAGATAGCGCCGCGGGTCAACCCGGAGAACGGTCTGGAGCCCTGGGAAAGCCTTCGCAAGTTCGAGAGCCTTCCTCACCAGACCGATGCGGACGTAGACCTGGAAGAGGGCGGCGTGCGACTCCGCCGGCGTCTTCGAGTGGGCGCAACGGTCCTCCAACCAGGCGACGTAAGCGGCCGCGTGGATCGGGCAGTGCCCGGCACGCCTGTCCAGTGCCCGCAGGCGGTCCTCGTCGGGACCAGGCCGCGTCCGCAGAAGCCCCTCCAGGGTCTCCAACGCCTCGGCAACTTTTTGAACCCGACTCGGGCGGGCGCTGAGTAAGCGCGCCACCCACCCTTCGACCAACGATTGACGAAACGCCGCGGCCTCTTCCGAGAGGTTCAAGGACTGGAGCGACCGCACAACGTCCGCCCTTTGTCGTTCAATGCCCCACCCCCAGAGGTGTTGGAACAGCGGACGCGGAACTCCCTGAGTTTGGTCCGTGCGGCACAGGCCAGTCACGATTTGGGTCGTGTCAGGGTCTGCGAGGCGGCCGCCCTGCTGCAGAAAGCGGCCGTACCACGCCAGGATCGCGCCGTGCAGCAGCACAGCCCTCTCGTCTGCCAGGAAGCGGACAAAGCGGGGCGGCCAGCGGCTGTCCGTGGCCAGCGGCGCCGCAAGCGCCTCCAGCAGCAACCCGAGGGCCGTGTCGGAGAGGGCCGTCTCGATCCGCGACCAGGTAGCGTCAAGGATCTCTAGCAGATCACCACCCGAGGCGCCCCGGCGTAACCCGGCGAGGAGCAGGCCGACAAAGGTGTCTGCTCGCGCCTCCTCGCTGCCCACGACATCGAGGACCGCCACCGACTCATCCAGGATGACTCCGGCAGAACGGAGTTCCACCTGCCTGAGCGCGGAATAGGCTGAGCGCGCCTCCTCGGCATCTCGGCTCGTGCGTGCCGCCAACAGGGCGTGTGGCAAGTCGCCCGCCGCGCCGAGTGCCGATGCCGCCTCGTGGACGAACTCGCGTGGCACACCTTCGAGTTCCAGCAGCGCCCGCCAGCAGGGCAGGCCAGCGGCGGCATCTTCCGCATGAACGGCCCGCGCCCGCCAGTAGGCGAGGAGGACCGACCCGGGTCGGGCTTCCGCCGCCGCCTCAGCCAGTTCCCCCAACCCGCGCCCGTGGGTAGTCCTCTTCCGCCAAAGCGCCTCGAAGAGTCTGTGGAGGTCGCTTTCGTCGCGCCGCGCCCAACCCCGCGCGATCAGGCAGATCATGAGGGCCGTCGCCCCGGCACTGCCGCTGTCTTCACGCAGCATCCGCTCGGTGTTGAAGTAGACCGCGTCATGCCAGCGCGCGCCGTCCTGCCGCCCCAGGACCGCGCAAATGCCACGCCAAGTCCCCGCTCCCGGCAGGACATCGACCGCTTTTCGGATCTTTTCCAGGCAAGACCAGAGTTCGGGAGGGATGGCGATGATGCGACCGGCCCGCTCGGCCAGCGGCAGGAAGTCGCCGTCGGGACGGCAGCCGCTGCAGGCGCCGCAGCCCGCGTCGATGACATCTTCGCCCGCGTTGAGGAAGGCAAGCAACACCCGGCGCAAACACTGCCTCGCAGGCGGCCCGCCCGTCTTGATGCCGACGTACTCCGTAAGCATCAGCTCCCAGTCGCGGCAGTCCTCGTCCCGGCGGCGCTGGTGCTCGCGCACGATGGACGTGATGATCGCGTCCATCCCCTCCCCACTCAGCACGACCGGCGACAGGCAGACTTCCCAGCTTCTCTCCCTGGCAGAAGCGGCCCGTGTCCCCAGGCGGAGATTGCGGATCACGCGCAGGTGGCTGGCCTCCAGGAGGAACCCGACCGTGTCCTCGACCGTGTAGCGTAGCCTTCGTGCCAGCGGCAACAGGTCTCCGGTCACGGCCTCGGCGCACAGGGCCTCGAACTCCCCTTGCCCGATCGCTTCCCGGTGCAGGACCTCGCACAGCAGGTCGGCGTTGCTGTCCTCCAGCCCGTGCCAGTCCAGCAAGACGGGGCCGCGCAGACAGGTGAACACTTCCTGACAGCTTTCGAGGAGGCTGATGCCGGCCCCCGGGCCGTCCGGCACGACGGTCTTGAAGAGAACTTCCAGGGTGAGTTGGACGACTTTCTGCCGCTCCTTGTGCGCGGGCCACTCGTAGGGGCGCGGCAGGCCGGCGGGGGTCGGGTCGTCGGCGAGGGCGCTGAAGTAGGCTTCCGCCTCGCCGAACGAGAAGATGGCGTACGTGAGACGGTCGATCCCCGGCTCGTGGACCTCCAGCCGCCGCGGGCACTGCCGCAGGAAGGCAATGCAGGCACGCAGGTCGCTCTCCCGCACGTAACGCCCTTCAATGACCCACTCCTGGAGGTGCCGATCCGTTAGGGAGTAACCCCCCCGGCTCGGATACTCCCCCTCGGTGTAGTAGAGAATGGCCCGGCCACGGTCGCCGTCCCGGGCCGCCCGGCCTACTTCCTGGGCGTAGGACAGCAGGTCGCCTGGCGGGCTGTGGTGGACGACGAGGCGGATGTCGGCCTTGTCGATACCCATGCCGAAGCCCTTGGTGGCAACCATGATCCTGTTCTGGGAACGCATGAACGCGCGCTGCTCGGCCCTGCGGTCGCGGCCGGTCACGTCACCGAGAGGCCGGCTGGCCGTCGCCGGCCCGTCACCGGGGGCACAAGTCTCGAAGAGGAACTGCCGGCCGTATTTCTCAAATTCCTCCCAGCGGCCGACCATCGTGTAACGAACGCCGGGCGCGGGCTCGCGGAGGTGGCCCACGCCGCAGAATCTCCCCTCCGGTCCCTCGAAAAAATACACGCCCCAGTCGTTGTCATCGCGCCGCCAGCGGGTGCGGACGAACGTTCCCGACTCGGTCTGCCCTCCCTCGCCCATCTTGCCGTGATACGTGCTCACGCGCTGACCCAGTTGCCGCTCCAGCCAGGCGGCAAACGGCTCGACTGCGGCAGAGCATTGGCGGTCTTCCTGCCCCGGGTCAGTGGCCCCGGTGTACGGCAGGAAGACGATCGCACTGCCGCCCGTCGGAGGTCGAGTGAAGGGCCCAAGGTCTTCGACGACCCGCAGGCTGCGGGCCGCGGCGTCCGACACGACGCGGACGACCAAGTCAAGCTCCAGACGGTTGGAGCCGTGAAAAACGACGTCGCCGCCCTCTTCGACAGGCTGGTTGTCGAGGTTGAACAGCGATGGGTCGCAGAGGTCGCGGCGAACGCGCTCGCTGGCGGTCGCCGTGAGGGCCACGATGACCGGGGGCCGCTCCCAGCAGGCGCGCAAGCGCCGGACCATGTTCAGATAATCGGGGCGGAAGTCGTGGCCCCATTGACTGACACAGTGGGCCTCGTCAATGGCCAAGACACTCACCTCGGTCCGCTGCAACGCGGCCCGGACGTGGTGCCGCGCCAGTTGTTCGGGTGTGAAGTAAGCGAGCTTATAGCGGCCCTCCCGCATCCCGCGCAGCCGGCGGAGGCGCTCGCCGTAATCCACGTCCCCGTTGAGGTACGTCGTCAACGCCCCCAGGCCGTAGCGCTCGTCGCAGCGCTCCCACTGATCCTGCATCAGGCTCTTGAGTGGCGAGACGACGACCGTCAACCCCGGCAGGAGCAGGGCGGGCAGGAGGAAACACTCGGTCTTGCCGGACGCCGTGGCCGCGATGCCGAGCGTGTTCCGCCCTTCGAGCACGCGGCGGATGATTTTGTGCTGGAAGTCGTGCAGGGCGGCGAACCCGAACAGTCGCTGGGCGAGGGCGTTCAAGCTTGCCGGGTGGGCTTCGTAACACGCCAGGGCGGACTCCGGAACGGCGGGACGGATGCAACTGGCGCGGCTCAGGGTGAAGAGGACGTCTCCGCCATCCTTGTGCGTATCCACGTTTTCGAGCACGACCAGTTCGCCGAACCGGAGAGCCGGCAACACCTTGCCGGGCTCTTGCACGAGGACCGCGCTTTGGCAGGCGTCCGCGTTCGACTCGACACGGGCCGGGCAGAAGGCCAGCCGTCGGCGCTCCGGGACTGCGCCTTTCGTGTCAGCCTCCCCGACCACCGACAGCGTGCCCGCCCGGTCACTCCGCCGCTGGCCGATGTACCGCTGGACCCCGCCGGGGTGAGCAAGGGACTCGTGCCGCTCCGGAGAGGGCCACGAGCCCAAGACGCAGTAGGACCACGACAGCCGCTCGAAGTTGCGGTGGACCTGGCGCCGCGTCTCCGGCTCACAGGCCGCCAGGTACTCGTCGAGGCGGTCGAGGTACGCGCGCTGGAGGGGCGAGCCGTGAATGTCCTCGCGCCGCGCACACCAGCAGCGCTCACAGGCTGCCGGCAGATCGACGCCGAACTCCTGTCCACAGGGCAAAACCGGGTGCAAATGGGGCATGCGCCGCACCAGGGACTTCCGCCAGCGCATTAACTCGGTCGCCGTCTTCTGCTGCCCTGGCTCCAGGACGATCAGCTGCGAGCCTTCCGGGAGGCCGGCAAGGCGCGCCTCGAACGCCTCCACTCGCCCCTGTTCGCGCAGGTCGTTGAGAACGTAGGACAGGACGACAACACTCGGCCCCGCAAATTCGACAAGTGCCGCCCCGCCGATGTCGCCTTGCCGTAGCGAGACGCCTGCCAGGGCCTTCTCGACGAGGTCCCAGGCCAACGTCAGCGCCGGGCCGGTGGAAGCCCCACCGGGCCGTGGCACCTGATCGCGGAACCCCGTGAGGACGCTGCGCATCGCGTCGGCCACTTCTCCGGCATAAGCCAGGCATGGCCGGGAACGGTCGTAACCGCGCAGACTCAATTCCCGAAGCGGAAGGGCGGTCCCTGCCAGGTCCGCCAAGGCGCCCAGCGCCAGGACAAAATCGAGCACGGCCACGAACGACGTCCCGGGACCCACGCCCAAATCGACCAGGTGCAGCTTCTCCGGGAACTGGCCCGCCCGCAACAGGTCGAGCAGCACGAGTTGAAGCTTGCCCAGGTTGGCCGGGAAGTAGTGAGCGAAGTAGAGGTCGAGGAACTCCCTGCGAGCGAAGAAGGTATCGCCGCAGCCGACGCCGGGCGTTTCCAGCATCAGCTTCGCGATGGCGTCGAACTTGCCCGCGTGCCCCGACTTGCGGACTAATTCACACAGGGAAGGGGCGTGATGCTTCGGGTCGGGCCGCTCGCCGAGCAGCACCGAACACTGCGTGGCTTCAACGTACGGAGAAAGTCGCAATTTCCCGCCCGGACACAGGAAGCGCTCCAGGACGGCGGCGACGTCCCTCAGATTCTCGGCGAGCGATGCGACCATGACCGTGCTCCGAAAGAGCTTGTGTCATCCACAGCCGGGGACAGGCATCCCAGCCCCGCGCCTCACCAGCGGGTGAGGGGAGCATTGTCCGGCAGCCTTTACAGCTTCCACAGCGCGGGAGACCAAGGCGACAGTTTACCGTGCTCCTTTGCAGATAGTTACTTGCGTCGAAATTGCCCCCCCTCATCGTTTGAGCGGGCCAATTCGACGCAACTCCTTTCGCCAGAATGAGGAACGTAAATCGTCACCTTGGGCGCTCCATCAGAAATCTAGTTCGGCTCGCAGTCCGAATCGATGACGTAGCCGATAGCCTTGATGACGTCCCGGAACGTGATGTCGTCGAGCTTGTCCAGCGGCCCGCCGGCAAGGTCTATCCGGGCCACGCGGAACGGCCCAGCACTCTCGCCCTGCACCACGCTGTCCTGCGTCAAGCCGAACTGCCCCGCTCTCAGCGGCACGCAGTTGGCGAGTGTCGAGCGGATGGCGAACTTCTGCGACGTGATGAGGGCCGCGACGACGTACTTGCCGCGGTTGAGTTCCTCGCGCGACACGACGACCACCCGGTGCTGCCCCGGCGGCACGTCGGCCATGTAGATTTCGCCGGGCTGGATCATTCGCTTGCCATCTCGGAACGGGCCTCCTCGACCGCATCCGCCCACCCTTCCTGTTCGGCCTCGTCCTCGGCCTGCTCCAGGAGTGGAAGCAAACGCGCGTAGACGTCCGCTCGCACCAGGACGTACTCCGTGTGCGTGGCGGGGTCGAGAACGCGGGGTGCTTCCCCGTTGCCCTGCAACTCCTGCTGCTGCTGTTCGGTAAGCTCAATCATGGCTTTCTCCTCCCGTCCATCCTATTCAGCAGTGCCATCCCCCCCATGCGCGTCAAGTTAAGCGATTTTGCGT
>Ga0208696_1000397_pt1 | contig 29128 bp, 27 predicted proteins | sample Sb_taG_9_FD_187711 | JGI IMG/M metagenome (GOLD analysis project Ga0208696, IMG submission 187711) | Peat soil microbial communities from Weissenstadt, Germany - Sb_50d_b_LC metaG (SPAdes) (version 2) | ecosystem: Environmental > Terrestrial > Soil > Wetlands > Peat | place: Germany... | reverse complement strand
CGCGATCTGGGTAAATGCCTGCGAGGAAAGCCTCGGAATGAAACCAGGCGAGGCCCTGGCTACGTACCAATCCAACCGCGCCGAGACCCACAACCTGGCGCTTGAGTCCTCGCCGCTGTACGAACCTGTTGCCCAACTGGCCCGGGAGGGCTTTAGCGGGACGGTCGCAGAACTGCATGCGCGGCTCAACTGCATGATGAGCGAGAGCATGCGCCGTTCGGTACGCTGGCCCAAGGCGCCCAATGCGCTGGGCAACGCGCTGCGCCGCATGGCAAGCAACCTCCGCGCGGTCGGAATCGAGATCCAGTTCAGCCGCGCCGACATCCTGGGCAGACGCGTGGTATCCCTGGTCTGCGCTTCCGAGCCCCGGAAAAGATCGTCAGTGATCGTCAGTAACCCTGTCAGCACCAAGTCCGGAAAGCCTGCTTCTGAGTGGGTTTTGACCAGGTTTTCCCTCGGAAAACATGGAAAAAGTCCAGCGATTCGGTGATAGTTGCTCGTGACTATTACCACTGACGATCACTGACGATCTTTTCCGGGGTTTCAACACATCGCCCCCAGACGGCTTTAGTCTGACGTCTTTCCCGCTGCCCAAAGGGGGCATGGCCACGAGCGTGAGGAAAATGCGACTTCTTCAGGCGATTTGGGCGACACTTCCCCTCCGCCTCCAGAGCAGGATCGGGGTATCGACCCCCCAAGCCGGACCGGTAACCCCGGTCCCGAAAGTAGAACGTGCCTTCCGTTCCGCCGATCACCTCTCTGAAATTTGCCCCCTTGGATCGCTGCGAGCAGGCAGCAAACGCTTTGTCGCATGACAGTTGACAACTGTCACATGCGCTGTTACATTCCTTTTAATGATCAAGAGCTTCCGCCACGGAGGACTGCACGAGCTGTTCGCCCGAGGGAAGAGCGCCACTGTTCCCCCGGAGTTGCGGAAGAAATGTCTAAATCGGTTGACGGTCCTGCACCGCGCCACGAACGTCCGCGAAGTTACCGGCGTTGGGTTTGACACGCATCCCTTGGAAGGAACGAACCCGCTTCGCTACAGCATGTCGGTCAGCGGCTCATGGCGCATAACGTTCGAGTTCACCGAGGGAGATGCCTATCGAGTGGACCTCGAGCAGTACCATTGAGTGTGCTGTTCCGTTGGTTTTCTGGATTCGTGGAGGCTTTTAGCATGTCCCGGAAAGAGTACGCAGTTGACAAGATCACCCGGCCGCCGATTCATCCCGGCGAGATTTTCGCCGAGGAAGTCATGCCCGAACTACGGAAGAAGCGGACGATCGGCGAGATCGCGCGGGTGCTCGGAGTCAGTCGGCAGAACCTGTATCGCATGATGCAAGGGAAGATTTCGTTGACTCCCGACATGGCGGCCAAGATCGGCGCCATCGTTGGCAACGGCGCACGCATCTGGCTCGCGATGCAGGCTGATTACGACGCCTGGGAAGCAACGAAACGTCTGGCGCCTGCTTTGAAGAAGATTCGAGCCGAAGCTTAGTGGCGAAGCAGCCGCGCGAACGCTTGGGGCAGGAATTGCGTCCGCCCCAGCCCACCCTCATCTTCCGCTCATCTTTCAGCTCGCACGACGACCGCAAGCACGTCTACGCACACACCGAAGATAAATGCGTCTGAGAGACACACGATCTATTCTTCCTCGCCGACGCCGCTTGCCGGCTAGCCACCGGCGGTGGTTTCGGTGGCCGGGAACTGTATAGCGATCATGACGAAGCAATCTTCGACGCTACCCGTCCCATGGTGTTCAATGCGATTCCCGACCTGGGTGCCGCACGGCCCGACTTTCTCGATCGTGCAGTGATCGTCGAGTTCCTCGACCTGAAGCCCGAGATGCGCCGCGACGAGGCGCAGTTCTGGCGCGAATTCGAGGCGGTACGACCGCGAATCCTGGGTGCACTGCTCGATGCCGCCAGTGCGGGACTTAGGAACCTGCCCAACGTCAGGCTCGATCAGCCGCCGCGGATGGCCGACTTCGCGATCTGGGTAAATGCGTGCGAGGAAAGCCTCGGAATGAAACCAGGCGAGGCCCTCACTACCTACCAGTCCAACCGCGCCGAGACCCACAACCTGGCGCTTGAATCCTCGCCGCTGTACGAACCTGTTGCCCAACTGGCCCGGGAGGGCTTTAGCGGGACGGTCGCAGAACTGCATGCGCGGCTCAACTGCATGATGAGCGACAGCGTGCGCCGTTCGCTACGCTGGCCCAAGGCGCCCAATGCGCTGAGCAACGCGCTGCGCCGCATGGCAAGCAACCTCCGCGCGGTCGGAATCGAGATCCAGTTCAGCCGCGCCGACATCCTGGGCAGACGCGTGGTATCCTTGGTCTGCGCGTCCGAGCCCCGGAAAAGATCGTCAGTGATCGTCAGTGACCGTCAGTAACCCTGTTAGCACCAAGTCCGGAAAGCCTGCTTCTGAGTGGGTTCTGACCAGGTTTTCCCTCGGAAAACATGGGTAAGGTCCAGCGATTCGGTGATTGTTGTTCGTGACTCTTACCACTGACGATCACTGACGATCTTTTCCGGGGTTTCAACACATCGCCGCGGGTGCGCCGAAGGAGCAAAAAAGAGGCCGGCATCGCAGCCGCTCGAAGAGATCGGCTTCGAGGAATGCTACTGCTTGGCTGGCCTCCTGTGCCTTATATGGACCCAGCCCCGAGCGAAAGGCGATTGTCGGGTGGAGGGTGAATCCGGTTGCAGCCATATATTCGGCCTGTTTAGAGACTGAGGGCCGATAGTTATCGCCGCGCGTGAGCAGTGCCCAGATGATGCGTGCGTTCTTGTTCGCCAGCGCCATCGCTAAAGCGGTCATTCCGGGGGGAAAGCTCCCTTAACAACCGAATTAATGAGCTGAAAGCGGTCACTCCGCCGGCGCCGCACGACCGCTCGCTGGTTCCCGATTTCGCGCCAGCTTGCCGAAGTTGCGAATCGGCACGTCGTGAGCGGGAAAGCTCGCGACGATCTTCAGATCGGCTCCCATGGCCCGGAGTACCGCGCCAAGCGTGCTGAGCAGCATGTCGGTGCGCTTCTCAATCTTGGCGATCTCAGGCTGATTCACGCGAAGTTTCTTTGCGAGCTGCTGCTGTGACAGCGCCAACGCTCGGCGCAATTCCGCCAGGTCCATTGCACGCCGCAGCCGCTTAGCTTTTGCCGCGGCGCGGCTTTGCGCCTTCGGGGACATCTTGCCCCGAAGTTCCGCGAACGGATGTCGCCCTGCCATGTGTACGCTCCTTCCCACTCTCTTCTCTCAGCTCGGCGAGGTGCTCATCGTAAAGACGATCGGCAATCGGTATGAACTGCTCGTAGAACCGCTTCACGGCAGCCTTCTTACCACCGATCAGTAACATCGCCATTCTTCTGGGGTCGAACGCATAGAAGATCCTGATGGGCTTACCACCGCTCTGGACCCGCAGCTCTCGCATCTCGCCGTGTTTCGATCCTTTGACGCCGCTTGAATAGGGAAACGGCAGCATCGGGCCGCGACGCTCAAGTTCCCCAACGTACGCCACGACATCTCCCTGCTCTTGCTCCGTCAGGCGCTCCCACCACTCACCGAATTCGTCGGTATATTCGACCTCCCATGCCATCTATGGAATTCCACTTTATTCCATGGACGGAATAGTTTCAAGTTCTTCGCTCTGTCGGTCCAGACACCGCGCGAGGGATCAGTGCAAGCACCCAGCAAAACGCTTGTCGCATGACAGTGACAACTGTCACATGCGCTGTTAGATTCTACCACTCCAACCGCGTCGAGACCCACAACCTGGCGCTTGAGTCCTCACCGCTGTACGAACCTGTTGCCCAATTGGCCCGGGAGGGCTTTAGCGGGACGGTCACAGAACCGTATGCGCGGCTCACCTGCATGATGAGCGAAAGCATGCGCCGTTCGGTACGTTGGCCCAAGGCACCCAATGCGCTGGGCAACGCTCTGCGCCGCATGGCAGCCAACCTCCGCGCGGTTGGAATCGAGATCCAGTTCAGCCGCGCGGACATCCGCGGCAGACGCATGGTATCCCTGGTCTGCGCTTCCGAGCCTCGGGAAAGATCGTCAGTTATCGTCAGTGACCGTCAGTAACGTTGCTAGCACCAAGTTCGGAAAGCCGACTTCTGCGCGGGGTTTCACCAGGCTTTCTCTCGGAAAACATGGGAAAGGTCTACCAATTCAGCGATTGTTGTTCGTGACTGTTACCACTGACGATGACTGACAATCTCTTCCGGGGTTTGAAGACATCGCCGCGGGTGCGCCTGAGGAGCAATAAAGACGCCGGCATCGGCCAGTTTCGGCGGGAGCAGGTCTGTGATTTCCAGCACAACCAGCCCCTGTCGACACCGAAAACCTACCAAGAATCGGAGGCGGTATCCCAAGGAGCAAAGCGCCGCGCTGTCACCGCACTGACCGTTTCTCCCCGGCGGCCAGTAATCCCGGCTTGTCGCCGGGAGCGCCTTTGACCAAAACCGGCTAAACCTTGCCGGGGGAGGCTGTTTGGTCTATACGGGGAGCCGCAATCGGAGAGTCAATACGGAGATTGCGGTCCGCATGTTGTTGGTTGCGGTTTTCCTCGCCCTAATCGGGGATCGTCTCGGGCAGTCCGTCGTGGGCCGCACTGCGCAACGAGTAGCTATTCATTAGGCACCGATAAAGCCAGTGCCGTCCAAGCCTCAGACTCCCATTTCGAACTACGCGTGGCTGCACTCGCGTCTTCTTGTTCCGCTGGTTCTGTTCGGGGTGACGCTGGCGATGTTCGCCGGTGTACTTTTCCTGCCTGGCGATCAGATCTTGTCCCGACTGGGAGAGGATACTTCCAACATTTGGGTTTACTGGCGGCAGTTCGGCTTTGAGCAGTTGAGGGCCGGGAACCTTGCCCTGTGGAATCCACACGTCTTCAGCGGATTGCCGTTTGTCGGTGATTTTCAGACGGCGCTTCTATATCCGCCGAACTGGATTCTTTACCTGACGCTGCCGCTGGCCAAGGCGATCAACTGCGAGTTCGCTCTGCACGTGTTTCTGCTGGGCCTCTTCATGGCGATGTGGGTCGATTATTACAAGCTTCATCCGCTGGCCGTGCTGCTCGCAGCTTGTGTGGTGATGTTCGGGCTGCCGTTCTTCGGCGTAATTCTGTTTGGCAACCTGCCGCCATTGGATTCGATGGCCTGGGTTCCGCTGATTCTTCTCAGTATCGACGCTTTGCTCGACCGGCCGTGCGCCAAGTGGGTGATGGTCGGGATATTCGCCTTTTCGATGCAAATTCTGACCGGCTTTCCGGAAGTGCTGTACCATACGATCGTTACCGGCGCGATCTACGGCGCTATCCGGTTGGTCAGAGCGCCTCGTTCTGTGAGGACCGTGCTTGCGCTTTCGGTGGTGGGCGCCGGCGCGGTGCTGATCTGCGCTGGGCCGCTGTGGACCGGGTTGCAGGCCGCCGCCGAGGGTACCCGCCATGGAGGCAAATCTTTCGCTTTCGCGACTCTCTTTCCGCTTTCGTACGACTCTCTGATGACGCTGCTGGTCCCAGGTTTTTTCGGCGACGGGATCAGGTTTCCGGGCTGGGCAGGCGGGGGCGCAAGTTTGTTCTTTGGGCTGACCGGTCTGACGATGGCCATCTTTGGAACGAGTGCGAAATCTCCGCATCGGGGTACCTGGATCTTCATGGTCGTCGTTCTCCTATGCATCGCCTTGGGGTACCACACACCGCTGTTCTGGCTGCTGTATCGCTTTGTGCCGGGATTCAATCTTTTCCGCCGGCCCGCAGCATATTCGTTTGAGTTCATGTTATTCATGGCGATGCTGAGCGCGTTCGGAATGGACGCGCTGATTCGGTCGGCCGCAGGGGCGAAGACCGCCGCCGTCGGACTTTTGAGCGTCGGGCTGGCCTTCGGTGTATTCGGCGTGGCCGCCCGTGCCGGTGTGAGCGTTACTTTCAATGGCATCTGGCACGACTTAGTCCAGATGTTTGCTGCGTACTCATCGCCGCCGATATTCCGGCAGTACGATCCCGGTTTCGTGGCCGCGGCGGAACGGTTCGCGGGTGTGGCATGTCTGATCGCCGCCGGCACATGCCTGGTTCTTGCGACCTTGCTATTTGCGCGGCCGACGCATCCGCGAGCGGCATACATCTTGGCGGTTTTCGGTGTTGCTGAGGCTTTTGGCTTCGCCCGTTCTAATGTCGCCACCTTCCATCTCGCGGCGACCGTTCCCGCGCAAGTGCAGCAGTTCGTAGCCGCCCATCCGGGTGACTACCGAATTCTGAACCGGGCCACCGATGGCACTTTTGGTTTGCCGGAAGCAGACAGCGCCGTCCTGGCAGGAGCAAAGGATATCTGGGGTTACGATCCCCTCGTGCCGCGGCGGTATTCGGAGTTCATGTTCTACTCACAAGGTCTCAACCCTGAGGATGCGAGCATGGATATCTCCGTCTTCAGGAGGCTGAGTCCCATGTGGCGCCTGCTGCGGCTGCGTTATGAGTTCTCAGATAGAGTCACCCGGATGCTTTATGTCCCAACAGGCGATCGAGTCTTACAGGTGCCTACCACCCTCAAACTGCCCGACCGAGTGGCAGACTTGCCTCATCTTCTGTTGGTCGATGGATGGCGGCGAATAGAGCACCGCAATGATATTTTGGCCGCGCTGACCGCACCGTCATTCGATGCCAGCAAAACCGTGATTCTGGAGAGCAATCCCGCGCCGGCGCCGGTGCCAGGCCCGGAGCCGGGAGCCGTGCGCCTGGTGAGCACCACTACCGATTCACTCACGATAGCGGCGGACCTGACGCGGCCGGCGTTGCTGCTGGTCACCGACAACTATAGCAGTTACTGGCGGGCGGTCGCTTTGAGCGGGAGTAGCCAGAGTCAGTATCAAGTGATGCCGGCTGACTATACGCTGATGGCCGTGCCGCTCGGTCCGGGACACCACCTTATCCGCCTTGAGTACGCCCCTTCAGGATGGGTAATCGGGCGATGGATATCGCTCGCGTCGCTGCTTATCTATATCGCTTTTATCGTTTATACGCGCCCAGCACTGGCGATGCGGCGCGCTTATCCGGCCTCTTGACCCGTTTGTCACTTCCAAGGCTGAGACGGCGGGCTCGTGACGCTTCACTTTGGCGCGATCCACAGGAATTGCTTGGGCTTTAGCATCCAGATGCGTATCCGCGGGCCGGGCCACCGCATACTTGAGATGTGTCGAAAAGGAACGTAGAAGGCGTCGTTCTGGTCGAACACCGGCATCGGTGCGCCTTCCTTTATGGGATTTATGTCAAGCACCAGAGTAGCCCCGGAGTCCAGACCTTTCTGCTCCGCGGCTGAAGGTCCAGGCGAGTATCGAACAAGCCCAGGAAGGCTTTCCGAGAAAACCCAACGGATACGGCGCGCTCGAAGCAAGTCAAAGCTTTGCATAGGAACGAATTCGTAAATGGCGGGCAATTGCGGCTCACCAAAGCGATTCCAGACGGGATCGTAATCTGTCGCAGCGATAACAGTCCGCGGCGGAAGTGGAGGAATGTGACTCCGGATCCAGAGGCGCGCGCGTGCCCTCGTATCGGATTGACTGAGAAGCCGGTTGAGTTGCAAGTCATCAATCAAAGAGGGCGCCAGTAACAGCGCGAACAAAGCCACCGACAGCATAATGCCCCGTCTGGCACCCAATCGCCTGGATGCGAACTCGATAAGGTCAGCCGCTAAGACGCCTGCGAGCAATGCCATTACCAGCAAGGGGTTTACAGCAAAGCGATAAAAGAGCGCGGAATCGCCGACAGTCAGAATCAAGAAACTGGCGGCGGTTAATGCAAGCAAAGCAAGCGTGCCGAGCCGCGGGCGAAAAATTACCCATATCAAGGCAAGCAACAGGAAGATCAGCAATCCAATTCCAAGGCTGTCGGGCAGAACCCGGAGCAAAAGATACTGCCACCCGCGCGTGGAAGGCAGGAACCCTCCGGCCGACCACTTCTCGAACTCATAGTTCTGAACAGTTTGTGTAAGATCAAGAAAGAAGTAAGGTGTCGCACAGAAGAAGGTGAGCGCCGCGATGCAACCCGCAAGGTAAACTCGCTTGTCCACCAAGGCCGTCAGGAGCGGCTGATTTTCGCGACGCCGAGTCTCGAGATGCGCAACGAGAATGCCGAGCGCTGCGATGCCCGCCAGGTAATGGGTGGCCGTCGCAAGACCTGAGAAAAAACCCGCGAGTGCGTAGTCCGAACCCCGGCCGCGACGGGCTATGCGTAACATCATGCCCATGGCCAGGACCAGCCAGAGACCGGACGGCACTTCCATCTTGGCGAACTTCGATTCGCGGAGGTGGATGCTCGAGACGGCTACGATCGCGGCCGAGGCGAGCGCGGCGGTTGGGCCGAATGCAAGCTCTGCCGCCCAATAGGCTGCCAGTATAGTAGCTGTCCCCATTGCTGCCGAAACTTCCCGGGCGATCAAATACGCACGCGCTCGGCTGTCGGCGCTGTAGACCGCGCGGAGGTCCCTACCGCCCCCTCTGGCCATCGCATATGATCGCAGAACTGCGTGCACCAAGTAGAGTTGCGCCGCCGGATATCCGGCGACGAGACGAGGGTTCCAATCATTATCGAACCCCAGCGCTCTATCGACGAGCACATCTTCGTCGGGGCGAAAGTTATCGGGCAGGCCGAAGCCAATTGCCGCAAACCTCAACCAGCCGCCTAGCATGATCAAGGCCGCGAGGATCGCAACTCGCAGTTTACGATCAATTTGTGGCAAGAGATCTTCCTGATCCTTCAACCAATTCTCCGACGTCCCGATTTCCTTCCCACCGGAATTTCCGTTGAGTCTCCGCTCCCGATCTCCCCTGAAGACCCGACGGCCTCCCTGTGCAACGTTCCAAGCCGGTTTCCAGCCACGTCTCTCCTTACGACGGAGCAATAGCATGCAGCGGCTAACCTCGAAAGCAAGATTGGTGGTGGCACCAAGCGAGCGGGAGCGGCTGGACGCGCGGCCGGACTCGTTTGAACGTAAATTTTCACGGCCGCCCTGCGTGCATAGCGCGGGATCGTCACGCAAAGCGACAGTCCGTAAGCGCCAGTCACGCTCACTCTGCTTGATGCGTGCGTGGCGAGTTTACGCAGGGTCGCTTTGCGAGCACCGCATTCGATCGCACACCCTTCGCGCGATGGCTCTGCCTTCTCTAACGGCGTAGTTAGTGCCGCGGTCCTCGGGGTAGATTTGCGCCATCGTTGCGATATAAAAACCCTCCAGCGGCGTTTCCGCAGAGGGAATCAGATCGCGGTAGCCACGTAGCACTATCGGCTGCGCGAAGCGGGCGCGCCAGACGTGAGAAGCAAGTATCCAACTGCGTGCAAAATCCGGAAACATGCGTTGGAGATGAGGAAGGGAATACTCAAGCACTTGCGCTTCGCTCATGGTATACAGCGGGTCGCTCTCAACCAGATACTTTGACAGATAGACTATGTGTCTACCGCCGTAGGTTTCGGCCGGTTCAAAATTGGTGTGTTCGATCACGGCCACGAACGGAAAGCCGGAATCGTTGACGTTCAACCAATAGGTTTTGGACAGACTCCGATCGAGCTCAAGGACCAGGCACACATTGGTGAAGTACTGGATTTTGCATAACCGATCCGCATAGTCCGCTGGAACGTGAGGCCGGAGGAGATCAGCAATGATTGGCAGCGCGGGCGTCGCAATCACGGCATCGGCTTCAATTACTCCCCGCGCGGTTTTCACACCGATGACGCGATTGCCGTCGACGAGCAAAGCACGGGCGGCAGCCCCGGTTCGTATCTGCCCACCTCGGGCCACGATTTCTGCGGCCATCTGCTGGGCCAGCGCCGCGAAGCCGCCCCGATAGTAAGCCAGTACCTCGTTACCTCGGCGGTCTCGGCTTCCACCTCTGAGCTTGAGCTTGTTCCAGAACCACACCGCGGAGATATCGGGCGCGTGGGATCCGAACTTACCGCGCAAAAGCGGTTCCCAAACGACTTTGTAGACGGCCTCGCCACCGAGCTGTAAAAGCCATTGCTGGGCCGTAAGCGACTCCAGCTGTTTCCAGTCTTTCACCGCCCGAGCGCGTAACACCAGCGCCGCCAGCCGCATCCGATCGAGATACCTCAGCGGCTTAAATCTCAGTACATCGAGGGGCCCGCTCAGATTAAAGAGGTTATTGGCAAAGTACATCCCAGTCCGCGTCGGCCGGTAAATGATATTGTGCTCGCCGTGCAATTCCCTGACCAGCTGCATAATGTGGGAATCAGTGACAAACCAGTGATGATAGAACTTCTCCAGCCGCTCTCCGCTCACCTCGAAACAGCCGGCCAGTCCTCCCACCTCAGCGTCCCCCTCGAGCACGGTCGCGCTCATTCCCAGGCTAGTGAGCTGGAACGCTGCGGCAAGGCCGGTGAATCCAGCGCCGATGACGACGATATGTGGATCGGCACCGCTGCCGCTGCGCCTGATCTGGATTGCGCTTTCAGTCAGTGATTTAAGGTCAACGGGGTTCAATCGGGATTTCCTTTTGAATTCTGATTCGGACTAGCACCGGCCCTAGGCGGTTTACAAACGAAAGTTCGAGTTCGGTTTTGAGTCCAAAGGGCTTTCCATCCGCCGGCCAAGCGAATGGAAGCGCGATTCGGTGCATCGGTGCTCATCAGTGAGGCTTGGCTCAGGGGGCAAGCGATTTGCGTGAGCCGGTGCTGCGCACGACGAACGCGATGAGCGCAAGCATCCCGGCTATGAAGATCGCGGCGATGGCGTTTGCATGGAGCGGCACGTAGCGCCAGACGATATCGGAGACGCCGGCAGGCAGACTGACAGCTTGAAAGATTTCGCCTTCGGTGGCGATGGCGGCGGGGTGTCCGTTCACGCGTGCGGTCCAGCCGGGAAACATCAGCTCGCGGCGGATCAGCCGGGCGGGGCCAAGGCAGGATGCGTGCATGTGCTCGCGGTCGATAACGGATAGTTGGCATGGGCCGCCGCGGGTCTCGGCATAGGGTGCCGCCGCAGGCAGCTCGAAGATGTCGACGCCGCCTTCGTGGAACACGCGCACGGGGTGCTCACTGCCGGCCAGCCTGCTGAACAGGTTGAACATGCCCGACAGATTGATCGAGCTTGAGGCGACCACGTAGCGCACAGCGAGTGCCTCCAGCGTCGCGCGGTGCCGCGAGATGGCGATGGCGAGCGACTGTGTCGTCTCTAACAATCCGGGAAACGATGTGGCCCAAGCGGATGGATCGAGTTTTTGCTGCGCGAAAGTCGCCCAGATTGTCGGCACGGGCGTGTATTCGTATTGCAGCGAACCGAGGCCAAGCAGTGCTCCGACGTTACGCGGCAGGGAGGCATCCACGGAGACTGCGCGCTGGAGATTCAGGTTCGCTCGCAGATAGGCGATCGGCGCGTCGAACATCTCTGGATTTGTGGCACCCGTCAGGGTGGTCGGAACGAACAGACCTATGGCATCCGCGCATACTATTCCTGCGATGAGGTATCGGCGGATGGGGAAGTCCGGCTGGCGGAGCACAAGGGCCAAGCTCATAACGGCCCCGATGCCCCAAAGCACGGAGATCGCGGCGAACCAGCCACCCCACCCTGTCCCGCGCCAATCGACTGAAATCTGATGGTAGCCGAGTAGCAGTGCCAGTCCGCCGGCAGCGCCAAGCAAGGCGAGCGGCAACCTCAGCGGCAGCAGGCCGGGGAAACGGGCGTCGTCGTCGAGTGAGAAGGCTGCGAGAACACAGAATGCGAACTCGACGGAGGGCATGCAATAGCGGGAGATCCACACCTCGCTCAAGCCTGGGACGAGGCGCAGCGCTTGGGTCACCCCCGGCACCCCGAAGGACACTGTCAGCCAGACGGATATCCAGAGCGCCAGCAGCCATCTGGCACCGCCGAGGGGATCCGGTGAAGCAATCCGCCGGAACAGGGAGAGCACGGCGAGAAAGGCCGTTGCCGCGCCGATGTAACCGCCGAATTCGGCCCAGTAGGACGAATCAACATTGGCCCATGGCGGCCCGTAGATGTTCGGAAAGAGAAGGGCGGCGAGGTGTTTCGGTTGCAGTGTCGGTGGGGCGAGTGTGCCATGAATCCCCAACGTCGAAATGCGGAGGTCCTGCAGGAAAGGGATCAGCACAGGCGCTGCCAGGGCCAGGCCCGCGAGACCGCCTGCGGCCGTTTTCCAAATGAAAGCAACCGCGCATCTGCGGCTGAGGCCGCGGATGCGGAACATAGCCCAGGCCAGGCCCAGAAGACCGTCCAGCAAAGCTGTTTCGGGGTGGCCTGCCAGGAGAGAGAGCGCGATCGCCAGCGCGATCATCGCTTCACCGCCGCGACGATTGGCCGATGCTCGCGTCCGTGCTCGTTCCAGTCCCAGCAGAAGCAGCGGGATGAAGGCGATCGGCAGCATCGGCGCGTGGGCATACCAGGCAAAGGTGCCATTGCATTGGAACAGTACCGATCCGAGCACGGCTGGCCCTCTTGCCAGGCCGACCTGGCGTAAGAAGCCGAAACAGGCGAGCCCCGCCAGCACCTGCATCGCCAGCTTGATCAGCAGCACGCCAGAGTGGAAATGCAGCAGCAGGATGAATGGCAGGAAAAATGCGGCGGGCTGCATCTCGGACGCCAGGGGAAGCCCGACGCCCACATAGGGGTTCCACCACGGCAGGATGCCGTGCAGCCAGTCTTCCGCCGCCAGATGACCCAGAGCCTGCGTAGTCGAGCCGGCACTGCTGTCTATGAATGGCTGTCCCGGCAGAATACCCGAATGAGGGTGCAGGACCAGCTGGGAAAAGAACAGCAGCGGATTGGTGTCCACCCAGCCCAGCAACTCAGGAAGATGCGCCAGCAGCGGCACCAGGCACAGCACGGCCGCCGGCCAAGCGAATGGAAGCGGGATGCGGAAGACGATGCGCAGGCGAGTCATTCAGGGACTCACGAATCTATCCAGCGCTTCGGCCAAATGCCGAGCATAGTAGTCATTCCCGGCATCATTCGGATGGAGACCGTCGAGGTAGTTTTTCGGATCGTGCGGAACCAAGGACGAGCCGTCTATGACCGGATGCTGGTCTGTGGTGCAAATTTGCGTGATCGCTTTCCGATAGTCATCGAGCTTATATCCGGCGCTGTTCAGTGTTCCGTCGCCGGTCTGCCAGATGGGTGTGACGCAGATAACCTGCCGATGTTGATCGTCAAGAACGTGAATGAAGTTGCGGTAGTTGGTTTCAAACTTAACAATGGGAGTCCCAAGCCCCCAATCGTTTGTGCCGAGAAACACCACGGTCGGGTTGCCATGCAACGGCACTATCGCGTGCGGGTCCATCGGAGGCCAGGTTATTCCGTTGAGGCTCCCGCCTGAGATGGACGCGCCGCCTGCGCTGTAATTGAGAATCGTCCAGGAGGGGCGAAGAGCGCCGAGGCGATTCACGATACTCAACGGCGCCTTGCTCGCTCCGTAGCCGTACATGATCGAGTCGCCGACAAAGACCATCGAATGCCCAGGCGTGGATGTTGGCGTAGGACTCAACTGCGCCAACGCCGGAGGCGGGAGCGCCAAGGCAGCAACGATCCCGACAGCGAGCGACCAGATAGCGCGCTTCTTTTGCTTGGCGAGCATCGTAGTGCGATCTAACAAAGCATTAGAGAAAGTGAAAGCCTGATGGTGTGGCTTTGCCGCGTGGCCAGCAGATCATAAGACCATTGGCTAAAACAATTGATTTCGCGCGCGTATTGACGGCGCGCAGGCCGCCGCCTAAGTGATGAATCGGCCGCCACTTACTCATACGATAGGCGACAGCCTACTCGAGGCATTCCTCCAGTTGCCACACCGCCAAGAGCGATTTGCCGGCTGTGTGGAAGGAGACTTTGTCGACGATCCTGGATAAACGCACGAAGGCGCGATCCCATAGAAGGATCTGGGCTCTCTTAGGCATTGGCTGCCGCAAAAACAGTCGATTAATTAACGATGCCAACATTCCAACCGAGTCGAGGTAGGATAGGCTAATCAGCCGGCACCCCTGTGGCGTGAGCGCCTGCAGGCTTCGGCGATCGTATCGGCGGTAGTGACCAATAGCACTGTCGAAGGCGGTAAAAAGCCACTGATGAGCAGGAGCAAGCACGACAAGTTTTCCGCGCAGCCGCAATAGCCGTGCGGCGCGATCCAATTCCGCGCGGTCGTCTGCTATGTGTTCCAGTACATCAAGGTATAGTATCGCGTCGAAGCGGCGTTCATTGCCCAAGCTCCTAGTCGTCTTCGTCTCAACAACGCAATCGGCCAGGCGACTGTCCTTCAGAAAGGCGGCCCGCATCGTCCCGGCCAACGCGGGGTCTGGTTCGAGACAAGTCCATGAAGATAGGTCTCGCGATTTCAGAAATCGGGTGTTCGCTCCCAAGCCGGCGCCTACCTCAAGCACGTCTCCGGTCAAGTGCGGGCGAATATGCGCGGAATAGTAGCGCTTCCAGTTAACTGCAAGAGCAAAAATGGACAGCTCCTGACCTATGTAGTGCGATTCTGTCATCGAACGCGTCGAGCGCGGCGTTCAGGGTTTTGAGTACAAACCGGTTTCGCCCTGCACAAAATACTGGTAGTCGCGGGAAGGCAAAAATCCCAACTGGCTCCGGTTCATGATCACGGAGAACACTATCATAAAAAATGCAAAAAGCGATTGGCTCACCAAGATAAGGAGAAAGCCCATTGCAAACGTTGCCCATCCCGGTATTGCGAGGCTGGTGAACAGTTTCACCCCAACCACGAGTCCGATCATGAGCACGAGTAGTATTGTCAGCCCGATAGTCCCCATGAGCAGCCGCGTGCCTACAACTTCCTGATTCGCAAAGAGGGCCGACAATCCGTGCACAACCAGGCTAGTGAAGTCCATGCGGGAGCGCCCAGCGATTCGAGTTCCACGATTGCAGCGCAGGCTCGTATAGGGCAGCCGTGATTTGAGAAAGGTGGCAGCGTAATGATTCCATAACTCCGGGTACGCAATCAGGCTATCCAGATCGGTCCAAGGTATGATGGAGAAGTTTCCAAAGCGAATGGACCGACCGGTAAGCATCAGATGTAGAATGGTATAAAGCCGGTAGAAGAGGCGAAACATTGGAGTTTCGAGGCGTTTGCCACGTTCCGCGAACACGGCGATCGGCCGGTCGGCCGCCTTCATCACGTCCAGCATTCTTAAAATATCTTCCGGTCGATCTTCTCCGTCTGCGTCCATCACAACTAACGCATCAGCACTGCAGTGCGTATTAATGTAGGCTAGTGCAACCGCGATTGCGCGTTGATGCCCAAGGTTGCGGCGCAATTTCAGTACAGACACTTCACTGATTGCCTCAAGTCGCAGGTTGGACTCCGAGGGACAAGTACTGGTGGTTGAGCCGTCGTCTATAAACAGCACTTTCGCCCGCAACTCCGCGTTCTTGCGCAGCACTGAATCAATGGCGACGGTCAGCTTGAACGCTGACTCCCAATCCTCATAGACAGGCATCGCAATCATTATCTGCATACAGTTTGCCCTAGAGCTCCAGATTCCATGGTTGAACCCGCTGGCGATGGCTGGCCTTGTCCAGGCAATGAAGCGGGCCGCTACTTACTTTCAACATCGTTTCGAATCCAGTTGCAAGTGTCCTTTACCGCCCAATTGCTCAGACTGCGCGCGAAGGGACGCGAGTGAATCGCTCTTTCAGACGCAGAAAAGGTGCTTCCAGCCACCGGTACGAGACCGCGGCCAGTGTTACGTTAAAAACGAATGCAAGAATTACATAGACGGACGACGCCATCCACGGTGGAAGACCCGCGGGCACAAGCATTCTATCAAGTACCCCACGAAACAGAAGCAGCCTGGCTGTGAAAAGTGCGATCTGGTTGTACACATAGAGACCATAGGAAATCTTGCCCAAGTAGACCAGGTAACGAACCAGGGCGGAGCCTGAGCGGAGGCTCTTGGTCCCCAACGTCGCCAGCAGGAAAGCCCCGCTTCCAATAGCAACGGCAGGATAACCTATCGATATTTTTAGAATGCTGAGCTGGTCAGGTAGTCCACAGTTGTTTGCGGCAAACTGCCAACTGGCAAAGCCGACCAGGACGAGCAGCAGGCGAAGCGCAGGCGGCGGATTGAACCTTGGCAGAAGCGCTATCAAAATTCCCACGGCAATAGGATCGAGACGCGTGAAGGTGTTGGTCCAGACGGGCGTAATGTTAACGGCGGGCTCATTCAGTTTGAGCGGCGTTGAAATGGCGCGCGCGATGACTGCAATTGCAAGCATGACTAGAGGAATGGCAACGATGCGGCGGCGTGGAACATACCGCGCAAACCACGGCCAAAACAGGTAGAACTGCTCTTCGACGGAGATGCTCCAGAGATGGGTCATGAACAAAGTCGGATTGGTCCCAAGAGAATTAAAGAAATTGAAGTTGAATAGAAAAATCGCCATAAAAAAGTAGGAAGCGGGAAGTATGGGCAGGAAAAGATCGCCGAGTAATGGCGGCGCCGCGACGATCGACGCCGGAATCCGGGTAAGAAGAAAGGCCAATGCCAGAGAAAAGTAGTATAGCGGCCAGATCCTCAGGGTTCGCCGGGCGTAAAACGCCCTAAGGTTGATATCTCCGGTCTGAACGCGCTCCCTGAGCAGCAGACTGGTTAGCAGGTAACCACTCAATGTGAAGAACAGGTCCACGCCGAAAGCTCCGGAGGCGCCCATACGGCCAAGCGCGCCGTAAGTCTGGTAGAAGACAGGGCCGCCGGGTGCCACGTGACAAAGGAAAACTGCGAAAAAAGCGAAAAATCGGAGAACGTCAAGTTCCGGAAGGTAAAAGCGCTCCGCAGGCTCTGGAGGCATGTCGCGGGTGCGCGACAGCGCTGGGTCATTGTGCCGCATATTGCCGCGAGCGCCGGCCGTCGGCCCTGCTGCTGGGTCCGATACTGAGGGAGTAGGCATAGGGAAACGGGGCTCTTTTGATTCTTCCTTCATTTGCTCAGACTGCGCGCGAAGGGACGCGGGTAAATCGCTCTTTCAGCCGCAAAAAAGGTGCTTCCAGCCACCGGTACGAGACCGCGGCAAGCGCTACGTTTAGGCCAAATGCAAGCAGTACATAGACAAGCCACGCTGTCCACGGCGGAAGACCCGCGACCGCAGACATCCTAAACAGCACACGATACAGGAACAGCATGGCGGTGAAAAATGCGATCATGTTGTACACGTATAGACCATAGGAAATCTTGCCCAGATAGATCAGGCAGCGAGCCAGCGCGGAGCCTGAGCGGAGGCTCCTGGTCCCCAACGTCGCCAGCAGGAAAGCCCCGCTTCCAAGAGCAACGGCAGGATAACCCATCGATATTTTCAGCGTGCTAACTTGAAGGGGTAGTCCACAGTAGTATGCGGCAAACTGCCAACCAGCAATGCCGGCCAGCAAGAGCACGAGACGAAGAGCAGGCCGCGGATTGAGCCTTGGCGCAAGCGCTATCAAAATTCCGACGGCAATAGGATCGAGACGGGTGAAGGTGTTGTTCCAGACGGGCGCATGCAGTTTGAGCGGTAATGAAATCGCGCGCGCGACGCAGGCAACTGCAATCATGACTATCGGAATGACAGCGATGCGGCGGTGCGGAATGTACCGAACAAACCATGGCCAAAACAGGTAGAACTGTTCTTCGACGGAGATGCTCCAGAGATGGGCCATGAACATATACGGATTGGTCAAAACACAGTTGCCGAAATTGAAGTTGAATAGAAATATCGCCATAAAGAAGTAGGAACTCAGATGGATGGGCGCAAAGGGATCGCCGATAAATGGCGGCGCCGACGCGATCGACTCCGGGATCCGGGTGAGAAGAAAGGTCAATGCCAGAGAAAAGTAGTATAGCGGCCAGATCCTAAGGGTTCGCCGGACGTAAAACGCCCTAAGGTTGATATTTCCGGTCTGATCGCGCTCCCTGAGCAGCAGCCTGGTTATCAGGTAGCCACTCAATGTGAAGAACAGGTCCACGCCGAAAGCTCCGGAGGCGCCCAGACTGCCAAGCACGCCGTGACTCTTGTAGAAGTCAGGGCCGTGGGGTGCTACGTGCCAAACGAAAACTCCGAAGAAAGCGAAAAATCGAAGAACGTCAAGTTCCGGAAGGTAAAAGCGCTCCGCAGACTCTGGTGGCACGTCGCGGGTGCGCGACAGCGCTGGGTCATTGTGCGGCATATTGCCGCGAGCGCCGGCCGTCGGCCCCGCTGCTTCGTCCGATACTGAGGGAGTGGGCATAGGCAGACGGGGCTCTTTTGGTCCTTCGCGCAAATGCTCAGACTGCGCGCGAAGGGACGCGGGTGAATCGCTCTTTCAGCCGCAAAAAAGGTGCTTCCAGCCACCGGTACGAGACCGCGGCAAGTGCTACGTTTATGCCGAATGCGAGAATCAAATAGACGGGCACCGCCATCCACGGCGGAAGACCCAGGAGCACAAGCATTCTATCAAGCGCCCCACGAAACAGGAGCAGCCTGGCTGAGAAATTTGCGAGCTGGTTGTAGACATAGAGACCATAGGAAATCTTGCCCAGGTAGACCAGGCAGCGAGCCATCGCTGAGCCTGAGCGGAGGCTCTCGGTCCCCAACGTCGCCAGCAGGAAAGCCCCGCTTCCAAGAGCAACGGCAGGATAACCTATCGATATTTTCAGTGTGCTGGGCTGATCAGGCAGTCCACAGTAGTATGCGGCAAACTGCCAGCCAGCAAAGCCGACCAGGACCAGCACCAGGCGAAGGGCTGGCCGCGGATTGAGCCTTGGCAGAAGCGCTATCAAAATTCCCACGGCAATAGGATCGAGACGGGTGAAGGTGTTGACCCAGACGGGCACATTAAATTTGAGCGGCAACGAAATCGCGCGCGCGATGCAGGCAACTGCAATCATGACTATCGGAATGACAACGATGCGGCGGCGCGGAACATACCGCGCAAACCACGGCCAAAACAGGTAAAACTGTTCTTCGACGGAGATGCTCCAGAGATGGGCCATGAACAAAGTCGGATTGGTCCCAAGAGAATTAAAGAAATTGAAGTTGAATAGAAAAGTAGCCAGAAAGATGTAGGAACTCAGATGGATGGGCGCAAAGAGATTGCCGAGGAATGGTGGCGCCCCGATGATCGACGCCGGGATCCGGGTGAGAAGAAAGGCCAATACCAGAGAAAAGTAGTAGAGCGGCCAGATCCTAAGGGTTCGCCGGGCGTAAAACGCCCTAAGGTTGATATCTCCCGTCTGTTCGCGCTCCCTGAGCAGCAGACTGGTTAGCAGGTAGCCACTCAATGTGAAGAACAGGTCCACGCCGAAAGCTCCGGAGGCACCCATACGACCAAGCACACCAGTCTGGTAGAAGACAGGGCCCTGGGGTGCAACGTGACAAAGGAAAACTGCGAAAAAAGCGAAAAATCGAAGAACGTCAAGTTCCGGAAGGTAAAAGCGCTCCGCAGGCTCTGATACGATGTCGGCGCTCTTTTGTATTGCTTGGCTCACGAGTCAAATTTAACCGGGGGCTAATCGGGCCGTTACTTACTCCCAATATCGCTTCGGAGTTTGGCGCAAGCGAACTTCACCGCCCGATTGCGGGACCCCAACGCATCCGCTAGCCGACATTGATCGAGCGCCTCGCGGTCGCGGCCCAGCGCCTGGAGCGATTGTGCCATCGAAAGATGCAGTTGCGGACCTCCAAACCAACCCTGGCCGGCTTGCTGGTAGGAGATCAGCGCCTGATCATACTGTTTCAGATTGAATTCCAGATTCGCCAACTGCAACCAGACTTCGCCGTTGGTCGGGTAACTGTCGGAGAGCTCGCGCAGAATCCGTTCTGCGCCCTGCTTGTCAGAATGATTCAAGCGAATCCTTGCGCGCGCCAACCCCGCGGCCAGCTCGCCTTGGGGCATAGAATCGACTTCCTTCAGCACTGCCTCTACTTGCTCCTGATTGCCTATCGAATCGTAAAGCTCCGCAAGCTCTATGTAGCGCATGGCCAGAGGGCCGTAATCCGGCACTGGAAGCCTTTTCATCATCTCCAATCCCTCGGTGACTTCCCGGATGGCTTGGTCGGTGCGCCCCGCCTTTGCGCCGTTAAGGCCCCGCTCGTACAGAGAGACGCCAGCGTGGTTGTACATAAGGGGGGGCCTGGGGGGATGCTTTTCGTCCTCATCCGGGGGGCTGCTCGAACTCTTCCTGAATTCCAACTCTGCTCCGTCGATATCGCCGTGCCTGGCCAGGAACTCGCCGAGAAAGTGATGCAACGCGCTGGAATGCGGAGCAAATATATTCCCGGTCCGGTCGGGCTCGAGGCGCAATGCGGTCCTGATTTCATCCTCGGCATCCGCGAAGTCGCCCTGTTGATCGAGATGAGTCGCCAGATTCCAGTGCCACGCGACGGATTCGGGGTCTCCCTCGACGTAGCCTCTGGCGGCAGCCACGTCGTCGTGCCAGAACCACTCTACCCTCCATAGAGCGACGGCATAGACCATGAGCATGGCGCACGTTCCGACCAGCACGAGGCGCCGGGCAAACGCGTTCTGCCGGGCGATACCCGCTATCAAATCGCCCAGCAGTATGCACCATCCAACCGAGGGCAGGTAAAGACAGTAGTCCTGAACCAAGTGAGGCAGGGAGTGCAGCACCATCGTGGGCGCGAGCGTGACTCCCATCCATGCTACGCAGAAGAGGTGAAGCCGGCGCCTGGGATCGCGCAGCTCGACGACAACGAGTGCCGCTCCCAGCAACGCGATCGCCGCCAGCGGCACCCAGAAATCGGGTGACAAGGGGCTTGAAACCAGGGGCGCTCGATGATTAGGCAGTGTCAGCCACGGCATTAACAACATAGCCAGGTAAGTGGCGAGCACCAACGGTACTGTCAGCACGACTTGTGCATCGGTCAAAAGGTTTATGTAGTAATAGGGGTTGCTGACGAAGAACCCAAGCACCAGCCGCCTTACGACCATGTAGATGAGCAGCTCGACTGCGAATGGCGCCTGCCAGATGACGGCTCGACGCGCACGCATCCATAACGACGCTCCGCTCGATTCAACCGCCCCGCCCGCTTCCGAATCGTTGGGGTCGAACAGAAACGCGTAGCAGGCGACGAGAGCCGGAAATGCGGTCAGGCTCTCGTGGCAAAGGAGCGCGCAGGCGTAGAGCGCGATCGCACCCGCCCACCTGCGCCCCGCGCCCTCCGCGCGCGGCATGATGAGATAGAATGCCGCCAGTGTAAGGGCGGTGCCGAGCACGATCCCGCAACACGCAATCCATACGACGGCCGCGACGTGGATCGGAGTTAGGGCGAACAAGGACGCTGCCAGCAGCGCAGGTGTCGATCCACCCGCGAGGCGGCGGGAAATTTTGAATACCAGCCAGACCGCGACCAGATGCATCGCTACAATGGACGCGTGCCATGGTGCCGGGTTGAGACCAAACAAATGATAGTTCACCCAATACCAGATGATTAATATCGGTCGATAGTTCCGAAAGTAATAAGCCCGAACCCACCCTGCGTCGCTGAACCAATACTCGCTCCTGGTAAATCCCTTCCACAAAAACGACCAGTTACTAAGGTCGGGATTTTTGGAAAGCATTACAAAATCGTCGAGGACGAAGCCGTTACCAAGGCTCCTTAGGTACACCACCGCAGTGACCGCGAGGATACAACATAGGATCGCGGTCTCGCGGGTGAGCCTGGGCGACGACGCCGGCCATCCTGCCGCCTCTGATACCGTCGGAGTAGGCATGGGCCGACCGGCCTCTTTCAATTCTTCCTTCAATTACTCTGGCAGTGTGCGGGCGCTCTTAGGTCGTGCTTGACTCACAGACTTAACCGGGGGGACGCATCGGCCGCTACTTACTACCAATATCGTTTCGGATTTTGGCGCAAGAGAACTTCACTGCCCGATCGCGTGGCCCCATCGCCACCGCTAGCCTACATTGATCGAGCGCCTCGCGGTCGCGGCCCATCGCGTGGAGCGTTTTTGCAATCGAAGAATGCAGTTGTGAATCTCCAAACCAATGCCCGTCGGCTCCCTGGTAGCAAATCAGTGCCTGCTCATAGTGTTTCAGATTGAATTCCAGATCCCCCAATGGGGTCAAGACATCGCGGTTCTCCGGGTGACGATCGGCGAGTTCGCGCAGAATCTGTTCTGCGCCCTGGTTGTCAGAATGATTCAAACGTATCCTTGCGCGCGCCAGTCCCGCGGCCAGCTCGCCGTTGGACATGGAATCGACTTCCTTCAGCACTGCCTCGACTTGCTCCTGATTGCCTATCGAATCATAAAGCTCCGCAAGCGGGATATAGCGCATGGGCAGAGGGTCGTAGGCCGGCACGGAAAGCCTCTTCATCATCCCTAATCCCTCGGTGATTTCCCGGATGGCTTGGTCGGTGCGCCCCGCTTTTTCGTCGCGAAGGCCCCGATCGTACAGAGACACGCCATCCAGACTAAACGCAAGCGGGGGCCGGGGTGGGTGCTTTTCGTCCTCATCCGGGGGACCGGTCAAACTCTTCCCGAATTCCAACACTGCTCCGTCGATATCGCCGCGCCTGGCCAGTAACTCGCCGAGAAGGTGATGTAACTGGTAGGAATGTGGAGCAAATATAGTTGCGGTCCTGTCGGGCTCGAGGCGCAAGGCGGTCCTGAGTTCCCGCTCGGCATCCGCCAAGTCGCCCTGTCGGTCGAGATCATACGCCAGATTCCAGCGCCATTGGACCGATTCGGGCCAGCCCTCGACATAGCCTCTGGCGGCAGCCACGTCGTCATGCCAGATCCGCTCCGCCCTCCATAGAGCCACGGTATAGACCACGAGCATGGCGCACGCTCCACCCAGCGCGAGGCGCCGGGCAAACGCGTTCTGCCGGGCGATACCCGCTATCAAATCGCCCAGCAGTATGCACCATCCGACCGACGGCAGAAAAGCATAGTAGTCCTGGACCAGGTGAGGCATCGAGTGCAGCATCATCAAGGGCGCGAACGTGACTCCCATCCATGCTACGCAGAAGAGGTGAAGCCGGCGCCTGGGATCGCGCAGCTCGACAACAACAAGTGCCACGCCCAGCAGCGCGATCGCCGCGAGCGGCACCCAGAAATCGGGTGACAAGGGGCTTGAAACCGGGGGCACTGGATGAAGAGGAACTATCCGCCACGGCATCAGCAACTCAGTCAGGTAGGTGACGAGCACCAACGGCACTGTCAGCACGGCTTGTGCATCGGTCAAAAGGTTTTGGAAGTAATAAGGGTTGCTGACAAAAAACCCAAGCACCAGCCGCCTCACGACCATATAGATGAGCAGCTCGACTGCGAATGGCGTCTGAAAGATGATGGCTCGACGCGCACGCATCCATAACGACGCTCCGCTCGATTCAACCGCCTCGCCCGCTTCCGGATCATTGGGGTCGAACAGAAACGCGTAGCAAGCGACGAGAGCCGGAAACGCGGTCAGGCTCTCGTGGCATAGGAGTGCGCCCGCGTAAAGCGCGATCGCAGCCGCCCACCTGCGCCCGGCACCCTCCGCGCGCGGCATGATGAGGTAAAATGCTCCCAGTCCAAGTGCGGTGCCGAGCACGTAACAGGAAGCCGCCATCCACCCGATGGCGGCGACGTGGACCGGAGTGAGGGCGAACAAGGACGCCGCCAGCAGGGCAGGCGTCGATCCACCCGCGAGGCGGCGGGAAATCTTGAACACCAGCCAGACCACGAGCAGATACACCGCCAGGATGGACGCGTGCCATGGTGCGGGATTGAGACCAAACAAATGGTAGTCCATCCAACACCAGACGAGGTATAGCGGTCGATAGTTCCGAAACTGCTGAACCTGAAGGAACCAGGCATCGACGTACCAGAACTCATTCCTGGTAAACGCCTTCCATAAAAACGACCCGTCGCGAAGGTCGTGGGCACGGACAAACATTGCTACATCATCGAGGACGAAGGCATTGCCAAGGCATCTGGAGTACACCACCGCAGTGACCGCCAGGATGAACCATAGGATCGAGGTCTCGCGGGTTAACCAGGGCGACGACGCCACCGTTAGACCTACGTTTGAGTCCGCGGAGCACTCGGCGGGTGAGAGTTCGCGCGGACGCAGCCATTCCACGGGCGCTCGACGGGCGACCAACGCACCAACACGTGAAATAGCGGGCGACAGCCACCGCATAAGATTCCAGCTCTCTGCCGGCGTTGCCAGCCCTTTAGCCAAGGATACTTTTCCCCTCTCGATTTGAGCTTGCCAAGGCGTTGCTGCTTTGGCCAATTTACGTCACGGACTCTAGCAAGCACCTTTCTACTTTTAAACCTGATCTTCGGTATATGGACGCAGCCTGCGGTTCCTCAAAACTTGAACCGCCCGAATTGGTTGGAGATTTCGAACGTCTGGCGAGAGCCTGCCAAGCATGGGGATGTCGACAAGCGGATCATTCCCGGTGATTTCCAAACCTGTATTGTCCCTGGGCGTGGCTACTAAAAATTCCAAATGCGGCGCATCGTGGGTTAGGTTCGCCTGACCACGTGAGCGCGCGGCGCGGAGATCAAACACTGACAGTGGTCCCACGATAGTAATGCTGCAAGATTTCTCTGTAAGTCTTGCCGTCATTTGCCATGACTGCCGCGCCGATCTGGCATAGGCCGACACCATGTCCCCAGCCGGCTCCTTTCAAGACAAAGCGGCCAGGCTCCTTGTCTACGAGGAATGCAGAGCTGTAAAGATGCGTGCGCGATAAAACGCGACGAATTTCAAGTTCTTTGCCGATGACGATGTGGTCGCGTTCCCCGGTGATCTTCAGCCGAAATATTCGGCCTGAAGGTCCGCGCGCGAGCGCCTGCATGTCACGAATCGGACCGAGATCCGTGCCAAGCCTGGATCTGATCAGATCGGCGAGTTCTTCGGGCTCGTATGCGACCCGCCAGCGATAGAAATCTCGGGTCTCATGATCGAATTCCGGGAGAACGCGTGAGAGAAGCTCCGAATCGTCCGTATTGCAGTAAGCCGGCGGGCTTGAGCGTATCCATGTCTCAGGACTGTAAGAGCAGGATTGTGCCGGACCGTCGTAGATAGATTCAAGATAGGGAATATCTTCATCTTCCCAAGCGGTCGCATAGCGCTCGGTTATTCCGCCGCAGCATTTGGAAAACCGTGCGTCGCAGATAGCGCCCTTGTAACGGAGAAACTCGCCGGCCGTCGCGCGAACCGCTTCGGCTGCAGCTGGAGAGAATGCTTTCGTGATGCCCTGATACCGCTGGCAGTGGTCGTCGGCACACACATCGAAATCCGGATGCGCTTCGCGGCCGTACCACCGAATAATTTCGTGAGAATCGAGACGCTGCCCTCTCCCGGAGCGAGAGGGATTTGTCTTAGGAAACCACAGCCAGCTGCGCGAAATCACCGCGTGAGCTTTCAGCAGTTCGAGCGGACAGAACGCGCTCATCTCGGATGAAATCACGCTCGTGACGTAGTCTTCGAGCGGAACATCATTGATCACCGTCAGCCCGGCTTCTCGTTTCATGAGGCGAAACACCCCGCGGAATACCTGGCGCTCCCTGCGTTCCCAATGAAATCCGATTCCGATCGTGACGTCGTCCAGCGCAAACGCGCACGATGCCAGGTCCGACGGAGCAAGAGTGACTTCAGAAGTAAATCTGTAGCGCCCGGAGGTGACCGGCTTGCCGGAAGTATCCGTAAACGTACCCGTCAGTTCGACTTCGGCAGCGGATTGTCCTTCGATCAGCCCTACCGATACGTTCAACGCTCACTCTCCAGCTTGCCGGCGACTTCCTGAAACTGACCGTCAGGTAAAGTGACCTCTCGAAAAATTGCGGCGATGGCGGCACCCGTGATTCTATCGAAATGCTGTGCCAGCGGCACAACAAATATTCCACACAAATCAATCGAAGCGGGACTGACCGTCAGTTCGCCCGTATGAAAGACCTCTGGCCGGTGTTTTCCTCGCGGAAACAGATACGTGACCCACTCCCCTCTCTCATGAAAGACCGCGATGTTGACCAGCGGTTCTGCCCGTTTGCCCGTCGTTTCCGCGAGCAGATCGATGGCACGATCCATTCGAAGGATCAAAGCGGATCGATCCCGCCCACGAAGCAGGAACACATTTCTTCCGTAATTCGGAACAGTGACGCCAGTCAGTCCAGCAGTGTCCTGCTCGATCGGAAACAATCCTCGCGAGCCGGCCTGAAAGTGCATGTGGTCTGGTGCGGATGCTCCGCATTCCGGGCCGTTATAGACGACGAAATAACCAGGGAGGGCTGCAGCAATGTCGAGCATATTTCCGAACTGGTTCGCGATGCGCTGCAAGCCGTGTTCCCGGTGAGCGATCGTGAGGTGATGATCCACGATTGGAAACGGATTGCAGTAGATCGTGAAATCCTCATCGAACTGCAGACCCTCTTCCTCCGAAGGCAGATTCCCCGCACATAGGAAGCAGGGACGTTCCGCAACCGACTCGCGGTCGACCGACGCCGTTGTGCTACCCATACGATGGGGAATGTGACGGATGATGATGTCGAACCAATCGATCCGTACCGGCCGTGTCCTTGCCCGCGCAAGGCCTTCAACGCCTTTCGCGAGCTGCGGCCATGCCCGCGCCTGCCGTTTGAACATTTCTTCTATTTCGTGGATCATTGCCGCATTCGAACCTGAATCTCGATAGTTCGGAGCCAGTCCTTGTACAGATCGTATCGATTCGCAACCTCGAGAGGCAGCGCGCTATCGCTATTGCCTTCCCAACGGCGGCAAAGATAGACGGACTCGTAGATCCGGGCGATCTCGTACTCACGGCTGATGCGCAACGCTACGGCGTAATCCTCGCCATAGCTGACATTCGGAAATCCGATACGGCGCAGAACCGAGGTATTGAATGCGCGCGGCGCGCCGAGACCATTGACACGGAGTGCATTGTTTCTTCCGTTCTCGCGACTCCACTCGCGATGATCGATTAGACCAGGCGGAATCTCTTTCAACGCAAAGTCGACCATCGTATAGGAGCCTATGACCATCGCATAGGGTCCGCCTTCAAGTTCTGCAACAATACGGCGAAGGACGGCGTCATTGATGTACAGGTCGTCAGAATCAAGCTGGATGGCGTATTGTCCGCATTCCCTTGAGTAAATCGCCTCGTTCCAGCAACCGCCGATTCCAAGGTCCCGGCTTTCGGGAACGATGTGCTTAACCCGCGAATCGCTGATACCGCGCAGGATTTCTGTCGTCCGATCCGTCGAATGGTTATCGACGACGATCAGATTGAATTCGAAATCGGCGCGCTGGACGAGGGCGCTTTGAACGGCGTCGAGAATTGTCCGCTCGCGATTCCGAACCGGGATCACGACGCTGGCCTTTACTGGAAATGTTTCCGCCGCGGCCGGAATGTTCTCGAAGTGCGGCTGCAACCAGGCGCCGATTCGTTTGAGATGCGCCGTCGCGATGCGCTCCATTTCGATTTGGTAATCGCGATTGCGCGGATCCACATAATCGAATTGCTTTTGACCCGTCGGCCGCGCATCAATCATCGACGCGCTGTACAACGGTTCGGGAATCCGCACGATAGCGTGTTTTTCCGAAATCCTTAACCATAGGTCGTATAGCCCTCCCCATTTCCAGGTGCTGTCGATTCCTGACTGACGCGCAGCTTGAATCGACACACCGATTACCGGGCCAAAGTCGAAACTGTCGCGGATGCTCCCGCGTTGATAGTCGATACGAGGATGGCCTGCTGCGTCGGCATAGACCCAGCCACCGCCGGTTTCACGTATGACCCGCGCCATTCGATCGAACATGCGCGGTCCGGGCTCGATGTTTACCCGCGGATCACCGAGAAAGAGGACATCGGAATCGGCAGCGTCGAGGAGTCGTTGAATACTCGCGGATGAGTAATCCTTTGGATACACGATGTTCACATTCCACACCACCGCTTCGCGCCACCGCTCCTCTTCGAGGAGGGAATTCGGCTCATTGATAAACGCGTCATCTTAGCTGCTGACTGCAATGCGTCGCGTCACGCCTTGCGGCCGCACGACAATCACGCCGGCCATCCGATTTGCGTTCAGAAACTCGCTCAATTCCTGTTCAACGACAAAGCCCTGGCTGCGCGACGCGTGACGCATGAAAACTTTTTTGCCATCGCGCACGATGATTCCAGCATGAAACACATCGAGATTCCTGCGTGTGGACACAAAAAAAATCAGGTCACCGCTTTGCAAATATCGTGCGAGCCGCGGCACTGCCGGCTTCGGTACACATTTCACGCGAGTCCGCTGTGCAGCAAGTCCAGGTACAACATTCAGAACGCGTTCCATCCTGAGTATCGGGACAGCCGGCATTGAAACCGGCCTGATTATCCCTTCGCGTAGATTGTTGCGAATCCAGAGCGTCATATAGTGATTCCGCCGTTCCCATTGAATGCGGCCTCCTTCATACCGAATCTTTCGCAGCCACTCGGTGAAGTCATCAACGTTGGAAGCGCGGGCCAGGGCCACGATTGTTTCGATGTACGTGACACAGTCGAATCCATCGAGGGAAGCCGTGAACACTTCGGCTGTGCCGGCCGATCCAATCAGCGGATTTGGTTTGTAGGAATGTCCAAGGAAGTGGCGGGAAAGAACGTCAATTCGGCTACCGGCGGAACGATCATACTTCGTTTCCGATAGAAGCTGCTCCACACGTCGCCGGCAGAGACCTCGTGGTTCCGCGTGCTTCATCAGATTTTCACTCTACCACGCGCTTTCGACCTGTTCAGGCGTGGTCCATTTCTGTCTGATCCGGATCAAGACCTACGACTCGGGGCCTGGCGGCTCAAGCAGCAGGGCGAATCCATCGGCGTCATGAAAATCCGGTTTGTCGGCCGGATGGCGAAGTGCCCAGTACGAAAGCCCATCGCTCGCCTCGATGACCGCCGAGAGCCCGATACGCAGCGAAGCACGCGGGTGGATGGCAGACAGACGATCGAGCCGGACAAGGGTGTCCAGCTCAAGCCGATTGCCCGTAGAGCGCACGGCAATGTGCGGGCGCATCATTTCGTTCGCAACAGGACCGCCGTTGCGATAGCCGCTAAAGGCGTAGACGGCCCACTCCCCCGACGGCGCGAAGTTGAACTCGTGGTACGCCGGTTGCCCTGCCACCGCGATAAAAGCCTCGAAGCAGGTGTGGCGCCAGAGCTGTGTA